>Ga0172364_10000363_pt1 | contig 31678 bp, 27 predicted proteins | sample LakKivSesite10cm_FD_114545 | JGI IMG/M metagenome (GOLD analysis project Ga0172364, IMG submission 114545) | Sediment microbial communities from Lake Kivu, Rwanda - Sediment site 10cm | ecosystem: Environmental > Aquatic > Freshwater > Lake > Sediment | place: Rwanda: Western Province, Lake...
GAGCGATTTAAAGGGTTTTGAAATGGGTGCAGGGACAAGTCCCTGCAAGGGTCTGCGACCCTTCATAAAGCGGTTATTGAGGTCTAATAGGGGGTTTTGATGGGGTTTAGTGATTATTTAGAGAGCCTGACCCGGAAGCCAGTCTGGCTGGTTAAGCTTTATCTTGACCAGTGCGCGAATGATTTCGGGGAAATTCCCTGCGCCGCAACCGGGGATTGGGCTTGTTATTATACCTACCCGACTTGCAAGGATACCCCGAATTTTACCAAGTCAACCTATATCTGGAAATTCACTAATCGGGATAGCCTATTACCGGGCGCGCTTCCGCTTTTAGAAAGGGTGACTTATATCCCGATTGAGATTGACGCCAAGTATAATATCCAGAGAAGGGGTGAGATGGTCATTGATTTGGTGGATGATAAGCCATTGCCTTATGCTAATCCAGGTAAAACCCTGAGCAATCCGGAGGCGTCCGGGACGCTTTGGAAAAATCTTTTGGCGCGGAATCCAAATTATTACCATCGCATTGCTGAGGTTTATTTAGGCTTTGAGGGCTTGGAGGAGGGAGACTTTCGGCTGTTTTTTAGAGGGGTGATTGAGAAGCTGGACTATAAAAAATCTGGAATCAGCATTTCGGTTAAAGACCTATTGAAAAATTTAGATAGGGATTCTCATCTTAAAGCCAGTGATGGCTGTAAGGTTCAAACCGAGTATTCTGGAGGCTCAACCTTAAAATGCTTTAAAGCTAACGAGCTTCCAGAATGGGGCATAATCAAGAGCGCAGATGGGAAATATGTGGCGTTCAATGGCAAGGAAAACCCGGATGAATTCGGGGTCTGGACGCTCAATAATTGTGAGTTTATTTTTGGCTCTTCTGGCGCTATTGCGGTGGACACTAAAATCAAGCAGGTTTTAGTTTATGCCCGGGATAATTCCGCCATTGATGAAGGCTTTTCAGTGGACTGGATTATGTTAGACTTGATTTGTAACCGAGGTCAAATCTCTGCGGATTATATTAAAGTGGTTGATAATGGCGCGACCTTGAGCGCGGGAATTGATGATGAAGACACCACCATCCCGGTTAGCGATGGCGCGCTATTCCCGGACCAGGGAGTGGTTAAAATAGATGATGAGCTGGTTATTTATACTGGTAAAGATGGAGACAATCTTCTGTTAGATGATGGGGACCCGGTCTGGCTGTTCTATGGGCACCAGAGAGGCGCGTTTGGGACTATCGCCAGCGCGCATTTAGAGACCGCAAAAATTTATCTCCCTCAGATTACTAAAGAATCCGCTGATTGGCTTTTAGGCACTCGGTTCAGGGCCGAGGTCGCAGAGCCAAAAAAAGTGCAGGAGCTATTGAACCAGATTTGCGAGCAGGCTTTGGTGCAGGTGTGGCAGAATGAGAATTCCGAACTAAGCTTCCGGGCAATTGCCCCACCAGAACCGGGACTGGAAATCCCGGAATTGGATGATGAGAAGAACATTTTAGAAGGGAGTCTTTCAGTGGTCAACGACCCGAACCTTCAGGCAAGTCGGGTGGTCATTTATTATGCGCCTAATTCCCCGGACCCGGGCAATACTCCGGATAAATATAGCTCGGCTTATATTTTAGTGGATGAGGATATTGAGAATGAAAACTGGCTGAACGACTATAAGGAAAAGACCTTTTATGGGAGCTGGATTTACCGCGAGACCGAGGCTGGCGCCTTAGCCAGTCGGTTCTTGATGCGGTATCGGGAGGGCGTAAGCCAGATTCAGCTCCAATCCGAATTAAAGGATTGGGAGCTTCAGGTTGGGGATTGGCTCTGGGTAAAGAGTAAAGGAATTCTGGATGAGACTGGAGAGATTAAGCGGGTTTTTTGTCAGGTGTTAAAAAAACAGCTCAGGAGCCCGGGCAAGCTTGAGCTTAGCGCGTTAGAGATAAAGTTTGAGGGAGGAGCTGGAGGGGGTCCCGGCGGATACGCTTATATCGGTCCTGAAAATCCAACCCTAAAGACCGGTATTGATGATGATGACACCACCATTGAGCTCCAGCTAAGCGCCGCCAGTTATCAGGAGGAGGATTTCCGGGATACCGGGCAGATTCGGATTGAAGATGAGAAAATAAATTATGACTCTAAGAGCTATAACCCTGAAACAAAAGTTTTGACCCTGTCTGATTGTGAAAGAGGCGCTTTAAGCACCACACCTGCAAGCCATTCAGAAGGAGTGGATGTGTTATTGCTCTTTGCTGGGTCAGAGGATGGCTCAAGGCTGAATTATAGCTGGCTTTCAGATGCGGACAATAAGTTAGATTCAGACGGAGACGGAGTGGGGGACACAGATGGCTATTATATTTATTAGGAGGGAAGAATTATGGCTTGGCAGGAAATAGGCGCAGGAGAGGTTGATGCTAATAGTCCAGTAAGCGCAACCCTGATGGGCAAAGTCAGGAATAATTTATATTGGCTTTATGGGCAGTTTAAAATTACGCTCTTTAATAATTCAGATGAATATCCAGAGCCGAGTGAATACTATCAGCAGGCTCAGGGAAATGAATGGGTTGATGTAAGTGGAATCAGGAACGCCCAAATCAAGATTTATTGCCCCAATCTGGTTAAAAATATAAAAATCTATTGCAGGACAAAATCCCCAAGCCAGGGAACCAGAAAATTACGGGTTAAGGTGGTGGAAACCCAGGCGCTCAGTAATGAGTATTCTTATTCCAGCACAAATTGGGCGACCGCAGAATTCACTATAACCGACCCCGGCTCCGGGTTTATAACATTACAGTATCAAAGTTATGGGGAATATAGCGCAGATTTTTATCTTCATTGGCAGGTGGTTCTGGTTGAGGAGGGACAATAAGGAGAAGATAAAATGGAAGCGGTTTGGACCAGTGCATTTTTTTCAGTGATGCTTGCTATTTTAGGGCTGATTTGGAGGGATTTGAGCCAGAAATTAAATGGTAAAACATCGCGAGAGCTTTGTGATGAGAGAAGCAAGAACCTGCTCAATCAACTGGAATGGCAAAAAGGGATATTGATTCGCAATGAGCAAAGGTTGATTAGGATAGAAAAAAGACTGGCTTATCTTAATGGAGAAAGAGAAAATGAGGATAATAATTGACCCCGGGCATGGCGGTGATGACCCGGGCGCGATAGGCAATGGGGTTAAAGAGAAGGAGCTTAATTTAGCGATTGCCTTGGAGCTTAAATCCCGCGTGCTCGCGGGATTAAGCCAACCCGAAATCCTAAACCCAGGGTCCGGATTCCAAATCACCCTGACCCGGGATTCAGATACATTTTTAAGCCTTAAAAACCGGGTGGAAATAGCAAACCAGTTCAAGGAGGGAATTTTTTTAAGCATTCATTGCAATGCGTCTTTAGACTCTCGGGCGCAGGGGATTGAGGTTTTTTATTACCCATCAAGTCCAGAAGGAGAAAAATTAGCGAGGAGTATTTATTTTTTCCTTTGTCAATTAGGCAGGGAGAAAAGAGGGACTAAGCCCGCTAATTTTTATGTGCTGAAATGGACTAAAGTCCCAGCAGTGCTACTTGAATGTGGTTTTGTTTCTAACGCTGAAGAAGCGCTCTGGATAAAAGATAATGTTCCTGAGATTGCTTTTGAGATAGCAAGAGGCATAAAGGCTTATATAAGTTCGGGAAAAGAGAATAGGTTTTTAGGTTAATTTTTTAAACCATATTATCCCATGAATCAAAATCCAAAGGAGTAAAGATGGGACATTGGCTTTTCAACAAGAATGGTTTGCCCTCCAAGACCGCGTTCTGGTTTTCAACCACTATGCTGGTGAGTTTGATTTTGGTAATTAGCATCACAATTCGGTTTTTAGTTGCGCCCAGTCCAGAGTTTGTTCAGGGGTTAGCCGGGATTGCGGTGGTTTTGGGGATTCCCAACGCGATTTTAGCAGGAGCTTATACCTGGGGAAAGAAAATTGATAAAAAGGATTAAAATCGCATTATTTTTAATAGGCTGGCTCGGCTTGGTGGCGGGTTTTCTGAAATTTTTCACCCAGCGCCAGGAGATTATTCAATTAGAAAAAGAGAAAGGTCAGCTATTAAAAGAAATAGCCCTGTGGAAAATGCGCTTGAAAATTTCTCAAAGCCCTGGGGTAGAGAAAAAAAGCCTTAAGCCAAAGATAAATTATAGCCAAAAATCAATTCCCATTTCTTCTGAATCCTGTAAGCGGTGTTTTGAGAATTATCATTTAGAGATGGAAGTTAAAGACCAAAATGGAAGATGGATTTTCAAGGATGATGATATTTTAGACCAGAAGCCCGGAGAGCTGGTTTTGACCGAACGGTTCTGGAAGGAACTTGGAGAGAGCGGTTTTGGTCAAAATTTTTCTCAAACCGAAAAAATAGTAAAGCCTAAGAGATTAAAAAACCGGGTAAGCATAAGTTTAGAGCCAAGTTATGGCCGAATTGAATACGGCTATTCTCCAATCGGGCTTAGGACCAAGCGAAGTGAGCTAAATTTTTCCATTTGTTCCGCTATCATATTTAATTATTCTTTTTTCCCCAGCTCTGTAAGTGCAGGACTTGGACTGGAATTGAGATTTTGAAAAAGCTGGGTTCTTCTGCTTTTAAAATCAGCAAACTACCAATAAGAAAGATTTTGTGTTAAATTAAATAAACAATGAGAAAAACTTTAATGGAAAGGGCGCAAGCTGGAGAAATCACTCCGGAGATGAGAGAAGTCGCTTTAAGCGAAGATAAAGAGCCAGAACAAATTCGGAATTTGGTAGCTCAAGGCAGGGCAGTAATCACTCATAATCGGGCTCGCAAAAATGCCAAGGCAATAGGTATTGGAGAGGGTCTTCGGATTAAGGTTAATGCTAATATCGGCACCAGCCAAGACCTTTGCGACCTTGAGCTGGAACTCAAAAAACTCAAATCTGCGGAATTAGCAGGTGCGGACACGATTATGGACCTTTCCACTGGAGGGGATATTAACCTTATTCGGAGAAAAATTCTGGAATATACCCAACTGCCTTTGGGCACGGTGCCAATTTATCAATCTGCCATAGAGACAATTAGAAAAGGAAAAGCCTTTGTTTATATGACCGGAGAGGATTTGTTTTCTGTGATTCAGCTTCAGGCAGAGGAGGGTGTAGATTTCATTACGGTTCATTGTGGGGTGAATCAGGAATCTATTGCTCGGCTAAAAAAAGAAGGCAGGGTATTGGATGTGGTGAGCAGAGGCGGAGCATTGACCATAGCATGGATGGAGTTTGATAAGAAAGAGAACCCGCTGTATGAAAATTTTGATAGGTTATTGGATATTGCCCGGGAGTTTGAGCTGGTATTGAGTTTAGGTGATGGGCTTAGACCCGGGTCTATTGCGGATGCGACTGACCGGGGCCAGGTTCAAGAGCTGATTATTTTAGGGGAGTTGACCAAAAGAGCCTGGTCCAAAGGGGTGCAGGTGATGATAGAGGGTCCAGGGCATATTCCGCTCAATGAGATAGAGGCAAATGTGCTGTTAGAGAAAAAGCTCTGTCACGGTGCGCCGTTTTATGTTTTGGGACCGCTGGTTACTGATCTAGCGCCAGGATATGACCATATAGTTTCCGCGATTGGAGGAGCAATAGCCGGGAAGGCAGGCGCGGATTTTCTATGTTATGTGACCCCGAGTGAGCATTTGGGCTTGCCTACCCCAGAGGAGGTTCGGGAGGGAGTAATCTGCTCAAGAATTGCGGCTCATTCCGCGGATATCGCAAGAGGCTATCCCAAGGCTTTGAAACAGGACTTGGAGATGAGCATAGCGAGAAAGGCGTTGGACTGGGAGAAGCAATATAAGTTAGCGCTTGACCCAGACCGAGCAAAGACGATACGGGAAAGCAGACCACCGAGTAATGAAGAGGTCTGCACTATGTGCGGGGAATTTTGCGCAATCAAGCTGATTAAAAAATAGCTTTTAATGACCAATTTAATTTTCAAATCTTGTCTGATTATTGATGGAAGTGGAGCTGAACCCTATATTTCGGATTTAAGAGTCTCTCAGGGCAAGGTCCAAGAAATCGGGAATATCCCTCCAAACCCAGAGGCGCGGGTGATAGATGGAACCGGATTGGCGCTGGCGCCGGGTTTTATAGACGCTCATGGTCATTCGGATTACCATCTTTTGGTTTTGCCTAATGGAGAGAGCAAGCTTTTACAGGGGATTACCACTGAGGTTGGAGGGAATTGCGGATATAGCGCAGTGCCATTTTTGGGGGAGCTGGCTAAGGAGAGAAGGATTGGGTTAAAAAAGGAATACGGCTTAAAGATTGATTTCCGCGCTTTTTCCGAATATCTGGAGAAGTTAAAAGAAAAAGGTATCGGGTTTAATTTTGCGCCATTAGTGGGCTATAACACGGTCCGTGCCTGTCTGATTGGTTACCGAAGAGAAGCGCCAGGCACCAAAGAGATGAAGCGGATTCAGAGGGAGATAGAAAAAGCAATGGCAGAAGGAGCTTTTGGGATGAGTGCGGGATTGATTTATCCGCCGGGCTCTTATGCGACTAAAGAAGAATTGATTTCTGCTTTGGAGCCAGTGAGAGAAGCTGATGGGATATTTGCCTGCCATATCCGGAGCGAAGGGGAAAGGCTGTTAGAAGCAATCAGCGAGCTTATAGAAATAGGAACCAAAGCTAAGGTTCGGGTTGAGCTTTCTCATTTAAAGACCAGCGGTGCTGAAAACTGGGATAAGTTAGATAAAGCCTTTGAATTGATAGAGAACGCGCAAAAACAAGGGCTGGATATTAAAGCGGATAGGTATCCTTATACCGCAAGCTTCACCATTTTAAGTTCGGTTTTGCCAGATTGGGTTTTTGAGGGAGGGAGAGAGGCATATTTAGAGAATTTAAAGAAAGAACGAGAGCGGATAAAAAAAGAGATGAGCAATAAGCCATATGATTACTGGGATAGAATCATAGTGAGCCAATGCTTTAGCAAAAAAGCAAAGGAAGTAGAGGGGAAAAGCATTTCTGAGCTCGCTAAAAAAACTGGGATGAATTCAATAGATTTTGTTTTAGATTTTTTGAGTGAGGAGGAGATAAGCCCCAATGCGATTTATAATTCAATGAGTGAAATAAATATGGAGCGGATATTTCAGAAGGATTGGGTGATGGTGGGCTCGGACTCTGGGGCAAGAGGCTCAAGTGGGATTTTGGCTAAGGGGAAACCTCATCCCCGGGTATCTGGCACTTTTCCTAAATTTATCAGTGAGCTGGTAAGAAAGAAGAATTTATTAAGTTTAGCAAAGGCGATAGAGAAATCCAGCTGGCTTTGCGCCGGACATTTTGGGATAAAAAACCGAGGAAAGATTGAGAAAGGATATTATGGGGATTTGGTATTATTTGACCCGTTGCGGATTGAGGACCGGGCAAGTTTTGAAAATCCCTTTTTAGCCCCAGTTGGGATTGAAATGGTTTTGGTGAACGGAGAAATTGTGGTAGAAAGAAATAGATTAACCGGTTTGACCAGGGGCGAGGTGCTTAAAAGAAAACAATGAAGCCACTAATAGGTATAACCGCGGATATAGATGATGGCATTCGCTTCTGTGAGCGGTATGCGGGAAAAAGGATTGTCCATTTATGGGAGCGCTATCTACAAGCGATAAGAGACGCAGGGGGAGCAGTGGTTTTGATAGCTCCTTCAGAAGATTTAGAAGAGATAAATAAAATTTTAGATAAATTAGATGGATTGCTTATTTCTGGAGGCGCTTTTGATATTCCTCCCTGGGATTATGGGGAAGAGACCATCACGGATAAGGTTAAGCCCAAGCCGGGAAGGAGCAAATTTGAACGGGAGCTGATTTTAAAGGCGATTAAGGAAAGAGTTTCAGTTTTAGGGATATGCGGAGGGGAACAGGCAATCAATGTTGCTTTAGGCGGGACGCTTTATCAGGATTTGCCTCTTCAGAAGCAATCCTGTTTGGCGCATGAGCAAAAGTCAGAGCGGACCCAAGTTGCGCATCCGGTGGAAATAGACCCGGATAGCCTTCTTTTTAGACTGCTTTTTAGGAAACCGAGTAGAAACCCCAAATCAATCTGGGTGAACAGCACCCATCATCAAGCGGTAAAAAAGTTAGGCAGTGGTTTAAGGATTTCCGCCTTTGCGCCAGACCAGGTGATAGAAGCAATAGAGGCGGAGCAAGGGTTTGTGCTCGGGGTTCAATGGCATCCGGAACTGCTTTATCCTGAGAGGATTGAGCAGTTTAGGCTTCTTAAAGGATTTGTGAAATTTGCTGGGAGGATAAAAATTTAGTTCGGATTTGACAAAACTAGAAAATAGAGGTAAATTGGATAAAAATATAATGGAGGGGTAAATTGGCGGAAAAAAGAGGACATCCCAGAAAAAGGTTTGACCGACCAGTGAAATGTATTAGCACCCGGTTAATGTTTGATTGCCGAGGATTTGACTTAAGTTCGGGCGGAATCGGGATTCGCTCTCCGATTAGCTTAGAGCCCGAAGAAGAGATGGCGCTATTGATTCCAATAGGCAATGATGATGCGGAAATAATTATTGCGCTGGGAAAGGTGGCGTGGATAAAAGTCTATAATGAGCATTTAAATGATTATCCAATTTACGCCGGGATTAAGTTCATTGCCACCGCGGAGAAATATCGCGGGGACCTGGATGCCTTATGTTATTCCCGTGATTGATTTGAGCCTTTCAATCCAGTAATTTTTAATCAGAGGTTTTTTCTGTATAATTTCCCAAAGTCCAAATTTACAAAATTGACAAACAATAAAATAAACTCTAAATTTAAAAAAAATTGGGCTGAAGGAGAAAAATAATGATGATGGAGATGATGAATTATTTATTTGAGCCCTGCTCTGTTGCAATAATTGGCGTCAGCAATAATTTCGCAAAATGGGGCTTTATTATTCTGCACAATCTTTTAATGGGTAGATATCCGGGAAAAATTTATCCGATAAATCCCAAAGAGAAGGAAATTTTAGGTTTCATTTGCTATCCGAGCGTGCTGGAAGTGCCGGGCGAGATAGATTTAGCATTGATTACCATCCCAGCCCAGGACACGCCAAAAGCGGTGAAGGAATGCGTAGAAAAAAAAGTAAAGGCGATTGTGGTCATTTCCGCGGGGTTCGCGGAGTTAGGAAAAGAAGGCGAGGCGCTTCAAAAAGAACTAAAAGAAATAGCAGAAAAAGCCGGTATTGCGCTGGTGGGTCCCAATGGTCAAGGTATTTCCTGCCCCAAGAGTAATCTTCATCCCTGGATGCCAGTATATTTTCCCAAGTCGGGCAAGGTAGCGATAATCAGCCAAAGCGGTAATTTAAGCACCTGGCTGGCAGAGGGCTTGGAAAATTTTGGATTTGGCGTATCAAAAGCAGTGAGCGCGGGCAATATGGCAAGCTTGGATTGGGCGGATTATCTTAAATATTTTGCCAAAGACCCGGATACCAAGGTCATTCTTCTTTATATTGAAGGGATAAAAGACGGAAGGAGCTTTATGGAATCCGCTTATCAGACCAGTTTAATTAAGCCGATTGTGGTCCTGAAAGGAGGAAGGACTCCGGAGGGGTTTCAAACCGCTCGCTCCCATACTGGGGTAATGGCAGGAGAAGAGGGAATTTTTTCCTCGGTCTGCAAACAAGTCGGAATCATCCGCACAGAGAGTATGAATGAAGCAGTGATTATTTCTGCAGGCTTGGTGGCAAGCCCGATACCCAAAGGCAAGCGAGTAGGGATTCTCACCTCTGGAGGTGGGCTGGGAGTGATTGCCGCGGATTATTGTAAGGAACATAATTTAGAGCTGGCTCAGCTGAGTGAAAAGACCATTGAACAGCTTAAAAAGATTCTGCCTCCCTGGTGGGTGCCGGGAAATCCAGTGGATTTAGTAGCAGGGATTGGCTATGCTGGACCTAAACAGATTCTTCCGATTTTAATTGAAAGCCAAGAGCTGGATAGTGTTATTTTAATAGGAGTGGGCTGGGTGCATACTATGGCGGATATGTCTGAACTGTCTCCTCTGAAAGATAGGCTAAATTTCAAAAAAATAATGGAAGAGCGCAAAGCAGGAGACCTTCGCTATTGTCGGAAGTTGAGAGAATTGATTCAGCAATATAATTTCCCGATTCTCTTGGTATCCACCAGCGCACAGAGAGCCTTGGATAGAAATCTGGAAAGCCTGATAGAATTATTGTTAAATGAGATTATGCTTTATCCTTCTATTGAGCAGGCGGTAAAGGTTTTGTCCGCAATTACTGGTTATTATTTATGGCGAGCGGGAAAACAAAAATGAAGATAGTTGGTCTTACTGGCGGGATTGGTTCTGGGAAGAGCGAGGTCGCTCGGATGTTCAGGGAATTGGGTGCTTATGTGATTGATGCGGATGAGATGGCAAGAAGAGTGGTGGAGCCAGATAAGCCTGCCTGGAGGGGAATTAAAGAATTTTTTGGAGAGGAGGTTTTCAACCCGGACCAGAGTTTAAATCGGAAGAAATTGGCGGAGCGAGTCTTTGGTGATGAGCAAACGAGGAAGAAGCTGGAAGAGATAACTCATTCTAAAATTGGGGAGGAGATTTTAAAGGAGCTTGAGGAAGCAAAAAAGAAGAAGGCTAAGTTAGTGGTGATAGATGCGGCGCTTTTGCTGGAAAGCTCGCTTAAGGACTGGGTGAAGCCAATAATTCTTATAACCGCGGATGAAGAACTCAGGATTAAACGGGTCTGCGCTCGGGACCGTTGTAATAAACAGGAGGTTAGAGCAAGAATCCGTAATCAGGCTCCTGATTCCGAGCGAGCCAAAAAAGCGGACTTTATCATCAAAAATGAGCAGGGGCTTACCGAGCTTAGAAAAGCGGTATCAAATCTGTATCAGGATTTGATTCGGCAATGATATTGGTTTTTAAGCTCTAATAAAATATAATAATGGTAAAATGGGCGCGCCAATAGTTATTGGAATTGATTTAGGCACTACTTACTCCTGCGCAGCGATTGTTGAGCGGGGAAGACCGAGAGTAATCTCAGACACCGGCGGAAGCTATTTAATTCCCTCAGTGGTGGCGATTGATGATAAAGGCAACCGTTTAGTCGGACAATCCGCTAAACGGCAGATTTTAATCAATCCTCGCAACACGGTTTATGCGGCAAAGCGCTTGATTGGCAGACCCTATTCTTCAGAGCAGGTAAAAGAAGCCAAACAATATATTAAGTATCAAGTTCTTCCTGCGGAAGAAGAGGAAGTGGTAATTAAGCTTCGGGAGGATATGTATAGCTTGAGTGAGGTTTCTGCATTGATTCTGGACCATATTCGGAATGTTGCTCAAGACCGACTTGGAAAAGAGATAGACAAAGCCACGGTCACGGTTCCTGCTTATTTCAATGATAGCCAGCGCCAGGCGGTTAGGCTGGCGGGCAAAATTGCTCAGCTGGATGTAATTCGGATTATCAATGAGCCAACCGCGGCTGCGTTAGCTTATGGATTTGGGAAAGAGTTGAATCAAAAGGTAGCGGTATATGACCTGGGCGGAGGCACTTTTGACCTCTCGGTTCTGGATATTCGGAATAACATTTTTGAGGTAAAAGCCACAGGCGGAGACACCTTCTTAGGAGGTGTAGATTTTGATAATAGACTGGCAGAATGGGTGTTTTATAAATTTGAAAAACAATATGAAATAGACCTTTCCAAAGACCCAATTGCTCATCAGCGGGTTCAAGACGCGTGCGAGCAGGTAAAAATTGAATTGAGCGGGAGACCTCAAGCCCGAATCAATATCCCATTTATTGCCAGCGGAGCAAATGGAACTCTCAACATAGACCTTACTATTGCCAGAGAAGAATTTGAAAGGTTGATTGAGGACTTGGTGGATTCCACACTTAAAACCTGCGAGAGGGTATTAGAGGACGCCAAACTAAAAAAAGAAGACCTATCTGCGGTGCTTTTAGTTGGTGGTTCCACCAGAGTTCCCCTGGTCGCAAAAAAGGTAGAAGAATTTTTCAAAATTTCTCCAAGCAAAGCAGTCCATCCAGATGAAGCAGTGGCGCTGGGCGCGGCGATTATTGCGGATTCTATCATCAGAACCGGCGGGAAAGAAGTTATGCTTCTGGATGTGCTTCCTATCACAATTGGGATTAAAGTTCCACAAGACCGGGTTATCCCGATTTTTGAGCGCAATTCGTCAGTGCCCAATCAAAAACAAAAAATTTTTACCAGCAGTGCAGATAATCAGTCTTCACTCTCTTTAACCATCCTTCAGGGAGATAGCCCAAAAGCCAGTGAGTGTGTGCCGATTGGCGAGTTTAAATTTACTGGGCTTCGCCAGGCGCCCAAAGGGCAAGTGAGAGTAGAGGTTAGTTTTTATATCAGCCCCGAGGGGGTGCTTTCAGTGACTGCTCGGGACCCGGATACAGGTCTGGAACAGAAATCAGAGATTATGGTGGAAAGCTCACAGAGCAAAATTTTTCATGAAAACCTGATTCAACCCAAAAAACCAGTGGCAAAAACTAAGGTAGACACGGTAATTTCAAGAACCGTAACCCGGGAGAGAAAAATCAAACTGGAGTCCGTTAAACCAGAGCCGAGTAAAGAATTTAAGCAAGAAGAGACCAAGCCAGTTGAAACCAAAGGTAAAAAGACCAAAGCAACTCTAACCGCTACTAAATACCGTGAATCCACTCCAGCTACTTCTAACTCCGCTAAATCTGCCAAACAGAAGAAGCCTGAACCGGGATTATTGAGTAGAATTTTTTCTAAATTCTTTTCAAAAAATGAGTAATGAATAAAATGTTAAGGGTGCAGTTAATTAAAATTAGACACTTCCTCCCTCGGCAGACTTTTGGGCAGCCCTTGGGGATAATGTATCTTGCCAGCTATCTAAGAAAATTTATTCCGGATATCCAGGTTGAGTTAGTGGATATGCTTCCGGGTATGAACCTGAAAAAAACTCTACAAAAGGTGGCGGATTTTCAGCCAGACCTGTTGGGACTCAGTGCCTTTACTTTTGAAGCCAAGGAGCTTCACGAGTTTGCGGGATTGGTGAAAAAAACTTTCCCTAAAATCCCGATTGTGGCAGGAGGACCTTATATCACCACTGCTACTGAACAAGCCTTTTCTGACCTGAATCTGGATTTTGTGGTAAAGGGTGAAGGAGAAGAGACTTTACTGGAGCTTATAAATTATCTTTTTAAAGGCAAGGGCGAGCTGAGCGAGATTTTGGGACTGGGCTTTAGAAAAAATGGCACTCCGGAGCTTAATCCTCCAAGACCCTTTATCTTAAATTTGGACTCTTTGCCTTTCCCGGCTTGGGATTTAATTGAAGTGGAAAAATATTTTAACCTTCACAGATTTGGAACCACTTATCTCCATAAGGAATATATGCAGGTGATGACCAGCCGAGGATGTCCCTTTAAATGCACTTATTGTCATCGGATTTTTGGAATCGGCTTTAGAGCCAGAAGCCCGGAGAATGTGATTGGGGAACTGGAGATTCTTCAGAAGCATTATGGAATCAAGGAGATTTATTTTGTGGATGATTGTTTTAACTGTAAGCCGGAGCGAGCTAAGAAGATTTGCGAACTAATCGTGAAAAGAGGATTGAAATTTGCTATCAATTTTCCCAATGGGATACGAGGAGATATCGCGGACGAAGAATTATTAGATAAACTTAAATCCGCAGGCACTTACCGGGTTACCTATGCGGTGGAGACCGCAAGTCCAAGGATTCAAAAATTTCTAAAGAAAAATCTCAACTTAGAAAAGGTTAAAAAAGCTATTGAGCTAACTGACCGGAAAGATATTATGGTGGATGGATTTTTTATGATTGGCTTTCCCGGCGAGAGCGGTGCGGAGATTCATCAGACCCTAAACTTTGCGCTTAAAAGCAAACTTCATTCTCTAAATATCTTTTTCGTGACTCCTTTTGAAGGCACCGAGCTTTACCAGCAGGCGCAAGAATTAGGGTATCAGCTGAAATCTGATTTAGGAGGCGATGAATACACTTATTATTTTCCAGAAACCACCTTAAGCGAGATACCACCTAAAAAGCTTCATCGGCTGGCTCAGATAACTTTTATCAAATTTTACCTAAACCCTTGGCGACTCTGGCGGATTTGGAAGTTATTTCCTAATAAAAAACAGCTTCCTTACCTCCTCTGGCTGTTTATCAAATACAGCCTAAAATGGAATTGAGGTAAAACTCAAAACCTTGGTTAAATTTTTTATTTATCTTGACCTGATGTTAGCTTTTATATAAAATGCTCAAATAAGTTTTTAAAGGGAAAAAATAATGAAACTGACCAAGTATTATCTTCCTACCTTGCGGGAAGCGCCTTCCGAGGCAGAGGTGGTCTCCCATCAATTTATGGTGCGCTCCGGGATGATACGGAAGCTCGCCAGTGGTATTTATTCTTGGCTTCCTCTGGGACTGAGGGTACTAAGAAAAGTAGAGAACATCGTTCGGGAGGAGATGAACCGAGCGGGTGCGCAAGAGGTATTTTTGCCTGCGGTTCAGCCTGCGGAATTATGGCAGGAAAGCGGGAGATGGGAAGATTATGGCAAGGAGCTTCTCCGGTTCAAAAACCGGCACGAGCGGGAATTTTGCATCGGTCCCACTCACGAGGAAGTAATCGTGGATTTAGTCAGAGGCGAATTGCGCAGTTGGAGACAGTTGCCGGTCAATCTTTACCAGATTCAAACTAAGTTCCGTGACGAGATTCGTCCCAGATTTGGAGTGATGCGGGCAAGGGAGTTTGGGATGAAGGATGCGTATAGTTTTGATGCGGATGAAAATGGAGCGGAGAAAAGTTATCAGGAGATGTATGTTGCTTATTCTCGGATTTTTTCCAGATGCGGGCTAAAATTTAAAGCAGTGGAGGCGACCACCGGTCCGATTGGTGGAAAATATAGCCACGAGTTTATGGTCTTGGCTGAAACTGGTGAGGATGTGATAGTGGTGTGTCCAAAATGCGGATATTCAGCTAATACTGAAAAGGCAGAGATTAAGATAACTGACGAGCCAGAAAAAGAAATAGAAAAACCTTTGGAAAAGGTTCTCACCCCAGAGCAAAAAACCGTAGAAGAAGTTTGTGGGTTTTTAAAAGTGCGCACTCAAAAATTAGTAAAAACCTTGATTTATATCACTAATAAAGGACCGGTCGCGGTAATGGTCCGAGGAGACCGAGAAGCAAATCCAAATAAACTCCAGAGCTTGCTCAATGCAGAATGGTTAGGGATGGCGAGTCCGGAACAGATTGAAAAATTTACTGGAGGTCCTCTGGGGTTTTCTGGTCCAGTGGGATTAAGGATACCAATTTATGTTGACCAGGAAGTCGCTTTAATCAAAAATTTTGTTACCGGCGCAAATGAAAAAGATTACCATTATTTAAATACTAATTTGGGGAAAAATTTTCAGGCGACCAAGATAGCAGATTTAAGGATGGCAGTGTCCACAGACCTTTGTGGGAAGTGTGGAACACAGCTTAACTTTATCCGCGGGATTGAAGTCGGGCATATTTTCAAGTTAGGAGAAAAATACTCCAAGCCAATGAGAGCGACCTTTCTTGACCAGGAGGGGAAAGAGAAAGCTTTTGTGATGGGATGTTATGGAATTGGCACAGGAAGAACTGTTGCCTCTGCAATTGAGCAGAACCACGATGCCGAAGGAATCATCTGGCCTATGAGTATTGCGCCTTTTCAGGTTTATGTTTTGCCAGTTAATTATAATGATGAGAAGGTGAGAGAAACCGCTTTTAAGTTAGAGGCGGAGTTAGAGAAAGCAGGGCTTGAGGTGTTATTGGATGATAGAGATGAGAGCCCAGGGGTGAAGTTCAAGGATGCGGATTTAATCGGGATTCCGCTCAGGATAGTAATTGGAGATAAGACCTTAGCAAAGGATTCAGTGGAGTTCAAGCTCCGCACTGAAAAGGAAAAAAACTTGGTTCCGCTGAAAAACGCAGTTTTACAAGCAAAAGAGGCCATCAACCGGGCTCTTGAGCAAATTTCTCAAACCACAGAGATTGCAGAAAAATCCGCATTAAAAGAAATCTCCTAACCCTGCAGAGAATGTTTCTCGTCTCTGGTTTCGTGTTCCGACTAACACGGAACTTTTACCTCCCCTTAAGTGGTTTCCCCCGCCCCGCTTAAATCTAAGCTCTAAGGCTACAAATTTTTACTTAAATTTACTTCCGATATGTGAACTTTTTCTCAAGCTCCGCGAGCTTCTCCACTATTCCTCCGTATTCCAGCTCGCTCATTGGAAGCATTGCCGCGCCAGAAAATCCCTGTTCCCGGATATAAATCGCTTTCTGGCTTGCCTTTCTGCGAACCTCGTCCCAGAACGGATTCTCAAAACAATCAGCTGGACCGACTAATACTCCATCCTTCACAGAGAAAGCCGCGCCGGTGACCACCGGAGGACCATCAAAGTAAGAAATATCGGTATATAGCTTTGAGGGCATAAGCGGACCAGTATGAGAGCCCCTCATAAATCCTGCAACTAAGTGGCATTTCTCAAACGGCATCAAAACCTCACCGGTCGCAGGAAATTCTCCCTGAGCTCTAACCAGCATCACTGGGTCATCCTTGCCAGTATATTTACCTGCAATGTTATGGAGCCTTGTGGTGCTGACCGAGACCGCCTGCGCGCCATTCTCCCGACTATAAATCGCCTCAATCACATACCGCTGATTATCCCGAAGCAATGACGCAATGCTGTAAAGGTCTTCTGGCGCGTTCAGCTCAATCACCTTTTCGCCCGCGGGATTACTTTTGGCTTCATCACAGCGCTGGTCTTTGGTATGCCAATGTTTGCATTTAGGGCATTCAGTGTATTCTACATCTATGATTCTGAACTTAAATCCCTTCATCATCTTGGGGCTTAAAATCAAGCCTGCGCAGAACATCGGGTCCGCAAACGCAAGATAGAGCGGAAGATTATAAGCGCCTGGGTCAGTTTTGTCCGCAGCAAACAAAATAAAAGGCTCTGCGGGTCTCTCCTCAATCTCCATCTCTGCGACCGCGGGTCCCATTCCCCGGACATTGCCAGAAAAAGCGTCTTTGAGTAAGTCCTGACCAGCGCCATAAAGCCCCTGCTTCTTAGCGACCTTATCCGTGGCGTCCTTGAACGCGTTCCAGGTTAAGCCGTGAATCGCGCTTGCGCCCACTCCTTTGGTATGGGTCATTAAAATTGCAATGTCATCCCCAGTGGTGCCAATAAAAAAGTCAATGATGGTCTTACCTTTTTCATTGGCTACCGCCTTTTTAACCGCCTCCACCAGCTCCGGACTGGGCTTAATATGACCTCCGATGCTCCCAATATCCGCCTTAATAACACTGATTGTGATTTTCATTTCTACCCCCTTTCTTAAATTTATTATCTACCTTTACCTGTTTTGATTAGTTATCCTGAGGAAAAAGATGCAAGCCCTCCCTTCATTCCCCTTTTAAAAATTATATCAAAAAATTTTAAACTTGACAAGAAAAAAATTGAAGCTTGAAAAGGAATAAATTAATTTAAGTTTCCCATCAAAACTAAGGCTGGTTAATAGAAAGGTAGGAAAAGCTTTTGACTTTGACCAGGAGAGATGTATCTTGAAATTGGTAAAGCTTTTGTCAATAAGGCTGATGAGTAGATTTTTTATACATTTTTCCCCTTGCGATAAAAATTTTATGAGGATATATTAACTAAAATTAGAGAGGAAAAAAATGGTCTGGGCAAAGTTGGTTCTGTTTAGCATCTTTGTATTTGCGCTGGGCGGCGTGCCATTTGGAAAGATTTTGGCTAAAGCTAAAGGGATGAATTTGAGCCAGATAGGTTCTGGCAATATCGGCACCACCAATGTTTATCGGGCATTAGGGATAAGGTATGCGGTTTTGGTTTTTCTCTTAGATAGTTTAAAGGGCGTGATTTCAGTATTGATTGGGAGGATGATTTTTGGATATGGAATAGAGGCTGGGATATGTGGACTGGTGAGCGTTTTAGGACATATTTTCTCTCCTTATCTTGGCTTCCGAGGAGGAAAGGGGGTCGCAACTGGTTTTGGGGTGATGCTTATTCTTGCCTGGGTTCCCAGTTTATTGAGCTTAGGAATCTGGATAGCGCTGGTGGGCATTTTCCGTATCGCCAGCCTTGCCAGTATAATTTCTGCGCTTTTTTTGCCGATTTTGGTCTATATTTTTAAATATGAGAATTGGCTCGTTTATTTTACTATTGCCCTGGTTTTGGTGGTTATCTTTTCCCACTATTCAAATTTAAAAAGGCTTTTTCAGGGTAAAGAAAAACAGATAAAGAGAATCCCCCAAAAAAACGGATGATTGAAACCGGAATGCCGAATCTATTCCCTTTTCTAAAAATTTCTAAAATTTAGTTGACAAGCGCTTTAGAGTCTGGGAGAATTTATTTAAAAGGAGGTGTAAAATGAAAGATGATGCATTTTTTAAGGGGACTCCAAGAAAGCCTTTAACCGCTCAGGGCTTAACCATAGAATTTCCGATTTTATATTATGACCTTCGGCAGATTACTGCGATTTTTAGAGCAAAGACCAGCGCTCTAAAAAAACTGCTTCCTCATCCCAACTATAAACCAGTTGAGCTTTTTCCTGGAATCGGAATGCTGGCAATCACCTGTTTTGAGTATTATGACACTTCTATTGGTCCTTATAATGAGATTGCAATTACAGTGCCGATAAAATTTCCCCCGGGCTTGACTTTGCCAGGAATATCTGCCCTGGGAATGTTGATGAGTGGAAATTTTTCAGTCTACATTCATCATCTTCCAGTCACCACTGAGATAGCGCTCAAGGGTGGGATTTATTTCTGGAATTATCCTAAGTTTTTATCTGAGATTACTTTCAAGGATGTGGGCGAAAATCTGGAAGTGGAGCTTAAAGAGAAGGGCGAGATGATTTTGAAATTAAAGGCGAAAAAAATTGGGCTTACTGGTTCTGGCAGGGTGAATTTTCATACCTATTCTATCAAGGATAAGGTAGTGATGCATGGGCTGGTTGAGGGCTGGGCGCCTAAGATGGGCAAGGTGACTTTGGGAAGAGTTGGCACCTTAGAATTGGGCAAGCACAAAATCAGCGAGGAGTTAAGAAGTTTGAACCTGAGCAAATATGCTGGAACCGGAATCTATGCAGAAGGGATGATGACCAAGCTCTATGACCCGGATGTCCTCTGGAATGTAGAAACTTTGGAGCAGATAAAAAGTTAAACCGGCTTTAAAAATTTTTCCTGTAGCTTTAAGTTCAGGTTTTGAAGAAAAGCATAATCGGCTTTATATTTTTAATCAAGGATGAGGATTTGTCTTTTAAGTTATCGGGGGAATCCGTATTGTGGGGGTCAAGGGGTTTATCTTTATTATTTGAGCGAGGCGCTTGCCAGTCGGGGACACCAGGTCACGGTTCTGGTAGGTCCTCCTTATCCATTAGAGATGGGCTGGGCAGAGCTGGTGCGGGTTCCGAATCATAACTTCATTAATAAGCTCGGGGAAAGTGCGATACCGCGGGAAAATCCTTTTTCAGTTTTTAAGCCTTTTGATTTTGCGGAACTATTTTTAAGTCGGTTAGGGAATAATCCAGAACCACTTTTTTTCAGTTTGCGGGCTTATCAATGGCTCAGGCAAAGGCTAGCTGAAGGGGAAAAATTTGACATTGTCCATGATAATCAATCATTAGGATATGGCTTATTATTGATAAAATCGCTGGGGATTCCAGTTATCTCCACTGTCCATCATCCTTTGCAAATAGACCGCAAAGAAGATTTAAAACAAATGCCGGGATTGATTGCCCGGGCTAAGAGGTCGCTTTATTATCCTCTGGTAATGCAAAAAATTGTCGCAAAGAGGCTGGATAAGCTCATCACGGTTTCTGAGAGCTCCCGGAGTTTGATTTCCAGTTGGTATAAAATCCCGGAGCATAAAATAGAGACCATCCCCAATGGAGTGGACCTTGATTTTTTTCAACGCAAGCCAGAGATTGAAAAAATTCCGGGAAGGATTATTTTTGTTGGTAGCAGTGAAGATAGAAAAAAAGGGATTTTATATTTGCTCTGTGCTCTTAAGCGGATTGAAGATGAAAAAGCGCATCTAATAATAATTGATGGCAGGCTCAGTCCGGAGCGAGTGTATGCTAAAAATTTAGTAAAAGGGATGGGGCTTTCTGCTCGGGTGAGCTTTTTGGAAAAAATTAGTAGAGAACAATTGGTTATGGAGTATAATAAAGCAGAGGTGGTGGTGATGCCAAGTTTGTTTGAAGGATTCGGGCTACCTGCTTTAGAGGCAATGGCGAGTGGCTGTGCCTTGATTGCGACCAGGGCGGGTGGGCTTAGGGAGGTGGTTGGAGAAGGGGAAGACGGAGGAGGGATTTTGGTAGAACCTGGAAATGAAAAGGAGCTTTTGGAGGCGCTCAATAAAATTTTAGATAATCCAGCGCTTCGGAAGAATCTTGAAGAAAGAGGTAAAAGAAGGGCTCAAAAATATAGTTGGAAGAAGGTGAACAAAGAGATAGAAAGGGTCTATGAACAGGAGCTTAAAAAAGGAGGGAAAAATGCCGGTTAAATCGCAGTTAAAATCTGGTGCAAAAAAAATGGCTGGAGCTAAAAAGAAAAAGCTTCGGGTGCTTTTTGCGAGTCCTGAGGCAGTGCCTTTTATAAAGACCGGAGGCTTAGCGGATGTAGCGGGCACTCTGCCAGTGGAGTTGAAAGAGTTAGGAGTGGAGCCTGCGGTGATTTTGCCTCTGTATAGAGGTATCAGTGAGAAGCTCCAATTGGAGTCAACTGGAATAAAGGTCTCGGTGCCGATTCAGGTATATGATGAGACTGAGATAAAGGTAGGAGAGGTGCTGACCACGGTGAGTGATGGGGTGCGGGCTTTTTTCATTAAGTTAGATGAGTATTATGACCGGGAATATCTTTACAGCACTCCTCAGGGGGATTATGAGGATAACGCGCCCCGGTTTGTATTTTATAGCAGAGGGGTGATGGAGTTTATCCGTGCTGGAGGATTTACACCGGAGATAGTTCATTGTCATGACTGGCAGAGCGCTTTGATTCCACTTTACATCAAGACGCTTTATAAAGATGACCCAAAAGTAGGAAGACTTAAGACTTTGCTCACCATTCATAATCTTGGTTATCAGGGGGTTTTCTGGAAATATGACATAAAGCAGATTGGCTTGGATGCGAGCTATTTTACGCCAGAATATCTTGAATTTTATGGCAAGGTGAACTTCCTGAAAGGCGGAACTATCTTTACAGACCTAATCAATACCGTGAGCAAAAAATATGCGGAGGAGATTCAAACTCCACAATTTGGGTGTGGTCTGGAGGGAGTTTTAATTACCCGCACCAATGACCTCTATGGAATTGTCAATGGCATTGATTACCGGGTCTGGAACCCAGAAACTGACCCAAACCTTCCAGCTAATTATTCCGCCAAAGACCTTTCCGGGAAAAAAAATTGTAAAGCCAATCTTCAAAAAGACCTGGGATTAGCAGTTGATTCTTCACCTTTAATTGGCTGTATCTCCAGATTGGCATATCAGAAGGGATTAGATTTAGTGGCAGACGCCTTAGAAGAAATTATTGGAATGGGATTTCAGGTGGTGATTTTAGGCACTGGCGAGGAGAAATACCAGAAACTGCTGAGCGAACTTGCAAATAAATTCCCAGGCAAGTTTGCGCTTCGGTTAGAGTTCAATGATGCGCTTGCTCATAGAATTGAAGCTGGCACAGATATTTTCCTGATGCCCTCCAGATATGAGCCCTGTGGACTGAATCAGATGATTAGCTTAAAGTATGGAACCGTGCCAGTAGTCAGCGCAACCGGCGGTCTGGAGGACACGATTGAGGATTTTGACCCAAAAACCAAAACTGGCGCTGGCTTCAAAATCAAAACCCTTACCAAAGAAGAGCTGGTTAATATTCTTAGCCGAGTGGTAAAAGTTTACAAGGAGCCAAAGCTCTGGGAAAAACTGGTGATCAATGGAATGAAAAAGGATTTCTCTTGGACAAGTAGCGCCAAGGAATATCTAAAACTTTACCAGATGCTTTTGAAGAAGAAAAACTAATCAGGGATTTAAGCAGGCAAAGAAAAATAAAAGCGCAAGCTCTGCGAATTCGGCTGAGGCGCCAAGCAAATCACCTGTGAATCCGCCCAAAAACCGAAGAGCTAAAATCCTGAAAACCAAAGCGATGCTTAAGCTAAGAGCCAAAGCCAGCCAGATAATAATCTGGTTAAAATATATCAACGGAACCAGGGCGGTTCCGAGAGCGAGCGCTAAATGCCAGAACTTTTTATGTCTGGCAAAGACCCCTCCGGTTCCGCCCCTAGTTCTCGCATAAGGTATGGTGTAAATAAGAAGGGTCAAATTAAATCTTGCCAGCCCGCTGGCTAAAAAAATTGGAATAAATTGCTTTTGGGAGATTAGAAAATATATTGCCAGAAACTTTCCTAACAAATCCAGTATAATCGCGCTCACTCCAAAACTTCCTTTATGCGGGTCTTTCATTATTCGTAATCTATCTTCTCTGTCCTTCCCGCCTAAGCCATCTGCCCAATCTGCTAAGCCATCCAGATGCAATCCGCCAGTGAGAACTATCATCAAAAATAAAACTAAAAAACTGATTAAAGGCTCGGCTAATCTCCCAGAAAAAATTTTAGCTATTCCGAAATAGACTGCGCCCAATAAATAGCCAACTAATGGAAACCAGGCGCTTGAGCCTGCGAGCTTTCCTGGGTTTGTCTCCTTTTTTCCCAACGGAAGGATGGTGAGAAAACTGAGCGCGTATCTTATTGAACTTATCATATCTTCTCCGAGACCTTTGCGGTTGTAAAAGTTGCCATTTTATTATGACAAGCAAGCGCAGAGTCTATAATGCCCATCGCCAAGCAAGCGCCGGTTCCCTCCCCAAGTCTCATCTTTAAATCCAGCAAAGGGTTAACGCTAATTTTCTCTAAAACCAATTTATGCCCAGCCTCTTCTGAAAGATGGCTGAAAATTAGATGCTCTGATGTCATCGGACAGAGCTTAATTGCGGAAAGAGCACCAGCAGTGGCAATGAAACCATCCACCAAAACCACCATCCGCTCTTCACCTGCGCCTAAAAAAAGCCCTGCCAATCCCGCAATTTCCAGTCCTCCCAAGGAGGCTAAAGTTTTAAGCGGGTCAGAAAAAACCTCCTGATGCAATTTTAGCGCCTTCTCAACCACCTTGATTTTATGCTTGATTTTATCAGGAGCGAGCCCGGTTCCGGACCCAACCACCTGCTCCGGCTTTAGTCCGAGGTAAGCGCAAAAAAGCAGAGAAGCAGATGTGGTATTGCCAATTCCCATATCCCCGCCCGCAATTATATCCACCCCTTCCTGTTTAGCTTTTTTTATTCTTTCTATTCCTACCTCAATTGCTTGAATCGTCTCTTCCATCGTTAAAGCTGGTTCTTGGGTAAAATCTCTGGCTCCTTTTCTAATTTTTCTCTTTACTAACCCGGGCAAATCCGGAAAATCATAATCTACTCCAATATCTACCACTTCCACCTCTGCTCCCACCGCACTGGCAATGGCATTTATTCCCGCGCCCTGATTCAAAAAATTATAAATCATCTGGCTCGTCACTTCCTTGGGATAAGCGCTCACCCCTTGGCTAACTACTCCGTGGTCTCCGGCAAAAACCACCACCCGCTTTTTAGACAATTTAGGATGAAGCTCCCCACGAATTCCACAAATTTTCACCGCCAGCTCTTCTAATCTCCCAAGACTTCCTTTAGGCTTAGTAAGATTATCCTGATGAGCTTTTGCCTGCTCCATAATCTCAGAATTCAAGCCCCTGATATTTTTGAGGGTCTGATTTAAAAGCTCCATCAATTTCCTCCCTTTATCTTTAAAGGAATTCCCGCAATCATAAAATAAACTTCTTGACAAACTTGAGCCAACATTTGATTCGCCTTACCTTGAAGGTCCTGAAACCTCCTCGCCAAATGTTCTATCGGCACAATCCCGGAGCCTACCTCATTGCTGACCAGAACCACTTGAGATTTTAATTCTGCCAGCAGTGAACAAACTTTTTCTACCTCTTGAATAATCTCCTCATCCTTTCTGCCTGAGCATAAAAGATTGGATAACCAAAGGGTAATGCAATCCACTGCTATCCCCTGATATTCCTTTTGCGCCTGCTTTAAAGCGGAAAAAAGATTGAGGGGCTCCTCAATCAAAGTCCAATCCGAGCCCCTCTCTCTTTTATGCGCCTCTATTCGCGCCTTTATCTCCTCATCCTTTGGCTCTAAAGTAGCAATCAATACTTTTTTGGAAACCGGGTTTAATAGCTTTAGCGCAAATCTGCTCTTTCCACTTCTTGCTCCACCTAAAATCAAGATAGCTTTTGGCTTTGCCATTTATTTCCCTTCAAAATTATAGCTTATTCCCAAATAAAAAGTCTGGGGCATCGTCCCATAACCATAAGCCTCATAATACTCTTCATCAAGGATGTTCTCTGCGCGGAAATTAAGCGCCAGTGGTTTTGACACCTGCCAGCGGATACTGGCGTTAACCACGGTCCAAGGCTCAAGCTCTACTCGCTGAGCTGGATAAGAAAAAATATCATCTTCAGTCTTTCCTCGGTGAATTCCCCAGAGGTTTAACTCCACCTTTTTATTTGGTCTCCAGGCAATTCCTAAACCATATTTTTCTCCCCATCTTCTAATTAACTTCTCATCTGTTTCCGTATCTCTGGCATCAACTGAAGTATAGGTTAGTTTCAAGTCCAGTGATGGGATTGGCTGAGCAGTTATTCCAGCTTCAAAGCCTTGAGAGACCGCTTTGGCGATATTGTTGTAGCTATAACTGGCATTGTCCCAGACAATCAGGTCCGAATAAAGCACCTCAAAATAAACTGCGCTTAATTTGAGATTACCATCCAACAATTCCTGGTCTATACCTATTTCTTTGCTCCAGCTTTCCTCTGGCTTAAGCGCAGGATTCCCGACCTGAAAACCTCCCACTATTCCATACAACTGAAAAAGACTGGGAGATTTAAAACCAGTGCCCAAACTCATTCGGAACCGTGGTCCTAAATCCCAGGGTTTAAGATATCCGCTTAATTCCCCGGTCTGGTGAAAGCCAAATTTATCATTATCATCCACTCTTCCGCCCACTAAAAAACCATAACTTGGCTTGTGAAAATCCCAGAGGATAAAACCACTTCGGGTAATTATGGATTTCTCTGGAAACTCATCCTGATAAGCTCCCCAGTCACTCTCTCCCTCAACTTTGCTTCTCCCGGTTTCCTGCTCATATTCTATTCCAAAAATCAAACTCTGATTCGCGCTTCCAGCTAATTCCCCCTGCCAGCTTATCTTCTGAAAAGTGCTTTTATAATCCCCATCACTAAAAGTATTAGGATGCGCTGAATCTACCTCATCTTTATAAACCCTTAAATGGTCCGCATAGCTAAATTCCAGCTTTTGCTGAAAATCACCAGTATAAAAGTTGGCTTTTGCTCCATATAGGAACTTAGTCCCTTCTGCAGTATAATTTGGGTCATCTTCAGGAAGACCACTGATTAAACTCACTGTATCCAAATCAGTCTTAGTATTTATGGCTTTTCCCAAAAGCTCCAATTCCAGCCAATCCCAGGGGGTAAAGCCTGCCCTAACCGAAAAGCTCAAATTCTCATATCCATCCCGCTCTTGATTTCCAAGCTCTGAAGATGCGGAGCTAATCCCTTTGGTGGTGAAATTGCTCACTGAAAAATCTGCCCAGGAATTATTCTTTCTAATATAAAAATTAGCTAACTCTTGATATGTCTCAAAACTGCCTCCTTCAAAATATAAATTAGCCCCACTGCCGGGCTTAGGCTTCCTCCCAATAATGTTGATTACCCCGGCAATCGCATCTGAACCATAAAGCACACTGGCAGGTCCCCGAACAATCTCAATCCGCTCAACATCTCCTAAACTAATCAGCTCTGCCTGTGCCCCCCGACCAATTCCCATTGGCTCATTTACCTCAATTCCATCCATCATCATCAAAACCTGCTCGGTCTTAGAACCACGCAAATAAATCCCGCTTTCTCCTCCATAACCTCCAGTGCTGGTGATAAACATTCCTGGGGAATTAACTAAGACCTCAGATAGGGTCTTGTAGCCCCGACCTGCAATCTCCTTTTGCCCAACCACCTCTATACTTTTCCCCAGTTCCGAAACTGATTTTTCAGTTCTGGTCGCGCTCACCACTACGGTAATCTCTGACTCAGACTTTTCTTTAGCTTCTTTCTCCTTCTCTTCCTCTGCAAAAGCCTCGGTGTGGAATAACAGGAAAATTCCTAATATCAAAAAAAATTTCTTTGTCATTGCCTTATCCTCCTTTTTCCAGTTTTGGTTAAAGCCCAATAAAAATCCCCGAACCCATTTTCGGATTCGGGGATTCCCGTTTTTGTCCCAGAACCTATATCTTGGCTCGCTTGAACCCTCGCAAGCTACCAATAATCTGCGGACAGGTCTTCTGACTCTCGGTTCATCCTACTCCCTGCGCCTTCCCGGAAATTAGTTCCCAGTGGCAATTCGCAGGTTTGGTCCCCGATTACAGCGGCGGGCCCGTGTCGGCTTATTACCGACTTCCCTATTAAGCCTTCTCAGGCGCCCGCAGAATTATCTTCCCAGTTTTAGAAAAATTATATCAGATATAAAAAATCTGTCAAGTAAAATCAAAAAATAATTAAAATTTCGGGGTTAATTTCTAATTGAATATTTCAATTACCAAGACCTCAAAAGGGGATAAGGTGATGGAGAGAACAGAGGAGGCAAAAGAAAAGCTTTTAGAATCAGGATAAAGCAGTTTGAGACTTTTGAATTGGTCAAGGTGAAGAGTTTCGGGGCTTAGATTCAGGATTTGAGGCTTATCTTTAGGATTTCTGATGATGAGTAAAGAGCGCTGACTATTTCTATGTAAGTATCCATAAATCTCTAATTTATTCGGGTCGCCCAATACCATTTCAGTAGATTTGAGGATTTCCCAATTATCCTTTGCCCATTTGACCCATTTAGCTAATATCTGCCATTCCTGCTCAGTGAGAATATCCGGGGAGATATAAAGCTCCCACATAGACAATCCTCGGGCAAAGAACATAATTACCTCGTGTTCAAACTGTTCAATCGGCTCTGGCTTTGAAAAATTATGTTTAGCTTTGATAATCCCATGAGTCATCAAGGCATTAAATGGGAATTGATAGTTTTTTTCTCGGAAGAGTTTATAAAGTCTCTGGTCTCTATAAGTGATGTTTTTTTCTCTTCTTGAGCCTGGACCAGAAAACCCATAATCCAAACCCCCCATCCAGACACAATCCGCGTATTTAAGCCAGAAGGGACTGAGCCAGCTCCCAATGGTGATGTTGAAAAACAGTTCTGGATTGATTTGATGTGCCTGATTGATAATCTCAATCAGCGAGTCAGTTAGCGCGGTCTGGGAATAGGCTCCGATTGGATGATTATGCCAGGGCACATTGCAGGTAGTGCCCAAGCCATCAATTTTAAAATAGACCACACCCTGACTGACCGCATTGAGAATCGCCTGTTTTAGATGGAGATGATAATTCTCTCCTGCTGGGCAATAGCCGGTCAGCACCGGATTCAGCGCGATTAAGTTCTTTTCATAGCCTTGACCAAGAGTGGCAATAATCCTTTTTACCCTCCGAACGCTGTATCCTCCAACTGGTCCTATCCAGAGCCCGACCCCGGCAGAAGCGAGCTCGGCTTGGGCTTTTATATCCTCTATTCCTTCTGGAAATTTTTCTGAATTAAATTGCCAGAGCCGGGAAAAATCATCCCAGCCCGCATCAACCACCACTGCATCCAGCGTAATCTGATAACGAGCGGTGAGCTGGGAAGAAAAATTGTCTATCACCTTGACTATCCCCGAGCTCGCCAATGCCTTCCCCCGCAAGTCATACCAGCTATTATAAAGCAGATACGGCTCTGGCTTTCTATGCCTCTGCTCATCCAGATATTCAAAAAACCATTCCCTTGCCTTCCTGTCTTCCGAAACTCCAATTAAAGCAGGATAGGATTGATACCATTCGGTGCTCAATTTAATTCCGGGTTGATACCAGATTTGGATTAAATCCCCAGAAATTTTGGTGTAAGAAAGTGGATACTCAATCGCAAAAAACCGATTAGTGGTATAAACCGGCTGACCCGGACCAGGAAAGCTTTCAGGCTTTTCTCCTGTGCCCGCTCGCCAGTTGACAAGATAAATTTTTTTGAAAAAGTATCCGGGCTTTTCTGATTTCAACCAGAGGGTCTTTTCCAGACAAGCGCCAGATTGAGAAAAGCGGTATTCCAACCGAGCAGATAAACCCAGCTCCTCGGCACTTAAATAAAAAATCAACCTATCAGAAAAAGACTCAACCTTTTTCACTAAAAAATCTTCTGAGCTAACTTTGCCTTGCAAAAATTCCAGAACAAATTCCTCTCCCTCCAGGTAATAGGTTAAATGAGTTATACGGTTAGTGATGGCTCTATGAGCCAGCCGTTGATTATCAAGAGTGATAACAAAAACCAAATAAGGACTCTTTAAGAGAAATGGCTTTAGCTCAACTAATTTTTCCGTATTTATCAGAGCAGGGTTTAACTTGGGCTTATTTGAAGAGAAACATAAAGCCAATACCAAAAAAATTAAAAGCCCTTGAACGAATTTCTTGAGCAGAATTATACCCCCTTAAGCCCCACTCCTCCATCCACCACTATCACCTGTCCAGTAATATACTTAGCGGACTCGCTGGCAAGAAATACCACCGCGCCCACTACATCATCGGTCTCCCCAACCCTTCCTAATGGACTGGACTTCTCTACCACCTGGCGAATAAAATCGTTCTTCCAGAGCGCTTCACTAAATTTGGTCTTAATCACCCCGGGCGCAACCGCATTTACGCGGATTCCCTTATCTCCCAACTCTGCGGATAAGACCCGGGTAAGCATCAATAACCCTGCTTTGGAGATGCTATACACTCCGAGACCCATCATCGGCTTAATTCCCGCAACACTGGCAACATTGACAATTCCGCCTCCGCCTTTTTCCGCCATCTTCTCTGCGACCAGCTTGGATAGAAAAAAAGGACCCTTTAAGTTGACTTCAAAAATTTTATCCCAGGCAGATTCATCAGTATTGAGCGCAGGACCAAAAACCGGATTGGTCGCAGCATTGTTGACCAGAACATCTATTTTCCCAAACTTAGAAATCACCTCATTGACTAATTTTTTCCGGTCCTCATCCTTGCCCACATGGCAGGCGATTGCGCAAGCCTTTCCGCCCTGCGTCTTTACCTGAGAGCAAACATTATCCAGCGCCTCTTGTTTTCTGCTGGTCAGCACCACCTCCGCGCCTAATTCGCAAAAGGCTTTTGCCACAGACTCGCCAATCCCTCTGCTCGCGCCTGTGATGAGAACTACTTTACCAGAAAAATCAAACCACTGTTTAAACATCCCTTCTCCTCCTTTTTAAACTTTTTATATATAGTCTCTAATTTTTTAGTCCCTGTCAAATTTATCAGATATTGTTTTTATGAAAAGTTTTCCCGGGTTTTGACCGCTCACTTGACAAATTAGCAAAAATTGGTTTATACATAAAGAGCATAATTCAGTCAGTTCGGAAGGCAGTTATATGAACAACTATACAGAGCACAGATTGATTGGCAGGATAAATCCCCTTCCCTATCTCTTTATCCAAAGGAGCTGATTATGAAAGGAATAAGTGTTTCTGAAATCAAAAGCGCGCTAAAACAGGTGAGCGATAACCTCCCCGCAAAAAGAGAGAGCCTGATACCAGCCCTGCAATTGGTTCAGGGAAAGTTAGGCTGGCTCCCTAAGCCAGCAATGATAGAAATCAGTAGATACTTAAAGGTGCCAGAAAGCGAGGTCTGGGGCACCGCCAGTTTTTATGCTCAGTTCCGATTTTCACCCGTCGGAAAAAACGTCCTCACAGTTTGCCGAGGAACCGCCTGCCATGTTCGGGGATCGGCCTTGATTCTCAGGGAGCTGGAAAAAGAACTGGGGGTAAAGGCAGGTGAGACCACCAAAGACCGTAGCTTCACACTTCAGCAAGTAGCTTGCTTTGGCTCCTGCGCGCTTGCCCCAGTGGTAGTACTAAATGGAAAGGTTTATGGGAGACAAAGTCTAAGTTCAGTAAAAAGACTTTTAAGTGGATTAAGAAAAAAATCTGCTGGTTAAGCGGAAAGAATAAAAATAAAATGGAGGAAAATCGTGGATTTTAAGACTTTTCAGACCCAAGCCCAGCAAAAATATAATGAGCTGGTTAAAGGGAATAAAACCTTAATTTATGTTGGCACCGCAACCTGTGGCCAAGCGGTAGGCGCAATGGAGCTATTGGAGATTATCCCTAAGGAGCTCAAGCGCCTGAAACTAAAGGCGGAAATTATTCCAGTAGGATGTATTGGGCTTTGCTGCTTTGAGCCATTGGTGGATATTAAAAAGCCGAACCGACCCAGAATCTGTTATTTTCAGATGACCCCGAGTAAACTTAAAAAAGTTCTTAAAGAATACCTGACCAAGGACAATCCTTGCCCAGAATTTGCATTGGGCACATTGGGGGAAGATACAATTGAAGGGATACCACCATTATTTGAGCATCCGATGCTTAAGCCTCAAGTTCGGGTGGTGCTAAAAAATTGTGGGATAATCAATCCAGAAAACATAGACCATTATCTTGCCCAAGGAGGATTTATTGGGCTTAATAAAGCTCTTGCTATGACGCCTGAAGAAATAATAGAAGAGATAAAAATTTCTGGCCTCCGGGGACGAGGAGGGGCGGGATTCCCTACTGGACAAAAATGGGAATTTGCTAGGAGGTCCCCGGGAAAAAAGAAATACCTGATTTGTAATGCAGATGAAGGAAACCCGGGCGCGTTTATGAACCGTGCGCTCTTGGGAGGTGACCCGTTTGCGGTTTTAGAAGGAATGGTGATTGCGGGATATGCCATTGGTGCCAATCAGGGATACATTTATTGCCGGGCAGAGTATCCCTTGGCAATCAAACGATTAAAGATAGCAATGGAGCAGATGGAAAAATACAACCTTTTGGGAAATAACATTCTTGGCTCTGGCTATAGTTTTCATCTCAAAATCAAGAAAGGAGCAGGTGCGTTTGTCTGTGGAGAAGAGACCGCATTGATTGCCAGCATTGAAGGTAAGAGAGGGGTGCCTCGTCAGCGTCCGCCTTTCCCTGCCCAGAGCGGAGTTTTTGGAAATCCGACCAATATCAATAATGTAGAGACCCTTGCCAATGTCAGTCATATCCTCCGAGAAGGTGGAAAGTGGTTTGCTCAATTTGGCACTGAAAAAAGTAAAGGCACCAAGACCTTTGCTTTGACCGGGAAAGTGAAGCGCACTGGTCTAATTGAGGTGCCGATGGGCATAAAGCTCAAAGATATTATCTTTGGCATTGGCGGAGGAATTTTAGGAGATAAAAAATTTAAAGCCGCTCAGACTGGAGGACCCTCAGGAGGATGTATCCCCGCGCAATACCTTGACTTGCCCATAGATTATGAACGATTTGTGGAGGTGGGGTCTATGATGGGCTCTGGCGGGCTGGTGATTATGAATGAAGATAACTGTATGGTGGATTTAGCTAGATACTTTCTTAGTTTTACCCAGAATGAGTCCTGCGGAAAATGCACTCCTTGTCGCCTGGGAACTCGCCAGATGCTCACCATCTTAGAGGATATCTGCAA
>Ga0172364_10000364_pt1 | contig 31645 bp, 27 predicted proteins | sample LakKivSesite10cm_FD_114545 | JGI IMG/M metagenome (GOLD analysis project Ga0172364, IMG submission 114545) | Sediment microbial communities from Lake Kivu, Rwanda - Sediment site 10cm | ecosystem: Environmental > Aquatic > Freshwater > Lake > Sediment | place: Rwanda: Western Province, Lake...
GGGGAAGGCCCTCGCGGGCCTGCTCCCGTCCGGCGAGTTGAAGAACAGACATCCCTCGTAGAACCAGAGCAGTTTCTCGCTCTTGCCGGTCATGTGGTCGTTCAGCTCGGAGGGCCACGCCTGAAGGTGGATCCTGAGCCTCCTGGCGAACGGACCATAGATCTCGTGGAGCCACTGGTACAGCCGGTCGGCGCTCTCCTCTCCCTCCTCCCTGTAGCAGTTCACACGAGAGCTTATCGAACCGTGCACGGCCTCGGGAGTGACAAGGTCCCTGACTCCCTTCGAGAGCGGCATGTCCTCGGGACCCAGGAGCGAGATGTGGAGATCCGGTATCGAGTCGGGTCTCAGGCCGCTGACTTGGATCGTGTGGGCCATGCACGCCGCGGCCCTGGCCACGGGATGGAACCAGGGGAAGGGCTGGGCACCCGGAAGGGGGTCCTCGAAGAGGATGGGGAGGATCACCGAGAACCTCCTGCAGTTCCGGGCAAGCCTCAGGGAGCCTCCCGGCCCCCCCTCCGGAGAGAAGCCGGCTATCACGGCCCCGGCTCTGAACGATCCGTCCGCCAGATGGTCGCCCGGGAATCGTGGCTGGAAGGGCGACTCCAGGAGCACGTTCGCCCGCCACTTTTCGGTCTGGGAGATGTACAGGGGATTGTCCCTGCAGCAGGTCAGGCTGGCGTCTTCGAGTGCGTCCATGGCCGCCTTCAGCATCCAGTCCCTGTTGAAGACGTCGGTCGGCGGGAAGCTCAGCGTCCCGCTCTCCCACTGCTCGCGTACCCTCATCGCGAGCGGGACCAGTCTGTCTATGAGGAGGAACCTACGGGCCATCATGGAGATCGTGATCCGACGGTGACAGGTCGGGAGGCGGCTCGTACGCGGGCAGACCCATGCGCCGGCGCAGGTCATTGTACGCGGTAGTGCCCGGAGATGAGCGGGCCCCGCTCAGTGCAGAGGCGTATCCTGCAAGGGCGAACGACTCATAGCCGTTCTCGCCGCCCTGGAGCCACCGGCCTTCCCTCTCAGTCTGCTCCATTATCATCTCCGACAGGAGATGCATGTCCTCGCAGTTTAGGATCGACGCCAGCTCGATGTCCCTGACACTCGGACAGGTCCGGATGAGCTTCTCTGCGAGAAGCCACAGGATCAGATGCTCCAGCTTCTCCGGCACCACCAGGACGGGGACGTCCATGGACATGATCCGGTTCAGAAAACGCTCTTCCAAGGATGCCTCCAGCTTCAGCGGGAACGAGGAGCCTGACGGAGGGGGTTGCTCGACTCCCATGGCCGTCCGGGTGTCCCCAGTCGTCCGTGCCCGCACAAGGCTCCATCGCTTCCCGTCGGGTGCATTCCGTCCGGCCCTCCCCTGGAGCAGTGGATGCCACCGGCCCAGCGCTCCTTGTGAAGATGACCAGGGACGCGGAGGCCTCAAGGCCGTGGCTACTGCGGAAGAAGCCCGATAAACGACCGTTTCCCGCATGAGAGTGCCTTTGCTCGCGAGAAGACTTCATAAACAGGCCTACTTCACTCGTCGCGCTATCCCCGCCCCTGGCAGCTCCAGGGGGCTCCAGGCACGAGGGCCTGGTGTTTTCACATCACTTGCATCGCATATTGATTCCGATGGGCAAGTGCTGGACGATCGCCATGAGGGGCGGCATGCGGGATTCCGGATGGACGGGCACAGCTTGAAGCAGGTGCCTTCGGGGCAGGTCTTCCTGTGTCATTCGAGCGCGGATGGAGATATCACTTCCGCGGTGGCCGCCCACCTCGAGGCGAATGGCCTGAGGTGCTGGGTCTCCTCACGCAACATCCCGCCCGGCTCCGAATGGGCCGAGGCTATCTACGACGCCATTTCCCAGAGCAGGGCGGTCATCCTCCTTCTGACGGCCAGATCGAACGAATCGTGGCAGGTACGGAACGAGCTCGACATAGCGACCAACCTCAGGATCCCCATCATCCCCGTCCGGCTCGATGGCACGGAAGTGGGCAAGGGCCTCCGCTACTTCACGGGGTCGCACCAGTGGCTCGACGAGAGGGCGTCCACCCGCGAGATGACGCTCTCCGAGATCCTCGCCGCGGCGAGGAGCGTCATTGGCGACGGCGTGGACAGGCGCTCAGGGAGAGGGCACAGCGGCAGGCGGCGGCTGGAGAAGGCCTGGCCCTTCGCCGCTCTCCCCGCGGTGGCGGCGGGGATCGCCGCAGTGTTCCTCCTGTCCCGCCACGAGGCCACCGCCAGCACGCAGAGCCTCCTCAACCTCGTCGCGGGCGGCACCGACTCCTGGGACTATGCGACCGATATCCAGGCCGCTCCGGACGACGGCTTCTTCGCCGCGGGCACCTGGGACTGGGGGTTCTGGAGCGAGGTCTGGATAGCACGCTTCGACATGGATGGGGATCTGGTCTGGTCCTGGTCCGACTCCCTGGCAGGCGAGTGCAGCCCGCACATCCTGCCTGTCCCGGGCGGCGGGGTCGTGGGGGCGTGGGGGGAGTACGCCGATTTCGAGCACACCGGCTACTCGGTGCGTGCCGCAAGGCTGGACTCGCTCGGTGCGACCGTCTGGGACGCCCGGACCCGGATAGACTGGCCGGGCGCCGTCCAGCCTGTATTCGGGAGCATGGAGAGAGCTCCGGACAGCACCATCTTCCTGGCCTTCACGCTCCGGACCCGCGACGAGAGCCCTTGCGATGCCGTCCACCTTGTACGGCTCGACCCGGACGGCGGAGCGATGGCTTGGGACACGATCCCCGGCTGCGTGGAGGCGTGCGCCTACATCCCCGACGACGAGGGCGGGGCCTTCAACGTCTACACCGACTCCATCACAAGAGCGATGGGAATCGAGCACTTCTCCTCAGACGGCAGCCTGCTGAACAAGATCATCGTCGGTGAGAGGAGGATCTCTCCCGGCTGCGCCGCCATAACGGGCGAGGGCGATCTGGTGGTCTGCGCCACGAGCGACCCCTATGGAGCCGGAAACGGCGACCTGCAGGTGATGGAGTTCAAGCCCGACCTCAGTCTTCTCTGGCAACACTCCTACGGCGGCGACCTCTGGGACTCGGCCTCCAGGGTCCTGGCCCTCCCGGACGGGAAGATCCTGATCGCCGGCGCGACGAGCTCTTTCGGAGACGGTTCCTCCGATGGATGGATCCTCCTGACGGACCGGAACGGGGAGCTGGTCGATCAGACGGTCATCGACATGGGCGGCCACGAGTCACTGGACGGGATCGCCGTCCGCTCGGACGGCAGCCGAATCGCCGCGGGCACCACGACGAGGTTCGGGGAGCCCGACGCCTGGATCATCGGCCTCTCGGAGGACGGCTCCTATTCCCAGGACGTCCGGCTCGGGATCGACGTCTTCGACGAAGGCTGGCAGGGAGGATTCGTGGATCAGGCAGAGTGGCTGGTGGGTAGGTGCAGGAACTACTCTCCCTCCCTTTTCACGGACTCTCTCACCGGTGATGTCTCGATCGACCTGAACTGCGTTCCGCTGATCTCCTGCAAGGCCTACGGGCTGAGGAGCGGATTGTGCCTCTCCGCCGATGTGCTCGTCGACAGCGCGTCGTCCACTTCCGGCAAGAACGATGTCTCGATAGGGCTCACCGATCAGGATCTCTCCCGGTTCCTCAGCGATCCCGCCTCGGCGAGGTCGGCCTCTCTGACCTGGACCTACACCAGAGGAGTGAGCGGCCAGACCAGATCCGTCGGAGCAGTCTGCGACCTGTGCGGCCGGAGCTTCGCCACCCCCGCCGTCCCCGACAGCGGATGGGTCCGCAGGGGGGAGGACCAGCAGCTCATGATCGAGTTCTGCCCGGAGACCGTCCGCTTCTGGATCGGAGACAGCCTCTTCGCCGAAGCTCCCCTGCCGGGCTGCGCCGCCGACTCCGTAAGGATCTTCCTCAGGGGCAGCTCGGACTCCGTGCCGCACAGGCTCGATGATGTCAGGCTCTTCCTCCGGAGGTGGTGATGCGCCGAGGCCTGACCGGCCGCAGAGCCCCGCTGACCGTCCCGGCACTGCTCGCCCTTCTCGCGATGCCCTCCCGGGCGGCTCCAGGCAGGGTGCTCTTCGAGGACGGGTTCTCGGAGCCCCTCGAGCGGAACTGGATCCTCTTCGGGGATCCCCTTCCCGTCAGGCGAGACTCGATAGGGCTGCCGCCGCCCTGCTTCGACAACAACGGAGGCACGATGTACGACAGCGGGGCTCTCTCCAGAGAGTCCTGGGACTACTCGCAGGGCCTTGTCCTGGAGTGCGACATGTTCGTCACCTCGAATCAGAGAGGGGCATGGATAGCGGGCTGTCTGAGCTTCGTCCTGCAGGACTCGATCAGCTACGGCCCTGACGGACTCGATCACTACTTCATAAGGCTCTCGTACAACTACTGCGGCGAGGCCAACTGGTCCTGCCCCCACCTCCAGGGGCAGATGATCGCCACGATGTTCCTCCCGGACGGGACCCGCGAGCAGAAGGAGTACCTCCACTTCAACGAATACCTCGATGGCTGGCACAGATTCCGCATAGCCATCGACCGCGACATGTTCGTATCCTTCTTCGTGGACAGCCTGCTCCTGTACAGAACGGAGCACACGGTTCCCGAGGGTCTCGGGGGCCTCTCGATCGTCATCGGGAACCGATCGAACCACTGGGGGCGGGTCTACCACGACAACCTGGTGCTGAGGACCGCCGACTCGAGGTGACTCCATGGCGACAGCACCCGGACAGGGGCCCGGACGCGCCGTCGTCTGATGCCCCGCACCGGAGCGGAGGGCGGATGGGCTCCCCGGACCTGGCCGCAGTCAGGGACCTGATCGACAGGGGAGAGTACCTGAGGGCATGGGACATCTGCAGGGAACCCCCGCCGCATCCCGATTCGGAGGACATCGAGTGGACCAAGGTCCGCGCCAGGAGCTCCGCCCTGCTGGGGATGCTCGAAGAGGCCATCGGAGCCCTCGAGGCCGGCTGCCGCGAACCGGGCGTCCCGGACGCCGAGCTGTTCGCCCTGATGGGCGGCTTCTATAAGCGCCAGTGGATCGCGCTGAGGGAGGACGAGCCGGAGAGGGCCGCCCGAAGCCTGCTTCGCTCGTTCGAGAGCTACGCGAGGAGCCTCGAGCTCGGTGGCGACTACTGGTGCGCCGTCAACGCGGCCACCCTGGCACGCATCATGGGCCGGACCGCGCTCGCAGTCGAACTCGCGGGCAGGGTCATCGAGGAGTGCTGGTCGGAGTACTGCAGGCAGGGAACCAGCACGCCGTTCTGGGCCATCGCATCGCTGGGCGAGGCCTCGCTCGTCAGGGGGGACTGCGCCGATGCGGCAAGATGGTTCGGGGCCGCGCGCGGTCACCTCTCGGGCAACTTCGGCTGGGTGGCTTCGACCCGGAACAACGTCCGCCTTCTGCTGTCCGCGCTCGGCTCGAGTGCCGAGGACCAGCGCCATGTGATGGAGTCCGTTCCATCCCTCGGAATAGCGGTTTTCGCAGGCCACAGGCTGGACGAATCGGGAAGGGCATCGCCGAGGCTTCCCCGCGGCGCCTCGGAGCAGATCCGGAAGAGACTGGAGCGGAGCCTCGTGGATCAGCCCATCGACATGGGAATAGCATCGGCGGCCGATGGTTCCGACATCCTCTTCCACGAGTGCCTTCATGCGCTCGGGCGGCCGACGATGGTGGTCCTGCCATGCCCTGTGGACCACTTCAGGGAGCAGATGGACGGCAGCGCGGGCCCGGAGTGGGTCGAGCGGCTGGACAAGGTCCTGGCAAACGCCTTGAGCGTCGAGATCGCCTCCACCTCCAGGTTCCGCTGTTCGAGCCCCCAGGTCTACGCCTATGGCTCCGACTTCCTTCTGGGGCTGGCACTGGACACCGCGAAGGCCTACGATGCGGACCTCCTGCCGATCGTGGTGTGGGATGGCCGAAGCTCTCCGGCCGGGGGAGGGACTTCGTACTTCGTGTCCAGGCTCGTGGAACTCGGGCTCAGGCCGAAGAGGATTCCCGTCCCCGGAGGCCGGGCCGGCCAGGTCGGGACGGCAGGGAACTGTCGCGACGACGGGAGCCCCGTACCCTTCGATCCGACCGCCTGCATCGCCGCGGTCTTCACGCTCGACGGCTCAGGGCCGTGCGAGGATGAGGCCGCGGCGCTCAACGCGCTCTCCGGGGCGGTCGCGCAACTGTGCCGCCAGCACTCGATGCGAATCGTGCAGGGCACCGTGGAGCCCGGGGTCATGTGCGTGCTCGTCGAGCCCGTGTCGAGGCTCTCCCTCTTCGCCGAGTCATGTGCGACCGACCTGGATCGCCGCCTCTTCAGGTCCATCGTGATCCACGTGGGCCTGTCGCTCGAGATCGAGGCCCCGCAGGGGGGCCGGAGGAACTTCCTCTGCCGGGATCTGTCCGATGCGATGGCGATCGCAAGGGACATCGAGACGCCCGGCGGGATTTACTGCACCCTTCAGGCGCGGTCTCTCATAACCGTCCAGAGGGGCTCCGGAATCCGCTTCAACTACAGGGGCCGCTACTCTGCCGGGAGAGGGGTCCCGCTGAGGATCTTCCAGGTCGAGTCCCCCCGGACGGAACCCCGGGACGGAAGCCGCCTCTGATCCACGGCTCTGCCGCGGCATGCCGTCTCCCGGCTTCGGACTCCCCAGGGCTCCATCTTCAGTGGAAGGCTATCCTGCCGTCCTCCCAGACCACCAGCCGACCCCCGGGCACCCCCGCGGAATCGGCCGAGAACTCGAAGTGGAAGCGCTCCCCTGGTCTGAACCAGGCCATGTAGAGGCGGATGTTCTTCATCTCGATCTGCTCGGGCGGGCCGCCGGGCTGGATCAGGATCCAGTAGGTGGCGTCCGGCTCGAAGGCGGGCGCGGCATCCTCGACCGCCTCGAAGACCGCCTTGATCGGGCGGTTCTCCTCATCGAAGATCCTGCCCTGAACCCATGACAGTCCGATGCCTGCGGGCACTGCCAGGAAGAGGATGACTGCCGAAGCCACCGAAGGCCATCTCCGGCCACCGGAGACAGGATTCGAGGCGGTGAGCCCGAGCATGACGCAGAAGATCGATGCAGGGGCGTACGCATAGTGCGCGCAGGGCACGCCCACGACTGCCTGGAAGGAGAACAGGACGAGGATTGCCGAGAGGGCCGCGATCTTCCTCCGGCGCGCGTGATCGGGCAGTGCGTAGCCCAGGATCATGGCACCCGCCGCGCAGAGCCATGCCTTTCTGAGTAGCCCGCTCCCGATGAACCAGGAGCCCGAGGCCTGGAGGACGACGGTCAGGAGGTTCCCGGGCATCATCGCAGGCGGGGTGATCTGCGAATAGCCCCCGAGCCCGCCGAGCACCGCAAGCCTCATGCCGAGGTAGGCCGCCGCCAGCACTGCCGTCCCGAGGATGGGCGTGATGATGGAAGTGCCCGGGCGCCTGTCGGGATAGAGCATGAAGAGCAGGGGAACGGCTGCCAGGAAGGCCATCCCGAGCTCCTTGGAGCCCAGCGCCAGGATCCCGAAGGCGAAGGCCGGCAGGAGCCGGCGGATGCTCATGGGCCCCTCCCCCCCGAGGACCCGCACAGACGCGAGGAGCGACAGGAGGAGGAAGAGGGTCGCCAGCAGGTCGCCGCGGGTCGCCAGGAGCGAGACCGCGTTCTGGGCGCCGGGATGGACCGCGAAGAGCATCCCGGCGGCAAGGGAGCCGGCCCTGCCGGCGCCGAAGGCCCTTGCCAGAGCGGCGACGCAGGCGCAGCAGGCGACGTGCAGAGCGACGTTCAGGGCGCGATAGCCCGCCGCGTGGCTCCCCCACAGATTGTAGTCGACGAGGAAGGTAAGGCTGGTGAGCGGTCTGAAGAAGCCGCTCCTTCCGCCATTCTGCATCAGGCTCCAGCTCTCGATCAAGTACTTCCCGACACTCATCCTTGCGCGGAGCGGATCGAGGACGCTCAGGAAGATCTGCGGGTCGAACGAGGCCCTCATCACCGGAGAGAAGGAGACGATGGAAAGCGCCGCGAAGAGCAGCACCACGAGGATTCCCCTCGCCTTCGCACCAGAAGCCCCCATGGTACCTCCCTCCTTTCGGCAACCCGCACGATACTACCGTGACGCGCAGGGGACAAAGTGGACTTGCGCCGCCTGAAGCGTTGTGAATAGGCTAGTGCCTGCCGGACTCCCAGGAGGGACCTTGAGCTACAGCCTTTCCGTCGTGGTTCCCATGTACAACGAGGAAGCGGGCGCCGAGAGCGCCGTGAAGTCCCTGCTAAAGACCCTTTCCGGGCTCAGCGAGGACTTCGAGATCATCATCGTCGAGAGCGGGAGCACAGACAGGACCGCGGACATAGCCGATCTCCTCGCCCACCAGGACCCCTCGGTCCGAGTCATCCACCAGATAAACAGGGAGGGTCTGGGCAGCGCGATACGCCTCGGGTTCGCGAATGCCAGGAAGGACTTCGTTCTCTACATCGATGGCGACGAGCCGTTCGACGTCACCGAGATCTCCAGGGCCCTGCCCCTGCTGGGGCCCGAGACTGCCGTCATCGGGTACAGGATCGGAGAGAGAGAGAGCTTGAAGAGGAAGATCCTCTCCAGGACATACAACTGGATAGTACAGCTGCTCTTCCACCTTGATGTCAGGGACGTGAACTTCTCGATGAAGATCGTCCCGAGGGCCATGCTGAGGCGGCTGAAGCTCCGCGCCAACGGGTGCTTCTACGACGCCGAACTCCTGGCCGAGCTGAGGAAGGCCTCCGTGGGGATAGTGGAGGTCGGCTTCGAGTTCACGCCCAGATCCTCGGGAAGCTCATCCCTGGACAGGGCCGGCGTGGTGCTGGACATCGTCGGGGAAATGCTGGCCTATTATCTTGGCAGTTGGATGTTCAGAAGGCACCCTCGAAGGGGAGCGGACTCGTGAAGGCTCTGGTAACGGGGGCGGGCGGCTTCATCGGACACCATCTCGTCGGCGCACTGGCATCGGCCGGTGCCGAAGTCAACTGCTTCGTCAGGTACACGTCGACGGGATCCACCGGGCTCCTCTCCCCGCAGCAGCAGGATGCATCGGAAGCCGTCAGGGTCTTCCGGGGCGACCTGCGCGACAGGAGGTCGGTCGAGAAGGCCATGCGCGGGTGCGACACGGTCTTCCACCTCGGGGCTCACATCTCCATCCCCTTCTCGTACGAGAGCCCGGCGGAGATGCTGTCGGTCAACGCCTTCGGAACACTCTGCATCCTCGAGGCCGCCAGGGACCTCGGCTGCAGGGTCGTGCTGGCCTCCACGAGCGAGGTCTACGGCAGCGCCAGGACGGTCCCGATCACGGAGGAGCATCCCCTCTCCGCCCAGTCCCCGTACGCGGCGTCGAAGACGGCGGCCGATCAGATGGCCTCGAGCTTCCATCGCTCCTTCGGCCTGCCAGTGACCATCTGCCGCCCCTTCAACACATACGGCCCGGGCCAGTCGCAGAGGGCCGTCATCCCCACGATAGTCGCACAGGCCCTGCGGTCGGACAGGATCGAGCTGGGCTCCCTGGAGACGACGAGGGACTTCCTCTACGTCGCGGACACGGTGCAGGGCTTCGCGGCCTGCGCCGACAGGGGTCCGATGGATGGAACAGTCATCCACCTGGGCACCGGGCGCGAGACCTCCGTCGCGGAACTGGTGCAGATCATCGGGGGCATTCTCGGGAGGGACCTGCAGCCGGTCTCGACCTCCCTGCGGCTGAGGCCGAAGGACAGCGAAGTGGACAGGCTCGTCGCCTCGCCGGAGAGGGCACGCGCCCTCCTCGGGTGGGAGGCCCGCACGAGGCTGGAGGACGGGCTCCCCGCCACGATAGAGTGGATCCGCGCGCACGAGGGCTCCTACGCGGGAACGGGCTACGCGGTATGAGCGGGATGGCGGTCATCCTCGCGGGCGGCCGGGGCACGAGGCTGGCTCCGTACACGGCCGTCTTCCCCAAGCCCCTGGTTCCCGTGGGAGACCATCCCGTGGTGGACATCCTGTGCCACCAGCTCGCGGCCGCCGGGTTCGATCGTCTCGTATTCTGCGTGGGGCACCTTGCAGGGCTCCTCGAGGCGTACTTCGTGAACCATGACCTGAGGCAGAGAGGCATGGGGATAGAGTGGGTACGGGAGAGCGAGCCCCTGGGAACCGCAGGTCCGCTGAGGCTGGTCGAAGGGCTGCCGGAGGACTTCCTTGTCGTCAACGGCGATCTCCTGACGACACTCGACTTCCGGACCCTGGCCGACTTCCACAGAGCTTCGGGGGCCGAGCTCTCGATAGCCGCGAAGAGACATCTCCTCCGCACCCAGCTCGGAGTCATAGACCACGACGGCCCGACCGTCCGTGGATACACGGAGAAGCCCAGCTTCCCCTTCGACGTGAGCCTCGGGGTCTACGCCTACTCCCGCTCGTGCATCGACCTCATCCCCCCGAAGGTCCAGTTCGACTTCCCCGATCTAGTGAACGCCCTGGTGTCGGCCGGCAGGAAGGTGGACTGCATGCTCACCGAGGAGACCTGGCTCGACATAGGGAACCCCGAGGACTACGCGGAGGCCCAGAGGCTCTTCGCGGAGGATCCGGGGCGCTTCGGACCCCGCACTTGAGGATCCTGGTCACAGGAGCGGCCGGGTTCATAGGGCGCCACACCTGCAGGGCCTTCCTCGAGGCGGGCCATGCCGTGACGGCGCTGGACCTGGAGGGCGCGGGGCCCGTGCCGGATACCGACTGGTTCGAATGCGGACCATCCTCGGGCCTTCCCGAACAGCTGATGCGGAACGCCCGGCCCTTCGACTCGGTCGTGCACCTCGCCGGGCGGACGAAAGGCACTCCCGGAGAGCTCCGCACAGCCAACAGGGGGTCCGTCAGGGCACTCTTGAAGAGAATCGGGATGAATGCGGGCCGCTTCGTCCTCGCCGGTTCGTCCGCCGTCTACGGGCGGGTGCCCGATGACAGCCAGCCGGTCGGGGAGGACTATGGTCCCCTTCTCCCGGTCACACCCTACGGAGAGAGCATGCTGGAAAGGGAGGAGGAGGCCGCCCAGATATGCGACCGGCTCGGGTTGCCCCTGTGCATCCTGAGACTCTTCAACGTGATAGGCCCTGGCCAGCAGTCGGGCATGCTCGTCCCGGACACCATGCGCAGGCTTGCCGAGGCGGAAGGCAAGGGGGGGCGACCGACGATCACGACAGGTCCGCTGGACGCCTGTCGCGACTTCGTAGACGTAAGGGATGCAGCGGCTGCCTTCGTTCGGGCGTGCGAGAAGCGATCCTCCGGGACATTCAACATCTGCTCGGGGGCCTGCGTTTCGACGCGGAGGATCGTGGAGGAGCTCGTGGCCATTCTCGATCCGGGTGCGGAGATCGTCGAGGAGAGCGGCGGACCCGGAAGTCCCGTCGCCAGGCTCGAGGGCGACAACCACAAGGCGCTCGATAGCCTCGGATGGGCACCGAGCATTCCCCTCGAGGCTTCCCTGCGGGATGCGGTCTCCTCGAGCAGAGGGGTCTCCGGGACAGGATCCTGAACCCGCGGCATCGATGCCTTTCCTCCCCAAGGGACTGCGCATCATGAGCCTGTGCGATGTGGAGGGACCCGGGCGGCAGGGACACCGGGTCCCTTTGGATTCTCCTCTTCCTTGCAGATATTCTCCAGGCACGAGGACCGAGAAGAACATCTGACGCCCCGCTGAGACGTTCCATCGGGCAGAGCAGTTCCGGGCGTCAAGAAAATGGAGTGTCTTGCCATGAGAAGCCTCTTGATCGCCGTCGGTTCAGCCCTCTGCCTCCTCCTGCCGGGATCCGCAACGGCACAGTGGAGCGCAGACTCCCTCCAGAACCTGCAGGTCTGCGACGTCACCGGAGAGCAGGTGACCCCCAAGATAGCTGCCACGTCCGACGGCGGCTGCTTCATCTCCTGGTTCGACTCCAGGAGCGGGAGCTACTGCCTCTATCTTCAGAGGCTGGACGCCGACGGCAACAAGCTGTTCGCGGCGGACGGACTGCTGATCAGTGACAAGCCCCAGCAGAGCTGGCTGGTGGACTACGACATGGCGGTGGACGCCGGCGACAACGCGATCATCGTTTTCTCGGACACGCGCAACAGCCCGGACGAGCTGGATGTCTCCGCCTACAGGATAGGCAGCGATGGCTCGTTCCTGTGGGGAGCGGACGGCATCTGCCTGTCGAACACGTCGGAGTCCAGCTTCGAGGCGGCCCCCAAGGTGGCCGTGACGGGCGCGGGCAACTGCGTCTTCGCCTGGGGGAAGTCGGGCACCGACTACACGATCCAGCTCCAGAAGCTCTCTCCCGACGGCGACAAGCTCTGGGGGGACTACGGCATCACCCTGGACGACCCCGTCCGCAACCTCTCGCTGCCGATCCCCGTCGCTTCAGGGACGGACAACGCGATCCTGCTCTACGAGAGTGCGACGGGCAGCTACCCGTATCCGACCATCTGGCTGTACACGGGCCTGCTCGACGCCAGCGGGAACTGGGGCTGGGGAGGCGCACCGATCCTGATCTACGACTCCGGGCACATCTCGGCCTGGAGCTTGCCCGAGATCGAACCCGACGGCCAGGACGGCGCGATCTACAGCTGGTACGACGCCCCCAACCTCTCCAACTTCAACGTCTGGGTGCAGCACATGGACGCCTCCGGCGGCATGCTCTTCCCGATGAACGGCGCGCAGGCATCCACGAACTCCAACGACCGCCTGCACATGAATCCCTCGGCGGTCTACTACTCGGCCCAGAACCAGACGCTCGTCTACTGGGTCGAGGAGAACGTGAACCAGGACAGCTACGGAGTGTACGGCCAGCTGCTCTCGCCCACGGGCGACAGGCTCTGGACCGACAGCGGGCTCGAGCTCGTCCCGATGGGCACTTCACAGATCTCCTTCGTGAGCGCCCAGGCGGATGCGGGCGGGGTCTACGTGGCATACTTCCTCGGCTCGTACGGCATGTCGGTCAAGGTTCTGAGAACCGGATACGACGGCGGGACGATCTGGAGCCCGGTCACCCTCTCCGCGGCGAGCCTGGGGGGCAAGGACGACCTCGTGGATTGCGAGGGCATAGGTGCGGGAGACATCTGCGCCTGGTGCGACAACAGGAACGACTATGGCATCTACGCCCAGAGGATCAACCAGAACGGCAGCCTGGGCCCCGCGATGGGAGTGGGCGGGGAACCGGCATCTCCGGCCGGCGCCATCTTCGTCTCCCCCAATCCTTCGAGCGGAGCGATGACTGTCAGCTTCTCCTCCGGATCCGCGGGAGGCACGTCACTGCAGGTCTTCGACCTCTCCGGGAGGCTCGTGACCACGCTGTTCTCAGGCGATGTCGGACCCGGCGGGCACTCCTTCGTCTGGAACCCGGGTGACGGTGCGGCGCATGGCATGTACATCGTGAGGCTGACGACCCCGGCGGGCGCGAGCTCTCAGCGGGCAGTGCTGCTCTAGCCCGGCGGGGAGGAAGGCCCGCAGGGCATGCCGCTCATAGAGGAGTTCGAGAAGTCGGGCCGGGGCCTCTTCCGCTGGCGCAGCTACCTGCCGCTGGGCCTGATCGCCGTCATAGCCGCGGCGCTCCGGCAGTTCGGGTATCCGAACGGGAGCCATGTACTCGACATGTGGTGGGAGCTGATCTGTCTCGCGGTCTCGCTGACCGGCCTCGCAGTGCGGATCCTCACCGTGGGCTACGCTTCAAGGGGAACCTCGGGACGGAACACTAGGCGCCAGGTCGCGGAGGACCTGAACAGGACCGGCATGTACTCGCTGGTCAGGCACCCGCTCTATCTCGGCAACTTCCTGATGGCCCTGGGCGTCTTCATGTTCCTGAGGGTCTGGTGGCTCCCGATCATCTACGCGCTGGCCTTCGCGCTCTACTACGAGAGGATCATGTTCGCCGAGGAGGCCTTCCTGAGGCAGAAGTTCGGGCAGGCCTACATGGAGTGGGCCGACCGCATCCCGGCCTTCATCCCCAGGAGGCTGAGATGGGAGAAGCCCGTCCACCGATGCTCCTGGAAGACGATCCTCAAGAGGGAGAGCCCTTCGCTGTCGGCCCTGTGCTGCACGATGCTTGCGCTGGAGATGCTCGGGGACTTCCGCCAGACCGGCCGACTGGTGCTCGACCCGGTCTGGCTGACCATGGCGGCGTCAACCCTGCTGCTGTTCCTGGTCATCCGCGCACTGCGCAAGTCGACGCATCTGCTCGACACGAAGCCTGCTCCCGGGTCCGGCTGAAGGCCCCGGGAAGCTAGAGGTAGCCCAGGCCCTGCAGCATCTGGTCGACGTGCTGCCGGTCGACCTGCATGGGCACGTAGAGCCGCGGCGTGGCCCAGTAGTACTGGACGAGGTCGAGGCCCGCGGAATCGGGGGGCAGGGGCCTGGTCTCCCCCGGATCGGCCGCGAGGTCGAACGACAGGGAGGTGTTCGACGTAGCCTCCCAGATCGTCTTCATGTCGCCCACTCGGACGCATGCCATCTCGAGGGGGCCCGCGTTGAGGTTCGAGGAGTAGATGGGGGGGCTCTCCTCCGAGGGGGCGAAGAGGTCCTGCCCGTCGAGCCTGCCGGGCCAGTCGACGCCGAGGAGGGCCGCCAGGGTGGGGACGATGTCCACCTGGCCGACAGGGCGCGACACCTCGCCGCGGGGCACTCCCGGACCCGCGAGGACGAGAGGAACGCGCAGGACCGCCTGGTAGAGCGACTTGCCGTGCCAGGCAAGTCCATGCTCCATGAACTCCTCGCCGTGATCAGCCACGACGATCACTATCGTGTTGTCGCCCAGGCCGCGCCGTCTGACCCCTTCCAGCAGGCGCCCCAGCTGGTGGTCGACCTCGGCCAATCCACCGTCGTAGAGGGACTCGAAGTGACTGCACAGGGAGCTGTCGGGATGACCGGCAAGGTCGCTCTCGGTCCAGTCGAACGGCGCGCCCCCCGGCCCGAACATCGTGTCGTAGGGAGGCGCCGGATCGTACGGATCGTGCGGCTCGAAGAAATGCACGAGGGCGAAGAAAGGCCGTCCGTCGAGGCTGTCCATCCAGGCGAGGCACATGTCGACGGTCGGGCCTGCATTATGGTGGCCCAGCGGCTCGCAGTTGAACCTGTCGAACCCCCGGTGCCACCCGAAGTCGGGCCCGAGCATGTAGCTGTTGGTGAACGCCGCCGTGGCGTATCCGCTGCGGTGGAGGACGCCCTCGATCGTGGGGAGGTCCGCTCCCATCCCGGTGACTTCGCCCCCGGTGTACCGCCGCACCCCGTGGCTCCTCACCGTGAGGCCCGAGACGATGCTGACACACGAAGGGAGGGTCCAGGGCGATTGCGCCTGGCACTGGAGGAAGCCTGCGCCGGAGGAGGCGAGGCTGTCGATGACCGGGGTCGTGTTCCTGTCGTAGCCGCAGTACCCCACATGGCCGGCGGGAACCGTGTCCACTATCACGAGGAGCACGGACGGACGCGACTTCCCGCCGCATGCGGCGAGAACGGGGACGAGCAGCAGCAGCAAGAACCTCCTGGTCGACAACGCGGTGCCTCCGTGGTTTGACACGGATTGATAAGAGCGCGCGTGGGGACGGGTCAACGAGGGCTGGACGGAGGTCGGTCATTGCCTCCGCCCGTCGCCGCCGCTATTCTGTCTCCCGACTACCGGGGTCTCCCGGGGAACGGAGGCCAGGATCGTGCCCGACAGCCGCTGCTTCCACATTTCGGCAACCGGCGCGCTCACTCTCCACAGCTCGTATGAGGATGCCTCGGCGGCGGCAGCCGCGGAGGGCGGCTACGTGTGGCTCGACTTCTTCCTGCCGCGAAGGGACGAGCTGTCGGCCCTCGCCGGGCCGCTGGGCCTGCACGCCCTGTCGATAGAGGACTGCACCGACGAGAACCAGGTCCCGAAGATCGAGGACTTCCCTCACAACACCTTCATCATCTTCAACGCGCTGTCCCATCGTGAACGGTCGCTTACGGTGAGCGAGGTCGACCTGTTCCTGGGACAGGGCTACCTGCTGACGGCCAGCGGGTACGGGGCCGGAGGAGCCAAGCCGCTCGAGGGCATCGAGCGCGTCGTCGAGCACAACGCCGAGAACGCGGCGCAGGGCCCGGTCTTCCTGCTCCACATCGTTCTGGACTTCGTGGTGGACAGGAAGTTCGCGTCCATCGAGGCCCTGGAGGACGATCTCACATCCGCCGAAGAGCAGATGCTCGCTTCGCCCTCGTCCTTCAATCCCGCAGAGCTCCTGGACCTCCGGAGGCACCTCCTCGCAGTGAGGAAGAGCCTCTTCCACGAGCGCGAGATACTGGTGAAGATCTGCCGCCGCGACAGCCCCTTCATCCCGGAGAAGGCTGTCTTCCACTTCCGCGACATCTACGACCATCTGGCGAAGTTCTTCGAGCTGGCGGAGGCCTACAGGGAGATCGTGACCAGCCTCATGGAACTGCACATGTCGATGCTCAACAACCTGATGGCCAAAGCCGCCAACGATACGAACAACACTGTCCGCCGCCTTACCTTCATCACGACGATATTCATGCCCCTGACTCTGCTGGCCGGCATCGGAGGCATGTCGGAGTGGACCATGATGACGGGGCAGCAGCACTGGAGGCTGGCCTATCCCGCCCTCTTCCTCGGCATGGCCGTACTGGGCGTCACCAGCTACTTCCTGCTGAAGAAGCTCGAGAAGAAGGACCGCGGGCCCGGAGCCGGGCAATGAGGCCGGTGCAGGGGCCAGGAATCTGCTTGATGGCTGCATGCATGGTGCTGACCGTGCAGGGCTGCAACCTGTTCGAGCCCGCCGACCTCGGGACCCATGACGACTACTCGGCCGAGTTCGAGCTGGTCTGGCAGACCTTCGACCGGCACTATGCGGGCTTCATCTTCACGGATGCCGACTGGAGCGCGGCGCACGAGTACTACTCGGCCCTGGTCGACACCGTGACAAGCCAGGACGGTCTGGCCGCCATCCTGGCCGACATGCTCTCGCTTCTCCAGGATCCCTCGATCTACCTGCAGTCGCCCGAAGGAGCGATCACTTTCCCCTTCCCCCTTGAGATCGAGCCGAACTGCGACGAGGGCGTGCTCATGGGCTACCTCGAGCAGGCGGGCCTCCACTGGTTCATCCCGGATGTCTGGGGATACGCGGTGTTCCAGGACTCGATCCCATATGTCGTGATACTCGCCTGGACCGGGGGCATGTATCCCCAGGACCTGTCGGACCTGCTGGATGACTATCCCGACGCGCCAGCGCTGATAATCGACGAGCGGCTTGCTCCTGGTGGCAATCAGTTGGGAATGCGCCAGATAGCCATGCGCTTCAACGACCGGAAGAGGGTGGGCTTCTACACTGTGGGCAGGAACGGCCCGGGGCACGGGGATCTCTGTGATCCCATCCCCTACTACGTGTACGGCATGTCAGGCTACTTCGACAAGCCGGTCGCGGTCATCATCGGAGAAGCCGACAAGGGCACATCCCAGCGCTTCGCGGCCATGTGCGGCGAGATACCTTCGGTCACCCTCATCGGGGACACGACCTGGGCATACGCCGACTTCTTCTCGAGCCTCCAGGCCCTTCCCGGAGGATGGTCGTATTCGCTGCCGGACAGCACGGTGGTTCTCGCCGACTCCTCGACCTGGCTGAACGGTATCGGCGTGGCGCCCGACATCTACGTGGAGGCCACGGAAGAGGACTTCGCCCAGGGAGTGGATCCGGTGCTCGAGTACGCGGTCGACTGGGCGGCCTCGCAAGGCAGGTAGCTGCGGGGTCTCCCGGTTACTCGAGGGTCAGCACAAGCAGGCGCGTGCCCTGGCCGGCAGCCGCGATGTCCCATGGATAGCCCGGAACGTCGGCCGTGGCGAGTATCTCCCAGGTAAAGCCGTCTATCTCGTAGATGCGTGTGCTGCCGCCTTCGAGGTAGCTCGCCACGAAGAAGCAGTGCTCCGGCGGATTGCAGCACACCTCGAGGGGATGACCGGTCAGGGACATGGTCTGGATCTCGTCCGGAAAGGCCATGTCCGCTCCACGGACCAGGGTGACCATCCCTGCATCGCCATCGAGCCGCGGCTGCGTCGCGCAGCAGATGCTCGTGTCGGGAAGGCCCGATATCCCCGCATTGTCCGAAGGCGTGGCGAAGGTCCAGAAGTAGTAGGATCCGGTGTCGAGGACGCAGATGGAGTGATCCGCCCCGGCCGTGGCTGCGAGGATGTTGTTCAGGGACGGGCTGGACGTGGAAAGGGCGGCGGGCATCCCGTCCAGCTGGACCTCGCGGACGACTTCGTTCGTGATCGTCGACACCTCCCTGATCTCCAGATCGCTTGCGTCCCCGACATAGATCCTGTTTTGCGCCAAGGACCTGCAGAGTGACACAGGGGATGGGCCGGCGGTGAACTCGTCGACGACCGCATGGGTCGCCGGATTGTACTCGAGAAGCCGGCCGAAGCCGCCCAGGAGGTAGACGTGGCCCCCCGTCGCCAGGACCATCCCGCCGTACCCGGAACCGAAGGGAGAGCCGATCTGCCTGACGTCCGAGACGGCCATGTCCGCCAGGCTCGCCGTGTACATCACGCCTTCGTTGCTTGCCACGAGGAAGTGCGTCAGATCGAGCACACAAAGCGATCTGCCACCGGGGAAGCCCGGAATCGTCCCGATGATGCTCAGATCCGACGTGTCCAGGATCGTGACGCCCGTGCTGCCCTCGGCTCCGACTTCGTCGATCTGATGACAGCCGCTCCAGAGGATGGCCGCGAGCAGGAGCGCATGGGGCCTGGCCGCGAGCACGAATCGGTTCACCATGATATCCCCGCGTTGAAGTAGATGTGCCTTGCGGCGGACCAGGCGCCGGGATTGCCCATGATCCCACCAGGGTCGCCGGTCTCCAGGTAGTAGCCTGTATCGAAGATCTTGTCCACGTTGCGCCTGTCGAACAGATTGTAGATGGTGAGGCCCGCCCTGAACTCCGCGCCCAGGGCCCGGATCCTCTTTGCCGCGCCGAGATCGGTCTGCATCGTCCACGGATATCTCTCCGTGTTGATGTCGGGCTGCTCGGAGTCCCCTGCCGGGGGGCTGAACGGGAAACCGCTCCCCCACGACCAGTCGAGGCTCAGGGAGGAGCCCCCGAGCACACGGATCTCGCCCAGGTCGGGCCCTCCTCCATCAGGGCATTCCAGGGTCAGATGGGCGTCGGCGGTGTGCCTCTGGTCCCAGTCCAGGTAGTTGTCGGTGGTCGGACTGATGATGAAGCCCCCCGACTCGTACTGGTAGTCCTCGGCGGGAGTGGAGTACCTCCCCCTGGCTATCGAGTAGGAGTAGCCCACGCTTCCGGACCACCAGCTGCCTGGGAGCTCGAGGAGCTTCAGTTCCAGCCCCCGCACCGTGGCGTGGCTGTCGTCGTTCTCGTACACGAAGTAGTAGTCGTAGCTCTCGCTGAAGTACTCGCTGGTCCGCACCAGCCCCGTGATGTCCTTGCTGAAGGCCGAGACTGCAAGCGATGCCGCATCGGTGAAGCGGTGCCTCACGCCGACTTCGTATGCGGTCGTTCTCTCGGCCTGGAGATCGGGATTGCCCACGATCGAGTAGACTCCCGACAGGCCGTAGTCCGTTCCGAAGAACATCTCGTTCATGTCGGGCATCTGGAAGTAGTGCCCGTAGGTCCCGAAGAAGACGTCGCGGTCTGTGACGGGATGGGTGATCCCGAACCTGGGGCTGAGCTGGTACTTGTCCGGCACGTCGGTGACGCCGCCAGTCTCGAGGTCCAGCATCCGCGTGTTGGGCGAGAACATGTCGAACCGGAGTCCCGTGTTCATCACCATGCCGCCGCTGAATCGCCACAGGGCCTGGGCATAGGCCGCGGCAGAGTGGGGCCAGGCCTTCCAGAGGCTCACATAGGTCACCCCGGGGGCCTCGGCGTAGACGCTGTAGTCATAGATGTCGTAGTAGGAGCCTTCCAGCCCCGCCTTGACCTCCAGAACGCCGCTCAGCCGCGAGGTGACGTCGGCCCCTCCGTTGCTCACCGTGCTGCGCGACTCCAGCCAGACCTCCGGGTGGATGCCGGCATGATAGAAACCGAGCGAGTCGGCGATCCTGGGCGCCGGGTAGAACCCGCTCAGCCAGTCGGCCGGGGAGTAGCCTTCCCCGAGGTAGCCTCCATCCTCGCTCCGGATCCTCCTCCAGTGGCAGAATCGATTCTGGTTGACCCTGAGATCGAGGTATGTGTTCTCGCTCAGCAACTGCGTGACTACGCCCGTCACTCCTCCGGTCTCCTGGAACCTTACGGGGATCGCGTAGTCCGGATCGCCGCCGAGATAAGGCACGCCCCCGATGTAGACCGGCTGGTCGAATCTGGACCAGGCCCATTCGTCCCAGCCGCTCTGGCGGTAGTTGTAGAAGCCCAGGAGGGAGATCCTCGTCGATGCGGACGGCCTGTCGGTGATCTTCATCGAGCCCGTGAAGCCGTTCTGCCAGTTGTTCTCCCAATAACCCCTGCTGTCGGTCAGGTCACGCCCGCTCCTGATGTACCTGGCAGTCCCGAAGAATGTCATGTCCCCGGGCACGTCTATCCCCAGGGCGGGAAGCAACTCGCTGGAGATGGGCTCGGGACCGCCCAGCGAGCATTCCACATCGATGGCGCCCCCCCGGTACGTGTCGTTCTCGGATGGCTCCGAATAGTTCCTCGCGATCTCCTCCGAGCCGATCTCGTCCAGATCGCCTGCCCTGACTATGACGTCCCCCCCGAGCACCGGTCCTCCATCGCGCGAGATCATGCTGACCACCCCGGACATCGCGTTCCCGTACTCCGCGCTCATCCCTCCCGTGATGATCGACGTCTCGGACAGGGCCGTCAGCGGGACCACCGAGGCGAACGAGTTCGTCATGGGCGAGTTCACCGGGATGCCGTCCAGCAGGAACGCCACTTCGCCCGGCCTCCCCCCTCTGACATGGAGGGCGCCTCCCTGTGTCACGACGCCGGGTTGCCTGCCGATCACGTCGAGGATGTCGGGCACCGGCAGCAGAGACATCTCCCGGAGATCGAGCACGTGGATCGTAGAAGGAACGGTCTCCAGGATGAGGCTGCGCTGATCGGTGACCTGCACGACGGTCCGGCCCGCGGGCTGGATGCCGAGCTGGAAGTCCACGGTCGTGGTCTGATCGGCAAGGACCTTGACGCCTTCCTTGCCGAGCTCGGTCATCCCCACCATCCGGGCCAGAACGGTGTAGGTCCCCGGAGGGATGGCGAGGATGAAGAAGCGGCCCCCGGCGTCGGTGACCGCACCGAGCCGGGTGCCTTCGATCATCACGCTTGCGCCGATCATCGGTTCGCCCGAGGAACCCGTCACGGCTCCCGAGATCGAGCCCGTTGTCCCGGCCGGCGAGGCCGCGCAGATCGAGAAGAGCGCGGCCGCCCAGAGGAGGCCTGCCGCGGGATGATCTCCGCTCTTCCCTCCGCGGGACCTCACGAGCCGGCCGGAGTCCGGGAGGAGTGGGCCCTTCCCGCTCGGAAGGCCTCGATGTTGACATCGGCAGCCGAAGGGACCAGCTCGGCTATCGACGCCTCGACGGCCTCGGCGGTCACCGGGAATCCGCCGGCCGAGGAGAGCGCCCCGAGCATCACCATGTTCTCGGACTGGATGTTCCCGGACCGCACGGCGATGCTCCTGGCATCCAGGGCCGTCACCTCCCCCGCCAGCGTCTTCAGCCTGGAGACGACATCATCTGCAGTTGCAAATGCGACGGAGGGGTCCTTCTCCCTCTCCGCGGTCCGGGTGACCGGATGCATCACGAGAGTGCTGGTGAAGACCGATCCTCCCGGCTTCAGGTATTCGATGTACCTGAGCGCTTCGAGCGCCTCGAGGCCCGCAAGGCACTCCGCCGTTCCGGCAGGTATCAGGGGAGAGGAGATGCCCGGGCCGGTCCGGAAGTGGATGCTGACAGTGCCCGACCTCTGCGAGAGGCCATGCTGCTCACCGGTGACCACATTGACCCCGGACGACGCGCAGGCCGTCCCTAGGACCCTCGAGAAGAGGACGATTCCCTGTCCTCCGACGCCGCAGATGAGAACGCTCCACTCTCCGTTCATCCGTCAGCCCTCCTCGTGCGCTATGGCCGAGTTGGGGCACAGCTCAGCGCATTCCAGACAGCCGTCACACAGGTCGCGGTCGATGACGGCCTTCCCCCGGTCATCCAGCGAGATCGCGGGGCAGTAGAAGCTGCGGATGCAGGTGTGGTAGTTCCTGCAGGCATCGGGCGAGACACGGCTCCTCGGGATGCTCTCGCCCCGCCTGCGCTTGCTCCTGTCCGCGTGAAGGGCGCAGTCCCTGCGGAAGACTATGACGCCGAACCCCGGGCTCGAGAGCGCCTCCTTCACTGCGGGGAGCGCCGCGGCCCGGTCGTAGGGATCGACGATGGCCACCTGCTCGACGCCCACGGCCCTGACGACGTCCTCCGGCGCTATCCTGCGCCTGCCGGGCGGCTGGTCCCCCGGCGCAGTTCCGGGATTCATCTGCTGGCCCGTCATCGCGGTCACCCCGTTGTCGAGGATGACCAGCTTGAAGTCGGCATCCCGGTAGGCCGCGTTCACCAGGCCGGGAAGACCGGCATGGAAGAAGGTGGAGTCTCCCATGAGTGCCACCACCTTCTCGGCCACGCAGTAGCTGAGGCCGTTCGCGATGCCCACGGAGGCACCCATGGCAAGCACCGAATCGCCCCACACGAGCGGCTCGAGCGATGCCATCGAGTAGCATCCTATGTCGCTGGCGACGACATGCCTGATGCCGCGCATGGCCTCTCTCAGGATGCTGAGCGAGCCCCGGTGGGGGGCAGCCGGGGCAGAATGTCGGCGGTCTCGATGGGAGGCCTTTCTTCAGCTCGTCTGCCCTCGAGCGGATGGCTGCGAAGTCGACCGGCGGCGGAACCCGGAAGACCGAGGAGAGGACCCCGGATACGACTTCCACATCGTATTCCAGCGCCGAAGGGAAGTGCCCGCTGCGCTTGCCGGCCACCTCCAGGTCCACCCCGGCCTCCCGCGCTATCAGCGAGACGCCCTCCTCCAGGAACGGGGAGAGCTCCTCCACGACCACGACGGTGTCCAGCGACGAGAGGAAACTCGCTACCAGCCTGGTCGGAAGCGGCCAGACGGTCCCGAGCTTCAGGATCGGCGGGTTGACGCCGAGGAGGGCACAGGCTTCGAGAGCGTAGTTGAAGCCGGCCCCGGCGCTGACTATCCCGATGCGCCCCTCACCGGGGATGACCCTGTTGAGGGGGCTGCTCTCGAAGGCCTCCCTGATCCTGGAGGTCCTTTCGAGGGCGTCCTTGTGGAACTGCCTCGCCGACGCCGCCACCGTGACGAATCTGGCAGGCTTGTGCGGCCAGGAGAGCTTCGCCGGGTCGCGCTCCGGAAGGGTTCCGCTCTGGACGACTCCGCTCTGGTGATTCACGCGGGTCACGGTGCGCATTATCACGGGGACTCCGAACTCCTCGGAGATCCTGAACGCCTCCTTGACCATGGCGAAGGCATCTGATGGACTGCATGGCTCGAGAAGGGGGACCTCCGCTGCCGGGCCGTAGGGCCGCCCGTCCTGCTCCGACTGGGACGAGTGCGCCGATGGATCATCCGCCACGACCAGCACGAGCCCTCCGGTGACGCCGGTGTACCCCAGCGAGAAGAAAGTGTCGGAGGCCACATTCAGCCCGACGCTCTTCACAGAGGCAAGAGCGCGCATGCCGCTCATCGCCGCCCCTGCAGCGGTCTCCAGGGCGACCTTCTCGTTCATGGAGATCTCGGCGGAGAGGCCTGCCTGGGGAGCGGCCTCCAGAAGGGCCTCGAGAAGCTCCACGGTCGGGGAGCCGGGATACCCGGCATAAACGCGGATGCCGGCCTCCAGGGCGGAGCGGGCTATCGCCTCGTTGCACAGCACGAAGGCTCTGACGGGGTCCCTGGACAACAGGAAGGACGAGCTCATGGTTTCCCCTTCCTTCTGGACTCTTCCTATCATACGTGCTGTATGGCTGCCACGAAACGGATGGAGGGACCTATGCTGGACGTGATACTCAGGAGGAGGAGCATCAGGCGCTACACAGGCGACGCGGTGGACGAGGCCGCCGAGCGGGAGATGCTCAGGGCGGCGATGTACGCTCCATCGGCCGGGAACCAGCAGCCCTGGCATTTCGTCCTGGTGAAGGACAGGGCCCTGCTGGAAGAGATCGCAAAGGTGCATCCGCACGCGGCCATGTGCGCCCAGGCCGCGGGGGCGGTCGTGGTGTGCTCCAGGGTGGAAGGTGCAAAGCACTCGGTCATGTGGCCGCAGGACTGCTCCGCCGCCACCCTGAACATGCTGCTCGCCGCCGAGTCACTCGGATTGGGCGCCGTCTGGCTGGGCGTGTACCCCAGGGAAGACAGGATGGCAGGAGTGGCAGGGCTCTTCGGGCTGCCGGAGGGGATCCTGCCCTTCTCGATAGTCGCCTACGGCCATCCGGCCGAGGAACCGACCTTCCCCGACAGGTTCGACGAGTCCAGGATCCACAGGGATCGATGGTGACCCGAACGGCGCTAGAGCCCGGTGATCCTGCCCTCGGAGTCGATGTCCATCGAGTTCGCGGCGGGGACTGCGGGGAGCCCGGGCATTCTCATGATGTCGCCCGTTATCGGGATGAGGAAGCCTGCGCCGGCCGCGATCTGCACTTCGCGCACGGTGACGACGAAGTCCTTCGGCCTCCCCAGCAGCGACGGGTTGTCGGAGAGGGAGTTCTGGGTCTTCGCTATGCAGATCGGGAGCCCTGAGTAGCCGAACTTATCGACCGTCTTCAGGTCCTTCCTGGCCTGGGGCTGATAGTCGATGTGCTCGGCGCCGTACATCTCCCTGGCGATGGTGAGGATCTTCTCCTCGACGGGCCGGCTCCAGTCGTAGAGGGGCTTGAACGCCCCCGTGCAGTCACGGGCGTTGGAACGCACGAGATCCGCCAGAGCGGTCATCCCCTCGCCGCCACGGACGAAGCCGTCGCCGACCGCGACAGGGACCCCCAGCCTGCCGCATCTCCGCTCGACCACGGCAATCTCGTCTGCCGTGTCCTCAGCGAACCTGTTCACGCATACGACGGCGGGGAGCTTGAACCTGGCGATGTCCTCCAGGTGCTTCTCGAGATTCGGCAGGCCGCGCTCGACGGCGGCCGGATCGGGCGCCGCGAGGTCACCCTTCTTCACGCCCCCATGCATCTTCAGCGCGCGGCAGGTCGCCACGAGGACCACCAGCGAGGGGCACAGCTTCCCGTACTGGCACTTGATGTCGAAGAACTTCTCGGCACCCAGCTCGAATCCGAAACCGGCCTCGGTCACGGCCCAGTCGGAGAATGCGACTGCCATCCTGGTAGCGAGTATGGAGTTGCAGCCATGTGCGATGTTGGCGAATGGACCTGTGTGGACGAAGGCGGGAACGCCTTCCATGGTCTGCACGAGGTTCGGCCGGATCGCATCCTTCAGGAGGAGGCCCATGGCCCCGGATACCCCTATCGCTCCTGCCGTGACCTGTTCGCCCTCGTAGGTCAGTCCGACGAACATCCTGTCGAGCTTCCGCTTGAGGTCGTCGCGGCCTTCGCAGAGGGCGAGGATCGCCATCACTTCGCTGGCGGCGGTGATGTCGAAGCCCGACTCGCGCGGGACGCCCTGGGTCTTGCCTCCGAGTCCGATCACGATGTTCCTCAGGGCCCTGTCGTTCATGTCGACGGCCCTGCGGAAACGGATGGTGCGCGGATCCAGCCTGGTGGGATCGCCCCAGTAGAGGGAGTTGTCGATCGCGGCGGCCAGGAGGTTGTGCGCGGACGTTATCGCGTGGAAGTCTCCCGTGAAGTGGAGGTTAATGTCCTGCGCCGGAACGAGCTGGGACATCCCGCCCCCGGTCGCTCCGCCCTTCACCCCGAAGATCGGCCCGAGGGATGGCTCGCGAAGAGCGCAGCAGACAGACTCGCCCAGCCTGGCGAGGCCCTGCGAGAGTCCTATCGTGGTGGTGGTCTTCCCCTCGCCGGCAGGCGTGGGGGTCATCGCGGAGACGAGGATGAGGCGACCTGTGCCCCTGCGGCGCCTGTCGAGCGCTCCGAGCCTGACCTTGGCCTTGTCGTCGCCGTACGGGACCAGATCCTCGGCGGAAAGGCCAAGCGAGGCGGCGACCTCTACGATCGGCCTTGGGGAAGGACTCCTCGGACTGACGCGTGGGTCGGAGAGTGGTGAGTCCGCCATGTCAGAAGGAGCCGTCTTCGATGTCCTCCGCGGGCTCTATCTCGACCCTCTCGATCCTGGGATTGACGACTTCCTCGAGGATCCAGCCCTTCGGAAGACCGAAGCCCTCCATGCACGCCACGCGGAACTCCCTCGAGCCGGACTGCTCGCGGGAGATCACGCAATAGCCCACGCCCTTGAGGTCAGCAAGGCGGCCCGCTTCCTGCCGAGCCTTCTCCATGTCAGTCATGGCAGATCCCTTCTCGTCCATGGCTCCCAACCTCGGGCCCTGCCGGGTCACTCTCCGTTCAGGGGGGCATACTATACGCTGTGGAAGGAAAAGGGTACACAGGCAGACGGAAGGGGCCGGGAAGCCCGGCCCCACCGCTCCAGGCGTCTGCGTGCTACATGATGCGGTGCGAGAAGCGGCCGCCGCCGTGCCCGCCTTCGCGGAGGCTGTGCTCGGAGAGGTCGGCCACCCTGGCGAGCTGATCGGCAGTGAGAACATCGTGGACGCGGACAACCGCCTCGAGGGTTATCTCGCGAATCCTGTCACGCATGGAGTCCATGGTCGTCGTGAGGGCCTTGAGATCGTCGACCGTGAGGGTCGGCTGCGCGAACGCAGCAAGGAAGGCCCGGAGGGGCTCCTCCCCGCCGACCTCGTCACGGAGCGCCTGAATCCGGCTTCTCGCGTCGTCCATGATGGTCTCCACCTGCTGCCACTGATCGTCCGTGAGGTCCAGTCTGTCGAGGAAGCGCATCATCATGCCGGGCTCGCCGATCATGCCTTCCCCGCCCCCCATCTGAGGCCCCTGCCCGGCATCGGGCCCGGGAGCCATCGGCGGCTGAGCCCAGGCTGCAGCCATGCCGATCATCATGCAGAGGGCTATCGCCGTGTTCGTCAGCGTCTTCATTTCATCGACCTTCCCTTCGTGCGCCCGGCTGTCCGGACGGTGCAGTCATTGCTCAGGCCCTTGCCTGTGAGTGCTATTATCCGTCCCGGGTGCAACAGGTTTCCTGCGGTCCTGTAACAGATGGTAACGGGATGGTGCCGAGGGCGGGCGTGGAGAGCGGCCTAGGCCGGGACGGAAGCGGTCCGTGCCCCGTCGCCGTCCGACGGCCTGCTTCGTCTCCCCCTTCTCCCCAGTCCGGCCGCGGCCACGTAGACGACACCCGCCACGAGGATGATCGACGCCCCCGCCGGGATGTCCAGCTCCCAGGCGAGAACGAGACCTGCGATGCCCTCCAGTGCCGTGAGAAGGCACGAGACGGCCATCAGCGCGGGAAGCCTGTGCACGAAGATGCGCACGGTAGAAGGCGGGATCGCCAGGAGAGCGATGACGAGCAGAAGCCCGACCGCCCTCATGAGGAGGACCACGGAGACCCCGACGAGGCACAGGAAGGCGAGGAAGATCGCATCGGACTTCATCCCGCGGGTCCGCCCAAACTCGGGGTCGAACGAGGCCGCGACCAGGGAGCGGTACAGGATCACGACGAACGCCAGCACGATTGCGTCCACGGCGACGAACAGGGCGAGGTCGGCACGCGGCACCGCCAGGACGCTCCCGAACAGGTAGCTCATGAGGTCGGGCGCGTAGCCGGGCGCAAGCTGGATGAATATCAGGCCGAGGGCCATCCCCCCGGCCCAGATCGCCGCGATGGCCGCATCCGATGCATCCCGCCACCTTGCCGAGACGGCCCCGATGCCCAGGGCCGAGGCCAGGCCGAACGCAAGGGCGCCGGCGGCGGGAGGGGCGCCGAGGAGGTAGGAGAGGCCTACGCCCCCGAAGCATGCGTGGGCCACCCCTCCGGCCAGCGTGGAGAGCCTGTTCACGACCACCAGGGTCCCGACCACGCCGCAGACCACGGATCCGAGCACGAGAACGGCCACCGCGTTCTGCAGGAAGACATAGTGGCCCAGGGCGGTGAGCAACGGTTAACCTCCCGGGTGCTTCCCCAGCACCCTGTGGGGCGCGCCGTGCGACACCAGGTCGATGCCGCAGGAATACGCCTCGGCGAGCGCCTTCTCAGGAAGGTCACCGCCATGTGAGACCAGACGGATATTGAGGCAGGCTATGGACTTAACGTTTCCTGAGAGGGCTCCCACGTCGTGCGTCACCATGACGATCGTGCAGGAGGAGTTGATCTCCTTCATGAGGCCGAAGAAGCCCTCCTGTGTTCCCGGATCGACGCTCGCGGCCGGCTCGTCGAGAAGCAGAAGGCGCGGGGAAGATGCGAGGGCGCGCGCGACGAAGACCCGCTGCCTCTGGCCCCCCGAGAGGCTTCCCAGCGGCTTGCCCGCCAGATGCCCGACGCCCATGAGGTCCATCTTCTGCATCGCGAGCCTGCGGTCGCCCGCGGAGTGCGGCCAGAGGAAGGCGCCCTTCCCGAGCGTTCCCATCATCACTACGTCGAGCGCCGTGACGGGGAAGTCGGTCCTGAAGGTGGTCACCTGCGGCACGTATCCCACGCCTGCGTCAGCGCGCCCCGGGGCCGAGCCGAACACCTCGATCCTGCCGCGAGAGGGCTTCAGGAGGCCGAGGATCAGCTTCAGGAGTGTCGATTTGCCGCCTCCGTTCGGGCCGATGACGGCAAGGAAGTCCCCGTCCGTCACATCCATGGTGACGTCCGTGAGGACCGGCTGGCTGTCCGAGTAGGCGAACCAGACCCCCCTGATGCTCACCGGAATCGCTGTCATCACATGCCACTTTCGGACAGGTCGTGCCCGAGTTGCCTCAGGCCGCCCATCCAGTCACGCGCCAGGGGATCGTGCAGGACAAGCGGAACGCCCAGCTCCGAAGCGACGGTCTCGGCCGATCGCGTGCTGAACTGCGGTGAGGCGATGATGAAGCGTGCGCCGGAGCCCCGCGCCTCGTCGACGAACGCGGCGAGCTCGGCGGGGGAGGGTTCGGATCCGTTCGCCTCGATGGCCACCTGCCTCAGCCCGAACTCGTCGGCGAAGTAGCCGTAGCTCGGATGCGCCACGAGAAACACGCCCCCTCTCAGGCTGTCCAGCTCCGAGTGGAGTTCGACCTGCAGGGCGGAGATCGCGGCGAGGAGGGTGTCCAGGCGCGAAGCGAATCCGGCCGAGTCGGCGGGGTCGATCGAGACCAGCGCGGCCTCGGCGTTTCGCGCCTCGATGGCCATCAGGCCCGGGGACATCCACGTGTGGGGATCGTCACCAGGCTCCCCGCCCGGTCCTCCTTCGCCATGGCCGGGCTCACGGAGCAGCTGGATCCCCTGTGTCAGAGAAGCGACCCTGAGGCCGGGGCTGGAGCCCTCTATCCTCGGGAGCCACGCATCCTCGAAGGGGAGCCCCGCGGTCAGGTACAGATCGGCCTCGGCCACGCGGCGCATGTCTTCCGGCAGGGGCTCGAACGTGTGTGGATCGGCTCCGGGGGGGACGAGGAAGGAGACATCGGCCCTGTCGCCGGCGATGCGTGAGATGAGGTCGGCATGCGGCGGCAGGCTGGTCACGACCATGAGCCTCCCGGAACGGCCGGAAGCGCCGGTGGGACCGCAGGCGGCGGCAAGAATGACCAGGAATGACAGGCCACGCACGAACCTCACGCCGACTCCCCTGTGTCTTATCGTGCCCATCCCGTCCGGCGCACTCCGGCCTGGCAGATGCGAAGGACCGGCTCCCTCTTCGGGCTGGTGGTGCAATCGGTGTCTGGATAGCTACGGCGGCGGGCGCGGGAGGTCAAGCCCGGACCTGCCAGCGGCGATCCGTCAGGCGGGCATGCGGGCCGGATATCGGCCTCCCCGGGGACCGTGGCGGCTTCTTCGAGGGTTGGAGCGCTTGCATTCGGGCTCTGTTTTCTTCATAGTGCTGTCGCTTGGATTAACACCTTGATGGTTTCGATGGAAGTAGACTGAATACCCTCCTCGAGAACCCCGGCCGATCCCAGCCGTGCAACCCTGCCAGAACGCAGAGATGCCCGTAAGCCGCGATAGGCGCGGCCCTTTCTTTCCCACGCGTCCGGCGGGTAGAGATCTGTAAGAAGTTCCGGACCAGGAAGACATGAGAACGAACACCCACAAGACGTCGCCCAACATTGCCCATCCCGAAAACGAGCAGAGGAACGAGTTCCCGCTCGGCGCCTTCGGCGCATTGATCCCCGAGTTGCAGCGTGCCGTAGCAGCCGAGGGATATGTCACTCCCACGCCCGTCCAGGAGCAGTGCATCCCGCACCTCCTCCAGGGCCGCGACCTGATGGGCACCGCCCAGACCGGCACCGGGAAGACGGCCGCCTTCGCCCTGCCCCTCCTCCAGAGGCTCTCGACAAGGCGAGACAAGCCTTTGAAGGGAACCCCCCGTGCCCTGATCCTGGCGCCCACGCGCGAGCTTGCCGCACAGATCGGGGAGAGCATCCGGACCTACGGGCGCTTCCTGCGCCTGAGCCATACCGTGGTCTTCGGGGGTGTCAACCAGTCTCCGCAGGTCCTCGCGCTGAACCGCGGAGTCGACATCCTCGTGGCCACCCCCGGCCGTCTCCTCGACCTCATCCAGCAGGGGTTCATCCATCTGGGCAGGGTCGAGGTCTTCATCCTCGACGAAGTCGACCGGATGCTCGACATGGGCTTCATACCCGACATCAGGAGGGTGCTGTCGCACATCCCGTCGGAGAGGCAGACCCTCTTCTTCTCGGCCACTATGCCCGAGAGCATAGAGGAGCTTGCCCGCACGATGGTGCGGAACCCTGTGCGGGTGGCCATCAACCCTGACAAGCCCGCGGTCGAACTGATCAACCAGAAGGTGCTGTTCGTCTCGAAGGGGAACAAGGATGCCCTCCTGGTCTCCCTCCTTGCCGACTCCAGGATCAACAAGGCGCTGGTCTTCACGAGGATGAAGCACACGGCGAACAAGGTGGTGAAGAAGCTCTCAGCGCAGGGCATCGATGGCACGGCCATCCACGGAAACAAGAGCCAGTCGGTGCGCACGAAGTCGCTGGACGACTTCAGGAGGGGTCATCTCCGCGTGCTGGTCGCCACCGACCTCGCGGCCAGAGGGCTCGATGTAGATGACATCAGCCATGTCATCAACTACGACCTCCCCATGGAGGCGGAGACCTATGTGCACCGGATCGGGCGGACCGCCCGGGCCGGGGCGAACGGAGACGCCATCTCCTTCTGCACGGCCGAGGACAGGGCGTACCTGCGGGACATAGAGCGCCTCCTCGGCAAGCCGGTGCCTGTGATGAAGGAGCATGCCTACCACTGTGAAGAGGCTCTGGCCTGTTGCATGCCTGCGCCGACCGGCACGGGCCGTTCCGGGGGAAGATCGGGCGGTGGGCGGTCAGGCAGCGGGGGCTCGGGCGGGGCCCCGCGGGCGCGCATCATCTGCCACGCCGGCAGAACCCTCAGATCCCGCCGCTGACGCCAAGGACAACGGGGTCAGCTACAAAAATCCGCAAATTCGGGAAGACGCAGGTAAGCAACAGACTGGGTGAAGGCGGGGGATGCCGGCTGGGGGCAGGCCTGGGTGGACTGTCTCTCGCTGCTTCGCAGGAGAC
>Ga0172364_10000368_pt1 | contig 31564 bp, 29 predicted proteins | sample LakKivSesite10cm_FD_114545 | JGI IMG/M metagenome (GOLD analysis project Ga0172364, IMG submission 114545) | Sediment microbial communities from Lake Kivu, Rwanda - Sediment site 10cm | ecosystem: Environmental > Aquatic > Freshwater > Lake > Sediment | place: Rwanda: Western Province, Lake...
CGAGGAAGCTCGCGAAGACGGCCCGGCCCTTGAAGTGATCGAGAACGCGTTTGGCGTACTCGGCCATCTTCTCCTGGAGCCGCAACGAGTCCTCGTCCCATTTCATCTTGATGGCCCCGAACTTGCAGACGACCAGGCATTCGCCGCAGCCGATGCATTTGGCCGGGTCGATGACGACGTGGCCCTCGGCCTGGAGGATCGCGGCCTCCGGGCAGAAGGACATGCAGACGCTGCAGTTGCGGCACTGCTTGGCGTTGACCCGAGGGTGGGTGACGGAGTGCTGGTCGAGCTTGCCGGCCCGCGAGGCGCAGCCCATGCCGATGTTCTTAATGGCCGCCCCGAGCCCCGTTTGGACGTGGCCGGTGACGTGGGCCAGGCCGACGAGGGCGTCGGCGTCGAGGATGGCGCTGGCGATCTTCGACGAGGCCGTCCGGGATTGGGCGCTCCGGGGCTCCTGCTTGTCCCGGCCGATGAGCCCGTCGGCGATGACGATGGGCAAACCGGTCGCTTCGGGGGTGAAGCCGTGGGACCAGGCCAGGCGGAGGTGGTCGATCGAGTTCGAGCGGTGGCCGACATAGAGGGTGTTCGAATCGGTCAGGAACGCGTGGGAGGTCTTCTGCCGGATCTCCCAGATGAGGCCGGAGAGCCAGGCCGGCTTGATGTAGCCGGTGTTGCCGACCTCGCCGAAGTGGATCTTGAGGGCGGCGAAATCGCCCTCGGCGATCCGGTCGTTGAAGCCGGTGGCCAGGTAGACGCTCTTGGCCTTGGCCGAAAGGGCTTCAGCCGGCTCCCCGCCGTCGGCGGGCGCGAAATAAACGCGGCTTTTCGTGGACATACGGGTTCCTTCCTCAGGCCTTGAGCACGCCGTCGACAGCCGCCCGGCCCGCGCCCGGCGCGAACGTGCGGCCGAGCCCGGCCAGGGTCCGCTCGACGGCGTCGATGGCGAAGCGGACGTCGGCCGAGGCGAGGTTGCCCATGTGGCCCATGCGGAAGACCTGACCGGCCGTCGCGGCCAGTCCGCCCGCGACGACGACGCCGTTCTCGCTGAGCCCGGCCCGGAAAGCCCGGTCGTCGACCCCCTCGGGATAGCGGACGACCGAAAGCGTCGGGGCCAGGAAGTTGGGGTCGGTGAAGAGCGTGAAGCCGAGCGCCTCCAGGCCGGACCTGAGGGCCTCGGCGTAGAGGTCGTGGCGCTCGAAACGCTCGTCGAGGCCTTCCTCGAGGATGATGCGGGTCGCCTCGGCGAAGGCCCGCATCTCGTTGACGCAGGGCGTCGAGAAGTACTTCGCCGGGTCGTGCATGATGGGCAGCCAGCGCAGGACGTCGGAGTAATAGGCCGGGACCGCGGCCAGGCTCCGGCGCTTCTCCATGGCCAGCTCGGAGAAGACTGAGATGGCCAGGCCCGGCGGCGCGCCCAGGCACTTCTGGGCCGCGGTCAGGACGACGTCGATGCCCCAGGCGTCCATCCGCTCGGCGATGCCGCCGGTGGCGCAGACCCCGTCGACAATGAACAGGGCGCCCGTCTTCTCGAGGACCTGGCCGTATTCCTCGATCGGGGCGCAGGCGCCGGTCGAGGTGTCGACATGGGTGCACGCGACGACGTTATAGCTTCGGGCCTTCAGCCGGGCCTCGAGCTCGCGCGGGGTGACGGCCCGGCCCCACGCGCTAGCCAGGACGTCGTGCTCGAAGCCGAAGGCCTGGAGAATCTGGGCCATGCGGTCGCCGAAATAGCCCTGCGACAGGACGAGGACGCGGTCTGAGGGGCCGGCGGTGTTGAGCAGGGCCATCTCCATCGAGAGCGTTCCGGCCCCGGCCACGATGAAGGGCTCGCCGTCCTCCGAGAAGACGATCTTCTTCAGGTTCTCGCAGGCTTCCTTGAGATCGCGGGCCATGTCCGGCCCGACGTGCGACACGGTCGGCAGGGCCAAGGCGTCAAGGATGCGGGGAACGACGGGGCTCGGGCCAGGGATCAGGAGCAGTTTGGTCTGCGGCATCAGGAGGCCTCCAAGCGAAAGTCCCGTCCATTGTGACCAAACCCCGCCGAGAAATCAAGACGCCCTTTCGCTCGTTCGCCGGCCGCGGAGGGCCCTCGCGTATCGTCTCCGCTCACTGGACTGATTTTTTACGCCGTTCCGTTCGTCGGACTCGGCGCCAAAACAACTCGCTCGGCGTGCGCTACGCCTCGCTCAGACACGTTTTGTCGGTTTCCAGGGAAACTGCCCTCGTCCGTCTCCAGAACGGCTAAATCAGCCCAATGCTCGCTCCGACGACACCCTCGGCCCCTTTATTAGCGGCCTCACAACGAAACCAACATCAATCCTGATCTTCGACGATCCGGTAGGCGATGCCGTCGTAGACGACGATCAAGTTGCGGGCGACGGAGAGGTACTTGGCCAGGCCGGGTTTCGCGGCGGCAAGCTTGTAGAACTCGTCGGAGTCGAAGGCGATCTCCGTCAAGCGCGCGCCTTCCGCGTACTCGCTGTCGGTCCAGACGCCGTCCTTAAGATAGAAGGTCTTGTCCTCTTTATTAAGGATGCGCTCGGAGACGGCCTGGGCCGCCCGGTCCTCGAGCTTGAGGACCTGCGTCGCCTTGGCCGCCCGGACGGCGCCGACGCCGCCGACGACCCCGCCGAGGACGGCCTCGCGGGCTTCGGGCGCGGCCGCGTCGGATCTCAGGGCCTCCTTTTCGGTGACCAAGAACGACGTGTACGGCGTGACGATGCCGTACTTCAGGCCGAGGCGGCGGACCTCGTCGGCCAGCTCCTTGTTCGAGCCGCGGAGCCGGATCTCCTCGAGAAGATAGCCGATGCGCCGGGTCGCCCAGAGCCGGGGCAGGAAGTCGAACCGGTCGCCCCGGTCGAGGGCCCGGCTTTCGAGGACGAAGCGCCGGGATTCGCGGCCGCTCTTCCCGGTGAGGACCGCCGTCACCGGGCCCCGGCCGTGATACCTGCCGACGAGGACGAGCTGGGAGCCTTTGAAGAGATCGGGCAGGGCCCGCGGGTAGACCTGGTCCGTCTCGAGGCCCTCGAAGGAGACGGTCAGGTCGGCGAGCACGGGCGACGCGATCTTCTCGTAAAACCCGGATAGGGCCAATTCGAGGTCCTCGCCCTCATCGACATAGACGGACGTGCCCCGGTTATCGGCCGAGATCCGGTCGAGGAGCTGGGTGTTGACGTCGTGGCCGACGCCGAAGACGAAGAACCGCGAGCTCCGGCGGTTCGCCTCGGCGACGTTCTTCAAAATCGCGGCCGTGTCCGTCGTACCGGCGGTCGGCAGGCCGTCCGTCAGGAAAAGGACGTAGCCCGGCCGGTCCCCGCCGGTCATCCGGGCCAGGGCCGCGAGCAGGGCCTCGTTGATGTTGGTCCCGCCGGAGTCCTCGATGGCCTCGATGAACTTCAGGGCGCGCTCGACGTTCTCCCCTGTCGCCGGAAGGAGCTTCTCCGAGAAGGCCGTGACGCCGTCGTCGAAGTCGACGAGGGTGAATTCGTCGCCGCGGCCGAGATGGTTGACGATGAAGCGGGCCGCCTCTTTGGCCTGGCGGATCTTCGTCCCGCTCATGCTGCCCGAGCTGTCGAGGACGAGGACGATCCGCTTGTCGACGACCCTCTCCCCCGCCGCGGCGAAGCGCGGCGCGGCCAGGAGCATGAAAGTGCCGCCGTCGGGGCCGTCCCAGTTGAGGAACGAGAGGCCGATATCGTCCTTGGACAGGGAGTAATAGAGGACGAAATCCTTGTCCGGCCGGACGCCCTTCTCCTCATACCCGACGCGGGCCCGGCCCTCGGCGTCCTTGCGCACCGAGACCTTGTGGCTCGGCGAATAGACGTTGACGAGGGCGACCGGGCTGTCGATCCCGACGGAGACGCTGACGTCCCCGAGGGGGTCGCGGGAGAAGCGTTCCGTGTTCAAGGGATAGACATAGCGGACGAGCCCGTTCTCGGCCTTGAGGACCTCCGTGTAGGAGATCTGGACGCGCTTCTCGCCGTTCGCGGGGATGGGATAGACCCGGGCCCGGAAGAGGTTGCGGCCCATGTATTCGAGGAGACCGGGGTCGCGCAGGCGGCGGACGATGTCCTCGTAGATCCGCCTGGCTTCGCCGCTGTCGACGATCTCACCCTTGACCCGCTCATTGCCGATGAACATGGCGAAATCGGAGATCGACGCGCCCTCCGGCACGGGGAAGATGTAGGTGCCTTCGATGTCCCGCCCGAAATGGTTGAGGAAGACCTGGTCGACCGAGGTCTTGGCCACCTGGCCGACGATCTCCACTTTGACGTGATGGTACTTGACGCTGAGCGGCGGGACCGGCGGCCCGCCGGGCCGGTGGACCGGGATGATGAAGCCGTCGGCCCGGAGGGACGGCGGGGCCGCCAGCGCGGCGGCCAGGCCGGCCAGGACGGCAAAGGTCTTCAGGAACCGCTGGGGGATGCGGGCGATGGTCATGGCGTCCTCCTCGGGAAAGCCCTCTGTCCTATCCGACATCCCTTAATACAACGGACCCCGGGGTTTTGTTCCAATCCGAGAGGCAGTCGGGCCGCCGGGTCAGGCCGTGAGAAGGGACTCGAGGCGCCGGCGGAGAACGCCCATGTCGGGGCAGACCTCGACGGGCAGGCCGGCGAACCGCTCGGGCTCGTCGGAGAGGAGGAAGATCGTTTCGATCCCGGCGTCGAGCGCGGCCAGGACGTCGAAACGGGTGTCCCCGACGACCCCGCAGGACCCGGGCTCGAGGCCGAACGTCCGCAGGACCTCGAGGAAAGGCGCTCCCGAGGGCTTCCACAGGCCGCTCTCCCGGGTGATGACGCAGTCGAAATCGAGGCCGAACTTGGCCAAGAGGAATTCCGTGTTCTTGCGCGAGTTGTTGGTGACGAGCGCGGCGGCGGCGCCGCGGCTCCGCAGCAGGGCCAGGAGCTCCCGGACGCCCTCGCGCAGGACCGACACCTCGGTCTGCCGGGCCTCGTGGGTCTCGAGGATCGTCCACTTCGCCGTCCGCTCGGGCTCTTCGAGAGAATCGAGGTAATGGAGGATGGATGTGGCGCCCGTCCCCAGCTCGTCGCGGATGCCAGACCAGTCATAGTCGTTCTCGACGACCGTCCCGTCGAGGTCGAAGATGACGCCCCGGAGGCGCATGCGGCCGCTCACTTCTCCTTGACCCGACCGACCTCGAACAGCGGCTCGCCGGCGTTGCAGGGGGGCGTGCCGATGACATAGAGGAGGATGCCGGTGAACGGCGCCTTGACATCCTCCTTCGTCTGGCCGAGGTAATCGGTGATCGTGCCGACGATCTGTCCCTCCTTGACGTAATAGCCCATCTCCACGCGCGGCGTGAACAGGCCGTCGTGCTTGGAATAAACGACCTCGTACTTGTCGATCCAGACGGGGTCCGTCGCGGGCCCCGGCCCGGCGGCGGTCATGCCGAGATGGCGCATGACGCCGAGGACGCCGCGGACGTTGCGGGCGATCGACTCCTCGTCCGTGCGGCCGAGAAAGCCCGCCTCGGTCGTGATGGCCGGCTTGGCCTGGAGGACGGCCGTGTTGCCGAGGTACTTGGAGTCCTTGAGGTCATGGCCGCGGGTGTCGTCGATGATGATGTGCGGGAGGCCGAAGGCCAGGGCCAGCTCCCGCGTCCTGGCGTCGAACGCCTTGTCGCCGCTGATCATCCAGTAGGTGTAAGGGATAAGGGCCTCGTTGCCGTCGCCGCAGTGCATGTCGAGGAGCGCGTCGGCCCGCTTGACGACCTCCCGGTCGATCACGGCCGCGATCCGCTGGCTCATCGTCCCGCCGAGGTCGCCGGGGAAGACGCGGTTGAGGTTCTTCCAGTCGTCGGGGCCGTAGTAGATCGTCCGCCTCTTGAAGCTCGGCAGGTTGGCGATATGGACCATCAGGACGGTCCCCTTCAGGGTCTTGGGGTCGATCGTGTCCTTGAGGCGATAGAGCGCCAGGATGGGCGGGTACTCGAAGGCGTGGACGCCGGCGACCACGGCCAGGACCGGGCCCGGCTTCGCGCCGTTGATCACCGTGAACGGGATCTCCGTCCCGGCGCCGTCCTTGGCCGGAACGGCGAGATAGCCCGAGCCGACGCCGCCGCTCTTGACCGCGATGCCGCCGATCTTGAAATCCGCCGCCCCGGCCGCCGACGCGAGCATCGCGACACCCGCCGCCGCCACCACCGCTGCTCTTCTGCCGCTCAGGAACATTGTCGACCTCCCGCCTCGGATATTTCCGCCCGCTATTCTATTAAAACCCATCCCGGATTTCCATCCGACATGATTCGACGTAGACGCCAAGAGGAGGCCGGAAGAAGGGTCCGAGGGGTATCGCGGAGTGAGCATGAAGCGGTGAAATAGCCGGCCTCGGGACGGAGACCTAAGATCTGGCTCCGGACCGGGACGGCGTGAAGTTTCACCGCAGCGAGCGGAGTCGATCCCCGAGGGCCCTCCGGCCGACGGCGCTGACGAGATAATTGCGGATTGACCCGGACGAACGGGCTTTGTTATAATGCGCGGCGGAACAAAATCCTCCGGGAGGTCCGACAATGGGTAAATTCATCGCCGTCGTCGGCGGCATCGTCGCCATGGCCGGCGGCCTGGCCCTGGTCATCATTTCACACACGTTCCGTGCCGCCTTCTTCAACGTCGTTCTGGGGTTCATCCCGCCCATCCTGTTCTTCGGCGGCTTCATCGGCCTCATCGCCGGCATCAGCAGCATCAAGGACGCCAAGAGGACCAAGAAGCTCGAGCAGGAAGCCGAGCCCAAGAAGGCCGAGTAGGCCTCGCCCGGGGGCGCGGCCGCGGGGCCTCCGCCTGAAGGGCGCGGCGGGGCGTCATCCCTTGTCTCGCCGGCGGGGCAGTGCTAAGATGGTGACGCCAACGTGGTCAACCTCCATCTGTTCTCGCTGACCCTGCTCCTGGCGCTCCCCCTGCCCGTCGCCTCCCGGATCGAGACGGCCTTCCTTCAGAACTCCCCGGCCGTCCTCCGCGAGGTCCTGGCGACCGACGGGACGATCCCCGTCTCTCTCCCCGAACCGGTGGCCCTGGCCGACCAGCTCTCTCCGGACCAGGCCTTCCTCGTCTTCAGCCGGATCTTCGCCGTCTTCAAGACGACCGAGTTCACGACCGACTCCCGGCTCTCGTCGCTGCCCGGCCAGCCCGGCGGGATCCTCAAAGGCCGCTGGTCCTTCCGGAACGAGCGCACGGGCGATCAATATCCCTTCCGCGTCTATTTCTTCCTCGCCCCGGAAGCCGGCCCGCCGGCCCCCGGCGGCCGGGCGACCGGTCCCTCTTTCCGCGTCGTCGAGATCCGGGCCGAGAGGCTCTGATGGGCCGGCGCCGCTTCTGGACCCGGTCGACCTGGCTCGCCGTGAGCGCCGTCGCGGTCGCCGCGGCCCTCGTCCTCGGCGCCCTCTCCTTCACCCTGCCCCGTTTCCTCGCCCGGGATTATGACGCCAAGAGCCTGGCCTCGCTCCGGAAGCAGTCCGCCCGGGTCAAGGAAGGCTTCGCGGCGTCCCTGGGATCGCTCGAAGCGCGGAAGGCGCGCTACGCCGCGATGGACCTGCCCGCGGACGCCTCGGCCTTCTTCCCGATCTTCCGGGCCTCCGGGCTGGACACCGAGAACGAGGGGATCGCGCTCAGCAACGGCGACGGCCTCATCGAGGCCTGGTACGGCAACGTCCTCAGCCTCGCCGACCAGGTCGGCCGCGAGGACTTCCCGCGCCTGAGGCGGTCGGCCGGATCGGTCCTGGTCATCAGCAAGGCGACGGTCTATGTCGTCGCGTTCCAGCCTTTGGGGGACGGCAGCCGGATCCTGACCCATTTCGCCCGCCTGGCCTTCATTCCCCAGGTCCAGTCCACCTACATCCGCGAGTTCCACGCCCTCAAGCCCCTTCTCCGCACCGACTTCGACATCGATTATTGGGATTTCCGGGAGGACGTCGAGGGCTTCGAGAAGTTCTTCGCCCGCCATCACGACGAGTTCACCGGCCAGCCGCGTCAAAAGAACGAGATCCAAACGCTGTTCTTCCCGCTCCGCAACCAGGCCGGCCGGATCGTGGCCACGGCGACCCTGGCCTCGCCGTCCCTGACCTCGCGGCTGACGGTCGCGCGGGAGGACCTCCGCCTCGTCCTCCTGCTCTTCCTTCTCGCGGCCGGCCTCTCGGCCCTCGCTTTCCTCTGGTCGTCGCCCGACTTCCGCCGGGGCCGGGACACTCTGTCCGGCGCCGCCGGGGCGGCGCTCCTCATCGTCCTGAGGCTGGCCGCCCTCTCGCTCGGCTCGCTCGAACGGGTCCGGACCCTCCCGTTGTTCAAGCCCGCAGTGGCCGGGTTCGTCTCCTGGAAGGGACTGACCCAGTCCCCGGCCGAGATCTTCCTCACCGCTCTCACCCTCCTCGGACTGGCCGTCTGGCTGGCCGTCTCGGTCCGCGGGCCGCGGCGCCGAGAGGAGGTCCGGCTCCCGGTCCTGGCCAGGGTCGCGGCCAGCCTCGCCGCGGCCGGCCTGGCGGCGTCGGCGGTCCTGGGCGTCACCGAGGCCGTCCGCAAGGTCGTCTTCAACTCCAATCTTTCGCTCCTGCGCTGGGATTTCGATATCTCCCGCCTGGCCCTTCAGCTCGCGCTGCTCTGCGTTCTCGTCGCCGTTCTCCTGACCCTTTCGGTCTTCTTCCGGCTGGCCTTCCGGGGCGGACGCGAGGACCGTCTCTCCGGCTTGGCCGCGGCCGTGGGCGCGGCCGCCGCCGTGCTCGCGGGGAAGGACCCGTCGGTCCTCTTCGCCGGCCTCAGCGCGGCCCTGATCGCCTGGGCGTTCGGGGTCGCCGTCCGGCCGGGTCTGGCCCGGCGCCGCGAAGTCTGGCTCGCCGGCCTCCTCCTGGCCGCCCTGTGGCTGGCCCGCTCGGCCGACGACCTGACCGCCCTCCGGGACCACCGGCTCCTCGAAACGACGGTCGCCCACACCGTCCTGACCCAGGAGACCTGGGGCAACTTCCTCATCGAGGAGTCCCTGCCCGGGCTCGACCGGAGCGAACAGCAGATCGCCGCCTTCTTCAAGGATCCCCGCGACGCCGATTTCGCCCACACCCTCTGGGAGCGGACCCCGGTCGCGAAATCGAACTGGTACTCGTCGCTCGAGCTCCGCGACGCCGAGGGCAACACGCTCAGCCGCTTCTCCCTCAACGTCCCCAAGGTCCTGGGCGGCCCGCCCGAGCTCGAGCCCGCCGACGAGTGGACCATCGTCCCCTACGCCTTGGCCTTCATCGGCAAGGAGAAGGACTATCTCGTGGGCTACAAGGACTACGTCGAGGACGGGGTTCGTCTCGGCCGCGTCGTCCTCTACGTGTCGCTCGATCCCGAGATGCTGCCGTTCCTCTATTCCGCCAATCCCTACTTCGAGGTCCTGCGGACCGACTCGCTCCCGTCGCTCGCCCAGATCGACCTCGGGTGCGCCATCTACGACCTCGACGGCCGCGTCCTGTTCAATCCGCGCAAGCTGACCTCGGGCCTCGCGGAGGCCGACCTCGAACGGCTGCGCGCTTCCTCCCGGCCCTTCTGGTCGGGCTTCCGCGAGCGCGGCACCGCCTACGACGCCTACCTCTTCCCGGCGGGCGAACGCTGCTACAACCTTTTCGTGCCCCGCAAGAGCCTCAAGACCAAGGCGGTCGACTTCCTGAGGGTCTTTTTCCTCGGCCTGGCCGCGGCCTTAATCGTCATCGCGGCGGCGGGCCTCGCCTCCGGCAAGGCCTCGGTCCGCCAGCCGTTCTGGTCGTTCTCCAACCGCGTTTACGCCGCGTTCCTGGCCCTGGTCCTCGTCCCGCTGCTCCTCTACACGGTCTTCACCCGGAACCTCTTCGACAGCCTCTTCACCGAGCGGTTCGTCGAGGACTCGGCCGTCCACGCCAGCTACGCCCAGGGCCTGATGGAGGCCTTCCTCATCATCCAGGGCGTCGAGTACTCGCCCTATCTCGCCCCGTCCGAGGACCTGGCCCTCTGGATCTCCTCGACCCTGTCGAACGATGTCATCCTCTACGGCGACGCCGTGCTGCTCGCCTCGAGCCGCGGTGAGTTCTTCTCGAGCGGCCTTCTGCCCGAGATCCTCGACGGCGAGGCCTACCAGGCCCTCGTCTACGACCGCAAGCCCTTCTTCATCGAGCGGACGCGGCTCGGCGATTACTCCTTCCAGACCCTGACCGTCCCCTACGATTTCAAGAACACGACCCTATTCATCTCCCTGCCCTTCCCCTTCGAGCGCGAGCAGCTCCGCCAGGCGACGCAGGAGATCGTCGAGTTCCTGGCCCTCCTCGCGGCGTTCTTCCTCGTCCTGGTCGTCCTCTTCTCCCGAGGCATCCGGAGCATGATCATCGTCCCCGTCCGCAAGCTCCTGGCCGGCACCCGGGAGGTCGGCCTGGGCAACCTCGAGGTCGTGATCGAGCACCATTCCCGCGACGAGATGATGACCCTGATCGACGGCTTCAACACGATGATCCGGAACCTCAAGGCCCACGAGCGGGAGCTCGCGGAGATGAGCAAGAAGGTGGCCTGGACCGAGATGGCCCGCAAGGTCGCCCACGAGATCAAGAACCCCCTGACGCCCATCCAGCTCTCGGCCGAGCACGTCCTCAAGGTCTACGAGGACAAGCGCGGCGACCTCGACCGGGCCCTCAAGGAATCCATGTCCTACATCATCAGCGAGGTCGAGAACCTTCGCCGCATCGCCACGGAGTTCATGGAGATCGCCCGCGACACGACCATCCGCAAGGAGCCGCTGGACCTGCGGGCCGTCCTCGAGGAGACGCTCGAGCCCTACCGCCGCCTCCTCGACGAGCGCATCCGCTTCCGGCTCGTCACCGAAGGGCAGGACTTCCGGGCTTTGGGCGACGAGGCCAAGCTGAAGACGGCCCTGCGCAACGTGGTGGCCAACGCCGTCGAGGCCATCGGGGCGCGCGGCGAGCTCGGCGTGACGCTCGCCCGCCGCGGCGACCGACTCACGGTCGCCGTGCGCGACAGCGGAACGGGCATGAGCCGGGAGACGGCCGATCACATCTTCGACCTGTACTTCTCGACCAAGGAGGGCGGCACCGGGCTCGGCCTGCCCATCGCCAAGAAGATCGTCGAGGAGCACGGCGGCGCGATCCGCGTCGCCAGCGAGCCGGGCCGGGGGACGACGGTCACGATCGAGCTCCCGGCCGTCGCCTGAGCGGTGGCTTTTTGGGCCGGTTTCTGCGAGAATAGCGCCGATGGCCAAGACGCTCGTCACCTTTTTCAGCCGGACGGGGAATACCAAGCTCGTCGCCGAGGCCGTCTTCGGCGCCCTCACGGGCGACAAGATGATCAAGCCGATGGCCGAGGCGGGCGATCTCGCGCCCTACGGGCTCGTCTTCGTCGGCTTTCCCGTCCAGACGCACAGCGTCCCCTATCCCGTGGAGAACTTCCTCAAAGCCGTCCCCGAGGGGAAGAAGGTCGCCCTGTTCTCGACCCACGGCTCGGTCACGGGAAGCTCGCTCGCGCGGGAGGCCCTGGAATACGCCTCGGTCCTGGTGGCCCGGGCCAAGCTGGTCGGGACGTTCTCGTGCCGGGGCAAGGTCTCGATGAAGGCCCTCGATGTCCTGATGCAGTCGCCCGAGCATGAGGCCTGGGCCGATATGGCCGCCTCCGCGGCGACCCATCCCGACGAGAGCGATCTCGCCGATGCCCGGTCCTTCGCCCGCTGGATCCAGACGCTCGCGTCCCAGGGCCACTACCGGGGTCTTTGAGGCTCCGGCTCAGCGCTCCGCCGCCCGCGTCCGGGTGAAGCCCGACATCCCGACGAACTCGAGCGGCGCCTCTTTCTCGACCTCGTCGAAGAGCAAGTTCAGCCCCAGTGTGTCGCTCGAGATGTGGCCGGCCAGGACGACGTTCAGGTGGGCCTTCTTGGCGTTCTCGAGGGCCTCCTCGCTGATGTGCATGCCGACGATGGTGCTCACGCCCGATGCGGCGTAGGACTCGTAGATCGTCTTGGCCCCCTCGGTCCCGCCCGTCATTTCCAGGGAGATCCGGCCGCAATGGTTGTTCTCCGAGCCGCTGACGATCTTCGGCCCGGCCATCCTGCGGACGGCCGCCCGGTACTCGGGGATGCCCTTGAGCAAGTCGACCAGGTCCTTGAGCCGGGCGGGCTTCTCTTTGGCGAAGAGCGCCGTGAGATAGGCGCTGACGCAGTTGTCGGCGGGCGTATGGGCGCACATCAGGGGCAGACCGAGGAGGCGCGCGGCGTCGACGGCCCGGCTGTGGTTCCCGGGCAGGACGCGCCGCTCGACCTCGCCGATGCGCTTGTCCATGAGCTGTTCCGCGACGGAGATGGCGACGCCGAAGGCGGCCAGCATGTCGGACTGGACGCGCATGACCTCCGGGAGCTGGGCCAGGGCGACGCCCTGGGGGTGGTGGGCGATGACGGCGTCGATCCCCGCGGCCCGGTCCCGGTTGAGGGTGTGGGCGAGCAGGATCTCGCCGGCGTCGATGTCGATGCCGACGGCGACCTTGCGGACCTCCGTCGCCGGGTCCCCGGCGAGCAGGCGCGTGTCGGCGAAGGGGTTGAACAGCCGGTCGGGCTCCCAGGCGTCCCGCTCGTCGTCCTTGAGCTTCTCCGAACGGGCCCGCTCGTCCTCGAGGATCCGGCGGACCTCTTCGGGCCCGCGCGGGTCCCTGGCGATGCCCGCGGCGACCGCTTTCCTGTAGAGCGCTTCGAGCTTCATGGCGTTGTCCTTTCATCGACCGGGGCCGTCCCGTCCTCATCCAGGTTCGCCGCGGCCCAGGCCGCCCCGAGAAGCGAGACCGCGACGGTCCGCACTTCTCCGGCGAAGGCCCGGAGGCCGGCCAGGACCCGGACGGACTCGGCGTCGGCCCGGGCTTCATCGCCCCGGTCGAGCAGGCGGCAAAGCCGGCACGCGTGGAGCCGCATGAGCTCGGCGCCGGTGACGAGGCCGGCCAAGCTCTCCTGGATGTCCCGGCAGCCCATGAGCGAGGAGGCGAAGGCGCCGCGCTCCCGGGCCGGGCCGAGGCCGGCCGCGAGCACGTGGGCCGCGGTGCCGGCCAGCCGGGAGCAGGCGAGGACCGCGGCCGCGGCTGGCCCGTCGCTCCCGGGTCCGTCGGCTTGACGCGTCGCCGCGCGGCCGGGACCCGGGCCGCGGCGGGCTGCCTCCTCGGCGACCGCCGCCCGGCCGGCGAGGCCGAGCGAGCCGGGGATCTCCAGAGCGCCGGGCGTTTCCCGGCCGCCCGCGGCGCCGAAATGCTCGCGGAGGGTCCGGCGGAAGGCGGCCTCTTCGGCCGTCCAGAATGCGTTCACGTCCTCGCCTTCATGGGAAGATCTCCGGTCCCCTGAAACTAGCACGAAGGCCGGGCGGGGGTCAACGGGCCCATTTGACAATCGGGCGGCGACCCCGGATAATTGTTGGACCATGCGCGTGATCATCGCCGGCACAGGGAAATGCCTGCCGGGAGAGGACGTCCCGGGCAGGATCGTGACCAACGACGAGGTCGTGGGCCTCCTCCTGGCGAACAAGGCCATCAAGCCCGGCTCGGACAGGCCCTGGGAGCCCGGCGAGCTCACGTCCCAGAAGATCATCGACCTCGTCGGCATCCGCGAGCGCCGCTGGGTGACCAACGAACTGAACACATCGGACCTGGCCTTCTTCGCCGCCGAGCGGGCCCTGGCCGAGGCCGGCATCGGCTGGGAAGACGTGGGCATCCTCGCCGTCGGCAGCTCCACCCCGGAAGCCGCCTTCCCGTCAACGGCCTGCTTCGTGCTGTACAAGGCCATCAAGAAGAAGGTCGACGCGGGCGAGTGGGACGAGCAGGTCGCCCGGGCCGCCCTGCGCATCCCGGCCTTCGACGTCATGGCGGCCTGCACGGGCGGACTCTACGCGATCGACCTCGTCCGCAAGCATCTCCTGTTCGAGGAAACGAGCTCCCCTTACGGCCTGGCGGTCTCGGCCGAGGTCTTCAGCCGGATGCTCGATTTCTCCGACACCAACTCCGACCTTTGGGGCGACGCGGCGGGCGCGGTGGTCTTGAAGAGGGCCGAGGGGCCGTCGGGGATCCTCTGCACCGAGGTCGGGACCGATCCCTGGAAAGCGGAAACCACCTACAGCGTCGGCAAGGACATGCGTTACCATGAGGCACCGCCGGCCCGGCCCAACGCCATGATGAAAGGGCACGAGGTCCAGAAGTTCGTACTGAAGATCATCCCCGAGCTGATCGAACGGACGGTGGCCAAGGCCAACCGCTACGTGGGCGGCGGCCGCCGGATCGGTCTGGACGACATCAGCCTGTTCGTCTGCCACCAGGCCAACGCCCGGATCTTCGATTTCCCGTCCAAGAAGCTGGGCATCCCCATCGAGAAGTTCTATGTCAACGTCGATCGCCGGGGCAACACGTCGTCGGCCTCGGTCCTCCTGGCCCTGCGCGAAGCCTATGAGGAGGGCCGGATCAAGAAAGGCGACCTGGTCATGCTCCTCGCGTTCGGCGGCGGGCTGACCTGGGCGGCGATGATCGTCGAGTGGTAGCCGGCCGGCCGTCTAGTCGGACAGGAACACGATCCGGAACTCCCTGAACTCCCCCGTCGCGGTCTCGCGCCGGACATCGAAGGAATCGATCCGGGCCAAACGCGGGCCCTCTTTGAGCCGCTCGAGGAACGCTTCGACATCGTCCTCCGTCCCCTCGGCCAGGACCTCCACCCGGCCGTCGGGGAGGTTGCGGACCCAGCCGGTCAGGCCGAGCCGGGCGGCGTATTTTTCGGCGAAGAAGCGATAGGCCACGCCCTGGACCAGGCCGTCGGCGAAGACGTGGACCCGGACCGGTTCTCGCCCCATGGCTCTTGAATACCTCACCACGGTGATCAAGTCAACTGACGACGGACGCCGATCCGTGATAGAATCCTCACCGCCGCGGGAGGCGCGGGCCCATGACCAAGAACCTCCTTTCGATCGCCGGCTGGGACCCTTCGGCCGGGGCCGGGGCGCGCCTGGATCTCCGCGTGTTCGAACGGTTGGGGGAGCGGGGCTTCGCCGTCCTCACGGCCCTGACGGCTCAGAGCCCCGGCCGCGTCCACGCCGTCTTTCCCGCGCCGGCCCGGGCCCTGAAGGGGCAATTCGAACGGCTGGTCGAGGCCGTCGAGATCGACGGCATCAAGGTGGGCATGCTGGCGACGGCCGCGAACCTCGCCGCCGTGGCCCGGCTCCTCGAGCGCTCGAAGAACGTGCCCCGGGTCGTCGATCCGATCCTCCGCTCGAGCTCGGGCGCCCTCCTTCTCGAACGCAAGGCCTGGCCCCGCCTCCTCGACGCGCTCGAAGGGCGGGCCGACCTCATCACGCCCAACCTCGACGAGGCGGAGGCGCTGACGGGGCGGCGCGTCCGCGGCCTCGCCGAGATGAAGCAGGCCGCGGAGAAGATCCACCTGCGCTCCGGCCTCCCCTGCCTCGTCAAAGGCGGACATCTCGAAGGCCCGGTCGCGGACGTTCTCTTCGACGGCAAGGACCTGGCCGTCTTCCCCCATCCCCGCGCGCCCCGGACTGTCCGCGGCACGGGCTGTTTCCTGTCGTCGGCCATCCTGTGTTATCTCGCGGCCGGACGGCCGCTCAAGGAAGCCTGCGGGCTGGCCATCGTCCGCGTTGGCCGGGCCATCCGGGCCGCCGCGCCGGCCGAAGAGGGGGCCTGGGTCTTCGACTTCAGTCGAGAACGGGGCCGGGTGCCGCTGCCGCCGGCGTAGACGCGGCGATCTTCGCGGCCCGGCCGAGGACGGCCTGCGGGAAGACGACGCCCTGCCGGCCCGCGGCGGCGCTGTTGAGGTAGAGCCGGACCTCGCCCATCGACTGGATCGGGATCCGGCCCGGGCTCTCCCCGTTCTTGACCCGGACGGCCAGCCGGCCCGTCTTGAGGCCCATCTCGTAGAAATCATAGCCCAGGGCGGCGCAGGCGCCGAACTCGACGGCCCGCAGAAAGCTGCCGAAGAGGGGCCGCCCGGATTCCTCGGCGGCCCGGCCGATGAGGTCGAACGAGCTGTTCAAGGTGTTGTCCGACATCGGGAAGAGCGCGTCGACTTTCCGGTTAAGCAGCCGCTGCAGGGACGCGGGGATCTCGGAAGGGCCGGTCACGGGGACGGTGACGAGCTCGAAGCCGAGGGGCCCGGCCGCCTCGCGGGCCAGATCGAGATAAAATTCGGAATTGATCTCGGACGAGGTCCAGAGGGAGCCGATCCGCCGGGCCGCCGGCAGGATCTCCCGGATGAGGGCCAGGGTCTCCCGGACGGGCCCGGTCGAGACGACCCCGGTGACGTTGGCGAGATGGTTTTCCGCGGACTGGCCCGCGCCGACGAGATAGGGCACGGCGACGGCGCCGAAGACGATGGGCGTCCGGCGGACGGCCAGGATGGCGGCCTGAAGGGCCTGGGTCGACAGGGGCATGATCATGTCCGCCCCGCCGGCCAGCTCGCGGGCGATCCGTTGGACCTCGGCGATATCGTTGTTGGCGATGCGGATCCTGACGATGATCTCGCGGCCGTCGCTGAGGCCGGCCTCGGCGAAGGCCTGCAGGATGCCCCGGCGGACCTCGTTGGCGGTGGGCGAATCGACCGACTGGAAGATGCCGATGACGTAGGGCCCGGGCGCGGCCGGAGGCGCCGGAGCCTCGGCCTTTTCCCGGCAGGCCGGAAGGGCGAGGAGCGCCGCCGTGGCGGCGAGAAGGAAAGAAGATCTGCGCATGGCCGGCGGCTTCATCTTAGAACAAACCGGGACCCCCGGGCAAGCGGACGTGAGGCTCCGCCCTCAGGGCCGGGCGTCGACGATGGCCCGGAACCTTTCCGGGGCGATGTTCGCGCCGCTGACGACGCCGACGACGGTCCGGCCGGCCCACCGGGCCGGGGACCGGAGCAGCGCGGCGAAGGGCAGGGCCCCCGCGCCCTCGACGACGCGGCCGTGCGCGGCCTCGATCCGGGCCAGGCCGCGGGCGATCAGGCGCTCGGGGACGATCTCGATGCCGTCGACGAGGTCGCGGCAGAGGGGGAAGGTGATCGCGCCCGGCTCGATCCCCCCGGCCACGGCGTCGGCGATCGTCTCCCGCTCGTCGATGTCGACCAGGCGGCCCGCGGCGATCGACGCGGCCATGAACGCGGAGGTCTCCGGCTCGACCCCGATGACGCGGGTCGCCGGGCGGAGGGCCTTGACGGCGCCGGCGATCCCGGCGATGAGCCCGCCGCCGCCGACGGGGACAAGGACGTCGTCGATGCGGGAGAGGCCGGCGGCGATCTCGAGCCCGAGCGTTCCGGCCCCGAAGACGATGTCCCAGTCGTTGTAAGGAGAGACGAAGACGCGCCCGGTCCGGGCGGCGAATGCGCGGGCCAGGGCCTCGGCCTGGTCGCAGCTCGCGCCCTTGACCTCGACCTCGACCCCCAGGGCCTCGATCCTTTCTTTCTTGACCGCGGCGACCGTTTCGGGGAGGAAGAGCTTGAGCTCGACGCCCTCGAGCCTGGAGGCGTGGCTGATGGCCAGCCCGTGGTTGCCGGTCGAAGCCGAGACGACGCCCCGGCGCTTGTCGGCGGCGGAGAGGGACCGGAGCTTGTTGAGGGCGCCGCGGAGCTTGAACGAGCCCGTGGTCTGATCGCACTCCCACTTGACGTAGACCTCCGCCCCGAACTCGCGGGAGAACGGCTCCGACCGCTCGAGCGGCGTGGGCCTGATGTCCGCCTTGATCCTCTCGTAGGCCTCGCCGACCTTGGCCGCGAAATCGACCCGCGTCTCGCTCATGTCCGTCCTCCGCGCTCTACGATAGCACAGGCACTACGCACAAAGAAGGAGATCCCAGGAATTCACGCGAATCAAGGCCGCGGAAGATGGGGCGAGGGGTGTCCTCAGAGTGAGCATAAAGCGGTGAGTTAGCCGGCATCGGGACGGAGACGGACACGTCGGCTCCGGACCGGGACGGCGTGAAGACTCACCGCAGCGAACGGAGAGGATCCCCGAGGCCCATCCGCGGCCGGCGAATTGTTAATCCGCGGCTCCGGAGGTAGAATAGCGGAGCATGGCCGAATATTTCGTGGGCCCGGCGGGCTGGAGCTACGAGGACTGGGAAGGCATCGTCTACCCGGCGGCGAAGCCTCGCGGCTTCCACGCCCTCTCCTATCTCCCCGCCTTCGTCGACATCGTCGAGGTCAACAGCACCTTCTATAGGCCGGCCCCTCCCGCCATGGTCATGGCCTGGCTCAAGAGGATCGAGGACCGGCCGGGATTCCGGCTCTCCCTCAAGCTCTTCCAGGCCTTCACCCACGCCCGGGAAGGCTTCAGCCGGAAGGACATCGACGACGTCCGCCGGGCGGCCGACCTCGTCCGCCTGCGGGGCCGGCTGGCCGCGCTCCTCGTCCAGTTCCCCTGGTCCTTCCGGAGCTCGCCCGAGAACATGGAGTACCTCCGCCGCCTCTTCAAAACCTTCGCCGGCTATCCCCTGGCCGTCGAGGTCCGCCACGCGGGCTGGGACGACCGGGCCTTTTACGACCTGCTCCGGGACCACGGGGCCGCCTTCTGCAACATCGACCAGCCGGTGATCGGCGAGTCGATCGCGCCCTCGGCGGTCAGCACGACCCCCGACTTCGCCTACGTCCGGCTCCACGGCCGCAACTCCAAGAACTGGTTCCGCGAGGAGGCCGGCCGCGACGACCGCTACGATTATCTTTACGCCCAAGACGAGCTCGAGGACTGGGTCGCCCGCATCAAGCAGCTCGGCCGGAAAAGCGGCCGGGTCTACATCATCACGAACAATCACTACCGGGGGCAGGCGATGGCCAACGCCCTCCAGATCCGGAACATGATCACGGGAGAGAAGGTGGATGTCCCCGAGCCGATGCTCGAGAGATACCCGGTCCTGCGGGAGATCGTCCGGGCCATCAGGGCCGGGCAGAAGGACCTCTTCGACACGGACGAGCCGGAGGGACCCTCCGGCCGAGGAGAAAAAGCATGAATTGGTGGGAAACGGACTTCGTCTCCGTCCTCAAGAACAGGCTCCTCGTCGCCGGCCGCGACGCCGTCGGTCTGGCGGAGCGCTACGGGACCCCGCTCTACGTCTACGGCAAGGACCGCATCCTCGAGCGCCACGCCCGCCTCGAGGACGCCCTGGCCCGCCACTCCCCGCTCCCGTCCCGGATCTGCTACGCGATGAAGGCCAACCCCCACCGGGGCATCCTGCGCCTGCTCCAGCGGCGGGGCGCCTGGATCGACGCGGTGTCGCCGTGCGAGGTCGAGACGGCGCTCAAGGCCGGCTTCCCCGCGGAGCGCATCATTTTCACCGGGACGAGCGTCAGCCGGGCCGACCTGCGGTCGGTCTTCGCCGTCGAGGGCCTGACCGTCAACATCGACGCCGCCGAGCAGCTCGACCTCATGAGCGAGGTCAAGCGCGATCTCCCGGCCCGGCCGATCCGCGTCTCGGTGCGCTGGAACCCCGGCATCGGCCGGGGCTTCAACGCCCGGGTCATCACCGCCGGGAAGCGGTCATCGGACGGGACGCCGATCAAGTTCGGCGTCGAGGCGAGGAAGGTCCTCGGCGTCTTCGCCCGGGCCCGCAAGCTCGGCTTCCGCCCCGTCGGCCTCCACCAGCACCTGGGCTCGGGCTGGGTCAAGGAGGACTTTCCCATGGTCCGGACCGCCGTCGACCGCATGGTCCGCAAGGCCCGCGAGCTCGAGCGGGCCGGATTCGCCCTCGAGTTCCTGGACTTCGGCGGCGGCTTCGGGCCCCGTTATCTCAAGAGCCGTTCGGTCTTCCCGCTCGAGGACCACATCGCCTATCTCTCCGGCGCGGTGGCCAAGGCCGGCCTCGGCGTCAAGGCCCTGGCCATCGAGCCCGGGAAATACCTGGTCGGCGACGCCGGCGTCCTGCTCCTCGGCGTCGAATACGTCAAGGAGAGCTACGGCAACATCTTCGCCTGCGTCGACGGCGGGACCTTCAACACGGTGCCCCGGCCGGCCATCTATCTCTCCGCGCACCACGAGATCGTCAACGCCGGGCGCGTCGACGGACCCCTCAAGGCCCGGGTGACCGTGGCCGGGAACATCTGCGAAACGGGGGACGTCTTCGGCCGCGAGCGTCTCATGCCCCTGCCCGGGAGCGGCGATGTGCTGGCGGTGCTCTGCGCCGGGGCCTACTGCCGGAGCATGGCCTCGAACTTCAACCTGCGCGAGATCCCCCGGGAGGTCCTGATCTGAGAAGAGCGGCGACGGCCGAGGCCGCGTCCGGGTGACGGAAGGCGAAACCCGCGGCCAGAAGCCGCCGGGGCCGGACGCGCTGCCCCGTCAGGACCGTTGCCACGGCTTTCTCGCCGAACAGGACCTTCAGGCCCCAGGCCGGGACAGGGAACCAGCAGGGCCGGTGAAGGGCCCGCCCGAGGATCCGGCAGAACTCCCTCTGACGGACCGGGCCCGGGGCCGTGAGATCGAACGCCCCGGCCAGGTCCTCGTGTTCGATGAGATGACGGATGGCCCGGACCTCGTCCTCGAGAGAGATCCAGGAGTAGAACTGGCGGCCCCGCCCGAGCGGGCCGCCGGCGAAGAAGCGGAACGGCAGGACCAGGCGCGGCCACGCTCCTCCCCCCTCGCCAAGCACGAGGCCGGACCGGATGACGGCCCGGCGCACGCCGAGCGCTTCGACGGCCTTCGTCGAATCCTCCCAGGCCCGAACGACGCCGGCCAAGTAGCTCGTCCCCGGCGGAGAATCCTCATCGAGCTCCTCGTCTCCGGAGGGCCCGTAGAACCCGACGGCCGAGGCCTGGACGAGGACCCGGGGTTTCGCCGGGACCGCCCGGACAGCCTCGACGATGGCCGCGCCCGCGTCGAGGCGGCTCTCCAGGATCCGCGCTTTCTTGGCCTTCGTCCAGCGGCCCGCGGCCAGGTTGTCGCCGGCCAGGTTGACGATGGCCCAAGCGCCGTCGGCCAGCCCGCCCCAGCCCGCGGCCGTGCGCCCGTCCCACGACGCGAAGCTCAGTCCCGCGGGGAGGCGCTCCGCCGGAGCGTTCGTCCGGCGGGACAGTCCGACGACCTCATAGCCGGCCGCGAGGAGCTCGCGGGCGAGGGCCCGGCCGATGAAACCCGAGGCGCCCGCGATGAGGACCGTTCGGATGGCGGTCACTTCTTCAAAAAGGCGATGATCTCGTCGCAGTCCGGCAGCTGGGGGATGTCGTAGTCCTTGATCAGCACGATCCGGCCGCCGGCGTCGACGACGATGTTGGCCCGGTTCGAGAAGCCGTCGTCCTCGCGGAACAGGCCCAGGGCGTGGGCCACCGCGCCGTGGGGCCAGAAATCGCAGAGCAGGCGCGTCTCCTTGATCCCCAGCTCCTTGGCCCAGGCGTGCTTGCACGGGAAGGAGTCGACGCTGATGCCGACGGCGACCGTGTTGAGGCTGTCGAAGACGGCCTTGCGGCTCTCCAGGGCCTTCATCTGCCCGGCGCAGACCGGCGTCCAGGCCAGCGGGTGGAACGACAGGAGGACGCGCCGGCCGGCGAACTCCGACAACTTGAAATCCCGGTTGTGATGGTCCTTCAGCGTGAAGTCCGGAGCGATGTCCCCTTCCCAAACGGTCCTGGTGTTGCTCATCGTTGTCCCTCCCATCGACCGAACCGCGTTCGAGCCCTTTCCCGGCGCCATTATGGCACAGCCCCGCGGGCGGGGCAAGATGAAAAACGGAGCCGGCGGCCTCTCGCGCCCGGGTGCCGTCTCCTGTATAATGCGGCCTAAAAAAGGAGTCGCCCATGTCCGCGAAACACACGTTTCTGACCGGCGTCCTTCTTTGCGCCGGGGCCGCCCTGGCCGCCGCCCAGGAGCCGCCGGTCTTGGAGACCGCGCCGCCGGCGAAGCCCCTCTTCGTCCGCTGGACGGCCTACCCCACGGCGAGCCTGTCGCGCTACGACTTCAACAACGACGTCGACCAGTTCGAGGTCCGCGTCTACGTCGAGCTCCGTCTCGGCTCGCAGGAAGGCCCGGCGGTCCCCGACGCCGTCGTCACGTCGCTCGGCGAGAGGCTCGACTTCGTGACGGACCATTACGAAAAACGGATCGTCACCGGGAAGGACGCCCGGCCCGCCGAGATCGAGCTCGAGATCGCCCTGAAAGGCCGGCCGCCCCTCAGGGAGCGGCAGCCCCTGCCCGACTGGCTCGTCCTCGCCGAGCCCCGGCCGTCGGTCCTCGAGGCCGGGACGGACATTGGCGTCCACTGGCAGTTCGATCATTTCGAGGCGCCGGTCGACGTCATCGCCTACGACTTCAAGACAGGAAAAGAGCTCCTCCGCCGAGTCAACGAACCCGGGACCTCGGTCGTCCTCCCGGCCGCGGCGATCCATTCCGACACGATCATCCGGCTCTACGTCATCCAATCCTGGCTCTACAAGCGCTATCTCGACGGGCCGGCCTACGCCCGCGGCTCCGAGGTCGTCGTCATCCCCTGGTCGCAGGTCTTCTTCCGGACCCGCGGACCGGCCCGGGGAGGCCGGCCTTGAAACGCCCGGCCGCCGCGCTCCTCCCGGCCCTTCTCCTCGGCGGATGCTGTGTCCTGGCCCGGCCGGCGGCGGCCCAGAACGGCGGGAGCCAGGTCGTCCCCCCGGACGAGCTCCGCAGCGTCGCCCCCAACGTCTACCTCGACTGCGACCGGAGGCACTGCGACTTCTCGTACATCAAGACCGAGATCACCTTCGTCAACTACGTGCTCGACCGTCAGGCCGCGGACATCCACATCATCGTCACGCGCCAGCAGACGGGCAGCGGCGGCGGCGAATACACGCTGACGTTCATCGGCCTGAAACGGCACATCGGCAAGGACGCGACGCTCCGGTACTACTCCAAGCCGACGGACACGGAGGACCAGTACCGCCGCGGCCTGGTCAACGTCATCAAACAGGGGCTCATCCCCTACGTTTACGACACGCCCCTGGCCGAGTTCATCTCCATCAGCTACGCCCAGAAGAAGGACTTCCGCCCGACGCCGGTGTCGGACCCCTGGCATTACTGGGTCTTCGGCCTGGGGGTCCGGGGCAACGGGGAGTTCGAGGACCAGGCCAAGCGCTACAGCTACCAGCTCAACGTCTATGCCAACCGGACGACGGAAGCGGTCAAGCTCCGCTTCTCCGGCGGCCTCAACTACAGCCGCCGGCGCTACGAGATCCCCGACGAGGAGCCGATCCTCAGCATCACCAAGCGGAAGAACGCCTCGGCGGCCGTGTACAGGTCGATCGACGGCCACTGGTCCTGGGGCGGCGGGTTCAGCGTCTACTCCTCGACCTACGACAACGCCCGGCTGTACACCTCGATCGGGCCGTCGGTCGAGTACGACATTTTCCCCTACGCCGAAGCCACCCGCCGGGAGCTCCGCCTCCAGTACAGCTTGGGCCTCACCCTGAGGGACTACTACGAGATCACGGTCTACGGCAAGGACAAGGAGAACCTCTTCAGCCAGACCCTCCAGCTCGTCTTTACGCTCAAGGAGCCCTGGGGCTCCATCGGGGCCTCGGTCCGGGGCTCGTCGTTCATCCCCGACCTGAAGTACAACAACTTCCGGGCCGACCTCGGCGTCTACGTCAACCTGTTCAAGGGCTTGTCCTTCAACGTCGGGGGGCGCTACAGCCGCATCCGCGACCAACTGTCCCTGCCCGGCCGGGACTACACGCCCGAGGAGATCCTGCTCGAGCTCAAGCGTCTGGCCACGGGCTACGACCTCGGCTTCGAGGTCGGGCTGAACTATCGCTTCGGGTCGATCTACAGCAACGTCGTCAACCCGCGCTTCGGGAACATGTAGCGGGCCCGGACTAGCCGAAGATCGTGTAGAGGCCGGCCATGGCCAGGAACAGGGCCAGGGCGACGAGCCGGTAATCCAGGATCCCCGGTCCCCAGGCCCCCTTGAGCGCGTCCGCCGGGCGCCTCCAGACGAGCTTCTCGCTTTCGGCCGTGTGGGCGTGCGGCCGGAGGGCCGAGACGACGACGAGGACCGCCGAGCAGACGACGAAGAGATAGAACGCGGCCATCATCGAAGGGACGTTCCACCCCGTCGTCTCCTTGAACCAGTCCAGGAAGAACACGATGAGGCCGAGGGCCGAGCCGGCCGCCAGGGTCGCCTTGGCCGCGGCGGCCGAGGCCCTCTTCCAGAGAACGCCCCAGATGAAGACCGCGGTGATCGGCGGGGCGATGTAGCAGATGACGGCCGTGATGCCCTGAAACAGGCTCTGGAAATGGCTGACCAGCGGCGACCAGAGGATGGCCACGACCATCGCGGCGAAGGTGACGGCCCGTCCGACCAGGGTCAGGCGCTTGTCCGAGGCCTGCGGCCGCCAGCGCTTGTAAATGTCGAGCGTGAACAGTGTGGCGATGGAGTTGAGGGCGCCCGAGACGGTGCTCATCAGGGCGGCGAGGAGGGCGGCGGCGACGAGGCCTTTGAGCCCGACCGGAAGGATGTTGTTGACGAGCAGCGAGTAGACGTCGGCCGAGCTCTGCGGGGCCGGCAAAGCCCCCTGCCGGACGAGACCGTAGGCGACGAGCCCGGGCAGGACGAACAGGAAGACGGGCAGGATCTTGATGAACCCGGCGAACAGCGGGCCCAGCCGGGCGTTCCGCTCGTCCCGGGCCCCGAGGACGCGCTGGACGATGGTCTGGTCGGCGCACCAGTACCAGAGGCCGATGACGGGATAGCCCAGGAAGACGGCGTACCAGGGCAGGCTGGGCGTCTCGGCGGCCGTCCGCAGGACGGTCAGCTTGACGGGCTCAACGGCGGCGACGAGCCCGGCCCAGCCGCCGATCCGGGCCAGGCCGAAGCCGAGGACGCAGGCCGAGCCGAGGATGAGGACGATCGTCTGGACCGACTCGGTGACGACCACGGCGAGCAGGCCGCCGACGGTCGTGTAAAGCCCCGTGAGCAGCGCGGTGACCAGAATGCTGGTAGCGATGTCGATGCCGAAGAGGCCGCGCAGGACGACCGCGCCCGTGTAGAGCGAGAAGCCGATGTGAATGAAGACGGCCGAGACGATCGAGAGCGCGGCCAGCCAGTCGCGGCTGGCCCGGGAATAGCGCTTCTCCAGGAAGTCCGGCAGCGTCGCCACCCGGGAGCGGATGTAGAACGGGGCGAAGAAGAGGGCCAGGACGATGAGCAGGAAGGCGGCCATCCACTCGAAGTTGCCGTAGGCCAGGCCGTTGACGTAGCCCTCCTGGGCCAGGCTGACGAGATGGATGGTGGAGATGTTGGTCGAGAACAGGGCCAGCCCGATGACCGGCCAGCCGAGCGACGCCCCGGCCAGGAAATACTGGGCGCTCGAGGCCTGGCGCGTCCGGCGCCGCTTCCACGCCCAGAGACCGAGGCCGACGATCCCGGCGAGGTAGGCGGCGATGACGGCCAGGTCCACCCCGGACACGGCCAGGCGGGAGGCGGCGTTCACGGCGCGGCCTCAGTCCGTATGGAAGACTTCGTCCATGCGGCTCCAGAACTCATTCGCGCCGCGGGTCGGGACAGGCGTCTGACAGGGGTCGGTCTCCTTCCACCAGCGCTGCGTTTCCGGGTCGGCGGCCATCTTGGCCATGTCGGCCGCGAGATCATCGCCCGTGTACTCGAAGTAGGAGAACAGGAGATATTGGCCCGCGGCGACCTCGCGGAGATAGATCGAATAGTTACGGATGTGGCATTCCCTGATCTTGGCCAGGACGCCGGGCCAGGCCGCGGCGTGGAGCGTCTTGTAGTCTTCGATCTTCTCCGGCTTGATGCCGATGACCATGCCGTAGCGCTCGACCCGCTCCGGGGCCTTCGGGCCCACCCCGCGGACGAGGACAAAGGCCAGCCCGGCGGCGAGGACCGCGGCCGCGGCGAGAAGGATCCTTCGCGCGATCACGGCCGCCTCACTTCGCCTGTCCGGCCGGGGGTCGGACGGCGGTGATCTTGACGGCCACGGGCGCCTCGAGCCCCCAGGTCAGCCGCTGGATGTCGCTCGTCTCCTTCCCGTCCGGCGTGGGTTTGGCCTTGACCAGGCGGATCGTCTGGGTCCGCCGGACCGTGATCTTCAGCCCGGCCGGGGTCTGCTCGAAGGGCAGCTCGCCCTCCTGGCTGAGCAGGCTGACCTTGGTGGCCGGCGTGGCCGCGACGGACTTGAGAAGCAGCGTCCGGGCGTTCCCCTCGAGGCTGGCCAGGGCGTAGACCGTGCCTTCGGTCCGCTTCGTCGTGAACCAGACGTCGCCCTCGTTGGTCACGGTCCACGGCCGGACGCCGCGGACCGCCTCGCCGTAGAGCATCATCCACAGGCCGAGGTCGCGGAGGACGTCCTCGTCGGCCGGGGCGATGCGGCCGTCGGGCCGCGGCCCGACGTTGAGGAGCAGGTTGCCGCCGCGGGCCCGGATGTGGACGAGGTTCTCGATGATCTCGGTCGAGGGCCGGACGACGGCGCCGGGGAGATAGGACCATTGGTAGCTCGTGGTCAGGCAGCTCTCCCAGGCCCGGTCGTCGGGCTTCCCCGGGATCTCCTGCTCCGGCGTCGGGATCTCGCCGCGGCCGATGAAGACGTCCTGGCGGACGCGCCAGGCGTGTTTCTTGAGCGGCTCGCATTTGCCGTCGAACCAGAGCAGAAAGACGTCGCCGTAACGGGTCAGGAGCTCCTCGATGTGGCTGCGCTCGTAGTCGAGGAAGCCCAGCTGCTTCGGGCCGAAGGGGGCCGTGCTGGCGAAGCCGGGCTCGTAGATGTGGCCGGTGCGTTGGCCGGTCACCCACTGGTAGCGGAAATCGCCCGGGGAATAATAGAAGCCGACGAGGATGCCCTCTTTGCGGAAGGCGTCGGCGACCATGGCCGTAATATCCCTGCCGTACGGCGTCCGGGTGATCCTGAAGTCGCTGGTGGCCGTGTCGAAGTTGCAGAACCCGTCATGGTGCTTGGCCGTGAAGACGACATACTCCATGCCGGCCAGCTTAGCCAGCCGGGCCCAAGCCGCCGGATCGAACGCCGTCGGGTTGAACGTGTCAGCCAGGGCATAGTACTTGCGGATGTAGTCGTCGGAGGCATGGAACAGCGGCCACGAGATCTCCGTGCCGACCTGGCTGTTCGGCCCCCAGTGGAGAAAGAGCCCCAGGCCGGCGTCGCGGAAGATCTCGGTCTTGGCCGGGTCGTTCGAAAGGCGCACGGCGTCCTCGGGGAGCAGCGGCACCGGCTTCTCGGCGGCCGGCGGGGGCGCCGGAGCGGGACTGGAGCAGGCGACAACGCCGGCGGCGGCGACGACCGCCAGCGCGGCGAGGACGGAGCGGCGGACACAACGGGACATCACGCGCGTCATGAGGGCCTCCTTCGTCCCTCCCTTTTAATGGAACATCCGGCAAAAATCAAATATAATCCGGGCGTGACGTCCAAGGAGAGGATGCTCCGCGCCCTGGCCCGGGAGAAGCCCGACCGCCTGCCGGCGAGCGTCCATCAGTGGCAGAAATACCATCTCGACACCTTTCTCGGCGGCGCGACCGATCTCGAGGCTTTCCGGATGTTCGGCCTCGACGCCTCGATCCAGTATTTCCAGGACATGGGCCAGTTCTGGCTGACCGACGCCGACTTCACCCGGTTCTCGACGCCCGAGTGGCGCGACGAGGCCGAGGTCCTGAGCGCCGATCCCGACCGCCGCGTCTGCCGCCACACCATCACCACGCCGGGCGGCACGCTCACCTACCTCGCCGAGGGAAACCGGATGACGACCTGGATCGCCGAATACCTCATCAAGCGCGACGAGGACATCCGGCTCATCGAGAAGTACATGCCGGTGCCCCGGCTCGACCCGGCCCCCGTGGCCCGGGCCTACGACGCCGTCGGCGACGACGGCCTCCTGCGCGGCTTCGTCTGGGGCGACCAGGCCGGCTGCTGGCAGCACGCGGCCTGCCTCATCGACGTCCAGCGGCTCATCCTCAAGACCTTCGACGACCCCGGCTGGGTCCACGAGCTCCTGCGGATCCTCCTGGCCAAGAAGATGCGCTTCGTCGAGACCATGAAAGGGGCCCGCTTCGACCTCATCGAGACGGGCGGCGGGGCGGCCTCGTCGACCCTGATCTCCCCCGCCCTCCATCAGGAGTTCTGCCTGCCTTACGACCGGAGGATGCACGAATCCCTCCACGCCCTCGGCTTCAAGATCGTCTACCACACCTGCGGCGGGACGAAGGGGATCGAGGAGCTGATCGTCGCCAACGGCTGCGACGTCTCGGAGACCCTGGCCCCACCTTCGATCGGGGGCAACCAGGAGCCTTGGGAGTTCAAGGCCAAGATCGGCCGGCGCCTGGCCCTCATCGGCGGGCTCGATCAGTTCAACGTGCTGACCGAGGGCTCGCCGGTGACCATCCGGGCCAAGGTCGGCGAGCTCTTCGAGAAGGTCGGCGGCGACGGCGGCTACATCCTGTCCTGCTGCGACCACTTCTTCGAGACGCCGCCGGAGAAGCTTCGGATCTATGCCGAAGCGGCCCGGACGTGCGTCTACTGATCTTTCGCGTCCTCTCGAAGCCGTGATCGACGGCGTCCCTTAGATTCAGGACCGGGCGTTCCGCCCCGGGCGGTCTTGGCCGCATCACTCGCCGGCGATCCCGCCTTCTGGCTTCGGGGCGGGCTCGTCGTCGAACAGGAAGACCTGCTCGATGGGCAGGCCGAAGTGATGGGCGATGTCGTGGCCCAGCCGGAGCGACGGATTGTACTTGCCCTTCTCCAGGAAAACGACGGTCTCGCGCCGGACGCCGACCTTCCTGGCCAGCTCGAGCTGTGACAACCCTTCGCGGGCCCTGAGCTCCCGGATGCGGTTAGTCATGTTTCAACCCGAAGATCTTCAGGCCCAGCCAGCAGAGCACGAAGACGACGGCCATGCCGGCGATGCCGGTCCCGACCAGGCTGTGGGCCGGAAGCGTCGTCTTGTCGCTGATGTACATGACGAAGAGCCAGAGATAGATCGAGATATAGTAGGCCAGGGACGACGCCCGGGTCGTGAGCGTCCGGCTGAGCTCGTCCTCGCCCGGCTCGCCGCGCTTGCGGCTTCTGAGCCGCGAGAGGCCGAGGTAGACGGCGAAACCGACGAGGAGCAATACGACCGCAGCCATCAAGATCTCCCGGGCGTTCCCGGCGAGATGCCCCTGCAGGGCCCAAAGGGCCAGTCCCGCCAGAACCAGGGCGCTGACGACGAAGATGATCACTGTCTTTTTCATGATCCCTCCCATTCATACGGAAATGACGAAGCCGATCATCAAGAGAGCAAAGCCGGCCAGAAGGAGCTCGGGAATGGTCCAGGCGACCAGGTCCCAAAGCGACCAGATCGCCAGACCTCCGAGGACGAGCGTTCCGGCAATGACCGGAATGACTTACATTTTCACGGCGGTCCCCTGAAGGCATCTAATGTTAATTATGTCTAACATTGTTATATAATTCTAACATATTGTTAGAAAAAGTCAACACATTTTCAAAATTTTCTATCGTCTTTATTTACAATTACTTGAATGTCAGAAGAGTAGGGATTCCTGTTTTCAGCTTCGGCTGAGAAAGTCGCCGTCGATGATCAGGAGCGTCGCCCCCGTCTCCGTTCGCGAACGGTGGGAGCTCGCGCCGTTCATCTCTCCTCTTTCCATGACAGGTCGTCGTCCTTATCCATGACGATCTGAGTGACCCAATACGTCGACCGCCCGCCGTCGTCCTTCTGGTTCGAACCGAGGCTGTAGACGATGAAGCCCTCCCCTGCCCGCCGATAGACGAGCGGCTGACCGGTGAAGGGGTCGATCGGGACCTCGCTCAGGATCCCGGGCACGAGCGCGTCGAGGCGCTCAGGGTAGCTTCCGGTCCGGCTTTTATGGAGCCGGCAGGCGAGCCCCGTCCGCGAAGCCAGGATGCTGGCTTCGAGCTGGGCCTCTTTGAAAAAGGCCGTCTCGAAATTGCCGATCAGGCTCCCGGAAATATAGGCGTACCAGGGCCGTTTTTCGGATCCCTGGGCCCAGGTCTTCAGAACGTCCCGAGTTTCATAATATGGGCGGGGGGTCAGGCCCTCGAGATCCTCATAGATCGGCAGTGATCTCCGAAGATCCTTATTAAGGAGCGGCTTGATCGTCCAGAGGCCGAGCTTTTGGACGATGGAAAGGTCGCCGAAAAACGTCTCGAAGCCCTCGATACCCGCGGCCGCGGCCAGTCCTCCGGCTTCGACGAAGAAGACCCGTTCGCCGCGGATCGCCCCGGCCAACAGTCCACGCCAGGGCCGCGGGTCGAGCGCTTCGATGAGCCGGACGAGGCCCTCATCCGCGATCGTCCGTCCTTCGCAGACATCTCCGAGGAAGTTGGTCAGGATGCGGGTCTGGGCGACGGCGATGAGAAAGGGCATGAGGGTCCCTTCCTGGGCCACCAGGGGGGTGAACTTCAAACCCGAGGCCATCTCGCCGACCGCCGTCGCCATGTCGCCCGCCTCGGCCCGTAAAAGGGCCGCGAAAAGCAGCAGCCTGGTCGCCTGAAGCATCCTGACCGCGCTCGGCAGCCGGGATTCAAACAGGGATCGGGCCGGGTCCCGATAGAGAAAGCAGGGCCTATCGCCCATCGTCGTCAGGAGCTCGAGGGCTTTTTCGTTCCTGACGACCAGGTCCCGCAGCCCGGGCTCGTCCTCGGGGGCAAGGGGCTGGCCGGACGAATAGGCCTTCCAGGTCCGGGCCAGGAATCCCTGGTCCTGCTTGCCGCCGACGGTCAGCAGGCTGTCCACGGCCGTCCACAGGCGGGCCGCGTTCTCCTCTTCCGGGCAGGGCGAGGCGATCTCTCCGGCCGTGAGGGGAACACCCTTGGCCTTGAGCTCGGCCAGCCGCCGCGTCAGGGCCCGTCCTTCCGTGAAGTTGAGGACGGCGCGGACGACCAGGACCGCCGCCACGACGATGAGCAGGACGGCGCCGATCTTAATTAAGGTCTTCGGACGTTTCATGGTTCAACCATCCCTTCAGCCGCTCGTGGGCCACGACGAGATCGCGGACAGATCCTTCCCGGGCGGCGGCCCGGGCCAGGGTCCGCAGCCGGGCCAGTTGGGCGGATCCGGACGCCTGGCCGCCTAAAGCCTCCGCCAACTCCGACGACCCTTCCGGCGCCGCCGCGGGGGCCGATCGTCCGTCGAGCAGGGCCGACAAGCGGACGGCTTCATACCGGCCGAGGATCGGATCGGCCGCGAGGACGGCAACGATCAAGGCCGCGCCCGCGACGGCCAGCCTCCTCAGGCCCGGCGTCAGGACTGTCTGGCTTCGGGCTTCAGCGGCCCGGTCGAGGACGCGATGACGCAGCCCCGGCGGCACGGGGGCCGCGGCGAGTCGTCCGAGCTCCCGCTCCACGCCTGCCTCTCCCTCTCCGACGATCCCTTCCCTTTCGTCCTTCACGGTTTCCCTCCCAGGGCATCGCGCAGCTTCTCGATACCGTAGCGATAGCGGCTGGCCCCGGTGTTGGCCGAGACGCCGCAGACCGAGCCAATCTCCTTGAAGGTCAGGCCGTCGACGACCTTCAAGAAAACGGCTTCGCGTTGGTCCTCGGGCAGCTCCCCCGCCCGCCTCAGCAGCAGGCGCAAGGACGGCTCGTCGGGCGGCGCGAAGGCCGCCGAAAAGGAGCCGGC
>Ga0172364_10000369_pt1 | contig 31524 bp, 40 predicted proteins | sample LakKivSesite10cm_FD_114545 | JGI IMG/M metagenome (GOLD analysis project Ga0172364, IMG submission 114545) | Sediment microbial communities from Lake Kivu, Rwanda - Sediment site 10cm | ecosystem: Environmental > Aquatic > Freshwater > Lake > Sediment | place: Rwanda: Western Province, Lake...
AAACAAACCAGACACAATAGCTTATCATGTTGTTCCTCAATTACAGTTTCTTTGGGGTCAACCTTGGAATAATTTGGCCCTTGATTTTGTTATGGCATTGAGACCATCTGCTATTCGGGTTACTGATGGTTGTGTAACGGCAGACTGTTACCATTGGAGGGTTACGGTTTATTTAGAGAAGGACAAAAGAACCATTAAGCACATTGATCAAGAATGCCAAGTTGGGACAATCGGTGCAGAATGTGGACATGATTTATACTTGAAATTTGAACAGCAAAAGACTGGTAAAAAAATCACTCCTTTTGATGTAACTTGCTGTATAATAAACAATAAGGCAATAGCTAAACTTAAAGTTGACGTCGAGGAGACTAAAAATGAGTAGAGGACATGGACAGAAGAAGGGAAGGTTTTTTCCCAAGATCCGAACGGAAAAGGCAAAAAGAATTACTCTAAAAGATAAATTGCATAAGATCTATTACGATACGGTAAATCTAGATACTACTTGTAATGGTCGCTGTGAATGTTGTAAAGTCGCCATGCCGCAGATGAATTATTGTGAATTTTCTCAACTTATTAACGAAATATGGGATACTACGAGTAAGTCAGAAAAGATAGATCTTATTTGCAAATCTATTGAGTACTTTTTCCATAACGAATTTGAAAAGTGGGGCATGGAATCTCTGATCAAGCCTTGTCAGTTGTTGTCGGCAGATGGCAAATGTAGATATTATGATTCCCGCCCATTGAACTGTCGTATTTATGGTTTGTGGCCAGAGGATGTTTACAAAGAAAGGGTTGATAAGTTTGCAAAAGTTTATGAGGATCTAATCAAGAGAGAAGAACTTCCTCTTCACACTCAATGTTCTTACGTGAAGAGGGTCGACGAATCGAAACCTCTTACGACAGAAATTATCGATAGTCTTTTTTGTCAACTGGACGAACTTGACTCGCAGATTAGTGGTCTTACAAAGTCTCAGATTGGGCAGAGGGAAAATTACAGGACATTTCACGACTGGTTGCTTTTTAAGGTCTATGGCGAAGATTGGCTGGTCAAATTAACGAGTTTCATTGTGGCGGCTGATAAAAACGCCATGGTAGATCTGATAGAACAATTAAAGAAGGCGACAAGGGAACAATTGGCCAAAAATCTTCCCGATATAAGAAACATAGAATGAGCAAAGACACATCCATAATCCCGAAAGGAATATATTGTTGTGGTCCGGCAGAAGGCGTTAATAAATATGGAATACCCAATGTCAAATACTGCCGGTCAAAAAGAAGGTTAAGATAATTAAAGGCAATGATATGGCTGAACCGAAAAAAGTTAAGGCACGACTAATAGACGCCCAATATATAAAAGAGGCTAAGTCGGTTTTGATGTTATTAGAGTGTGATTATGGTCAATTTAGAAGTCAGGTTCACAGGGACGCTCTTGCTACTTTTGGAAACAGAACCGAAAAAGAAATAGAACAAGAAATGGAAAAATATGTTGACATTCTTAAGTATGCCTATATTGGAAAAAACAAATTTATAAATGCCGTTTTCGATACTGAGTTAGACGGTAAGATTAAAGACCATGCCAAAATAAAATACTAGGAGACAATATGAAATTTGGAAAAGAAACCAAAAAAGTGTACTGTCAATTTGAATTTGAATTTGAAGACAAAGAATTTCAGATGCTCAGAGAATATGGTCTGAAAGAAATTGCCAAAGACGATAACGCTTTGGTGAATTATGCCATAAACAAGATATTGGCTAACTGTGTCAATACTTCTGTTAAGAGGAGAATAAAGAAATGAAAATGAAGATGAAAATGAGTAAAAAAGAAATTTCTAATGCCAAGAAAAAGGCTGAACACAGGGAAAATCGCAGGTTGCCCGATGGCGAATTTCGAAGACTGATGGCCTTGGCGGTAAATTCACTAGGATTAAAAGATAAGGAAGATGATTTGCCCATTATAGATATGACGAAGGAAAATACCACTATTCCAGAGCAGATACTTGAAAACGCAAGGAATTTGGTTACGTCAAGAAAACCCATACAGAGAACCCAACCCGTCATAAAGAATCCCAAGAAGGTTTGCAATAGAGATCTTATGGCTATTGGTAATACGGAAAAATGCAAATCCCTTCAAAAGGAGTTTGAGAGAATGATTGGAGCACATGGTACGATTCCTTCTAATCCTTCTCCTAAGTCTAAGAAGAATCGCAGAATGACAGATAAGCAGTTTAAGAATTTGATGAAGAGGGCGTCTGAGGAACTTGGCATTAATAACCGAAAAGGGCTGTCCATCTTAAACCTTTATGACTCTTCTTCGAATCCCAAAACAACTGATGATATAGTGGCTCTAGCTATTGCATCACTATGGCGAAAGCATCCTTCTATTTGCAACGATTACAACGAACTTACAAAGGGGAAAAAGTTTCCCAATAAAGACAAGCTTGCCATTTTGTCTTATTTGGTTGGCAATCGAGAAGTAAAGCCCATGTGTCTTCGATCTGAATCAGAAAAGATTAACAAAGTTAGGAAAATACTAAAGCCTTGGGGAGATATCAAAGAACGACCCTTTAGAATTTTGCCCGATGATGAATATTTTCTGGAGGTTCAGGGTAAAAAGAGAACCAAGTTGGATTCCTTCGACAGATTGGACTTGGACAGGAAAATTGTGTGGGCTAGGTATGCTAACTTAATCCTTAACATGGGCGACAGAAATTCTATTGGAGAAACTAATCTGCGACAAGTTAGGATAAGGGTCAGAAACGCCTTTGATTCAGAAAGTGCCATTTTTGCCATGAGGTATGCTTGCAAGATGGCGAAGATACCCGAATTCAAGGGCAATTTTAGCAACCCCTATTGGATCTTACTTAGGGTGTATAAGTTCCATGACAACATGACAAACAAAGAGTACGGTGTATATTACAAGATGGCATTGGAACATCTTAATCTTCTTGACCACAAAAAGACGTTGCCCATTATTGGTTCGGATGAGGCCGTGAGAAGATTGGTGCCCATAATGAAAAAGGCTGGCATTTACAAACAGTATATTAATCAGAGCACCAAGAAGCATACTACTTATTCAAACCTACAGCTGGTTAGTCATCTACTTTTACAGAAGGCATAAATGGTATGGTTCAAGTATTTTTTATCTATGCTGACAAATGCGAACATTGTCAGGCTGCTCTTTCTGCCATTGAAGACGCAGTAATTAAGTGCAAAGAAATTCCTTGCGAAATACTCAAATACCATTATGATACTAAAGCAGCAATAGCAATAGCCTGTAATAAGGGCATTGATGATTTGCCCGGATTTGTCATAGGAGACGAAGTATTTGTTGGCAAGGACTATTCGGCTAAAAGAATAGAAGACGCCATAAAGAAATCTTCGAAAAAAACATGAATGAGAAGGCCGTTGTCATATTAACGAATTTCTGGGATGCCCATTTTCTCATTGACCAGCGTTATATGTTGCTCAATGATGCTAAACATAAAAGGGTTTATCAGGTCAATTTCCTTAAAGGAGACAAAGGAGCACCGGCTAATTATTCTTCACATTCCATCGCATTGAGTCATCCTACCCTTGGTCACAACCTTAAAAACATGGATCGTCTTGATTTCTTCTGTCCCACATATGACTTGCTGAAAAAATACAAGAATGATAAAGATTGGGATTACTATACAAAGAGATATATGGATCTCATCAGATCGCGGAGAGTAAGAATTAGGGAATGGATAGATTCATTACAGCCCAACTGGATTTATCTTCTATGCTGTTGGGAAAATACAAAGAACGGATCCCACTGTCATAGAGAATTAATGTACAATGCTTTTTCTGGTTCTAAAATTGCATCCTCTAAAATGATACCAGTTTATAGGCATGGAGGGAAAACAACTACCAAGCATATTGCTGGCTATAACTATCAATATAGTGCCGAGGAAGATGACGAGGATGTGGTTACTATGGGATCTCCAACAAATAACTATGTAATCGAAACTATCAATATCCCCGAAACTATCAATATCCCATCAGCGATTACATACTCATCTGGTACGCTTGTAGGCGATTTTTTAAAGGCTAAGTTTCTCACCATTGACGCTGATGGAAAAATTATTCCACAAGAAATTGAAAATTCAGATGACGATATTGACGACGATCCTCCCAATGGTGACGATGGACCTTTTTAACTATGAGCCTTCCCAAAATATACGGTTTTAATAAGATGAGCGAGGCAGGAGTTGATGTTTTTGCTCCTTCTATTTTTCTTGGGGGATGCAATCTGAGATGCCCCTATTGTATGAACGCAAGATTGTCTAGGGGTGATGCTCTACCAGAAATTGATATTCAAGTGGTCAAAGATTATGTTAAAGAAGATGGCAGCGCATGGATTATGATCGGCGGCGGCGAGCCAACTTTGACGCCACAAGATTCCTTTAGAGAATTACTGGAGGAAATTCGATCTTGGGGGTGCAAAATAGGATTGTCTACTAATGGCAGTCAATACCATGTTCTCTATAATCACATAAAATATTTTGATTATGTTGCTTTGGATATCAAAAGCGGACTTAGAGAGCATTATGAATCCATGACTGACCAAAAGGATATTTTTGAGAATGTAATTTGCTCTCGTTTCTTCCTGTCCTCAACCAAAAGAAATAGACAGGACTTTAACTATGAGTTGAGAACGACCCTGTATCCTCCGCTTGTCAATATAGACTCATTGAAGAAAATAGGAGAAATTATGGGGAGAGACGATACGTGGATTCTACAGCAGTTTCGTCATAATAAGAATATGCTGAGTGAGGATGCAAAGAAAATTCAGCCTTACACTGATGATGAAATTAAAGCACTGATGGAAGTTGCAAAAGAATATTGCGATAATGTTAGTTTGAGATATGTATAATAAGAGGAAAAGGAGAAACAGTCATGGCTAATACAGAAAAAGTATATTCAAGGGTCACCGATGCAGAGGAAATGATAAAGAAGATTTGTCAGAAGCAGCCTGACGTTTTGTGGTGTGTTCGCCCCGAAATGGTTGCTGTTTATGGCGTTGAAAATAAAGAGCGTCCTGAAACCTGCAATGTTGAGGCAAAAATCAAGCCGGTAAAGGGCGTTGAAAAGGCCGTTTTGCAGGACAATAACATCCCCATAAGATACATCATAAATCTGTACTGGAGCGATTGGAGAGAATGGAAGGAGACTAAGCGGCAGTGGGTTCTTTTCCACGAATTGCTTCATATTCATCATGAGATTGGGAAAACGGTCAAGCATGATTGCGAGGATTTCAGGATTATTCTTGATAAGATTGGAGTGCATGGCTATGATGCCGACAATCTGCCTAATCTTGTTGATGGCGATGTCAAGTTCAACCTTGATTTGAGGCCTAGCCTTGACGAGGAGGATGACGAGGAAGGAACCGACAATATTGAGGATGATGCAGATAATAAGGCTGTCAAAAAGGCAAAGAAGGAAAAGGATGAGGCCAAAAAGGAAAAATCCGAAGACAAGCCTAAGGGAGACGATATATTCTAAATGTCTAAGGTCGTACAGGATATTGGCGTCCTCAGATTAAAATCTGAGGACGTTACTACAGTTGAAGAGGCTCAAGACCTAATCCATAAGCTTGAAGCGGCTCTTGGAAAAATGGATAACGGGGTTGGTCTGGCCGCTATTCAACTTGGATATCCTAAGAGGGTTGGCGTTATCAAGCATCCTAAGGATGGGTTATTTTTACACTTGATCAATCCTAAGATAGTCGAGGGGTTGGATGAATTTGTTTATATGCGAGAAGGATGTTTGTCTTTTCCTAAAGTTTTTAGGGACACAAAAAGATATCGTCAGATTACGGTTGAACACAAGGTAATCAGGGACGGCAAGTTTGAAGACGAAACATTTGTGTCTTATTATTCGCCGGATACTACTGAACCCGGAAATGATGGATTGGTCACCATAGCTATTCAGCATGAGTTGGATCATTTTGACGGAAAACTTATTCTTGACTACGATATCAAAGCAATTCCAGTCAAGAGGGATAGGAAAAAAGTTGGAAGGAATGATCCCTGCCTATGTGGAAGTGGTAAAAAATACAAGAAATGTTGTGGTAAGTAGGAGAATTCATGAAACTGTTTATAGTCGAAAGTCCTAACAAGTGCGGAAAACTTCGTGGATTCCTTGGAGGCGATTTCAAGGTTTCGGCTTCTGTTGGGCATATCCGCGAGATACCCAAAAAGGGCATCAATGTTGACGTAAAGAATGGTTTTGTTCCTACCTTTCAAGTTTCTAATGACAAAAAATCAGTCGTAAAGGAATTGAAAGAGCAGGCGGAAAAAGCCGAAATCATTTATCTGGCGACTGACCCAGATCGCGAGGGAGAAGCAATTTCGTGGCACATTTATGACATCTTGAGCAAGAAGAACAAGAAAAAGTGCAAGAGAGTTACGTTTACCGAAATTACCAAGACTGCTGTTCTCAATTCTCTTCAGAATTGCAGAGACATTGATATGAGTCAGGTAAATGCTCAGAAGGCCAGACAGGTTCTCGATAGACTCATTGGCTATAAGGTTTCTCCCGTTCTATGGTATACGGCTCATATTTCAAATTCATCGGCAGGTCGAGTTCAGTCTATTGCTCTTAAGTTGGTTTGTGATCGTCAAAGGGAAATTGATGCGTTCAAACCAGAAGATTATTGGTTCATTGAGGCTCTACTGAAGTGCAAGAAGGGTGAATTTTGGGCAAAAGTAGTAACCAAGGAGAAAGAAAACAAATACCTAAATGAGAAGGTTGCCCAAGACGATCTAGATAAACTTAAGAAATCTACATTTGCCATTGACAAGATTGAAAAAGCAGAAAAGAGAAATAACGCCTATTCTCCGTTCGATACCAATGCCTTACAGGTTGCCTGTTCTTCTATTTTCGGATGGAGCCTTAGTAAATCTCAAACGATAGCACAGAAGCTTTATGAACAAGGTAAAGTAACCTATATTCGTTCTGACTCATTCAATATTGCACAAGAGGCACTAGATGAAGTTAGATCTTATATTAAGGATACAGAGTCAGCTCCTTATTTGCCCAAGTCAGCCAACGTGTATACCAAAAAGTCTGGTTCGGCAGCTCAGGAAGCCCATGAATGTATTCGCCCTACCCATATGAAGGACACCGGTGATGATATAGATGACGAATCAGAAAAGAAGATGTATAAACTCATTAGAGATCGTTTTATTGCCTGTCAAATGACTCCTCAAATCGTAGATACTGTTGCTTATGATGTTAAAGCTGGTACTGGGCATCATTTGATAGCAAAGGGGCAAACAATTAAATTTGATGGATGGTCTAAAGTCTACAAGTATTCTAAAACAAAGGAAGAAGTTCTGCCAGAAGTTGTCGACAAAGAAGCATTAGATCTTGCTGATATCAAAAAGACCAAGCATTCTACTCAACCCCCGGCAAGATACAATGAAGCGAGTCTGGCTAAAATGATGGAAAAGGAAGGTGTTGGACGGCCTGCTACTAGGGCGGGTATTATTACTGGTATACAAAAGAAAGGTTATATTGAAAAAGAGAAGAAGGGTAGGGGTCTTATAGCTACTCTATTAGGTCTTCAAATATGTGATTATTTGCAGCCAAATTTCAAAGATTTCTTCATGGATATCAAATATACATCGAATCTCGAAGATAATCTTGATGAAATAGCTAGCGGAAAGAAAACTTACCTTGATGTTGTTCAATCGGTATATGGAGAGTTGCAGAAACATATAAAAAGTAGTGAAGACAATCCGAATACAAAATCTAAAAAAGAGGTAAAGTCTATGGGTGCGAAATGTACTGTTTGTGGAGAGGGCGAAATTGTAGAGAGAGACGGAAGATTTGGGAAATTCTATTCTTGTAATAAATACCCCAAATGTAAGACCGTTTATACTATGAGTGAGAATGGCAAATTCTCCGTTAAGCAAGCGAAAGCTACTAAATCTAGCGGAAAAAAATGTCCAGAGTGTGAAAAGGCGGGAAGGAATGGAGAGTTGGTAGAAAGAAGTAATAAGAGTAGTGGGAATAAGTTCTGGGGCTGTTCGAAATATCCTCAATGTAAACATAGCGAGCCATTGGATTCAGATTCTAGTCCTAGTCCAAAGAAATATACGAAGAAAACCGAAGAAAAAGACGAGGAAGATGCCGGCAATGGAGAGGATTTGGATTTAAGTATCGATGGCGAAGACAAGTAAATATGGCTACTAATAAAGTCAGAGCCGGCTACATGGGGCTGGCGAATATTGGTGGTACAAGGTATCGATGCACTTCTTTTAGCGTTAATCCCAAGCACGATGTTTCTTTTTACAACCACGTTATCGGGCTAAAAGATACAATACCTCGTACTTCTGCTGTCAAGGGAGAAAATCTCGAGACATCTTATGCCAACATTCAAAGAAGGATATGGCGTCCCTCTCCTATATCTATTACGGGCGGTATGTCATTCCCTGCTACAGAAACCAATATCAGCCCCATTTTTGAACTGGCTCGTTATGCCAATTATTTTGATATAGAGTTCGATTATTATTGCAGAAATAGTACATCTGGAGACAACAATAGAACTTTCAAAAATTGCAGAATCAATGGTTTTGATTTTTCTGTTAACGCTGGGGATATTGTGACTATTAGTTTGGATGTAGCGGCAACTGATTTTGAGGGAAGTACATCGTCTATATTTCACTACAAAACTCCAGAAAAACTGATAACATGGGATAAATGCCCTGTTGAAATAAATAATGCCCCCTTTTCAATTGATCACACCATCATTAATGGTCTCAGTTTCAAGATAAACAACAACATCCAAACCATATATGTCACTGATAATACTGTTGCCCCCGTTCCCGGACCTCCTGTTCCGTCGCATCGATTATTGCCACATGACCTTAGGGCTGGAATGCAAGAGGTTAGTGGAACTGTTAGTATTTATTTGGGTCAAGGCTACGAATATATACCGATTAGTCTTAGTTCGCCATCTCAGATCAAATTTACTTGTCCCAGTTTGAGCGTTACTATGAGCGTTGTTTTTAATAGCTGTACAATGGAAGGTCAAGTTGGTCCTATTGTGACCCAATTGCCTTTTGTCGGTGTTGATTATGTTTTCTCATAAAATGAAAAAACTAATCATAGGATTTATAGGCGATCATAATGCTGGCAAAACAACTGCCGCCAATATTCTGAAGAAGAAGGGCTTTTTTAAGGCTAGTATCAATGATAAAGTATTGGAGTTCGCTGGTCATTTATTTAGTGATTCCGAACTGAACCGTCCCGATAGAAATCTGATTTTGAATAGGGTTCGCAGGAGGGGCTGTGATCAGTGTAAGGAATACTGGCTTAATCTCATCCTCATTACCGTTCCTGACGACAAAAATTTCATTGTTTTTGATGATCTATCTCTCAATGAAGCTTCTAGCAAAAATATTAGTGTTTATCATATTTATAGACCCGGAATATCTGCCATACAACTCTCTGAATATCAAACCATAATGAATGATGGGTCGCTTAAAGACTTTGCCTCTAAGATAGACGATCTTTATAAGAAGATAACGGGTCGGTCTTAGGGTTCTAAAATTAGTGAAGATTTCCCTTCTTTTTTTTCGCTCAAAAATGTATAATACCATTGATGCATAAACCATGTCTTCAATTGGAGAGTCTATGAGCGAAAAAATGTCGTTATATTTGAAATATCGGCCTATTCATTTGGATGATGTGGTCGGTCAACGTCATATCGTTGCCACGCTGAAACAAGCTTCTCTCAATAAAGAATTTGCTCATGCCTACTTGTTTAGCGGTCATCATGGATGCGGCAAAACTTCAACGGCAAGAATTCTAGCAAGCCTAATGGAATGTGAAAATGCAAAAGACGGAAAGGCTTGTGGAACATGTAGATCTTGTAAAACGATTCATGCCGGTGTTTGCGTTGATGTCAAAGAACTCGATGGAGCAACCAATAGGGGCATTGATAATGTAAAAATGCTGATAGATGCTGCTCAATGGTCACCTCAAGAATTGAAGAAGAAGGTTTATATAATTGACGAGTGTTTAAGTGGGCAAACACGAATTAATACTAATAAAGGACTAATATATATTAGAGACATAGTAAACAAAAATATAGATGTTGAAGTTTTGTCTTACAATGAGGAAAACAATAATTTTGAATATAGACCCATTACTGGAAGGTTTAAAAATTCTGGTAAAAAAGTATATAAACTTGGCTTTGAAAGTGAAGGCAGAATGTATGCATCCGAAGGTCATCTAATTTCTACTCCAGATGGGTTTAAAAAAGTAGAAGATCTTTCTGTTGGTGACTGGGTTCATAGACAGGGCATCGGGTTGACTCAGGAACAAAAACAGATGCTTTATGGATCTTTATTGGGAGACGCTAGTATATCTAAAAATAGAAATAGAGATAAAATGCCCAGAATTACAAATGCAAGGGTAAGATTTGTTCATGGTAAAACACAAAAAGAGTATTTGAATTTTAAATATCTATTACTGGGAAAAGGATTGTGTAATACGACTCCAAAACAATATTTTCATAATGGGTTTAAGGGTTGTTCTGAAATAGAAACATGGCGATTTAATACTGTATGTTCTCCTTCATTTACCAGTATTTATGAGGATATTACAAAGCATGGTAGAAAATGTATTTCTGAAAAATGGTTAAAAAACATAAATTGGATGGGTGTAGCTTTTTGGTTTTGCGATGATGGATCTTTGCGAAAATACAAAAACAAAGATAACAACGGTTATATTGCTACTTTTCATACTCAGGGATTTTCTTATGATGAGAATGTAAAGATTAAAAAATGGTTAGATAGTATGGGCATCGAATGTTCGATACTATCAGAAATAAGGAATAAACATAAATTGTATAGATTGGGTTTAACCAAGAATAGTTCTAAGATATTATTAAGTAATATTTGGGAATATGTTCCTCGTTGTATGGAATATAAACTTAAGGGTTTTAATCCCAAGAATAATGAAAAACATTTCTATGGGACAATAGATAGTATATCCTCTTTGGTCACGGAAAAATTAATGGTAAAAGAGCTTTTTAGATTTGAAAAAATAACTTATGATTTAGAGGTTGCTTGTAATCATAATTATTTTGCGTCCGGAACATTGGTTCATAATTGTCACCAGCTCACCAAAGAAGCCACGTCTGCACTTCTGAAAATTCTTGAAGAACCTCCGGCTTATCTTGCCTTTATTCTTTGCACTACGGAGATCAATAAAATACTTCCCACTATTTTGTCTAGATGCCAACGGTTCAATTTTACAAAAATCCTATCCAAAGATATTGCCCAAAGGCTTTCATTCATAGCACAGCAAGAGGGCATTAATATTGATGAAGAGGCGGTCAATTTAATAGCAAAAATGGCTAGGGGAAGTATGAGAGACGCCATTGGGTATTTGGAACAGATAGGAACTGTAGCTGCAAGCAAAAAGATTTCTGCACCGAGTATACAAAAATACTTTGGTTTAACCGACAGACAGGCTATCACCAACATGATTAAAGCCATGGTCAACGGTGAAGTTGCCCTGCTATTGGATCAGGTTAATGACATGGTAATGGCATCGGCAGATTGCAAACAAATATTGCTAGAAATTTCAGAGATGTTTAGAAACGCCATGGTAATCAAGGCTCAAAATGGCAATGGCAAACTGGTTGATCTCCCCGATAATGAAATTCAAGAACTCAAAAAGATAGGAGAGGCATTAACTATTTCACAGTTGCTTAAGTTGGCACATTTGTTTTCTGATATAGAGAAGAAGATTAGTTTTAACATAAATGAAAGGTGGATTACGGAGGCGACACTTATTAATTGTGTTTCACTCCTTCGAAAGGATAAATAGTTTCATTTCGCTGACATCGCCTTTTTGATCTCCTTTAAGGAGAGCGAAATGGCAAGAAGAGGTAAGAGGGTTGGGATAGGTACGAGGAAAAACCATAAGGTCAGGGCAACAAAAAGGATAAAGAAAAGAGGTACACGAAAGCCACAAATCAATAAAACAAAGAAGATTGTTGCTGTTGATATACCGTCAGCCAAAGCCCTCGAAGAAATAAAAGAACAAAGCGTCAAAGCCATAGAGTCCGAGATTCTTGAAAACAACGAAACGAACGAAGCCGATGAACATGAAGGCGATTCTCACGAAAAAACCCACGGGCATACAAAGGATATGCTTGAACGGATTATGTTCAGGTTGCCCTGTGTTAATAATCCTCTCGTAGGAACTCCCAAACAGGTCAGGATAGAATTAGATTCGCTGGCCAAAAAAATGCAGAGACATCCACGGAATGATGCTATATTTGACAAAATTCATTTATACATGCATGGCTATCTCATTAACGTAGTTCTCAAAAAATTCCCGTTTATTTGTGGACTTCAAACCGTAGACGTATATCAGGAGACACTCATAGCATTAAGGTTTAAGGCTATACCTAATTTCAAATATGGAAAGGGTATGAGTTTCCTGAATTTTGCCAAGATGTGCATCCGACGACATTTGATCACCCTGTTGAATGTATCTAAGAATCGCAAAAAGGATCAATCTATTAATCAGGCTATATCGCTTGATAATTCTCCGGTAAGAGAAGAAGAGGACGAGAACAAAACAACATATGCCAATATCATAGCGGATAACAAGGCTCCGTGTGATAAAGTCATTGAAACTAGTGAGGCATATGAAGTTACCAAAACGGCATTGATGAACGCTCTGTCAGAATTTGAGAGAGTTGTCCTTAGTGAATATTTGTCCAGTTCTTCCTATCATGAAATATCAAAAAATATCACTAAAACATTACGCCAGCGGTACAACACGAAAAGTATTGACAATGCCCTATTAAGAATACGCAAAAAGGCAATACATTTGATGCGATATAGCAAGAAGGAGGATTTGCCCATTTTCCTTCCCAAAAAAGCTACCCATACTGTATAATATCAAAAAATCAACTGGGGGTCGTCCTTGGTTGGAAAGGAGTCGTTCCTATGAAGAAGCAGTTAATAGATCGTTCTTTGGTCAACGATAAAATATGGTCAAATACTTACGAAGCCCTGAGGAAGCTTGTTGATAATTCGTACTACTCTCAGTTGGCTATGCCTCCCCCAGTTAAGTATACGATCAAAGCATATCTGAAAGAATTTTGCACTATTAGAATGACTACATCGAGGCAAAGTGGACATACGACGGCAGTTTGTAAATTGGCGCATGAATATTTTGACAGTGCTATTTTAATGAGTCCTACTTACGAAATGTCTAAACGTTTTTGTCAATTTTTACGCCATGTAATTCCAGACTCTGAGATTACAAAAATAACCAAATCAGAACTGGCAACGAATAATGGTGGCTATTATTTCGGCAGCTATAAGTCTATAGATAGATTTAGGGGAATAAGTTGTGAGGCAGTAATTATAGACGGTACTTTTGATTTGACTCCAAAAAAAGAAGATGAATTGTATACTGTTTTGGAACCATGTATGAGCAGATGGCATCAAAAATTTTTCATATTTGTTCAGTAGAATTCTGTATAATAGTAGCGTAATAGTTGAAAACCTAACTAAGGAGTAGATGATGAAGATCACGATTCAGCAAAAGGTATTGTTGGAAACATTGGAAAAGGGAGCAATCGCGGCACTATCTGAGGACGCACAGGCTGATACCAGTACCCTTTCTATTTTGATTAAATCTGTTAAGCTTTCGGCAGATAAGCACTTTACTGTCGAATCCAATACGAATTTGCTCGCCGTAAAGAATAACGTTCTTGCCAATGAAGAAAACGGCATTAATATCAAAGAGACCGGCGTGGTCATTGTGCCGGCCAAAGAACTCATAGGGTGGGTCAAGAATCAGGGTAGCGAAGCTGTTATAGCCATTGTATTACAGAAGCTTCAAACTCCTGAAATTATCAATACGCTTGAGGACACATCTAGTAATGAGGACGTGGATGCTTCTAAGTTTAGCATTCGAAAAATAGGTACGGTAAAATTGTCTTCAAAGAATGCTGCCCTTGGTAAAACGATGGGTAAGTGGGAACTGGATTGCTATGATCCGGAACAGAAGCCCTCTGTTAATTTCTCCGAGAAGTCTGAAAAGAACTTCGAAATTCAGGGACAGCAACTTTCGGAAGCCATGTCTAATGTTCGCTTCGCCGCTCTTGACAAGGATTACGAGCATGTTCTAGACAGCATTTCTATACAGGTCTATGAGAAAGAACTGTATTTCGCAGCAACGGACATGCAGCATTGTGCTCTTTATAAGGTTCCCAAGGATTCCGTTAGTAATATCCAATCCAATAAGCCCATGTTGGTTCCTGCCGTCATTTTTGAGCAGGCCGTTAAGATTATCAACAAGGAAGAAAAGGTTGGTATTTCCTACAGTGATGAAAAGGAAAGGGTTTATCTCAGTCAGACCAATCTTCGTATCCGAATGGCCTGCACTGAAAAACAGCATATCAACAAATTCCCAAGCATAGAGGTTCTGTTCAAGAAACCCTACAAGTTGCTCACGGAATGTCCGAAGAACGTTATGAATGCCATGCTCATTGATGCATCGCTAGTCAATAAGTCTTCGGCACTGTTTGTTTTCACGAAGGCTGATGGCACGTTGACTGTCAAGGCTATTTCGGAAGACAACAAATATAGGCCGAGCATTAAGCAGGCCTCGGTGGGTGACATATCAAAAGACTCCAAGCTCATATGGGGCGTTGATCATCTCCTTGAGGGACTAAGCGTTATTAAGACCGATGACATTCAGCTATATCTTCCTGAAAACCTCAAGAGCGTCAAGATTATGGGCAAGGGTAGCGACAATCTCATTTATTTCACGATGGCGATTGAGAATGCCAAGTATAACATGAATGAATAGTCTATGTCGGACTTGCCTTCACCCATATTGATTTTTGGAGATGCATATGTCTCTAAAAATAATGTCATCAGCGCCAAGAAAAAGTACGCCAACTTCAAATGGATTACACGATCTGCTTCGTCTGATTCTCTAGACAAAATACGATCAGAAGCAGGATTGACTTCTTGGGATGACAGGGATAAAGCATTGGTCATACAGGATCTCCCTAATAAAAAACAGGTTAGGGAGTTCCTGATTGACCTCATTAAGACCTCACCATCAAGCACTAAGATTATCGTATGGGATTCTAACGGACATATCAAAGTCGATCCTAAAAGCAAAACAATTGGCAAAACATGGTCTGAATTCGTTGATAGTTTTAAGTCCGTCAAGGGAAGTAAGATAGTCAATAACGGAGAAACTCTGACGGAGAAACAAGGCGATGACAGTATATCATTTATCACGGGTTGTTTTGAGAAGTACAAGAAGAAGATTGGGTACAAAGAGGCTAAACTTTTAACTAGCATTGTCGGCTATGACCGTGGGATGCTAGATTCAGACATAAAGAAAATGTGCCTTACATGCCCCGATGTCGTAGATTCTAAGTTCATATTGGAAAATGCGTTTCCGTCCACCAAGGAAGCAATTCTCTATAAGCTGGGCAATGTATTAGATGATGGCTCCTTAGAAGATGCCATCAATATGACGGATAGATTCTTGGCTTCGGGTATCAATGCCAATGAACTCGCCGTTGTCCTTGCCAGAAAAGCCAGATGGCAATTGGTGTCTGCCTACTATTTTTCCATTGGGCTCAACTGGGAAAGTATACCCAACGCCATTATGGACATGGGCAAATTCCCCTCTTCTATATGGCATAATGACCAAATGGAAACCAATAGGAAAAAGCATGATGCCGAATCTGTTCAATCTCCTGAGAACATGGTTAAATACATGGAGAGAAAAGAAGGATTGCCCAAGAGATATTTTCGCCCCGTTGAAGACAAGGAATCCAAGGGCAAATCCACCATGACGAGAAAAAATGCCGAGATTATGCCGATGTATTTTATGGCAGAACAGACGGTTAAATTTGTCAGGAATAGAGTGGCGAAAGTTAATAGCAGTCTTTCTCCCGAAGATCTTAGGCGAAAAATGCTGAACAGAGCTATATGGACATACCTTTTCGTTCTAGACAAGATGTGCGAAATACGATATGGCGAAAATCCAGAACAAGACTTACAAGAAATGATTAGGGTTTTGGTTTCAACTAATCTGGAAGCATTTTAACAACTGGATGAACTCGATGACCTTCTTTCTTCGTCAAATAATGTACCTTTAATGGGTTTTGGTTGACGAGGAAACTGTTGCTCTATCTCTTTCAATTTGTGGAAATCAAGTGGTTCTTTGACTACTAGACATTTTTCTATTTCTTCCAAAACCTTACGATTTTCAAGATCAACTGAGAAAGTGCAGTTTTCAAGCAAAAATTTATAGTCATCGGGGCGATTTTTGATAAACCAAGTTATTGTGGTAATTGGATCCTTATGAAAACTAGGTATACCAAATTTATGATGAAATGGATCTGCGAGAACGCCATTTCTTATGTCAAATTTAAAGGGCGAGTCTTTGATTTTTCTGGATATTAAATGGTGACTATCTAACTTATTAATGAGACCATGCCCATTATCTTCTTTTGTTTTATGTCCACAGAACTCGCATTTACCCCCTGCTCTTTCTTTGACGGCTTCGCTCCACAACTTAAAGAGCCTTCTATTGATTTTGGGAATGGAGTCTAATTTCTTCTTTTTGGCGGTTTTATTTGTTTTCAATTTATATCTCCTGCGTTTTTAAATTTATTCCTATATGGAGCAGCAGGTATATCAGATGGTTTTTCGCTAGAAGCATATTCCCACCATTTTCCTTGCGAAGGTATTTTCAGGGAACGGACAAATTTTCGAGCCTTTTTAAATGGTAAGAATATTTTTCTGTGAATTTTTGGATATTTTTTCATAATGAGAAGATAGTACCTCTCTAATCAAATTTGATATATTAACCGAATAGTTTTTTCTTAGTTTCTTAACTATTTCTTCTTCTTTTTCGGTTATTCTAATTACCAATATTTTGTCTCTAGTATTTTTCATATGTATATATTTCTATAGACAATCATATTATTCCTTCAAAATAGTGAAACAATTGTATAATAGTATTAATGTAGGAAAATCTGCTAAAATATCGAAATATTATAGGTATGAGAATATCAGAGGTTATTGCTACACTAAAGGCAGAGAGGTTGTTACAAAGAACTCCCAAAGGAAGATCTTTGACCGAATTTGCTCTTGATAATCTTGACGCCGCTCTATCTGATATACAAAATTATGATCAAAATGCCATACAATGCAAAAATTGTGGTCTTATTACATCAAGTTTACTAGTTCCAGAAGGATGCAATGGATGTGGTTCAAAGGATTTAACTACAGAAATTAACAAAAATGAAATATTAAAGGGAGATTAGTATGAATACTGACTATGTCGAAGAAAGAGAACCTCTGGATACAAAGAGTATGTTGGAAGATGCGTTTTTTGCCAATCTGGGTAAAACTGGGAAATCCATTCCTAAAGTAAAAAAAACACAAGAATTGAAAGCCGATGTTAACTTTAATACTGAGAAACTTCTTCTGGAGCTTTTCGAGGTTAGAGATAATCTGGTAGAGGTTTTTTCCTCTGGGTCTAATTCCCAACACATTATTACAAGCATCAATAAGGTCGGATCTTGCATTCGGTCCTTGGGTGGAGAGGCTCAGGATTTCGATCCTTTTGCCCATCTTTCCGGACTTCAGAAGCCAAATATCAAAAAGAACGCCATGAGAGTGATTGAGAATACAAAAGAAGTCTATTCTATCGGTAGAATTGAAGAGCCTAAAGTAGAGGAAGACGGCAAAACAATCATTATTACTTTTGCCGGTCAGAAAGACAATGTAGATTACAAGGCTGTAGGTACATTGGTTGCCTCTAAGAACTGGGTTGGAAATGAGGCGATTGATTATGTCTACACTCCGGGCGAAGGCAGGATGTCAGTTAAGGTTTTTAATGAGGATGGTAAATGGGTAGATAAGAGCAATGCCTACAAGATATCGTGGGAGCTTTTTGAAAAGGAAGCAGATCTCAATGTCATGCCCCTAGAAGTAGAGCGAAAAGATGAAGGAAAAGACGAAAAAAACGTAGAAATAAAAGAGGAAGTTAAAAAGGAAGCATCGAATAAAGATATAGATGAAGAAATTGGTGATTTTCCAATAGAGGAAAAAACGACATAAAAAAATAGAAGGATATTAGAACTTCATTAGGGAAATAAATAAGCATGAGTAGACCATCAACCAGTAGAGATGTTCAGCGAGTAACTTTCGTAGAGAGCTTGCACAATTCTCTAAAGAAACAGGCTACCAAGGCTTTAGCTGAGCAAAAGAAGTTCATATCCATAGCTAGTTCCTATGTTAATGATGGACTAGAAGAGAGTGAATGCATTGAGCTTCTTATGATTGATGGCTTATCCAGAGAAGCTGCCGAAAGCTATACGGCAATGGCCATGAATAAAGAGTCAGAAGCCCGTAACGAATTGTCCGAATATAGCTTCCAATTTGAAGATGTAGATGGAAAGATATTAAGCTCCTATGACATTGGAAAGACCATTAAGGCTTCCAATGAAGAAGAGGCATGGGCTCAAGCCGAAGCATTCCTTTATGACGAATCTGATGTAGAGCCACATAAGCTTCTGAATATTCATAGGATTGATTAATATGCTCAAACTCTCCGATACAGCAAATTCACTACTTGCCCTCCTAAACAATATTAATGAACTGATTGTCAAGTCCAGCGACCGCCAATCTGCCGAAGAAGTAATGAGAGCTTTCAGGGTCTATGCCGACAGTAAAAGATTTTCTGTACCTCAAGACAAAATCAATAACTTTTTTGCTGTTCTCATAGATGCTCGTCCTTATACTCTCACTACCATTATCAAAGGTATAGCTGACGATGTAGTGTCTTATGATGTCCAAAGTCATAAGCCAAAAAGAAAAAATACTGAGCAGTAGTTTTCCATTCCTACTCCAAAATTTGTATAATAGATGCAGTTTAACATGGAGTAATAAGATGACTGATATGCCTTCAAAGGAAAGTTCCATGGTTCCGCCTAAGGAGCCTGAAAGTCAAGAATCTCACCTTTCTGTTGCGTCGGCTGAGATTGAAGATGCCCTGCTTCAACTAATCAATTTGAACAGTGACAACATTCTTCATGAGCCAACCTGCATGATCTGTTCGAGTCCACAACGATCTGACCTAGAAAAGAAATGGCTGAAAAATAAAAAACACGAAGAAGTAAAGGTCTTGTTCAAAACCCAAAGTAGTTTGCCTCTATCCAATGATATTATTGACAACCACATGAGGTTCCATTATGAGATGGGAATTAAGGAACTTCAGAAGGTTGAATACATCAATAAAATAAAGAGGCTTAATACAGTAGAAATGACCACCTTGGACAGAATACGGCTTGCCCTGTCCATGCTTACTGAAAGACTAATGGGAATCAACAGTATAACGTCATCTAGTAATATAAGTGTTGCCGAGGTGGAAAAGATTAAAAGCTCAGAAACCTCAAGAATCATGGTTGCTTTCAATAATTTACTCAAGCTCCAAGCGAGTATAATGGGCGAAATGAAGAATAGTGGCGAACTGATTATCATCCCTCGACAGGCATTTATAGATACTTTTAACAAGTCTTTGATTGAAGCAAAAACCGATGGCGAAAAAGAAGTTCTTAAAAAACTCCTAAAGGGTTTGGCAGAGTTAAGCCAGAAAACCCAATAGAGTTTTAATACTGAAAAGAGGTAACAATGAAGAATGATGTTGTAAAAACTGTCGAAATCCTTTCCTATCCCAGAACCTCGGGAGACCTTTGGGATGAATTGAATAGGGAACTCAATCCCATAAGAATCATGACCAATATTCCTCCTCACGTTACCATGACAGTGAGATTCTTGGGACCTTTTCTTCTGGCACGAAGATTTTATGCTCCATTTGGAAGATTTAGCAGAGAAATTGATGTTGCAGAAATAGCCAACCTTAATCCGAGAGCCATTGATAAGGCCAAGAAAATTATTCACGACTTTGTTAAGCCCATTGGTGGATTTCAATGTACGGTTCTCCAAGCATATAAAGAAGCCATAGAGATCCTTGATAAAATTCAGGGTGGGTCTATGATATGGCAAAAATGCATCTTAGTAAATGCCTTTGTTCGAAGTGGGCATGGTCCGGGAGAGCCCAGAATCAGGATTATGACTTTAACTCGTTTTCTTTGCGATGCTATTCTGTCCAAAACGGGCAATAACCAGAATGCCAAGTTGAACGGCGTTTTTGCCCACGATGTTAGTATTACAAGAATGGGTGAAAAACTGAATACCAAGTTTGAAGCCAATTTGATGAAACAAAGTGCTCTGCCAGCCAAAGATATGGAGCATATCTTGTATCACGGACTTTATAATATACCCGTTTTAATTTCTGAAATCAACAATGAAAGATCGTCTTCATATCATTACAGTCTTGTGCCAAACTACAAAATGCCTGAGGAGTTCACTAAATCACTGTTTGAAGGAAGCAAGTTGCAGGAAGAAGATAAACAGCTGGAATTAGTAGAAGAACATCTTGACGAAATTCCAAAAGAGGCATTTGAAAATCTGAACAAGATGTGCGGACCTATTAACAGTTTGGAAGTTTGATGGCGTCATGTATAATAAGCCTTGGTACTGTAATTAAGGAGATGTCATGGCTCTGATTACCTTTAACGACATTTGTATTTCTGACCAATATTCCGAAATAGATTCACGTTCAAAAGTAGACATATCTGTTCGTCTTGGAAAAACCAAAATGGAATTTCCAGTTGTTTCTGCCAACATGCCCGATATTACTGAGAACAAGATGTCCGTAGAAATGTTTGTCAATGGTGGACTTGGTATTATTCATCGATTCATGACCGTAGAAGACAATGTGAATCAATTCAAAACGGCCATTAGTGATATGACCCGATACGCAACAATGACTAAATGTGCTGATTTATATGATTACGAAAAAGAACATATTCAGTATTCATGTGGAGTGTCTATCGGCGTTAAAGATGAAGAGAAAGAAAGATTTGAAAAACTGTATGAGGCTGGCGCTAGGCTCTTTTGCATAGATATTGCCCATGGACATTCAATGATGATGAAAAAGATGGTTCTTTGGATAAAGCAAACCAAGGATGTTTGTATTATCGCCGGCAACATAGCTACTCCAAGAGCTGCTTTGGATTTGGCCGAATGGGGTGTTAATGTCGTCAAAGTGGGCATTGGTCCCGGAATGGTTTGCAGGACTAGGAGCAATACTGGGGTCGGGAGGCCACAATTTTCGGCTCTTATGGATGTTGCGAAAGTTCTCAATGGATCTGGAACCGGAGTGCAAATTATTTCAGATGGAGGCATTAAAACCTCTGGGGACATTGCCAAGGCCTTGATATTTGCCGATGCCGTTATGGTCGGAGCCGTTCTTGCTGGAACTATTGAAACTCCCGGTGCAGTTTATCCAGAGGAAAGTACAGATTTGACCAATAGACGATATTACAAGATGTATGGTGGTTCAGCTAGTATGGAAAACAAAATAAAAAATGGACAGGCCGGAAGATTTGTAGAGGGAGAGATGAGGCGTATTCCTTTTAAGGGACATGCCAAGTATCTATTGAGAGAAATCAAGGATGGACTACAAAGCTCTCTGTCTTATAGCGGGGCAATGAATCTGAAGGAATACAAAGAGAAAGTTAAATGGGAAATCATTAGTGGTGCCGGAAAAGAAGAAAGCAAGTTATAGGAGAACGATCATGTCCTATTTGCATTGCCATTCGAAAAATTGCGGATGGTCACAGGATGACTTCTGGAGCGAGAATTATAGTCCTGTTAACTTTAGCCAGTACAGCGATCTATATGAGGATTTGTTCAAAGACAAAATGTACTTTGACAAAGACTGTCTCATGGATATGGGCATAAAGTATTTTGTTGATCCAGACGGCAGAACATATTGCAGGGGCAGAGATTATGTTGCCCATGAACTAGAAAGAAGGGCTAAAAGAATCAAAGGCATGTTGGTCAAGACTTATGATGAATTTTTAGAGAAGAAAGATACACTGGTTTGTCCTAGGTGTGGGCAACAAAACTGGGATATTGATTGATGAGCTATCGGAATAGAAAATGGATAGTTTGCCTTCAGGATGATGGTTGTTCAAAAGCCATGAACGGTTGGTATTACATTTGTGATTCAGACGGAGGCATAGTTCTTGGATATTTCAAAGATAAATTTGAGGCAGAAAACATAGCCGAAATACTAAGCGACAGAGACTCTAGATGCTAAGGATTTTTTAAAATCACTTTTCCAAATTGATATGATTTTGTAACCTGTTTTTTTGAGATTTCTTTCTTTTTCTTTTGTCCTTTAGAAATTATGTATAATGTAGAAAAGGAGATATATGGCTCTTAATCGTCTTCATGGTCTGGCATGTTATCTTAGCGGACCCCTTAGTTATGCCGAAGATAAGGGTAGAAAATGGCGAGACGACATGACTGAATTTTTGCTTCCACGTAATGTAAAAGTTTTTAATCCCCTTCGGCATGTATTTTGGGGTACAAAGGAGATTGACAAAGTAAAAAGGCCAAGGATGGATAGGTTACTAAGGAGTGGAGAATTCAAAAAACTAAGAGAAGAAATGAAACAGCTAAACCATTGGGATCTCAGGGCTGTAGATCTGAGTTCGTTTCTTGTCGTTCTGATTGACCCCAGAATATTTACTTGCGGAACATTTGAGGAGATATTCGTTGCCAATAAGTCTCAGAAGCCCGTTTTGATAGTGAATCCCTTGGGCAAAAAGAAAATACCCAATTGGTTGTTTGGCAGATTTCCTCCGGAGCATTTCTTTAATTCGTTTGATAGTCTTAAGCGATATTTGCATAACATAGATTGCAATCCAAAATACAAGTGGACAAGAGGAGATCGCAAGAGGTGGCTGTTCTTTGATGGTCCGCATATGACGTAGGCAAAAATGTCGAAACTGCAAACTGTTTTCCGATACCCCGGCGGCAAAATCAAATTGGCCGATCATATTGTCCTTAGAATGCGAAGGATGTTGGGCCAAGGGTTTCCTCCAGATATAAAACCTTTTACCTTTGTTGATGTTTTTGTTGGTGGAGGTTCTGTAGCCGTCGCTGTTGCCAATGAATTTCCAAATGCTAAATTAGTACTGAACGACTTAGACGAATACATATATTCCTTTTGGAAAATACTTTGTAAATCTGACACAAAAGAGATAAATAAACTTCGATCTTATACAAAGAAATATAGTCCACCGACAGTCGATGTATTCAAATTGCTTCGGAGAGAAATTGAAGACGATAGTAGACCGAGAGAAGGTAGAAAGGCTTTTTATGCCCTATTCTTCAACCGCACGGCTTTTTCCGGCATATTCAATTCTGGTCCGATAGGTGGTTTTGACCAGAGTGGGAAATACAATATTGCCTGTCGCTATAATGCTTCTAAAATAGACCGTGACCTAGAACGTTTATATCAAAGATTTTCCACTATAAATGCAAAATGCTACAACAAGGACTATACCGACATTCTAAAGAAATATAGGGATGACGATAATGTATTCTTGTATTTGGATCCGCCCTATATGAAACAGGGGCATTTGCTGTATAAGCACTATATGCAAAAGGAACAATATCAGGAAATGGCAGACCTTTTGAGGAATTGTAAGGCGAGATGGATGGTAAGTCACGATGATTGCCCAGATCTTTTGAAGATTTTTGATGGTTGGGCAGATATCAAAACCATAGAGGGTGTTCCCTATACCATCAACTCAATAAAGGGCAAGAAGAGAACCGAGCTTTTGATTAGTAAGAAAGATTGATATGGCTAACGAATTATGCGCCAATGGATTTGCGAACCCAGATATTAATGGGACATATACGCTCTATTCTATAGATCTATGGACTAATGGAACCTACTGGATTTACAAAGACAGTTGGTGGTGGATGATTTCCAAAAGCCCTACTTTCAATTATCATCCAGAATACTTGACCGCGATTAAGGCTTATGTTCCGGGATCTTGGGCTAACGGAGAATATTTTGATATTGGACCTTGGGTAAATGGTAATTACACGCTAGGCTCTCATATGGGCTATGTAGACCTTGGTATTTGCGACGAATCTAGTTCTTCTAGTTCAATGTAGAATTTGTATAATAGATCAATGAAAGAAGATATCTTTTCAATTGATATTCCAGAAATAGAGATAGCCGAGATTCCATGCGGTCATGATTTTACGACTAGATTTGATCCAGAAGACAAGGCTAACTGGTGCAAGTTTGGTTCAGAGATTGGAGAAAAAGATTTCGTTAGTAAATACTGTGAAAATGGACCTAAATTTCCTTTTGTTCTAAATCCAAACAAGAAAAACAATCCAATGCTAAGAGACTTGGTGTGTACTCGTCCGAATCGATCTAATCTTTTGGCAGATGTCAAAAAACAAGAAACTCCATTCTATGTGTCTATGTCCAAGTTCAAGGTTCATCCTCAATTTGAATTTACTTCAAATTTGGCCGACTATTATTATTATGCTTTGGATTTTGAAAAAAATAAACTTGACACTGTTTTATTCTATTGGATACAAAGGTCAGAAAATAGCACTCAATATAATAAAACCATCTATGCCATGGAAGGTATATGGGTCGGGCAAAGAAAAAATGTCATTAAGCATTACCGAGCCCTGCATGTTAGTAAAATTCGTGAGGATCTGGATTGGGATGACAAAAATAAACGTGTCAATTTGATATTAGATGTCAGAGATTATAGGCAGTTGTATCTGGATGTTCCAGAAGAAAATCGTGAGATTATAAACGGAATAAAGGAATCTAAAATGGCAGAACCCAAGATGATGTCAGAAAGAATAAAAGAGATCGAAGATATGAAAAAAAGAGTTCCCAAGGAAGCACACATGTTAGATTGGCTTAAGACCGAGGTGGAAAAATTATGAATTCACCGATAAAATATTTTGGAGGCAAGGGAGGAGGACTTGGGCAGAATATTTATAAATATTTCCCGTCTCATTCTCAATATGATACTTATATTGAACCGTTTGGTGGTGGAGGATCTATGCTTTTTTTAAAAGAGCGATATGGATCTGAAATATACAATGATCTTGAGGAAAATGTATATTCTTTTTTTAGGGTTCTTTCGGACGAAAAACTTTTTGAGGAATTTAAGAGTAAATGTGATTTAACCATATATTCTCGTCAGGTCAGGGATGAATTTGTTCGAGAGTTGAAAAGTGATTCTTTGTCTTTGGTAGATAGAGCCTATAAATTTTTCATAGTTAATAGAACCTCAATTAATGGTGTTGGTGGATTTTCTGTAACTACGAACTATATAAGAAGGGGAATGTCTAAATCTATTTCTGATTTTTTGTCTTCTATTGAGGGACTTCGTGAGTCGCACGACCGCCTATCTGGTGTCATAATAGAGAAGATGGACGGCATTGACTTAATCAAAAAATATGACAAACATAATGTTTTTATATATGCCGACCCCCCCTATCATCAGACTACTAGAACAGAGGCTAGATATAAGGTTGATATGGATAATGAAGCTCAAACAAAATTCATAGACACATTGATTAAAATAAAACATGCCATGGTTTTAGTGTCCGGCTATGATTGCGATGAATATGGTCGTTTGGACGAGGCGGGATGGACTAAAAGCAAAATTATCGTTCACACTATTTCGGGAGACAGGAAGCCAAAAGATAAAACGGAATATTTATGGCAAAACTATGTAAAATCCAAAGATGAAGATTTTATCCCCGCTAGGAGCAAAAATAAAACCCACGATAAACGTTCTCCTGAAAAGGTAGTAAAAACACTATGGAATCAAGAATAGTTTTAGGACACTGAAAATATTTTAGGAATTCTTAGATCGTGAAATCCATAGAAACATTTACTAACCAGATCATTAATGACAAATGGGAAAATGTTATGCCTCAGATTCCCGACAATTCTGTGGACATAATTATTACATCTCCGCCATACAACGTGGGACTTGGCTCTAACCGGTTCAAAAAGGACAAATATGATTCTTATGATGACAATATGCCATATGAAGATTATCTAAATTGGATGGACAAGCTATTCACGGAATGTTATAGGACGCTTAAGGTAGGTGGTCGCATTTGTATCAATATAGGAGATGGATCTAATGGATCTGTTCCTACTCATGCTGATTTTACTATCAGAATGAGAGATAAGCATAAGTTTATTCCTATGACCACGATAGTATGGGACAAAAAGCAGATTGGCGCAAGTACGGCATGGGGATCATATCAGAGTCCTAGTTGCCCCTCTTTTCCGACTCAGTTTGAATTCATTATTGTCATGGCCAAAGAAACAACGAAGCATGAGGGTGACAAGAGCAAGATCAGTATAGGGGCAAAAGAGTTTCAGAAGAACTCAAGAGCCCTATGGTCATTTCTGCCTGAGACTAGAATGATGCAAGAGTTTGGACATCCCGCCATGTATCCCGAAGAATTGCCACATAGATTGATTCAACACTTAACATATGAGGATGATATTGTTCTAGACCCTTTCTCTGGTGCAGGAACAACTTGTGCAGTGGCTAAAAAACTCCGAAGACGATATATTGGCATTGAAATGAGTCAAAAGTATTATGATGTTTCCCTGAGAAGGCTGGGACAGATAGCCGTTACCAAAAAGCAGGAAAATGGTTCTGTCATTTCTGAATGGATGGAATAATATGCCAAAGGCCTATCTGACAAACTTAAACTATGAGGTAGATGCGTCCTATGATACCATTATGAATGTTCATGGCGAAGTAGTTAGCCAAATCAAAGGACCACGACGATATATTTACCACATGACTTTTGTTTCTGATGCCCCTCTTGACATATCTAAATTCCAAAGTTTATCTGACGGAATTGACGAACAATCGGAGCATGATATGTCGAAGTTTTATACCAAGGAAACAATAAGTGCATTAACAGAGAAAAAGGTGGAAAAGAAAGCCGAAAAGGTTGTCGTAACTAATCCGATTCATTCCTTGGAAGTTTGAAAACATAGTGCGAGCATCATAATAATGTGTTTGCATTGGCATGGACTTAGGACGCTTAGTATTTGCTTTTCTTTTGCGTAGACTTTGGTTTCACACCATTTAGGATGCATATGATGTATAAACTCGTGAATCAATGTTGGTATAAGTTCTTTTCTGTAATCCAAGGTTATCTCTTCGGTTCCATGATCGTAATATCCGAGAACGCAACCGTGAATTTTGGCGAATATAATGTTTTCTGGGTTCTGCCTGAGGAAGTAATAGAGTCGCCTGATCAAATGATAGGCTTCCGATTTCCTTTGTCTGTACTGGCGAGTGGAAATTTTCTTGCCCATGTGAAATCATTCGATCCAAAAAGGTTATAACCCTCTAAAGAAGGAATAATAAAATATGAATGAAGTAAAACCAACAGAAACTTCCATATATTCCGACATTAATCTGGACGACACGCTTATGGATTTCCGCCATAATAGATATGGACAGAAATTTGGTAAGGTCACAGATATTTGTCGCCAATACGGAATTAAGTACAGGAAATTGGAAAAATGCACGGAATTTACAGCTCCAAAAATTCGTCTTCAAATGTTTCTAGAGAAGCTCCATTTTTCTAAATCCAGCTATCGTCGCCAACCCTATTAAAATTCTTCTTGCTTTCCCCTCTTTTCCTGATATAGTAGTCGCAAAACATTGGAGGAAACTATGCCGAAATACATTGCAAAATTTAACGGAACGGACTACAAATTCCTGAGCAACTTCTGGAAAGCCGAGATCACCTACGAGGGGATTAAGTATCCATCATCCGAACATGCATATCAGGCCTCAAAAACGCTTGAAGTTGTTGAACGCCAAGCTATTGCAGACCTTACTAAGTGCGGCGATGCTAAGAGGGCAGGAAGAAAGGTTACACTTCGTAAGGATTGGGATGATGTCAAAGACGGGATTATGCTGGACATTCTCAGGATTAAGTTTTCTATGCATCCTGATTTGAAACAAAAACTGATTGATACTGGAGACGCCATTCTGGTGGAAGGAAATACGTGGCATGACAAGCATTTTGGCGTTTGTTATTGTGATGAGTGTAACGGTTTGGGCAAAAACATGTTAGGTGAATTATTGATGAAGGTAAGAGAAGAATGCAAGGAACAGCAGAAGGACAAGGTAAAGGATGTTCCTGTTGATGATGAAATCGTTCTGGAGAGCATATGAACAATATTGAACAGTTAAAGGCATCTGGTCGCATTATTTTTGAGTGCATTTCTGGAAGTCATGCATACGGACTTTCTACGCCCAAGTCTGATATTGATATCCGTGGTTTCTACGTCAACCCATACACTGAATATTTGGGACTGTCCGAACCAGTGGCTCAAGTGAGTAATGAAAAAAATGACATTACTTATTACAGCCTGCGTAAGGGTTTTGATCTTTTGATGACGGCAAATCCCAACATGATTGAGCTTCTTTGGATGCCAGAGGATTGCGTCAAAATTAGCACTCCCGCAATGGAAAAGTTGGTTGAAAACAGGAATCTTTTCATTAGCAAAAAGTGTTTTCATACCCACTCTGGATATGCCTATGCTCAAATTCAGAAGGCGAAGGGGCAGAACAAGAAGGTTCACAATCCTCAGCCGGAAGAGCGTCCGAAAAAGGAAGACTTCTGCTGGGTTATTCCGTCTTTTGCTTTCGATATCAGTTATCTTAAGCAGAAGTCTATAGAAATGGAACTTCCACTCATGCCGTGTAGACCTCTTGAGTTGAAGAATGTTATTAAGGATGGATTTGACCTGAGTTTATTCCATTGTGCAGCTCTTGAACATGTTACCAATACCTATAGGCTGTATCTTTACGGCAAAGAAGCGAAGGGCATATTTAGGGGTGATGACATGCTGGTTTGCGAATCCATACCAATGACAGATGAGCTAACTAAATTTGCCGGACTTCTAATCTATAATCAGGATGCCTACGAGAAAGCCGTCAAAGAGTGGCATTCTTATTGGGACTGGATGCGCAACCGTAATGAGTCCCGATGGATTGACCAAGAAAAAGGCAAGCTTAACTATGACCAAAAGAATATGATGCATTGCATGAGACTTCTTATTTCTGGCGAAAATATTCTTCTTCATGGTTTTCCTCTGGTTCGTTTTGAGGGGGAACAGAAAGAGTACCTTATGAGGATTCGTGCCGGAGAGTTTAAATACGAGGAACTGATGGAAGAAGTAGAGAGGCGAATGGCAAAACTGGAAGAACTTTACCAGTCTTCTACTATTCCTCATTCTGTTAATGTACCGAAAATTGACAAACTGTATCGTGAACTAACAGGAGTGTAATTATGTCTAATATACGTCATGTTGTAGTCATTCGGAAGGATCTGAATTTGTCTCCGGGTCTTATGGCTGCACAGGTTGCCCATATTAGTGATCAGTTCATGAGGAAGAAACTCCTAGACGACAAGAATGAGTCAGGTGCTCCCAGTTTCTACGGCAATGAATGGGAATGGTTTGAAGATCCCTATCTTTCGGTTTTGGCTGTAAATTGTTTGGAGGATCTCATGGAGATTTCTCGTTATGCCAAAGAACAGGATCTTAGAGTGTTTACTTGGGAAGATACTGTTCCTTCTCCAACATTTCCCGGTAGATCTATGAAGACTATGATTGGTATTTCTATTGGCCCTGATGATTTTGACAGAATTAAAATTGTTACGGGATCTCTTCCTTTGGCATGAACTTTACAGAACAATTTATTGAATCCGTGAAAAGAGGCGATGTACCGGAGTATCCACCAAAGGATTCTATGGATGTTCCTTCAGCGTCGGCACTTGATGCTTTTAGGGCTAGAACCGAATGCACGAAGAGAGGTATGTGGGCTATTGTTGATAAGCAATGGACTAAGAAACTGGCTAAATGGATAGGCGATAGGAAATGTCTTGAGGTTATGGCTGGAGCAGGGTGGCTGTCCAAGGCGTTGTCTAGTTATGGAATAGACATTATAGCAACGGATGATTTTTCTTGGAATACCGGGGAAAAACAGCACAAAGATATGGTGCCAGTTCATCCTATAGAAACTTTAGATGCCATGCGTTCTGTTGGCAAATATGGTGATAGGGATATTCTTATTGTGTCGTGGCCTCCTTATGATGTAGAAGTAATAACATCTGTTTGCGAGAAGTGGGGGACAGAAAAACCCATCATCTATATTGGAGAGGGAGAAGGCGGATGTTGTGCTCCCGAAAGTTTTTGGAGGCAATTCAGGGAGGTAGATGACCATCCCCAAATTAAGCTGCCACAATGGTGGGGAATTCATGATTACGTCTATGTCGGTAAATGGGAGGAAATTGAAACAAAGACTCCCAAAAATTCAATTGCACAATTAGAGGCTGAAGTTACAAAGGAGGTAAAAATGATTAGGGAAATAAGATACGAAACTCCAATGAACGAAATAGATTTTCAAATTCCAACAGTTTTTTTGGCGGGGTGTACAGTTAGGGGCAATCAAACTCATTTGAAATCTTGGAGACCCGATGCCGTTAAATTGTTTGAGCAAAATGGATTCAGCGGAAACATCATTATCCCCGAATTTAGCGTGGCAACTGTTTCTGACAAGTATAGGTATGATTTGCCCGTTTGGGAGTTTGAAGGACTTAGGCGGTCTACTGTTATTCTTTTCTGGATTCCAAGGACGAGAGAACTTATCGGACTGACGACTAATTTCGAATTAGGATATTGGATTGCCAGAGACAGAGCTAAAATAGTTTATGGCCGACCCGATGATGCCTATAGAATGACTTATTGTGATATTATGTGGACTGAGGATGGGAAGGACAGATGGGACAATAGAGAGCAAGATTTTCCTATTTACAATACTCTAGAGAAAACAGTTATTGCGGCGATTAAACATCCCATAAAACCTTAAGGAGTTGGGGAAATTAAATGAATCTCTTTAAGTGGTTCAAAAGAAGTAAGCCCCCAGAGAAACTCAAGATTGTTATAACGGAGGGCATTGGAGGAACATGGCATTATCATTTGAGTTATGATGGCAAAACTACCAGAGCCTTATGTGGTGAACATGTTATGCAGACCAATTGCTCCTTAGATGATTGGGGATATGTTGGGCATCTCAACGAGAAATATTGCGAGAAATGCAAGAAGATTTATGACGGTGTGAACCTATAGCTAACATAAAAACGGTAGTTGGTTCGCAATTTTTATTATTTATTGTTAGACAATATTTTATGACATTTGTATAATAAATATACACAGAAAAACATAAAAAATATAATGGGTTCGCATTTTTGCTTGTTTTGCGACTTATTATTCAATATATTTATATGTATGGGGTCGCATCTCGTACAGGTGCGTGGATTGAAACATTAGTCCACTCCGTTTGGAATCTCTGTTGAAGTCGCATCTCGTACAGGTGCGTGGATTGAAACTTGCTTAGATAAGAGTATAGGTTGGTAGTAGAGTCGCATCTCGTACAGGTGCGTGGATTGA
>Ga0172364_10000372_pt1 | contig 31460 bp, 28 predicted proteins | sample LakKivSesite10cm_FD_114545 | JGI IMG/M metagenome (GOLD analysis project Ga0172364, IMG submission 114545) | Sediment microbial communities from Lake Kivu, Rwanda - Sediment site 10cm | ecosystem: Environmental > Aquatic > Freshwater > Lake > Sediment | place: Rwanda: Western Province, Lake...
GACCGCGAGAACCGTCTGCTGTTCACGGGCGACACCATACAGAACCCATCCTGGCTTCACCTCCAGGAGTCGCAGCCTCTCAGCCAGTTCCTCGAGAACCTGAAACGCCTGCAATCCTTTTCGGGCGAGTTCGACTGCTACCTTCCAGCACACACTGCTCTCGAACCTCTGCCCTTGCCAAAACAACACATTTCCGAGCTCATAGCAGGCATCGAAGGAATCCTGAGCGGGAAACGAGTTGGACGAGAAGAAAAAACGTTTGCTGGCGACGGATTACGCTGCGATTTCGGCTCAACAGCCATTGTCTACCGACCCGATAATCTTTAACGATTACGGAGCCTTCTTTACATCGTAATCTGAATTTTCATGGGATTCCCAGTTTTACTAATGTTGGCTTCAAACGCTTCCTTGATTTTGCCAAGCGGGAAAACGTTCGTGACGTATGGTTTCAGGACTGCTTTTCCTGAGGATACAGCCTTCATTGCCGTGGGGTACACGTTCGCATAACGGTGTATGCCTTGTATTCTAAGTTCCTTCGCGATGACCTTGGAGAGAGGCATTTGGACATCCGCTGGCGGGTAGCCGACAAGAACTATTCTGCCTCCGGGCTTGGCTATGTCGACGGACTGCTGGATTGACTGAGGTGCGCCCGACGCCTCAATAACGACGTCGACGCCTTCGTTGTCTGTGAGATCCATGATCCTTTCAAGTAAATTCTCCTTCGCTACGTTAATGATTGCCTTCGCCCCGTACTTTTTGGCGTACTCAAGCCTGTAATCGACGACATCGGTGACATGTATTTCAAGGGCGCCGAATGTTTTCGCAGCCTGAAGCGCCATCTGCCCAATTGGTCCTGCTCCTAACACTGCCACGGTGTCCTGGACTGTGACCTCGCCCATCCTTGCAGCCATCATGCCGACTGCCAAGGGCTCAATCATCGCGCCCTCCTCGAACGACATTTCGTCGGGCATGACGAAAACGTTCTGCTCAGGCGCAGAGGCATATTCAGCAAAAGCTCCACCGTATGGCGGGGTGGCGTAGAACTTGACCTCCCTGCAGAGGTTGTACCTTCCCGATTTACAGTATTCGCATTTTCCGCACGTGAAGCCTGGTTCGATGGCTACTCTCTGCCCGATTTTGAGGCTTTTTAATTCGTCGCCTATTTCGACGATTTCTCCTGCGCATTCGTGCCCCAGAATCAAGGGTTCTTTCACCACGAACGAGGCAACGGCGCCTTTAAGGTAGTAGTGTAAATCGGAGCCGCAGATGCCCACTCGCCTCATTCTTACGAGCGACTCGTTGGCGTTGATTTGGGGGATAGGAACCTCTTCAAGGCGCAGGTCCAGAGGTTTGTGCAGCACGGCGGCTTTCATTTTTCCCTTCATGCCTTGTTCGCCTTTAGCTTCATGCATTAAATCGGATAATAGGTCTTTCACGTATATAGACATAGAGCGCCATTAACCTTCCAATGTAATCGGCACATTTATATCCAGATACTGTAAAATACTGATGAACCTAGGCGGTAAACGTTGGTACAATTTAACCTGCAAAAGCTGCGTTCAATATTCATCCTGCCGGTGATAATCTTTTTACTTCTAATTCCTACCACCGTCCTTGCAAGCTTCGGTATAATTTTCTACACTTTCTCGTCGCACGAAAATGGCGATTTCCTCTGGTTCGAGAACCAGTACGTGTCGATGGGGTTCCCCAAGAATTGGTATGGAGCTCCATTAGAATATTATAATTCGACAATTGGGAACATGTTCAGCGCCATTTTCTTCGCTCCTGACTCATTTTTAGCCATCGGATTAACGATTTATGACAAGGCAGCGACCCAAAATTTTCTGAACGTTTATAACTTCACGGACACTCGTGCCATTCTGGAGTACGAGGCGAACAGCACTTACCAAGGCATTATAGAATCCAGCAGTAACGCGACGCTTGAAATGGTCGAAACGGGCAATAGGACCCTAGGCGATTATGAGGCTGAGTATTCGGTTTACCTGATTAGGAATGGCTATTACGAAAACAATGTGTCGAAAAACTTGTCGTTTTTGACGATTTTCTTTTTCGCCGATGAAAGGCTAGTCCAGATTGCCTACTGGGGGAATGAGGAATCCTTCGCGCTGGATCGTCAGATGTTTGAAACGGTTCTGTCCCAAATGAGCGTGAAAACATGAAAAAGAGCGCCCCTGACGAAGAGTCTTACGAGCGGATGGACTTCGTCCACATACTGTTAGGCGGAACCATCGCGTTCGGAATAACGGTCCTCCTCATCGACATCGCCCAGAACCTGCTTCAGCAAACCCTTGTTGAACAGGGAATGGCAGGCACTATGTTCTATGTGGACAATTTCCAGTTTGCCCGTGGGTTCTTCATTCTTGGACTGGTGTATCTGCCGAGCGGCTTCGTCGGTGGAATTTACACGGGTTACAACGTTACCATAAAATTAAAGATAACCCTGCTTATTCCTACGATAATCAGCACGTTAGGATTCTTCCTGCTGGCAACGTTGCTGGCTAACTACGCCATTACTCTTCAGTTTTTGGGCCTGATAGTTCTTCAGTTCGTAGGAACGCTGATAGGCCTCTATCTAGGCGGGTACGCGATAAACTGGAATCTCCTGCACGAAAAAAAGGAAACCCCGGGCAAGCTAACACTCAACGTTAGCAAGAAATCTAAATAAAAGATTCGTGCGAGCTAATAGACAATTATTATTGTGACGTCGTTGACGTTTGTGCCAGTGGGACCTGTGCGTATCAGCCCGCCTACGCGGGAAAAGAACCCGTAAGAATCGTTGTTTTTCATGTAATGTCTTGCGTCCAGCCCGATTCCTCTAGAGTTCTTCATCGTGTCCCCGTCAACAAAGGCTCCGGCAGCGTCGGTCGGTCCGTCAACGCCGTCCGTGCTGATTGAGACAATCACGACATTATCCAATCCATCAATCTTCAGCGACGAAGCCAAGGCGAGCTCCTGGTTACGTCCACCCTTGCCGCTTCCGGAGACCGTGACCGTCGTTTCGCCCCCAACTACGATCCCGAGCGGTGGAGGCAGTGGGTTGCTCGAGGCAAGGGCTTCCTTTGCCAGTGCGCTGAGTGCGGTTCCGACTTCTCGTGCCTCGCCTTCCAGATACGACGAGAGAAATAACGTCTTTAATCCAGACCTTTCTAGGGCTTTGACTGCGGCTTGACATGCTAGACGGTTGTTGCCTACAACGAAGTTGTGTACTTTCTCAAATGTTGGGTCGCCTTTCTTCGGAGTTTCGTCGATTAAGCCCTTCTCTCCGTCGGACAAAGTCTTTCTTATTGAGCCCGGCGCCTTCTCCCACACGTCGTATGTTTCTAGAATCTTTCTCGCCTCTTTGAAGGTCGACGAGTCGGGAACTGTCGGGCCTGAGGCTATCACGTCCAAGGGGTCGCCGAGGACGTCGGACAGCATGAGCCCCAGAACCGTCGCTGGGCAGGCTGCCTTCGCGAGCTGCCCGCCCTTGAAGGCTGAAACGTGCTTCCGCACCGTGTTCATCTCGTTGATTGTGGCTCCGCACTTCAGAAGCAAATCCGTGACCTTCTGCTCGTCCCTGATGGTGATGCCCGCCCTAGGCAGAGCCATGAGGCTTGAGCCTCCGCCTGAAATTAAGCAAATGACCAAATCGTCCTCTTTAACGCTACTGACTAGGTTCATGATTTTTTGTGCTGCTTCGACACTGCTTTCGTCAGGTATGGGATGGCTGGCTTCAATGAATGCTATCCTTTTTGTCCTGTACTTGCTTGAAGTCCCTTTCGGGACGATTATCAAGCCACGGTTAATAAGGTTTCCGAGAATTTCTTCAAGGGCTTCCGCCATGAAGCCACTGGCTTTTCCTCCGCCGACCACGAAGATGTTGCTGAAGGACGAGAGGTTAAACGATTCTCCACCAACAGACAAAATATCATTTTTTACCTGAACTTTGGACTTTACGACCTTTCTAGGGTCAACTGCGTCAAGCAGAAATTCAACAGCGTCTAGGACGGTTTCCCGCGCCCTCCTGTTTGCAGGCGAGGAAGCGCTATCAAGTAATTCCTGTCTATTCACGATTTTTGCCATGCGTCTCCTCCCTCATAAGAAAATCGGTGAAAGACGTTGATAAAGAATCTAAAGCCATGATACACGTTTTCTGGCATACGCCACAGCGCCTATTTATGTTTTATTATGCCTATACGTTTTTTCGCGGATTCGCTGAGGCTGCCACAAAAACCGTTAAAACATGGATAATAAAATTGTCCTAAACCACAATTGTCCGAAATATCCTTTTTTTCGGTTTTTTTTGGACCAAAAAAATGAACAATGCAATTAGAAACTGTTTGATGGGACTGTTGATTTATGTAAAATTCGCTGTTTTCAATATATTCAATGCGTAACTATGCAATTAAGCCTCTTTTTCCGTCGAACGCGAAGGCTCATCTGGATGTTTGGTCAATGAAACTATCTATGGTGTTTAGAGCGTCTCGTAGTATTTTGCCTTTTTTTAGGGACAATTTTTGTATCCATGTTTTCTGACGGTTTTTTTATGCGACTGTCATCGAATACTGTTCTCCGTAGTCCGCTATCACGTTGATTTTCCCGCGTATTTCCTCGTCCAGAGAGGGGTCTCCAGTGTCGACCCTCAGGCTCCTTTGCTGCCGCAGCTTGCTTTTAGTGGCGACCACGATGATGTTCTTTATTCCAACCTGTCTGATGACGGACGGGCTGATCTGCTGGTTTCCCCTGCCGAAAATGAAGCCCTGCCCTCCGATCGGCGTCACGACGATTCTGGCGTCCTTGTTCTGGATTCTTTTCAGGATTTCCTTCTCGTTCACGTCGTGGGCGACGATCCTTCTGTCGCGTAGAAGGTCCACCCCGAGGAGCGTCTTCTTCTGGTCGAGAAGGTCAGTTATGGTCCGAGTAGTCGTTCCTGGGCCGACGATGTACGTGACTTTGGGAGCCATGACTTTGTCGATGAAGTAGATGGCTATGGCGGCTTGGTTCCGCAACTCATCCTCCGTCTGGGGGCTGGCGACCTTTGTGCCCTGCATCAGATTCGGCTCGTACGGGGTCGTGACATAGCCGTAGAGCCTCGCTGAGACCCGCCCGCCTCGGAAGGCTTCCTCGTCCACGTCCATGACCTCGGCCTCTCTCAGAGGAAGCCCCTCAAAGAGGAAACGGTACGCTGTGCTGGCTGCCGACTCGGGGTTGAACGCGAACACCGCGCTGTGCATCTTGACGCCCGTGGGTACGCCCAGAATGGGAACTTGGGTGCCGACAGCGTCCATCATGTTTCTGGCTGTTCCGTCCCCTCCGCAGAAGACAAGCAAGTCCACGCCCTCATCCATTATGATCTTGGCTGCGTTCATGGTGTCTTGGGCGCTTGTTTCGTCCTTTACTTCGCCGAAGGCTCTGTATTCGAATCCCGTGCTTTGAGCCTCGGAGGCTCCCATCATCCCCGCAGCTGCAACGATGAGGATTTCGTCCTTCGCTGGCTTCAGGACAGAAAGGAACAGCTTCGCCCTTTTAGGCGCAACCGTGTTCGCGCCTAGAACCCTTGCCTTTTCTAGGGTTTCTTTGCCGTCGGTTCCCTTCAGTCCGACTGCGCCGCCCATTCCAGCGATGGGATTCACGATTAAGCCGAGCTTCTTCATGAGTCTTCTCGAATAAAATCTTCCTTGTCCTATTTATTTTGGTCTGAAGTAGGGGATGACCTTTTCCGCGTAAAGATGAATGTTCTCGCGGGTCGTTGGGACAATTTTGACAATTATGTGCTCTGCTCCCGCCTTAACGTAGTCTTCGATTCTACTTATCCACTCGTCGGGGTCTCCGACAATGCAGATTTCGCCGATGTCCCTCAATCTCAGGTTCAGCCTCAACGCCCTTCTTCTTTCTGGGAGAATCTGCTCCTCAGCCGTCTTCCAAGCCTCTTCGGATTTTGGCGAAATGCTAGCGTAAGTGTAGCATCCTGCCTCGATCTGTTCGCCTTTTCTTCCGACTTTTCTCGCGTGGTTCCGTATGGTTTCCAGCTTCTGTCGGTACTCGTCCACTGTCGGGTTCGGTATGACCCAGCCGTCTCCCAGCTCGGCCGTCAGCTTCAGCATGTACGGCCCTGAGCTTCCGATCCAGATGGGCGGGTGGGGCTTCTGCATTGGTCTGGGCAGGCAGGTGCCATCCTTAATTTGGTAGAATTTTCCGTCGTAGTCGACCGAGGGCTCCTCCCACAGCATCTTCACCATCTTCACGGACTCGCGCGTCATGCTGGCTCTCTCTTCGAACGGGAACCCGAAGGCTTCGAACTCCTTTCTAAGCCAGCCTGCTCCGATTCCGAGGACGAAGCGTCCGCCCGAGATGATGTCAAGCGTGGCTCCCGCCTTAGCGATGAGGGCGGGGTGGCGGAATGGTGCACAAACGACCTTCGTCCCAATTGTAATCTTTTTAGTGGTTGCGGCCACTGCGGACAGCGACGCGAACGCTTCGAGTGAGCCTTTGCTGGGAACCGTGTACATGAGGTGGTCCGACATCCAGACAGAGTCGAGCCCCAGCTTCTCCGCGAGCCCCGCTGTCTCGATGATTTGTTTGAACGCGGCGTATTCCCATGGCCAAATCGTCAAATCCAGACCAAACTTTACCATATACCGCTTCACCAAGCCTCAATTCAGGAAGAATGTTTGTGGCTTATTGTTTCTTTTAAAATGTTTATTTGGTTTTGTGTTTCCGCTGTTTCTTCGGAATGGTCATCTGATTTGTTCAACAATATTTGAGTGTCAACAGTCTTTTTGGTTTGAGTGTCAAAACGCGAAGGCACTATCTGATTTGCATTGCAATTTTTCTGTTGTTTTGGTGCGCAAATTTCTTACGAATGTCTTGTTTAAGGTTGTTACGATTATATGGGTGAACATTGAACTATTTGTGGAGAGGAGCCATGAAGCCGTTCAGCTTCGTTCACGTCGCGGACCTGCACTTGGGCTACGAGCAGTACAACCTTGCTGTCCGGCGGGAGGACTTCGACAGGGCTTTCCGCGAGGTCGTGGACAGGACGATTGAGCTCAAGCCCAGCTTCATGGTGGTCGCGGGGGACATTTTTCACCAAGCCCGCCCCTCCAATGTGACGCTTGAGAGCGCAGTCAGGAACTTCACGAGACTCAGAGACGCCGGCATCCCCGTTCTTGCCGTTGATGGCTCTCACGATGCTGCTCCTAACGTTTTAACGGGGACGATTCTTTTTCCCCTCGACAGCGCGGGACTGATTCATTATCTGCCGAGGCACAGGGGCGCGTGCTGGAGCAACGACGACTGCTACGTGTACGGCATCCCGAACTACAGGTCTCGCTTCCGCACGGAGGCTCAGCTGCCCAAGTTCTACGAGGTGAACGAGCCCAAGCCGCGGCCTGACGCCTTCAATGTCTTCGTGTTCCACATGGCCCTCGACGTGCCTGAAATCATGAAGGGGCTGTCGCCGTACATGGCTGAGGCTTCGCCCGACTATGTCCCCAGCGGATTTGACTATTACGCAGGTGGGCACCTTCACGCGCCTTGGCAGTTCCCCTTCAAAAAGGCGATGCTTGTTTACAGTGGCTCAACCGAGACGGTGAGCTCTGAGGATGCAGCGACGGAGAAAGGGTTCTACCACGTCGAGGTCAGGCAGAAGAACAACTTCAGCGTTTCGAGGGTAAAGCTCGAGACTCCCCGTCGATTCAAGATTCTGGAGAAAGACTATTCTGGTCTATTGCCACAGAAAATCACCGAAATGGCAGCCGAGATGGTGAAGGAGGCGGATGAACCCGAAGCCGTCATCGTCCCGACGTTGAAGGGAACCCTACCTATGGAGTCCAGCAGGAGACAAGTTGACCTTGCCATGATTAGGGGCGCCGCGGAAAAGGCCCTCTTGGTGCACGTCCTGAACGACCTGAGGGAGACGGACATCCCCGAGGAGACGATTCGTTCCATCTTCGAGGGCGAGATGAAGGACCTGAAGGCCAAGTCGTTCGAGTACTTCCGCCAGTACTTCGCCCAGAGGTACAAGGAGTCCGACGTGGAGAGGAACGCCCATCTGGCACTCGACCTGATTCAGCTTCTGGTCAAGGGGGACGATGTGAAGGCGACGTCGCTTCTGGAGGGAGCCTTCGGTGAAGATTGAAAGCGTCGAGCTCGAGAACATCAGAAGCCACGCGGACACCCGAATCGAGTTCAGCGACGGCTTTAACTGCCTCGTAGGCGGGTTGGGCACGGGAAAATCGAGTATACTCTACGCCGTCGACTTCGCGCTTTTTGGCGAACCCATCGGACGAAGCTACGATTACTTGCTTAGGGAAGACGCGGACTTTGGTAAGGTGACCGTGAAGTTCACGAAGAACGGGAAGGAGTACGCTATCCAGAGAGCCCTGAGGAGGCAGAACGACCGAATCAGCCAAGACATGGAGCAACTCAAGTTTCTAGAGGAAGGCAAGGTCATGGCTGAAATGAAGGGCGAAGCGGTCGCGGAGCAGCTGGCTTCGGTCACGGGGTTCGACAGGGACATCTTCAGGGAAATCGTGTGGATTCGGCAGGAGCACCTGAAGGACGTCCTCAACATGACGCCCTCCGAGAGGCAAAAAAAGCTCGACGAGCTCTTTGGACTCTCCGACTACGAGGCAGCATGGACGAACCTGAGACCCGTCATCGCGGGGCTCGAAAAGGAGTCGGGCATCCTGCAGATGGACGCCGACGTCGTGGGAATCGGCGAGTTGGCATCCAGAAGGAACGACGCCGTCAAGGAGCTCGAAGCGAACGAGAACGAGCTCGCAGAAACCAAAACTAGACTATTAGAAGCAGAAAAGGAGTCCCAGCAGACATCGGAGAGGCTGAAGACCCTTGAGGCTGTCCGGAGGGCTAACGAGCAACTACATAGGGAGGAAGCCAGCCTTCAGGCGAGACTGTCGGGCATTCAGCAGTCGTCCGTTAGGCTGAATGAGGAGATAGAGAAACGGACAAAGAGGGTTGAGGAGTCGCAGAAACGCCTCGACAACCTGAACTCCCAGCTGAACTCCTCCAAGGGCAAACTGCGAGAAATCGGATTGCCGCCTGAGCTCACAGTTGAGCAGCTGGTGAATTACAGGCAGACGTTGACGGGCGAAATCACTGGGAACCTGGGTCGCGAAGAAAGCCTCAAGGGCGACATCAGCAGGTCGACGCAGCGGATAACGAACCTTGTTAAGGAAAATACTTGCCCGTTGTGCCTTCAGGTTCTCAGCCCAGAATACAAGGAAAACCTGATGCAGAGGCTGTACAAGGAAGTCGCGGACAGCAAGCAGCAGCTGACAGTCCTCGAGGACGCGACTGGGAAGCACGAAAGCATCCACAACATCATCGAAGCCATAATCCACAATTTTCAGACGAACCAAACCCGAATGGAAGAAGTTTCGGGGCAGATTGAGGAAGAGAAAAAAAGCCTCGTCGACACCCAAGGAAGACTTGGCCAAAGCCGAAACGACGAAACATCAGTCAACGCCGAGCTAACGGCGCTTCGCTCAAGAATCAAGGAGTTCGACGTGTCTGAGCTGGAGAAGGCGGAGGCGGAAAACAAGGCAGCCTACGAGATGCTTTCAGACCTCAGGCACAAAGCCCAAGCCAACGAAACAAGTAGGGGGGAAATCCAGAAGAGGCTTCAGGCGCTTGAGGAACGGCTCAAGATTGCTGAACAAAAAACGTCAAGACTCGAGAAAGTCAAGAAGGCCGTGTCCCTCGCCCAAGAAATCCGCCAGTCCTACCGGAGCATCCAACCCAAGCTGAGGGGCGAATTCGTCAGGTACCTCGAGAGGGTCGTGCAGCAGTTCCTCGACGAGCTTTCGGGAGCCGAAGGAGCTGCGGTTTCTGTAAAGATTGATGAGGATTATACTCCGATGGTTGAGGGCGAAAAAGGGCAAGAAAGGAGCTCCCTGAACCTTTCAGGCGGCGAAAGGACGCAGCTGGCCTTCGCCTACCGTCTGGGCTTGGGGCAGCTCATCATGCAGTGGAGGGCGGGGCACGGGCTTCCAATGCTCTTCTTGGACGAGCCGACCGAAAGCCTTGGAAGGGAGGATGGCTCGATAGACAGACTCGCCGAGTCGCTTTCGAGGCTGAAGACCGTTGAGCAGATCATCGCAGTCACCCACAGCGAAGCCTTTGCGGAGAAGGCCGACCACGTAATAAGGTTGGAGAAGCACGAAAATAGAAGCGCCGCGTCCGTAGAGCGGTAGGCAACTAATCTCGCGAGAATCGCGCTACACAACATTTATTTCCTTATTTTGAATAATTTTTGAGATTGCTTGACACTGGTGATGCAGATTGGCAGTGAAACAGGGTCCGACGGTGAACAGGGAGACTGGTCAGGGTCCCATGGCGACTGTGGGTAAAGTTATTCAGGCGATAGGAGGTATAGCCTTCGCCTACGTTTTCATTTTCAAGTTCTTCATTCCAGCCCTCAACGCGCCCGACTTTTTTGCCGACTGGATTTTGACTAGCGAAGGTATCCAGAGCTTGCTCATCAATTTCGTTCCCGTAATAGTTTTAATTGCGATTGGGGGTTACATCCAGAGCGCGTCGATAAACAAGAGAGCAAAACAGCAAGACCGAATCATCGGCTTCCTCAAAGTGTACGGGACGATTTCTCTCGCAGAACTCGCTTCGCGCATGGGCATGACGGTCGACGCGTTAGAAAAGGAGTTAACAGCAATCCGCGTCGGACGGGACGTAGTCTTCACAATAAGCAACGGATTCGTCATCATGGCCGGGTCCGAGAAGACTGAACCACCAAAAAACGTGGAATTCAGAGAAGTGGAACGGATAACGAGGGAAATAGCTACGACCAAGTGCAGGTACTGCGGAAGCGTAATACCCGTGAACAGCACCAAATGCCCGAACTGCGGAGCCAACCTATCCTAAAATTATGGTTCGCCAGTAATGAAAATAGAATCTACACTGGATGTTTTGTACAATAATTCAGCACAATAACTAATGGTCCGTTTATTGAGTCACCAGTAGTTGAACGGCAGGTCCTTCATGTACTCGTTGAGGGACTTCGTCACGGACTCCCCCGAAGCGCGGTACTTGAGGACCCGCACGAGCGCTGAGGCCAGCTCCAGTGTGGTAACGACGGGGATGTTGAACTCGACCGCCAGCCTCCGAATCGTGTACTCGTCCTCCAGAACTTCGGACTTCACGCCAGTGGAGTTTGCAGACGGGATATTGATGACAAGGTTAATTTTTCTCTCAATCAGGTAGTCGACGATGTTGGGCTTCTTCGCCGCCTCCCTCACCTTGTGCAAGATTGTTACGTTATCCAACCCAGCCTTCCTGATGGCGTCAGCCGTGTGGTCAGTCGCGTAGATGCTGAAGCCCAAATCCCTCAGGCTCCTCGCAAGGGGCACGACCTTCTTCTTCATCTGCTCTCCGCCCACCGTGATGAGAACCGAACCGCCCTCCTCCGGCATCTCAAACTCGACCGACTGAAGCGCCTTAAGCAGCGCGTCAGCGAAGTTCTCGCCGATGCACGCCGCCTCGCCTGTGCTCAGCATCTCGACGCCCAGAATCGGGTCTGCGCCCGTCAGCCGCATGAAGCTGAACTGGGGAACCTTGATGCCCACGTGGGGGATGGGCTTCAGCTTTGTGATTCCTATGCTGCGGAGCGTTTTGCCCAGCATGATGGCGGTCGAAACCTCTATCAGGTTGACCCCCCGCGTCTTACTCACGTAGGGCAGCGACCTTGAAGCCCTGAGGTTGCATTCGATGACTGAGACTCCGCCTTCCTTGACGAGGTACTGGATGTTGAACGGTCCCCTGATTCGGAGGGCTTTGGCGATTTCTCGCGAGTAATCTTCAATCGTTTTCACGATGTCGCTGCTCAGGCTCTGGGGCGGGATGCTCATGACGGCGTCGCCGCTGTGGACGCCTGCCTGCTCAACGTGCTCGATGACCGCGCCGATCAGGGTGCTTTCGCCGTCCGAGACGCCGTCCACCTCCACCTCCTTGGCTCCCGAAACGAACTTCGAGATAACGACGGGGTACTCGCGCGAAACCGTCGTCGCGAGCTCAAGGTAGTCCCTCAGCTCGCCCACGTTCTGGGCAATCCTCATCGCGTAGCCCGAAAGAACGTAGCTCGGTCGGACCAGAACGGGGTACCCGATTTCTGTGGCGAACGTTTCAGCCTCCTTAAGCGTCGTGAGCTTGCTCCACTTCGGCTGCGGCACCCCGAGTTTGTCTAAAAGGGCGCTGAACTTCGACCTGTCCTCGGCCTGGTCTATGCTCTCGCTGGTCGTCCCGAGAAGCTTCACTCCAGCCTTACTGAGCTTCATGGCGAGGTTGTTGGGGATTTGTCCGCCGACGCTTCCGACGACGCCGTAGGGGGCTTCCTTGTCGTGGATGTCGAGGATGCGCTCGAGTGTCAGCTCCTCGAAGTAGAGCTTGTCCGAGATGTCGTAGTCCGTCGAAACCGTCTCGGGGTTGTAGTTCACCATAATGGCCTCGTCTATGCCCTGCCTCTTCAGAGCCCAGATCGTGTTGACGCCTCCCCAGTCGAACTCCACGCTCGAGCCGATCCTGAAGACGCCCGCGCCGAGAACCATCACCTTCTTCCCCTTGGCGCCGAACTCCAAGTCGTCCTCGTCGCCGTGGTACGTCAGGTAAAGGTAGTTCGTCCTCGCAGGCCACTCCGCCGCCAACGTGTCGATCTGCTTCACGACGGGAACGATGCCCCTGCTCTTCCTGAGGCTCCTGACTTCCAACTCGCCGACGCCCGTACATTTGGAAATTTGGCCGTCCGAGAACCCCAGGCGCTTGGCTTCGCGTATCAGCTCGGAGCTTTGAGGGCTTTTTATGTTCGAGGTTTTAAGATTCGTCTCCATGTCGATGACGTTCTTGATCTTGTAGAGGAACCACGGGTCGATACCCGTGAGCTTGTAGATATTCTTTATCGTGACCCCCATCTTCATGGCGCGGATGATCTTGAAGAGCCGCTCGTCAGTCGGATGCTCCAGCCCGTCAAGAATGGATTTTATGTCCTCGGAGTCGCCGTCTCCGTTGCCCACAAGCCCGATCTTCCCGATGTCGAGCATCCTCACGGCCTTCTGCAGCGCCTCCTCGAAGTTCCTGCCGATCGCCATAACCTCTCCGACCGACTTCATCTGCGGACCCAAGTGTGGATCGACGTTCCTGAATTTGCGGAGGTCCCAGCGCGGAATCTTCACGACGAGGTAGTCAAGCGCGGGCTCGAAGCACGCGGTGGTGACGCCCGTGACCTTGTTGAGCAGCTCGGGTAGAAGGTAGCCGATCGACAGCTTCGCGGCGATGTACGCGAGTGGATAGCCTGTTGCCTTGCTCGCGAGAGCTGAGCTCCTCGACATCCTGGCGTTGACCTCGATGGCTCTGTAGTCCTCGGACTTCGGGTATAACGCCCACTGGATGTTGCATTCGCCAATGATGCCGAGGCTCTGGATGGCCTTGATTGAGGCTGAGCGGATGAGGTGGTACTCGCGGTTCGTCAGCGTCTGCGACGGCGCGATGACGATAGAGTCGCCCGTGTGGACGCCCATCGGGTCGAAGTTCTCCATGTTGCAGACGGTCAGGCAGTTGTCCTTGTAGTCCCGCATGACCTCGTACTCGATCTCCTTCCACTTCCCAATGTACTCCTCGACGAGAACTTGGGTGATCATGCTCTGGGCAAGCGCCCTTTCGACGATGTCCACGAGCTCCCGCTTGTTATGAGCCACGCCCGACCCCTTGCCGCCGAGAGTGTATGCGACGCGAAGGATAACGGGGTAGCCGAGGTCCTCGGCAATCTTCAGGGCTTCTTCCACAGAGGTCGCTGAGCTGCTCCTCGGAATCGGGATGTCGGCTCTGATCATGGCTCTCCTGAAGAGCTCCCTGTCCTCCGTGTCCTCGATGGCTCTCACAGGAGTCCCAAGGACCTTAACGTCGTACTTCTCGAGTATGCCCGACTGCGAGAGCTTCACGCCGCAGTTCAGAGCGGTTTGACCGCCGAACCCGAGGAGGATTCCGTCGGGCTTCTCCTTGGCGATGACCCTTTCGACGTACTCGGGGATTACGGGCAGCAGGTAGACCTTGCCAGCCAGCCTCGGGTCGGTCTGAATCGTTGCGATGTTGGGGTTGATGAGGATGGTTTCTATGCCCTCCTCCCTTAAAGCTTTGAGGCACTGGCTTCCCGAGTAGTCGAACTCGGCCGCCTCGCCGATTTTTATCGGACCGCTTCCGAGGACCACGATTTTTTTGACCCAGTCGAACTTCGGCATACCCTGTCACCTCATGTTCTCCATGAACTTATCGAAGAGGAATTCCGTGTCGTACGGCCCCGGCGAAGCCTCGGGGTGCCACTGCACGGCGAACGTCCTCCCGTCCTTGTGTCTGACGCCCTCAACGGTCTTGTCGTTGGCGTTAACGAACCAAACTTCGAGGCCCGTGCCCTTCAAAGAGTCGGCACTCGTAGCGTAACCGTGGTTCTGAGTCGTGATGTAGCACCTTCCCGTCTCAAGGTCGTACGCGGGCTGGTTCTGCGACCGGTGCCCGTATTTAAGCTTGTACGTGTCTCCGCCCAGAGCCAGCGAAAGAATGTGGTTCCCCTGGCATATTCCCATGACTGGAACATTTTCTTCGACGAGGCGCTTCACGGTCTCGATTGACGTTTTTGGCAGGAGCTTCGGATCGCCAGGACCGTTACTCAGCACCACGCCATCGGGTTCGAGCTCCATGATTTCGTCGGTTGAGAACGTGTAGGGGACTTGGACGACGTCGAGTTTCCGTTTGAGGAGGTTTCTCAGGATTCCCGCCTTGACGCCGTAGTCGATGAGCACGACCTTCTTCTCCCCATTATTCTTATAGTGAATCGGCTTCTTCACCGAAACCTCGCTAGCAAGGTCCCTCAGGTTCGGGTCGGGGATGCTCTTTGACTCCTCAAGCAATTTGTCAACATCAAGTTTTTTGCCTTTAGGTGAAACCGCGAGTATCCCGAGCATGACTCCCCTTTCTCGGAGCTTCTTCGTGAGGTTCCTTGTGTCTATGCCGTAGATTCCAGGAATGCCCTCGCTCTTTAACCATTGGTGGAGAGTCTTTTCGGACGCCCAGTGGAACGGCTTCTCGCAGAGCTCCTGGATAACGAGCCCCGTGACCTTTATTCCCACGGACTCGAAGTGCGTGGGGAGCCCGAACTTGTCGGCCATTTTGTAGGATGGGACTCCGTAGTTCCCGACCAGAGGATACGTCAAGGTTAGAATCTGTCCGCGGTACGAGGCGTCAGTCAAAGATTCTGGGTACCCCATCATGGAGGTTGAGAAGACAACTTCCCCAGAGACTTTGCGTTGAGCCCCGAAGCCTTTGCCTAAAAAGAGGGTTCCATCTTCGAGAACCAGCGCGGCGTTTCCGTCTTTCCGAGGGCGTGTTTCGGTTTCCAATCAACCCTTCCCCAGCCAAACCAGAAACCGAAATTTAAGCATTACGGTTTGAATTGATTAGTTACTGTTTATTATTGATTGGACACTAGAATTCAGTCTTTCGTCAGCTTCAACGATTTTAGTTTTTTTGCCCGAGACCCAAGACTCCAATTCGGCAACATTTTTCGTTCGGAGAGCCATCATCCTTTTCGCTTCCTTCGGCGCAGGTCCGCCTCTCGTATTGTAGGATTTGACGACGAGCGATGGGTCAGTGCTGTTGTGAATGTCCTCAACTTTCACATTTATCGAGTGGCCAAGGACCTGTTTTGAGGTTTCTGCAATTATCTCCGGCGTTACATCGCCTAGGGACTTGCCTTCCTTCAGTAAGGTTTTTACAATCGCGCCGATTATCGTGTGGGAAGCCCTGAACGGAACCTTATAGTTGCGAACGAGCATGTTGGCTAGCTCGGTCGCCATCATGAACGAGTAGGCGGGCTTCTTGAGCGTTTCTTCTGACACTTTCAGGTCTGGGACAATCTTGGCAAGCATGGAAACGCAGTCCTTCACAGTTTCGAGGGAGCCCCAGAGCTTCGGGGTCACCTCCTGGTAGTCCATGTTGTACGTCGACGGAAGCGACAACAGAGCTGCTGTCGAACCCGTCAGGTTGCCCAGCACCAAGCTCATACGGGAACGAATAACTTCCAGAATATCAGGATTCTTCTTCTGCGGCATTATGCTACTCGTGAAGGCGAACTCGTCGGGCAGCTCAACAATCCCGAACTCCGCCGTGCCCCAGACTTCTAGGTCCTCAACTAGACGTGTGACGTCGACCGCCAATATTGAAAGGTCTGCCAGGGTCTCGAGTATGAAGTCCCGCGAGGTGACGGCGTCAACCGAATTCTCCAGAACCTCGTCGAACCCGAGTAGGTCAGCTGTCTTTTCTCTGTTTATTGGGAAGCTCGTCGTCGCTAATGCGCAGGCACCCATCGGGCACAGATTGATGCGCTTGTACCCTTCTTGGAGGCGTTCCACGTTCCTTTGGAGAGCATCGAACTGCGCAATAAGGTAGTGGGCGAAAGTGATTGGCTGAGCGGGCTGGAGATGAGTATAACCAGGAATTATTGTGTTGACATGTTGTTCGGCTTTATGGAGTAAGGTCTCCTGCAGCGTGGCTATTGTTTGCACTGTTTCGAGGATTTCGTTTCGGAGCTCCATCCTGAGGGCTGTGGCGACTTGGTCGTTGCGACTTTTAGCCAAGTTCAGGTTTCCGCCAACGTTCTGCCCCGTGGTTTTGACCACGGCCTCTTCGACCGCCGTGTGGCCGTCTTCCATGTCGGGGGAGAGCTCAATCTTCCCTTCGAGGCTTGCGAGTGCTTTTAATATGCTTTGACCTTCGTTTTTGTTGATGCTTTTGTATCCAATCAGCATCGAAACGTGGGCTACGTTGATGGCGACGATGTGCTTGAGTATCTTTTTGTCCATGACGGCGGATGAGGTGAACTTCGCTGCGTCTTTTCTTGCGGAGGAAAGCCGCCCCTTCCTAAGCAGCTCAGACATTCTTTTTCGCCGCCGACTTCCGCTTGAAGGCAGTCGCCACCCTCGTCTGGAGACCCCACAGTTCGATGAACCCGGCTGAGGAGGACTGGTTGAAGGTCGACTTGACGTCGTACGTCGCTAGGTCCGTGTCGTAAAGCGAGTTCGGTGAAGACCGCCCCACAACCATGAGGCCACCCTTGTACAGCTTTATTTTGACCTTGCCATTGACGCGTTTCTGCGTGGACTCTATGAAGGCGTCTAGGTCCTCCTTGAGCGGGTCGTTCCACAGCCCCGTGTAGACGAGGTCCGCCCACAGGGCGTCCACCTGCTGCTTGAACGCGGACTCATGCCTCGTCAGGACGAGCTTCTCGAGATCTTTGTGCGCCTCGATGATGACGGTTGCCGCGGGGCACTCGTAGACCTCGCGCGACTTGATGCCGACCAGGCGGTTCTCCACATGGTCAATGCGCCCGACGCCGTTTCGCCCAGCGACCTCGTTCACGAGATCAATCAGAGCCAGAGGCTTCATCTGTCTGCTGTTGACTGCTTTGGGGACTCCGCCTTCGAATTCTATCGTGAGGTATTCGGGCTTATCAGGCGCCTTTTCGGGCGAGGCTGTCCACTCGAACGCGTTTTCGGGTGGCTCCATCTCGGGGTTTTCGAGGACGCCGCACTCTATTGAGCGCCCCCAGAGGTTCTGGTCAACGCTGTAAATTTTTTCGACGCTAACAGGAACCGGGATTCCGTGCTTCTTGGCGAACTCGATTTCCGCCTTCCTGTCCATCTTCCACTCCCGGACGGGCGCAAGTATGGAGATTTCTGGGGCGAGAGCCTTCGCCGTGACCTCTATTCGGACTTGGTCGTTCCCCTTTCCCGTGCAGCCGTGGGCGATGGTGTCGGCGCCTTCTTTCTCCGCGGTTTGGACCAGCTTCTCAGCGATTAGTGGTCTCGAGAGGGCGGTACTCACGGGATATTTCCCTTCGTAGAGGGCGTTGGCTTTGATAGCTGGGAAGACGTAGTTCTCAACGAACTCCTGCTTCGTGTCCAAGGAATAATGGTTAAGGACGCCTAGTTTCTTCGCCTTCTTCTCGATGGCGTCGAGGTCTTCCTTCTGTCCGACATCAAGGGTTACTGTGACGACGTCTGCCTCGTACTTTTCTTGAAGCCACTTCATGAGGACGGACGTGTCCAACCCGCCTGAGTAGGCGAGAACGATTTTTCTTCGCATCTTCTTCGGTCTCCGGTTTTTACTTTGAGACAGCGAAATTCTTATATATACTTTTTGGTCAATATATGCCAAAAACATCACAGGATGACCGAAAATGGTCGAGAACTCGCTTTCGAGGGTAGTCCAGAACCTGATAGAGGAAGACCCGTCTATAGAAGACAGTCTAGAAAGGGGATACGCCAACTTCAGCGGAGTCGCTCGGGTGCTCAAGCCGAAGGCCGAGGGGCTCCTGGGGAAAAAGGTCACGATTGAGGGGATGATTACGGCGGTGAAGAGGGCGCAGGTGAAGTACGTTCCGGGGCAGGACTTCAGGAAAATCGTCGCCCAGAGCATCATCAGCCTGAGGACGGATGTTGCCAAGATGTCGCTCGAGAAGACGCGGAAGAACCTCGAAAAGGCCAGACTCGTCTCAGCGGATTATCCTGAAGCTTTCTTCCAGGTTCTCGAAGGCGCGACGACGTTGACGCTTATCACTGACCAACGAATTTTCAGCGAAGTTCAAGTTGTCTTCAAGGACGTCGAAAAGCTGGAGGAGAAACTGAACCTCGCGGCCATAATTGTGCAGAGCCCAACTGGCATCGTCGGCACGTCTGGGTGCATCGTGGCTTTCTACAATCCTATTGCGAGGGCGCGAATCAACATTGAAGAGACTGTGAGCTGCTACAACGAAACGGTCATCGTTCTAAAAATGGAAGACGCTGCGAGGGCTTTCAGCGTCCTGTCGGACCTTGTCTCGAGCGCCAGGAAGGCTGCGGACAAAAAGTAATTCCTAAATCAATTGTTCCAGGTACTTCTTCGCCTTCAGGAAGCCGTCCTCAGCGCCGAAGAACGGGTCCTCGTGCTCTATGCTCAGGACGTAGTCGTAGCCGACCTCCTTCAGCGCCGCCAGGTAGGCGGTCCAGTTCACTCGTCCCCAGCCCGGCAGCCGGTACCTCCACCAGCCTCCTCCGAGGACCCCCACCTGCCTGAGTTTGTGTTCGACGATTTCGGTGTCCTTCGCGTGAGTGTGATGTATTCTATCCTTGAACCTGTGGACGGCTTCGACGTAGTCGATCTGCTGCCACAACAGGTGTGACGGGTCAAAGTTCAGGCCCAACGTCTCGTCGGGAACGGCGTCCAAGGCGGCCTCGAAGTGGTCCAGTCCCTGCAGGTTTGTGACGTACCAGTTTTCCATCGCGAGCTTCACGCCCTGCGCCTTCGCCCTGTCGACGAACGGGTTGAAGACCTTGGGGAAGTCCTCCCTCAGGGTCTGGAGCTTGTCCTTGCCCGCTGCTGGCCTTCCCGCCTGGGTGCAGGCCACCTTCACGTCGAGGGCTGCGCAGGCGTCGATGACCTTGTTCTGGAACTTCTGGTCTTCGGGGTTTTCGAGGATTCCGAGGCTGTAGAAGGCTAGGCTCGTGATTTCCAGGTTCTTGCCCTTGACTAGATTTTTGATTTTTCCTGCGCTGCCGCTTAGGATTTGGTCAACGTCGAACTGTTTCGAGCCCGGCGAAACGCCGACTTCTAAACCTTTGAAGCCGTTCGCTGATGCCCAGTTCACGATTTTTTCGAAGCTCCAGCCTCCGAACGGAGCTGTCAGAAGACCCACAAACATGGTTCAACACCTCTGCTTTACATGACCGATGTCCATTAAATAATTTTCGAACAAAGGGCAAAGCTCGAGGCCGTGAAATTGCGTTTCTGAAAAAGAGTGCGATATCACATTACTCAATAGAATGACGTGTGAGCGCCGTTTTTGTAGGTTGGTGGGGAGGAGGCCCAGAAGCATAGGAAAGCGCTCAGCACAGACGCTTGGTGACCTAGCTTCGGATTCCTCCTCCTGATGCGCCAGCCAGCCCCGTTCTGTTGGATGTCCGGCGACCGTGAAGCACGCGCGCTAGCTCGTTGCCTGTTGGGCTAGGCGGTGCGTGCCGTTTTTGGGGAGCCTGTTCTATGCGGATTCGGCGGATTTGACGTTGCATTCGACGTAGTATTGGGCGTTTCCCGTGAAGACGGTGATGCCGATTGTTACGCCGATGTCGCTGACGCTGACGCTCTGCGGGTTCATGACGTAGATGATTATCGAGTCTCCTGAGGCCAGTGGCTTGTCGTTCTCGTCGGTTGCGAAGTCTGCAACTTCTCCCTGCGTGTAGAGGAAGCCCGTCCAGCTGTGCGTGGCGTTGGGGCAGTTGAGCGAGGTTGAGAGGGCTGACGAGAGTCTTAGGTAGTATGCGACTGTCCAGTCGGCTTCGACGCCTCTGACCTGGACTTTGTCGACGACGACGTCTCTGCCGCCCACGTTGTCGATTGCGACCGCTGCGATTGCTGTGCCGTTGCCGTAGACCCAGATCTCCTGCTTCGAGAGCTTCAGCGCCTCTTGCTGTGTCCGCGTCGAGGTGATGTTGATGGCGTACATTGTGACTACGCCTGCGAGGAGGACGGAGACCACTAGGATGATGAGCGTCGATACGACGTTGCTTAGCGCCTTTCCGCTGCGAAGTGACCTTTTCATTGTTCGTCCTTCTTTTTCGGGGGATGTTTTTTTGTTACGAACTTTAGTTTAGTACGTGAAATGGATATGAAATTATGTGTGTGAGTAGATGAACACACAGTATGAACCAGCGGTTCAGCTCAGCGAGACGAACATGCCGTCTTTTCTAGAAGTCCCGATTTGAATGAGTGCGAGGCTCTTCGGCTCGTTGGTTGTCTGTCTATTAGAGTTCGATGTTGAGGGCGTCCTTTTCGATTTGCCTCGAAAGGAACCAGAAGACGGCGGCTGAGTATATTAGGACGGGAATTGCCGCGACAATTTCGGTCATGATATCCAGTCTTAGGAGCATGGCGAATATGGCGTAGATGTAGGCTGGGGCAATGAGGAGCCCCGAGAGGAACATCGCGGCGTAGTTGATCATCAGAGCGGGTGTCGCCCTCCGCTTCCTCGTGAGGAAGACTACCATCGTGTACAGGTTGGCTGCGGAGCCTATGATGGAGGCTGACGTTACGAGGACCAGGGGGACGACGGGGTCGGCGCCGTTGGCTGCTGAGAGGATGACGGTTATGGCGGCTGGGACGGCGAAGGCGAGGAGGGCGAAGTCGTAGAGGACGGCTTTGGCGACTTGTCCGAAGCTGAGGCCTGAGGTGAGGGGCATCCACAGGTTGTCGAGCTCGACCATACGCCAGTTGCTGGTCAGCATCGCGGGCACCATGAACGAGTAGAACGCGAGGAGGAACATCCACATTGGGAACGCCGCCTCGCTCTGCCTCATTGCTGTGCTGATAATCAAGAGTATGGCGTAGAACATGAAGACCATGAAGAGGCTGCCGTCCCTCGTTATCCTGACGAGCTCCTTCTTCATGAGGAACGTCCGAAGCGATTTGGAGTCGAGGCTGAGGCTGGCTTTAATTCCGTACCGCGAGAAGAACTGGATGTTCTTCCCCGTCTTTATCGTCTGGACCCTCATCGAGGTGTCGAACGGCGATACGAAGGGCACGGGCTTCGCCAGCTGAAACAGGTTCAGCTTGGAACAATAAAAGAAGGCTGCGAATGAAGCGAGAAAGTATACGACTATTCCCAGAATGACTGTCACGTTGGGTGTTATTCCGCACACCGAGCTCAACATTATTTCCGCAAGCAGCGTCGACGGGTACGGAAGTTGGACGTAACCTATCGGGAGTGGGAGTGCGAGGCTGACGGCTGGAAAAATCAGCAGCAGTATAATGGCTGTAAGGGCGGTTTTAACGAGGCTGTCTTGGCGGTGGGCTTCGAGGACCGCGAACGACGTTTTCGTAAAGTACACGAAGAAGAGGAAGAGCATGAACCCGCCAACGATCATTATAGTTGATATTATGGAGAGTTGAAGGGACGCGACGATCATGACGAGGAAGATGCCCAGCGGCAGCAGGAACACCGAAAACACAGTCAAGTCTGTCAGGAGGCTGACGGCGAGGTACGTTCGGGGCGGGATTGGAGCCGTGAACAACAGGGTCTGCTCGTACTCGTAGGCGACGTACCCCCTGTACGCAGACAGCAGAAGTAGGGCTATGACGCTGCTGAGGAGGGCGGCGAGTTGGTTGACGTATGCCGTGGGGTCGATTCCGGCGTTGACGAGGTTGACGACCGACATGGACATGCCGACGCCCGAAGGCAGCATCCCGACGACGTAGACGGCGATGAGCACCATGCTTGCTTTTGAGGATTTTATTGCGCCCAGGAGGACTTTTAGCTTGAACGCGAGGAGGTCGCGTGCCACGCCCATCTACTGCGTTCTCCTGAAGGCTCCGAAGAGTCCGCGTCTGACTTTGGGTTGTTCGTCCGCTTTTTCGCTTGGAGCTTTCTCGGTTTCTTCGGTGAGCTTCAGGAAGACTTCTTCGAGCGTCGCGTTCTCTTTGGTCGCCGAGAGGCTTCTTAGCTGGTTCAGGTCTCCCGTGGCGACGTTTCTGCCCCTGTGGATGATGGCGACGCGGTTGCACATGCGTTCCGCCGTGTCCAGCATGTGCGTCGACAGGAAGATCGTCTTGCCGTCTCTGGCGCGGGCGTTGAACATTTCCTTTATGGCGTGTTGCCCGGCGGGGTCGATGCCGACTAGGGGCTCGTCGAGTATGAGGAGGTCGGGGTCGTGAATTAATGCGGAAGCCATGGCTGCCTTTTGCCTCATTCCGCGGGACAGCTGGAGAATCAGGGTTTTGCGTTTGTCGGTCAGGTCGAAGACTCTGAGGTACTCGTCTATCCTCTGCTTAATCAGCTCGTTTGGGACGCTGCGTATCCTGCCCGAGTAGATGACGAGCTCCTCGACGGTCAGGTAGTCGGGCAGCGCGACGGACTCGGGCACGTAGCCTATCGACCGCTTGTACTCGTACGGGCTCTGAGCGGGGTCCACGTTGTTGACGAGGATTGCGCCCCTGTCCATCCTGAGGAGCCCCAAGACGATCTTTATGCACGTCGTCTTGCCCGCGCCGTTCGGACCCACGAGCCCGAAGATTTCGCCCCTCCTCACTTCGAGGTCTAGTCCGCTGAGGGCTTGGACGTCGTCGTAAGCCTTCCAGACATCAGTGAGCTTCAGGATTTCGGACATTCCGCCCCCTACCTCTTGTAGCCGATTTTCCTCAGGAAGCCCTTGCGCCACTCCGCGCCCTTCTCGTCCTCGACGCCTAGGGGTTTCTGCCCGTCGATGACGCCCAGCACGCCCCTGCCCTGCTCGGACTCGGCAACGATCACTTCCAGCGGGTTGGCTGTGGCGGCGAAGATGGTGCACACCTCGGGGACCGCCTTCAGGGCGTTCAGGACGTTGATGGGGTAGGCTTCCCTCAGGAAGACGATGAAGGTGTGCCCGCAGCCCAGCTTGAGCATGTTCTCAGCTGCCGCCTTCTTTAGCTCCTCGTCGGTGCCTTCTACTCTTACGAGTTTTTCGCCGCTGCTCTCGCAGAATGCCACCCCAAATTTGATGTTAGGTACAGAGCCGACAATGACTTCGTAGACGTCCTCAACGGTCTTGATGAAATGCGACATTCCGAGAATTACGTTGCATCCTTCAGGCATGTTGATTTTCACGATGCCAGTTTCCATCGCGCATCACTCCCAAAACAAAGAAAGTATTGAACAATAAACCATTGAAAGCAGCGTATTAACCTTTATTTCCGCTTAAAGACGTGACGCGCCGTTAGCAGATTTTCTCGCATCTTGGGCAGTGTCTGTGTCTCAGCGTGTGCTCCGAGTCCCAGCTGGAATCGTGGACGCTGACGTTGAGGAAGACCATTCCGCACCCGCCGCACTTCGTGAAGACCAGTCTCGAGGGCAGTTCGGTGAGTATGTACACGAACAGGTAAATCCACAGGAATGCGAGGCAGGAGACGAGCAGGTCAGAAGTAACTAAAGAAACGTTGAACTGTTCAGCTAGGAAAACCGTGAAGTTGACGAAGACCGCGAAGTTCCCCTCCGTCAGGAAGAGGCAGAAGATGAAAACCTTTATTCCCTGAATGACGTCCTTCCAGTCTCCCGCCGAAACGCTCAGTCTATTACCAAGGAACAGTCCTTCGGTCACTCCCTTAGAGAAAATGTACAACCCAACGAGGAGCAGCAGTCGGTTGACCAGTTCAAACGTCGAAATGAGGACGTTGTACCAGAAACTGAGCAATATTCCTAGAACCACACAGATAGTGGCATAGACGAAGTTTCCAATCGCACGGGGAGTCTTCTTTTGGTACGCATTGATAGCCATCAAGGTTAGAAAACGGATTGCCGACAGTAAGGTAAGCAGCACTCCGAAGTTAACAACGGTCACGGAGAGCGTGACTGCTTCGAGGGAAATGGCATCCTCAGCCAAGCGAACCATGTCAAAGAGAAGAGATGGGTAAAGAATCCAGTACACCGCAACGACGAAAACAAGAAGACCTAACCAACCGAGCTTAACCCATTCCTCAACGAGAACCTTCCGCCTAACCGGCTCTTCAGACAACATTAATTCACGTCATACTCTTTATCGAGTAATTCGCCCAAATCATTACGTAATCTTCCCACTCCACATTAATTAATGATATATTTCAGTATGAATTCTGAATGACAATGCTAACAAGTGGATTCATCTTTGTATGCAGCCTACTCGCATACCCCTACATGAGGCTCAAGCACGGCAAACAAATAACAAGACCACTTTTAAAATTAGGGTTCAAACCCGAGAAATGAGAGTGCTATTTTCGCATTACCCTTATTGTAATTGAGTTTAGTAAAATATTGATGATGTCATTACATCTTTATAATATTCGGATTATTTCATCATAAATTTTCAAGATTTCGTCAGGAATAAAAGTCATGTTTAGAGCTATATCTGGTCCTTTAGTTTTATTATTAGGTTTTGGTTGAAGGTAATCCTCAATATCATTTTTAGACAAACAATAAACTGGAATTTTATTTAATTCCTTTTTTTTATTTTTATTTGAAATATAAGTGTTGTGTATTTGTTCAATTGTTTCACAAAATTGAAATTCAGGAAGATTTTTCCACCGATTTAAATTAAACATTTTAATTTTTTCCTGAACTTTCGACTTTATATCACCATCAAATAAAAGTAATGCTCGATATGGGTATTTAGGTACAGTATGAAGTAAATGTTCGCAAAAACTACCTCCAAGATGATAAATCATAATTCTGTTCATGATTTCGAAGAAGTTAAAATTCCTTTTTTTCTTTGTTTGTTTCAAATTCTCGAGATATTTTCTTAAGAAAATTTGATGAATGTATACATCAAATTTTCCCTCCACATAGAGATGGAAATCCCCTAAACATGTTGTATGTGCTAAATATCCAGCGAAAGTATTTGGATCATCAAAGTTTTTATTCAAGTCAATTTTTACAAATCCATTCTCAACTATTGAAAATAGATAGATACATAATTTTTCTTTATCCCAAAGCTTGGGATTTACAAACGTCGGATCATGAGTGGTAATAAAAATTTGTTTATTTTTCATCTCTTGTTTTAGAAATTCGATAAATTCTCTTATAGCTGCAGGATTCAAACCTAATTCTGGTTCATCTATTAATATAATATTTGACTCATTTTCAGAAACAATATCAGTTATTAAACATTCCATTGATCTAACTCCAGAACCTTGCTCACTTATAGGCGTTTGAAATCTATTCTTACCTCTTAAGTAATCAAGTGTTCCCGTTCGATAACTTGCCAAATTCGAGTCAATAGTTCTATTAATGGAATCATGAACTTTCTGTTGGTTAGAAGCTTCAAGATTCTTATCAATAGCATACTTTGCTATTTCAACACCTTTATAAGTTCGTAACCTATCTTCAGGGCATTCCAGTATCGACTTGCTGATACCATTCATTATTTTAGAATCAATTACAACTGCATGAGTACTGATTAATTCTGCACCATGACCCTGAAGAGCTATTTTATTTTTCCATTCTCTCACATGATTAATATTTTCAAGAATTGCAGTTTCTTGAGAATGTTGTTTTTGTTTAAAAACAATACGAACTCGTTCAAGAAATTCTTCAAAACTATTTTTTTTATTCTCATTAAAACCTTCTAAATATTTTTCATTAAATGAAAAAATAATATCCGGTTCAATTTGATTCTCAAATGCATCTCTATCATTTTTAATACAAATATACTGAGGTAATAGGTTTTGCCCTCTAATTAAATCGCAGTATTTACATGTTGAATGACTGTAAGGTATGCTTTTAAATGTTTTTAGTCTTTTTATAGCCTCTAATACATTTGTTTTTCCACAGTTATTTGGTCCAATAATAATGTTAATATCTTTCAGATCGTTTAGGCTTGTGTTCTTAATATTTTTGAAATTAAAGATTTGAATGTTTGAGAGAATTATCATATTTTTCCACTTTAATATATTTCTCTATTAGATGCTTATATTTTTTTAATACATTGGAAAAAATGTTTCCTAAATGTTTGAGATATGAAATTTTAATCGACAAGGTAAACAGGGTGTAAACTCTTTATTGTTTTGCTGGCAGATGGTTCTGAATGACTACTATAAACGACGAGGAATTAATTAAGAAAGCACAGTCAGTCCTTAAGCCGAGGAGGATTAGGCATGGTTTGAGTGTTGGGGACGTTGGTTGTGCTTTGGTGTCTGAGGGTGGTAACGTGTTCGTGGGGGTCTGCGTCGACACGGGCAGCGGCATGGGGTTCTGCGCGGAGCACAGCGCCGTCGCCGCGATGGTCACCGGCGGCGAGCTCGTAGTCAGGAAGATAGTGGCGGTCGCCGAGGGCGGCAAGCCGATCCCGCCGTGCGGCAGGTGCAGGGAGTTCATGAGCCAGATCCACGAGCGCAACATGGAAGCCGAAGTCATCATCGCCGAGGACAAAAAGGTCAAGCTCAGGGACCTGCTGCCGTACCCGTGGGACGCCGAAACAAAGGACGACGCCTAGAAAAATGGTCAGCTTCTCGGACCAGCCTGTACATAGCCCCCCTAGGCGGATGAGAACCTACATAAATTTGCGCCCCAAAACAATCGAAAACTTGCGCCCAAATCAGAACGGGTCCACGACAGCGCTGTTTGATGATCATAATTGAAAAAAATTTGATGATCAAATCAGATTAGGTTCAGGCTGCATTTGCTAGACAAAATCTGAAAGCCGATGATACACAAAACAGACAGGGCCTATTCAGCCTAGGCGCAAATGTTGTTCAAACAAAAGCGCGCGCGCGTTTACGCTTTTGCATGTTTAGATTGTGATGAGGAAAACTACGTCCTTGTGAAAGATTTTTCTTTCCTTGTTATTCACTTTCTCCATTTTCTCGAAGTGTTCATAAGAGCACTTGACCCCTACGACCTTCCCGTTTTCGCTGATCCACACTATCTTGGCGTTATGGCCTTCAGGACACTTATAGACGTCTCCAACCTTCAAATCCATTCAAGTCAACCTTCAAAATGACCCTTCAACGCAAGCAGCATTCCAAAACAAGAATCCAAATCCCAGCTAGCCAGAAATCCGACCTACCTTAAAGATCTCTGAGGATTCCTTTTGAACCTCTTCTTGCATTTCACGCTGCAGAAATAATACGTTTCTCCTTCATGGTTGATCTTGAATCTGGCTGTTCTCTCGTCCAGAACCATTCCACATACGGGATCTCTAGGCATTGCTCCACTCTTCGCCCTAAATAACTGTGATGCACATAGATAAGGAATCCTCTTATTCATCTTCCTACCATGGGTGACTCGCCTTTCCAGCAGAAACATCCACATTACTGTGAGAATAATGGAACAGTAAAAGAATTTGCCACTCAAAAACAGGACAGGTCTGTGGCTACGCTGTTTGTTAGTCAAAACTGCAGAACCATTGTTGAACAAAACAGACCTCGGTCACTCATGGACTGTGCCTTTAGGAGATTCGTCAGGGCTTCCTCGCCATCACGATCGCCTGGAAAACGTACTTCGCCGTGGAGCGGTTCTGGACGAGGACCCTCTTCACGCGTCCGACCTTAAGGAATTTATTCCTGAGATCCGAGCTCGTAACCATGAGCCTCAACGTGACCCAGACGATCCTGAGCATGTTCTTCCAGCCACCCATGTTCCTGACCTTATCTCGGAAGCCCGGCTCCTTGAACCTCTCGGACACGCAGACGCCCACGAAGCCAGCTTTCCCCAAGTAGTCAACGTACTCAGCGACGAGGGGAATGTGGAACCTGTACCCCAGAACCTCCGAGTACGACTCCTCCGCCCCTAGAATCTTCGAGTCCGCAACTGCATCCACAGTCGGGTCCTTCATAAGCTCAGCCAAAGCAACCTGCCCGCCACTCTTGAGCGCCGAAAAGAACCCGTTGAACGTGGCCTGACGCAGGAAGAACGCCATGTACTCGGTCACAACCACGTCGAACGAACCGAGCCTGAAGGGCAGGGCGTGCGCGTCCCCAACCAAGAACGAAGCCCTCCCGCGGGCAGGCGACTTCGAAGCTAGGGCAAAAGCAGCACGAACCGACCCCGCCGCGATGTCAACCCCGAGCACCGTCGCGCCCGAAGCCTCAGCCAAGAGCACCGCCGTGCCACCTGAGCCGCAGCCGACAATCAGCACTGTGTTGGAGCTTGTGATGTTTGTTAGTTCGGCGACGAGCTCAATCGGCCTGTTCCCCTGAGTGTTGAACGAGAGCAACCCTAGCTTACTTATCATCTCGTAGTACGGGAGTCCTTCAAGCTCCTTTGCCGAGGCTGCGAAGAACTTTTCGGTCTCTAGCATGCCCTAAGCTCCAACGCCGCGCATTCCACGACGTCGAATAACGTCGCGCAAAGAGAAAAAACTATTGTCGCACAAAAACAGTTGAACCAAGCTCGCATTGTTAGTCAAAACAAAAAACCCTTTAACGAACAAAACAGACCAAGCTGACCCCGACAAGGAAAACAGCTATTTGTTATTCGCTTGTTTTGCTTGCTGCTCGCCTATGATGGTCTTGGCGTTCTTCCACTGGTCGCGGAGGATGTCAACGGTGCCCCCGAGCCCCGCGTGAACCGAATAGAAGACGTAGCAGAGGTACGCGCACTTGTCGCACTGCCTGTACTCCCTCCTGAGCCTGTTGAGCTCAGCGCTCTTCCAGACCTTCGGAAGGTCGAAAACCGAAGCCACGGGCTCCCTGCTGTGGCACCCCGCGACCCTCCCGAGGTGGTCGACGATGAGGAAGCCGTCGAGAGCCCTGCAAGTCCAAGCGTGTTCGCCGTTCAGGGTGAGCTGCCTCAATGCTTGAAGGGTCTTCTTCGTGATGTACACGTTGCTGCTCTGTTCCCTGAGCACGAGGAGCTCGTCGAAGACTTTGACCAGTGCCTGCTTGTCCCTGACCTCGTACTCGTCGTTCCTCTTTCCGATGCTGAACATCCCGTCCTCGAACTGGGGGTCGTACCAGTAGAGGCAGAACCAGACGGGTGTGTTCTGGGCGATGAAGTGCCTCGTGAAGTCGACGATCTCGCCGACGTTGAACTGCGAAATCGTAGGCGAAACCCCCACGTGAATCCCCTCGCGCTTCAGAACCTCGATAGAATTCATCGCGCTCTTCCAAGCTCCCGGAACGCCCTTCAGGTGATCGTTTTTCTCCTCGTCCAGCGTGTCAAGCGAAATCGCCACGAAGTCGACGTTCCGCAACGCATCGACCTTTTTTGCCGCCATGCTGCCGTTGTCGTAGACCGTCGTGATGAACCTCTTCGACGCGTAGTCCAGAATCTCGCCGATGTCGCCCCTCAGCAGCGGGTCGCCGCCCGAAAACACGATCTCCAAAACGCCCAAGTCAGAAAGAATGTCAAGCCCCTTTTTGATTTCGTCCGCAGAAAGCTCCTTAGAGTCCTGCTCGGACCATACGCTGCACCCCCTGCAGCGGTAGTTACACCTCCGCGTCACCATCCACTGAGCGTGGTAGGTCCTCGGACGCTTGAACGAACGCTTAACCAGCCCAAACGTCTTCGCAGGCAGAGGCATGTCCCGAGCTCCAATAGCAACGAAATACGACTGATTTCTGATAAACTTTACCTTTTCGCATCTTACCGGACGGGCACCCACACCTTCGAAACGGTCCTGCGGAACAACACGTAGGAAACGTAGTCGACCGTCCAAGTCTTTAAAACGCTAAGGAGACCCGACCTCCGGAACCGCCTCATCGACTCGTACACGCACAGGTCTGAAACGAAACGGAATCTCCCGAGCTTGGAAACCCGAAGCGCGAAATCGTGGTCCTCAATGCACGGCAGCAACTCATCATAACCACCAACCTTGGTGAATGCGCTTTTACGCACTGCCAGAAACTCGCCCCTCGCGTGAGGCTTGACCCTCGTCATGAACTGGAGGAGCTTATTGTAAAAAACGAAGAAGACAAGCTCCGAAACCCGGGGGTTCAGAGGCATGATGTTGCACGTTGCGCCTACTACCCGATGGTCCTCGAAGGCTCTTAAAGTCTTGTCTGCGAAGTCCGCTGGCGGAGAAACATCCGTGTCCATGTAAACGATAACGTCGCCCCTCGCCACGCGACCACCGAAGTTCTTGGCCACGGCGATTCCCCGCTTGTTGACCACGAAAACCTTGTCCGTGAACCGCCTCGCAACCTCAACCGTGCCGTCCGTGCTCCCGCCATCAACGACGACGACCTCAAGACCCGGACCAGCCGCCGAAAGCTTCGACAGCAAGCCGCCTATGTACCGCTCCTCTTGAAAGGTCGGAATCACGACTGAAACCCTGACAGGCTTGTCTTCGCCCACGGCAAACTCGCCCTTGACGCAGCGCCTCGAGAGTCTTACGTGTCTGTAGAGTACTAAAGAAGTTTATCTATTTTTTTGAATCCAAAAAAAAGAATAGAAAAAGAATGCACGGAATTGCTGATTAGTCTTCTCGCCTTTCGACGACGATCTTGCACCGCGTGACCATGGCCGCGATGACGCCGAGGACCGCCATCCACGGAACGAGCAGCGCGCCGATGACGCCGACGGTAACGGGAATTTCAATCAAGGTTTCGTTGTGCTCGTTCTTGACGATGATCTTGGTGACGTTGCCCTCGTGGATCAGCTCCTTCACCTTCCTGACGAGGTCCTCCGACGAAACCGAGTAAACCTCAGTCGCCGTCTTCTTGGTCGAAGCGCCGCACGCCGGGCAGTAGTTCATGCCCTCAGCGACCTCTTTCCCGCAGCTACGACAAAACATACTCAACGAATCCTCCTTAAATCCACGAAAACAACTTGGTGGCACGACAAATATAAGCATATATCAAACAAACACCGTTCACGGCGCTGCCGCAGCCTTCTTTAACCTCACCGCGTCAACGCCCTCGTCATAATAGTCCCTGAGCTTGGCGACGGGCTTGTAACCGTGTTTCGA
>Ga0172364_10000376_pt1 | contig 31166 bp, 29 predicted proteins | sample LakKivSesite10cm_FD_114545 | JGI IMG/M metagenome (GOLD analysis project Ga0172364, IMG submission 114545) | Sediment microbial communities from Lake Kivu, Rwanda - Sediment site 10cm | ecosystem: Environmental > Aquatic > Freshwater > Lake > Sediment | place: Rwanda: Western Province, Lake...
AACAATGGCCAAGGTTTCTAAAGATGCCGGCGTTAATTCTTCTTTCAGCGCCTCTTTTAAATATTTCGCGATAATTTCGCTTGTTTCCGGGCTGGTGGTCAGTTGATAATTATTTTCATTATCGATAATTATCAGGCCGCGGGGGTTGGCAGCATAATCGTTTTTTAAGGCAACAATCGCCTCTTTGATTTCCTCCTCGTTTTTTTCCAATAGTTTAGCCAGTTCCGCCAAGCCAATTGGCTCGCCGGAGATGAATAGAAGGCCTTCAATTTGTTTTGATAAATTATCCATAAATTATTTATTCAATAGTAGTGTGATTTCGCCGAATTCTTGCTCTTGCTCAATAATAATCATCCGTTCTTTGAACATCTGCAAAATAGCGAGAAAGGTAATGATAATTTCAATTTTTTCCGACTTTTTGATTGCTCGCCCAAAAGCTAAATTGCTTTTTTTGGTCAGAAGACGGAGAATATCTTTGACTTTTTCTTCAATTTTAACGATTTTTTTGATTTTTTCAATTGAAACTTCTTCTCCCAGCTTCTGGAATTCTTCCCAAATTTTTTGAAAAGCTCCTCGCAAGTCGTCTAAAGCGAGATTTTTGGGAGGATAGAAAATCGGCGTTTGATTAAAAAGAAACTCGCGGCCGAAAAGCGGCCGGCTCATGTATAAATTCTTCAAATTTTGAGTAGCTTCTTTAAATAAGCGATAAATTTCCAGGCGCTTGGTTAAATCCTGAATTTCCGCTTCTTCCTCTGATGACAATTCCAAAGTCGGTAATAAGGCGCGGGATTTAATCAAAAGCAATTTGGCGGCAATCACGATGAAATCTGCCAGAACGCCGGGAGAGGCCTTTTTAATGTCGCCGAGATATTTTAAAAATTCGTCTGTTACTTTGGCTAAGCTGATTTCGGTGATTTCCAATCTTTTTTCTTCAATCAAAGTCAAAAGTAAATCCAGTGGTCCGGAAAATTTTGCCTGTTGAATTTGAAATGTTTTTAATTCAGAATTGGCAGTCATGGTTTGACTTGGTAATTATTTGGAATATAATACACTTAGAATTTTGATATTTTTATGCGAGGTTAAAAATGAGCCAAGAAAGAATTAAAGCCATCCGTCAGCGTTTGGGAGCATACGAGAGACATCGTAACGATCCATATGCTTACTTTCCGGAAGAAATCACGACCGTAAGAGAACTCCATGCCAATGCGGCTGAAGACATCGCATTTTTGCTATCGGAATTGCAGAAGTATCCGGCCAAACAGCCGATTCGGCAAGAAGAGCATTTCGGACATAAGGTTTGGGTCAATCCAACCACAGAAGCCCTCAGAGAATCCGAATGTCTCTGCCTCAACTGCGGCATTATGAAAGAATGCCGCATCGCCAAAAAATTTCTCAAGCTCTGTATCAAAGAACATCTGGCCATAACAATTACTCGCTGCTTCCATTGGAAGCCAAAAAACTAGTCTCTCAATTGTGGACAAACCTCCAAGGGCTCTGGGCCGTAACCAGGGCCCTTGCTTTTTATTTGAAATATTTCTTGCTCGCCCATTTTCTTTATTTTTCCTTGGTCAATCTTTACGACTCATCCAGAATTATCCTATCTTTGAATTTTCCCCTTTCCTCTGCCTTTTTCTCTTTTAACCGTTGCACTTCTTCTCTGTCAAACCCTTTATAATCGGCGACGGCATCAAGGACCTCAAGAATATCGGCAAATTCTTCGGCAATCTCATTCTTGTCAAATTCCTCAATTTCTTCCAATAATTTTTCTTTTAATTTCTGCCGGTACTCTGCTTCATCGGCAATATGAGTAATCGGCGTCCCGCCCTTGCTTTTTATATATTCCGGAATTTTATCCCTCACTAATTTGTTGTATTTCATATTATTTTATATTTTCTTACTTTTTTCGCTTCTTTCTTTTCTTTTTATATCGATATTTTCCTGCGTCTCTTTTAATTCATTCAACATCCAATCTTTGTGTTTTGGACAGTAAAATCCGCCCTCGATAAACCAATCGGCATCTTCAAAACAATCGCTCTTTTGGCATTGCGACCATGGTTCTTTTTCTTTGTCTATTTTTTCAATCATCCAGCCGCGTTTCCGCAATTCTTCTTCTAGATTGACTTCTGGTTTTGGTTCTTGCTCAAGCATAATTTTAATTTATTATTAAAACTTATTTCCCATAGCACTTCTTGATCTTCAATAACCTAACGCACGGATAAGTTTATTCAATAGCTTCTCGAATTCTTGCATCTCTCTACTGTAATTTTCCAGTTCCGATTTATGATCTCGAACGACGAGCGAATACTTAAGTAGTTCATTTGCAGTATTATCGTCTAACAACCATTCTTTAACAGTTTCGTATAAATTCCCATTTACCCAATCCTGCTTATCCAAGTCATACCATTGGATATGTTCTTTGCTGATATATTTACTATCTCGAATGTATAGCGTATCCCATTCCATTGTTGGTTTGCTTTCTGGCGCTGGTTCTCCACTTTTTATCATCCGCTGTAGGATAATCCGATGACCTTTCATCGTCCAGTCAAATGAAATTGATTCCGTCTCGCTCACAGGAGTCGAGATGAAAAACCAATCTCTCGGCATATTGTCATCTATAAATATATCCATATCCTCATCTCCCGTGACATCTCTTATATTTTTTCCCGCTACCACACGGACAGGGATCATTTCTGCCGACCTTTTTTATATTAGCAATTTTTTGACCCGGTTGATTGGCCACCTCCATTTTCGGTTTTTGAATTCTGAATACCGTGTCAAAGAAAATTGATTCAAAGCGATTGAAGAAATCCTGGAACAACTGATGGCCACTGGATTTATATTCCACCAGCGGGTCGTGTTGGCCGTAAGCACGAATCATCACCGATTCCCGCAAGTATTCCATATTTTCCAAGTGTTCGGTCCACAAAGCGTCAAATATCTGTAAAATCAATAATTTTAAAGAAAGATTGAAGAATTCTTGGCCTATTTCGCTTTTGATTTTTTGATAATTGGTTTTTAGACGTTCGCTAAAAAAATTAAAGCGGTCGGCTTCTGGCAGCGTTTCTAAATCATAATTTTCCTCCAAAACGCCGAGGCGAACAAAGATTTTTTTCAGCTCTTCATTATCTAAATTTATAATCTGGCCGAGAACTCGTTCAACAACCTGCCATCCCCAATCCTCTAATTCGCCATTTTTGAATAATTGCAAAACTTCATCTCGGCGGCGGTAAAAAAGAGAGCGGTGTTTGTTTAAAACATCGTCATATTCCAAGGTGTGCTTGCGGACATCGAAATTAAATCCTTCCACTTTTGATTGGGCGGATTCGATTGAGCGTGAAATCAATTTTGACTGAATGGGCATATCCTCCGGATAATTCAAGGTGGTCATCATATTTTTTAATCTTTCGCCGCCGAAAATTCTCATCAAATCGTCTTCTAAAGAAACGAAAAACTGGGATGAGCCGGGATCGCCTTGCCGACCGCTTCTCCCCCTTAACTGATTGTCAATTCTACGAGCATCATGCCTTTCAGTGCCAAGAACGTGCAGGCCGCCCAAATCTATGACTTTTCGGGCTTCATCGGGATTCGGCGGATTGCCGCCCAAAACAATATCTACGCCGCGGCCAGCCATATTGGTTGCCACAGTCACTGCTTTTAGTTTTCCGGCTTGGGCGATAATCGCGCCTTCTCGCTCATGGTTTTTGGCATTTAATATTTCATGAGGAATGCCCTCGCGGTTCAAAAGAGCTGACAATTTTTCATTTTTTTCAATGGAAATTGTTCCGACTAATATGGGCTGACCTTGGCCATTACGTTTGTGAATTTCTTTGATAATCGCCTCCCATTTAATCTCATCGGTTTTATAAACCAAATCGGGCAAATCCTGGCGAATCATCGGTTTATTGGTTGGGATTGGAACCACATCCAAATGATAGACCTTGTCAAATTCTTCGCTGGAAGTTAGGGCGGTGCCGGTCATCCCCGATAATTTTTCGTAAAGCCGGAAATAATTCTGAAAAGTGATGCTGGCTAAAATCCGATTTTCTTCCTGAACCCTTACTCCTTCTTTGGCTTCAATCGCTTGATGCAAGCCGCCGGAATATCTGCGGCCGTAAAGCAAGCGGCCGGTAAATTCATCCACAATCAAAATCTCGCCGTCTTTGACGACATAATGTTTATCGCGTTTAAACAGAACCCAGGCCTTCAGTGATTCTTCTAAATAATGCAAATAGCGGAATCCTTCTGGGCTGTACAAATTTTCAAGCTTTAAAATTTCCTCCACTTTATGAATTCCCTCCTCGGTTAGAGTGGCAGAACGCAACTTTTCATCAACATTATAATCAACTTCTTTGATTAATTGCGGAACAATTTTAGCAAATAATTTGTAATATTCGCTCGATTCAACTTCGGGAATGGTGATAATTAAAGGAGTGCGGGCTTCATCAATCAAGATGCTGTCCACCTCGTCAACAATGGCAAAATAATGGCCGCGCTGCACCCGTTCAGAAAAATCATAAACCAAATTATCGCGCAAATAATCAAAACCGAATTCGTGATTGGTGCCATAAGTAATGTCGGCGGCATAAGCTTCTTTGCGAGTCACTGGCCGCAAATAGGAGTAAGCCACTTTGAAGGCGCCCAAAGTGTCCCGCTCTTTGTCTTTCTCCGCCTCAGTCCGATTGACATTTTCCGTTTGTTCAGGTTGGAAAGTCGGATCGTAAAGGTAAGCAGCGTCATGAGCGATGCAACCAATTGAAAGCCCTAAAGCATAATAAATTTGTCCCATCCAAACCGTATCTCTTTTTGCCAAATAATCATTAACAGTCACAACGTGGACGCCGCGACCAAGAAGCGCATTAAGATAAACTGGCGCCGTTGCCGCTAAAGTTTTTCCTTCTCCAGTTTTCATTTCCGCAATGCTTCCGTTATGAAGAGCTATCCCGCCCAAAAGCTGAACGTCGAAATGACGTTGCTGCAGTGTTCGTTTGGCTGCTTCCCGAATCAAAGCAAAAGCTGGCGCCAAAATCTCATCTAAATCAGCCGGCGTTTTAACTTGATTTTTCAATGCTGAAGATTTTTCCCGCAAGCTAAAATCGCTGAGTTTTTGGAATTCAGCTTCCAATCGGCCGATTTCGGCCAAAAGATTTTTGTGTTTCTTATAAAAATGGCGCGACACATCGCCAATAAAAATTTTGGAAAATAAATTAGCCATTTGGGTAAATATCCTCCATTTTAGCACATTTTTCCTCAAAGAAAAAGTCCCACACTTAAATTTAGGCGTGGGAGCAAGCCGAAAATTTCACCTTTTGATTTAAAATCCCCGAAGCATTTCTTTAATTTTCCTCATTCCCCTTCGGAACCTGGTCTCTTTAATATCATAGTATTTTTCAATCTGTCGCTTTAATTCCTCTTGAACTTCGTCAATGGCGGAACGAATGTCAATGGATTCTGCTTCTGCCCGCAAAATCTCTTTGGGCAGGCCCAAATTAACCTCAGCATAATAAATATCGCCTTTTTGATGATGCTGAGTACTTCTGGCCAGCTCAATCTGCATTTCCACAGCGCCCTTTTCATCCAGCCGCTTCAAAAATTTCTCCAAGATCTGCATTTTGGCCTCGAGATATTTCTTAATTTCTGGGGTTAATTCTAAAGACGTCGTTTTAATATTAATATTCATTGTTTATATATTATAACAGATGATTTCCCGCATCAAAACCGATCAATCTAATTTCCAGCTCTAATTCAACGCCGAATCTTTCTTGGACGCTTTTTTCAGCAATATTTATAAGCTCTAAAACGTCCAAGGCCTTGGCCTGATTTACATTAACAATAATATTGGCGTGCTGGTCGGAAATTTTGGCTCCGCCGACGCTTCTGCCCTTCAGGCCGCATTGGTCAATAAGGTAGCCAGCGCCGATTTTCCCTCCTTTAATTAGTTCTTTCGGAATTTTTTGTGTAAAAATTTTTGGCTGCTTGGCTATTTCTATATTTTTAAAAATGGAGCCGGCTGATGGCTGTAATGGAATCTTGTTTTTCCTTTCTTGAATAAATTGCTGAACAGTTTTTTGAATTTCTTGAGAATCACCCTTTTTTAATTCCAAAACAGCAGAAACGATAATGTCAGTGGAATGTTTGAAAATGCTCTCCCGATAAGAGAAACGACAATCCTTTTGCCTTATTATTTTTGACCGGCCGGTCTTTGTTAAAACTTTTATTTTGACGACCGATTCCGAAATAGAATAACCGTACGCTCCGCTGTTTCCGACAATTGCGCCGCCGACTGTCCCGGGAATGCCAATGGCCCATTCCAATCCCGTTAAACTAATGCGAATTGTTTCAGCCAATAGCTTGGCCAATGATGTTCCCGCGCCCACTTCAATTTTGATATTGTCGGTCTGGCCGGGATTTTTGATGTTAATGAAATCGTTTTTTATTTTTATAACAAGTCCCCGAAAGCCCTTGTCGCTGACTAAAATATTGGAGCCGCCAGCCAAAATAAAAAATGGCAATTTCTTTTTAGCCGCTTCTTTAAGGGCTAATTTTAACTCTTCAACATTTGTGGCTTCAAAAAAATAATCAGCGTCGCCGCCGATTTGAAAAGTGGTCAATGGAGCTAATTTAACATTTTTTTGAAAAGCCAGTTTCATAAATTGAGGCTCATTCAGGCCCGGAAATCGGTTGACCCCAATTTATTCAATAAGTGAGTGCGCGATACTCCGGGCCCGAATAAGTCCCAACTCTTAGTTATTATATGAGAACTGGCGCACTAAGTCAAAAAACATCCTGCCGCCCGAAGGCGGCAGGAAGCGAATAAATTGGAGTGTTTCCTAAATGACTAGACATTCAGGAAAGTGAAGCACTCACTTCATCTTCCATTTTACTCAAAAATATCCCTTTGTCAACCCCCCAATGCCTATTTCATATGCAGTTAGCAATTGCGCCTGGTGCGCGTACCTGGACTCGAACCAGGGACCCCAGTCTTATCAGGACTGTGCTCTAACCAACTGAGCTATACGCGCATTTTTTTATTCTGGGCCAGCCTTTCCAATTTATTGAACGGCGGTGGCTGTTGGCGTGGCTGTTGGCGTGGCAGTTGGACTTGGACTGGCAGTTGGTGTTGGAGTAGCTGACGGCGAAACAGTTACTGAAGCGCTTGGGGTTAACGTGGCAGTTGGTGTAGCAGTTGGCGTTGGTGTCGGTGTCGTCAAAGTAATCCCTAATTTTCCTTGAATTTGCCCAAAATCTTTCAAATCAAATTGGACAATGGGAGCAGTCGCGCCTTTTTCAACTTTAAGACTTTTATTAATCTGACTAATTAACAGAGAAAGATTAAAAATCACTGCGACCGCCAGACCAGCAATAATAATAATCGCCACCACAAAAAAAATCAAGTTCTGGCGCATCAATTGCCGGCGATTAATGGCTTTCGGGCCGAGATATTTTTTTGTCAGGTTGTTATTTTTTTTAAATAAATTTTTGAAGCTGGCCATAGTAATGATAATTTTAAGACGCGGGAGTTGGCGAAGGGCTTGGCGTCTCTTCAGACCGCATAAAAACCTTTCCTTTAATGATGATGGAAACTGTTTGAATGCCGCGGGCAATATCATCAATCGGCGGACCGCTGATGTTGAAGCTGTCTAAATCAACGAAATATGATAAAGTTTTTAATTCAGTTAAAAATTCAACAAAATCCGAGAAATTTCCTTTTAGAGTCATTGTGAACGGCACCACTTTTGATTGAGCTTGAATGGCCGCCTCTTGAAAAATAAATCCGAACTCCAATTTATGTTTCTCGGCCAATTCAGAGAGTTCTTGGTTAAAATTAATAACTTTATCGCGATTGGGAATTAAATTGCGAATCGCCTCCAAATAAGGATTGAGGACTTGATAATCTCTGGCCAAATTAGAAAAGGCCTCGGAGGTTAAAGTTAATTTTTGAATGTTTTGGCGCAAAGTTTTGATTTTTTGACTGCTGGTATTAATGCTGCTGTTCAAAATTAACAGAACCACAACCGCCGCAATCAAGCCAACAGCCAAAATAACAGCCTTGACTGACAGTTGTTTTATAAACTCATTGTTTTTTATTTTCTCCAACACGGACATAGCTGATTTCATTATATCAAAAAATATATAAACATCCAAGTAAATGGCATTTCCTCTTGTTTAATTTCGCTCCTTGGGCTATAGTATATTTAAAGAAAATGGCGAAAATAGACCCTCAAGAAAAATTATTCTATAACGCCCTGAACTTGGCAAGCGAAAACAATTTCGCCTTACTCACGACCCTGAAAAAATGTTACCGCACTTTTCGTCGGGCGTGGGATAGCGACCAATTTCCGAAAACGACGTCTTTTCATCATTTTGAGTCAGAAACGATTAAAAAATTCTTTGAAAAGAAAAGTAAAATTAAACCGGACCAGGAGTGGCAAAAACTACAAAATTTGGGCGTGGAACTGATTTTATCTTCCAACGATAACTACCCCCTGCTTTTAAAAGAAATCAACAGTTATCCACTGGCATTATACCAGTTGGGCCACTACTTTGAAAAGAAACCAAGAATTGCAGTGGTGGGCACTCGCCGGGCAAGTCCTTACGGCAAAACTGTGGTGGAAAAAATAGTGAAAGAATTGGTGCGCGCCGGCGTAACCGTTGTCAGCGGCTTGGCTTACGGCATTGACACCTTCAGCCATATCGTTGCCTTGGGAGAAGGCGGCGAGACCGTGGCTGTCTTGGGAGCGGGGCTGGATATTATTTTCCCTGCCAGCAATAAAAAACTGGCTGAAAAAATTATTAAGCACGGTGCCTTAATTTCAGAATATAGTTTAGGCACCCCGCCTTTAAAGCACCACTTTCCGGCGCGAAATAGGATTATCAGCGGCCTGAGTTTGGGCACTTTAATTATTGAAGCGCCGCTGCAGTCCGGCGCACTTATCACTGGTCGCTTTGCCTTAGAGCAAAACCGCGAGGTTTTTGCAGTACCTGGCCCGATTTTTTCTAAAAATTCTGAAGGCGCTAATGAATTAATCAAAAGCGGCGCTAAATTAGTTAGCAAAATTGAAGATATTTTGTTAGAATTAAATTTACCCTTAGGAGCGCCTCAACCTATTGAATTGAAAAATCTGACTCCGGAAGAACAAAAATTATTAGAAATCGTCAGAAAGGCGGAACGGCCAATCGGCGTTGATGAAATTATTGCGCAGAGCGAGATGGAGGCCTCGCTGGTTAACCAAAATCTAACCTTTTTGGAATTAAAAAATTTGATTAAATTAGACAGCGGCGGTTATCGCATTAAATTTTAATATAGATATGGCAAAAGCGGCGAAAAACTTAATTATCGTGGAATCCCCCACCAAGGCCAAAACCATCAGCCAATTTTTAAAGGATGGCTATCAAATTGAAAGCTCCTACGGCCATGTGAGAGACTTGCCTAAATCGCGCCTCGGAATTGACGTGGAACATAATTTTCAACCTCAATACATTATTCCCAAGAAAGCTCAGAAAAATGTGACAAAATTGAAAAAATTGGCTGGCAAGGCATCAGAAGTGATTTTGGCCACTGATGAAGACCGCGAAGGAGAAGCTATCTCTTGGCATTTAACCCAGGCCTTGAATCTGTCTGACTATAAACGAATCACTTTCCACGAAATAACTCCGGACGCCATCAATCGAGCTTTAATTGAACCAAGAAAAATTGACCGGCATTTAGTTGACGCCCAACAAGCGCGACGGATTTTGGATCGTTTGGTGGGCTATGAATTATCCCCTTTCTTATGGAAAAAAATCAGCCGAGGATTGTCAGCTGGCCGCGTCCAATCAGTGGCTTTACGTTTGGTGGCAGAAAGAGAAGAAGAAAGGAAAAAATTCCTAAAAGAAGAATATTGGACTATCATCGCTACGCTCATCAAAACTCTCTTGCCCCAGCGGGATTCATTAAAAAGCGGGAAAAACTCAAATGTCAAAACCATTGAAGCGGAGCTTTATAAAATTAATGAAAATGTTCTGGAAAAATTTTCTATTCCAAATGAAATCGAAGCAAAAAAAATCAGCGACGATATAACCAAATGCGATTTCTGCGTCAATAGTATTGACGAAAAAATTATTAAAAAATCACCTTTGCCACCGTTTACCACCAGCACTCTGCAGCAAGAGGCCTGGAAAAAACTTTATTTTTCCGCCAAACAGACAATGCGCTTAGCCCAAATGCTTTATGAAGGTATTGATTTCGGCCGCGGGCCAACAGGGTTAATCACTTATATGCGCACTGATTCTGTTAATCTATCAGAACAATCTCTGGGCCAAGCAAAAAATATTATCCAAGAAAATTACGGCAACCGATATTTTTTGGTTTCGCCTCGGCGCTTCAAAACTAAATCAAAATTAGCCCAAGAAGCTCATGAAGCCATCCGGCCAACTCATCCGGAAATTATCCCATCAGAACTCAAAGATAAAATTGATAATAAATCATATAAATTGTATGACTTGATTTGGAGACGTTTTATCGCCTCACAAATGACAGAGGCCCAAATACAAAGAGCGATGGTGGAAATTAAGGCCAATAGCCCAAAAAATTCTTATTATCTAAGGGCCGCTGGAAATTTAATTAAATTTGACGGCTTTCTAAAGGTTTATTCGCTAAAATTAAAAGAGGTAGAGATTCCGCCACTGGAAAAAGATGAAAAATTAAAACTGGCACAAGTTAAACCAGAACAACATTTTACCGAACCGCCAGCCCGTTATAACGAAGCCAGCTTAATTAAAACCTTGGAAGAATACGGCATTGGCCGACCCTCTACTTATGCGCCGATTATTTCACTGCTTCAAACGAGACGCTATATTGAAAAAGATGAAGAGCGCCGGTTCTATCCTACGGAACTAGGAGCTTTGATTAATGATGTTTTGGTTAAACATTTTCCAGAAATCGTTGATATCGGCTTTACAGCCAAAATTGAAGAGGATTTGGATGAAATTGCCAAGGGCAAAAAGGGTTGGACACCGGTGGTAAAAGAATTTTATCTGCCATTCAAAAAGCATCTGGAAAATAAATATCAAGAGGTTTCTAAAAAAGAAATAGCCGAGGAAAAAACCGAAGAAATTTGCGAAAAATGCGGAAAGCCAATGGTGATTAAAATGGGCCGCTACGGCAGATTTCTCGCCTGCTCCGGATTTCCCGAGTGCAAAAACACCAAATCCTTAAATAATAACTCCCATAACCCGAATTATCTCAATATGAAATGCCCGAAATGCAAAGAAGGCGAAGTGGTTCGGCGCCGCAGCAAAAAAGGCAGGTTTTTCTACGGCTGCTCGCGCTGGCCCCAATGTGATTTTGTCAGCTGGAAGAAGCCGGAAACGGAAAAGGGCTAAAAACTGAGCATTGCAAACAATGCTCAGTTTTTAAATTTCTTGTAGCAGAAAATTTTTATTTTTTCCTTCTCCTCAAAAAAGCCGGGATTTCTAAAGATTCGGAAGAAGTTTTCGGAGTAATGTCGGATGGCACTTCTATTTTTTTAACCGGTAGTTTTTCCGAAATAATTGACTGCTGTTTGGCATCATTGTTGTATTTTACCAAACCATTAAATCCGGCAGCAATCACCATAATTTTTATTTCACCTTTTTTCAAGCGATTGTCCTCCATTGCTCCAAAAATTATTTTGGCGCTGGGATCAACTATTTCGCTCACTGATTTAGCGGCATCATTAATTTCCGCCATTTTTAAATCATTGCCAATTACCGAAAAGAGAACGCCCCGGGCGCCATGCGGCGAAATTTCAATAAGCGGAGAACTAATGGCGGATTTGACTGCATTCATCGCCCGCTCTTGACCAGCAGCTTTTCCGATGCCGATTAAAGCCAAGCCGGCATCCTGCAGCACAGTTTTCACATCGGCAAAATCAACGTTGATGATGCCTGGCACGTTGATTAATTCTGCCACGCCTTTGACGGCATATTTTAAAATGTCATCAATGGCCTCAAAGGCCTGACTAAGCGGCGTATCTTGGTCAATAATATTAAAAATTCGGTCATTGGGAACAACAATGTAGGCATCAACTTTTTCTTTAAGTTTGGCTAATCCCTCCTCGGCAATTTGAGAACGACGGCTGCCTTCAAAAAAGAATGGTTTAGTGACAACCGCAATAGTTAAAGCTCCAGTTTCTTTGCTTAATTCGGCGATAATCGGAATCGCTCCGGTGCCTGTTCCGCCGCCCAATCCCGCGGTCAAAAACACCATTTCTGCGCCTTTAATCGCCTCTTCTAATTGAGTTTTTGCTTCTTCAGCGGCTTGTCGGCCAATTTCCGGATTCATCCCAGCTCCTAATCCTTTGGAAATATTCTTGCCAATATGAATTTTTTCGCGGATGCCGGTTTTGTGCAAATCTTGGACATCAGTGTTAACCGCAATAAATTCCACGCCGCGCATCTGTCCCCGATTCATGCGGGAAATAATATTGCCGCCACCGCCGCCGATGCCGATAACTTTGATTTTAGCAAATGTTTCTAAGGGATATTTGATTTGAGGCATACTACAAATTTAAAATTAAGCGCAAAAAACAAAAATATTAAAAAATGGATTCTACTTCAGGGCAGGAATATCTTAGCAATTTTTTTAACTTTTGACAAGAGGGGCGATGGCATAGGGATTTTTTCGGTGCCCAAATTATCCAAGCCCCACAAAAAGAGTCCGGTGGCCACGGCAAAAGCCGGGTCATCAACCAATTCGGCTATCTCCTCTTTGGTTTCCTCTAACTGCAAATTAACCGGGTGGCCGATGCGGGCCGGCAATCGCAAATAATTTTTAACAAAGTCAACAATCTGGGGCAATCTCGCTCCGCCGCCCACCAAAACTATTCCGCCCGGTAATTTTTGCTGACGATTGATTTTTTTCAACTCGTCGTTAACAAGATTAAAAATCTCTTCCAGGCGGGCCTCAATAATTTCCGCTAAAAAGCGCCGGGAAATTTCAGCGGTGAATTCTTTGCTAATTTTGGAAAGGTCCAGAGTTTCGCGACGCGAAACCTCCATTGCAATAGCCGAACCGAAAGTTAATTTTACTTTTTCTGCAACATCCAAAGAGGTTTTTAAACAAATGGCAATATCATGAGTAATATGATTGGCGCCGACAGGCAAAGTGGCAGCTGTCAATAATTTGCCGTCCTCAAAAACCGCCAAGTTTGTGCTTTCAGCGCCCAAATCAACAATGGCTGTCCCCACTTCCTGCTGCTTTTTGGAAAGCGAAGAGCGGCTGGCGGCCAAAGGCGTAAAAATCATTCCCGAAAGCCGATGTTTAATCTCGCTAAAAGATTTCTGAATTGTTTTAATGTTCGGAAAAAATCCTTCAATAATAAAACTTTCCACTTCCAATTTGATGCCGTGCATACCCGTGGGATCTTTAATGCCGGTTAAATCGTCAACTGTATATTCGCGAGGAATGACATGAAGAATTGTTTTATTGGCAGTTAAATTTATGTCTTGGGATTTTTGCACAACCTGATTGACATCGTGTTCAGAAATTTCTCCGTCCGCTCGAGAAACGGCAATCATTCCCCTGCTAATTTTTGTAGCCGAGTGGGGGCCAGAAACATTAATCATAACAGCCCTGGGCAAATGCTTATGAATGGTTTTTAATTCTGTCAAAGTATTTTCCAAATTTTGGATAAATTCCTCAAAATCCACAACTGAACCCTTGCTCAAACCAGCTGACGGCCGTTCCAGGGCTACCAAAATTTTCGGCTTCAAATTTTTTGTTTGAGCCCCCAACACCAAACGAAGGTTTTGATTCCCCAAATCCAATCCCAAAATTATTTTCATATATTAAAAAGATTGTTTTTTAGGATTTCTCAAAAGTTTTTTAATGAATTTGATGTCTTCTGTACCCTTCAAAACACCGGCTTTCTTGAGGCGCTGGATGTCTTTGCGAATTTTTGCCCGATAAATGGCGGAGGTTCGGCGCTGACGCCGATTGGGAGATGACGCAAAAAAGCGAGCTTTTTTAACCGCGCCCAAAACACCGCTTTGCTGAACCTGTTTGTTAAAGCGGTAGAGAAAAACGTTAATTGGTTCATCCGGTTTTCTTTTAGTTTCTATGGCCATACATTGAAAATTGAAAAAATTTAGATTTCGGCAATCGGACGGCTGTAACCGCCGCTTAAAATATGGAGATGGACATGGTCAACCAATTGCCCGCCTCCTCGACCTACATTAAAAAGAAGTTTATAACCAGAGGAAACAAATCCCTCTTGTTCTGCCACCTTTTTGGCTGTTAAAATTAATGCTCCCATCAATTCTTTGTCCTTTTCTTTTAAATCATTGATGCTGGAGATGTGTTCTTTGGGAACTACCAGTAAATGAATCGGCGCCTTGGGATTGACATCTCTAAAAACCATAAATCGGTCATCTTCATAGACAATGTCGCCGGCTATTGCTTTATTAATTATTTGGCAAAAAATGCATTCATTCATAGATTAAACAATAGCATTTTTAAAACGTTTTTTCAATTCTTCTGTAATTTTGTTCAGTTCAATGGTTTCTTGCACGCCGGATTTCATATCGCGCAGAATAATCGTATTGTCCATCGCTTCTTTTTGACCCAAAATTAAGACAAACGGCACACCAAGGCGGTCTGCCTGCCGCAGTTGTGCCTTTACTGAATCTCGGCCGAAAGATTCGGCAATCCAAAGATTGCTCTTTCTGAACATTTCCAAAATGCCTAATCCCTTTTTCTTGGCTACATCGCCAATTAAAACTAAGGAGGCCTTGGGTTTGAGACCCACTTCTTGTCTGGATTGCCGATTTTTTAAAATCTCCACCAAACGTTCAACGCCAGCTGCCGCACCGACTGCCGGAGTGTGTTTGCCGCCCAAAACTTCTATTAAATAATCATAGCGGCCGCCCCCGCAGAGAGCCAAATTATCAGTGGTCTCCCGAATTTCAAAAACTGTTTTGGTGTAATAATCCAAACCTCGCACCAATGTATGGTTAATGGCATAGGGCAAATTTAATTCTTCGAGATATTCCAGTAGAGCTTTAAAATGGTTATGGCAGTCGCGGCACAAATAATCAAGCATCTTTGGCGCGCCCTCTTTAAAGGGCTGGCAAATTTCATTTTTACAATCCAATATCCGCAAAGTATTTGTTTTATAGCGGCGCTGGCAATCGGGACAAAGCTTTCGCAGGCGAGAACGAAAATAGCTTTTTAAATGTTTATGCCAAATCGGCCGACAATTGTCGCAACCGATCGTATTAATTTCAATCAATAAATTTTTGATTTTTAAATCACTGTAAGAATTATGGAAAATTTGAATAATTAAGGCATCGTAAATCGGATCATCGTCGCCAATAATCTCAAAATCATACTGCCAGGACTGACGATAGCGTCCCCTTTGCGGCTGTTCATAACGGAAAATCGGACCCCAGGCAAAAAGCTTGACTGGCTTTGGCAAATTAAAAAGGCCGTTTTCTAAATAAGCGCGAATAATATTGGGAGTAAATTCTGGCCTCAAAGAAAGATGGTCTCCGCCGGGAGTTCTCAAATTAAACATCTGTTTTTGGACAATCTCACTGGTTAGCCCGGTGCCGTGGAGAAAAACCTGACTATCTTCTAAGATGGGCGTTTCAATCCGACCAAAATTATAATAGTCGGCCAAGCCCTCCACAGTTTTAAATATTTTGCGGCGATAAAAATCATCATCTGGTAAAATATCCGGCATTCCTTTCGGCGCCTGAAGGATTTTTTTTAATTTTTGCCGCCGCACTCGGTGTTGAATTAAATTTTTAGGTCTTCGCCCCATTTTAGTTTTTGATTATAAGTTAATGATTAATAACTATATTGAGGAGCACTGAAGGCTTGAGCCGCATTAATCGGCCAAACTCTCAATCGCACGAGGCCCACAATATTTTTTTGCGGCAACACTCCCCACTGCCGCGAATCGTAACTGGCGTAACGATTATCGCCCAAAACAAAATATTGGTCCTTATCCAATTTAACTGTTGAGTCGCCGGAAGTTTTAATGTTGTGAATGTAGTTCTCGTTTAAAATTAAACCTTGCGGCTGCTGATTATTGAAAACGGTGATTAAACCATTTTTTATCTGAATGGTCTCGTCGGGCAAGCCAATAATCCTTTTAATATAATAATTATTGACGTTCTGTGGCGGTCGAAAAACTATTATCTCGCCCCTTTCTGGTTGACGAAAACGATAAGTTAGCTCGTCAATCAACAAGTAATCGCCATTATGAAAATTGGGCACCATGCTGTCTCCATCAACAAAAAATGGCTGTACCAAAAAATTTCTAACAACCAAAACCACGGCCAACGATATGGCCGCCACCTCAATGGTTTCCCAAATAATCAATAAAATCTTTCGCATAATTAAGCAGGATTTAAGCTTATTATATCTATTTCCTGAAAAAAATCAAATTAGAGATAGCAAAAAGGAGGCCTCCGAGGAAGCCCCCTTCTAGTTGTGAAATTGTTTGGTTAAACTTCAACGTAGTAACTGTCGGTTTCTTCTTCAACGCGGTGAACGAACGAAGAATCCAACCCAAAGTCATATTCTCGAGTACCTCGTTTGGGCCTGTCCAATAAACCTTGGGCGTCAATGTCTTTATAAGCTGGGGAAATGCACTTGTAGTTTTCCAGGAATTCAACGGGGACCAGTTCCACAGTGATCCCTTCTCTATTGGAAAATTCAATCAATGGGAACATCGATTGCGGCATATAACCGCCAGCCAACTCATATCCGCTTTGGTCAATCAAGCCAGGAAGCTGCAAGAACAGCTTCTCAGCGATCAAGGCCGTAGCGAACATGTGTTTATGGCCGGCGATCAGAAGATCAACATCTCCAACGCAACCAGCCATTCTCATTGCCCAATCGGTCATTGTCTCGACGCCACCGCCACCTTCATGCATTGCCCACTTGTGCTGAATAGCATACCTGAACCCAGCCACCTCTTCAGCCGTGTAAGGCCAATTAACAGTGGCTCCGCCAGGATTGGCGCTATTCTTTAAACGCACACGGGAGTAGCAGATAACATCGAGTTTTTTGCCCATGCCCGCATAATAATCGGATAAGGCGTCGGCAAAGAAAACCAGGTTGTTTTGGCCAGCTTCGCCAGTACCGAAGGTGTTCCATTCGTGATTGCCGATTCTCATCCGGATTTTTTCGATGTTGGGCGCTGGGAAAAAGGGTAAGAATATTCTTTTGGTAAAAGCTTGCTGACTTCTGATGGAAACCAACCTCTTGGGCCGATTTTCGCTATAAGTCTGTTTGTAGTTGATGCCGTGAATGATGTCGCCGTTAAAGTCCAGAATTTCAGCCTTGCGGGTATACAAAGCGTAGTCAAGAGCTTTGATATTCCATTCCGGCCTCATCTGAACCGAACCGAGCTGAGCGTCTTGAATAACTGCCATCAACTTTTTTCGCTCGGGCTTATGTTTATTTGCCTCAAGCACCTGCTCAATATGATGAGTGAGTAGTCTGAATTTCAATCTCCCGTCCGGGAAGATTTCAAAACAGGTAATCGCTGATGTGGACGGCTCTTTTCTGAAGGTGTTCTGGCGATGAACTTTGTCGGTGAGAATGCTGTAGCTGTTGAAACTCTTGACCTTATTGGACGCATCCAACAAGGTGTCTTTGCAGCCAGGCAGGTTAAAAACGAAAGTGTCATTTTTGCCCTTGATGGTTCGGCCGATCTTGGTTCCGCAGAACCGTTCCTGATGAAAGTCAAAGACCATATACGGCGTTTCCACTCCGCGCATCTGCAACTGCCGGATAACCGTTTCCGGAATAAACAGCGAGTTGAGATACATCGTGACGGGTGAAAAGCCGCTGTTGTGAACCACCATGATTTCTTTGTTGCCAAAGTTCTCAGGCAATTTCAACCAAATAGAATCAGGGGTGATGATCCGCTTGGAATTGGCTTTGTCGCCGTGAAGCGCTTCCTTGTCCACCACCAGCCACCACTTTTCCGGAATCGGAATGCCCTTCTTCTCGAAAAGAAGGATCAGCACTATCAAGAGATACTCGCTGTGCGGTTCTCCGATAATGCTTTCCACTTCTTTGGCGTTGTAGAGAGAACGACCGATTCGGTACATATACGGCTGGATGACTTTCCATTGGAACTTCATAAAGCGACGAAAGTCCTCGCCGGAAAGTCTTTTGATCTCTTCAGGGAAAAGGGCGCTCAAGCCGCTTCGCCGCAACCCCATATAGGTCGCCATAGCGATCAGGGCGCGCGAAACGGAAACCTGCCAATCATCATCGGAAAGCTGATAAAGCACTTTGTCTTTGACGACTCCTTCCAGAGCCTTGATAACGAAATCAGCGGCTCGGTATTGGGCAGCCACTTTGTTGAGCTTCCCCACCCGAGTAAGGGTGCGGATGCGGTCAACTTGGATGCCCCGGAAATCGCCCTGCACGAAATCAGACGCAATGAGGTAATCGGGATTGAACTTTTCCAGCTCTTTCAGATAATAATCGACGAGTTTGACGTCCGAAAACTGATGACCAAGAGCCAGCTCAGCCAAAAAGGTCAGCTTCAGCGAGTCACCCGGCACTTGGATCAATCTCGGCTCAACGGTTTTATTTCTCAAATCTTCTTCTTGAAGCTGGGCGATTTCTTTCAGGGAGTGAAACTCCTGACCCATCGCCTTGGCTTCCTCTTCCTGCTCCAGCAGATTGTTGGCTTGAATGATGGGCACCGCTTTGATGCTCTCGGCGGAAATACCCATTTCTTGCAAGCCGCGGGATAAGCGATATCTGTTGTCGTCTCTCTCGTTTTTAGCTTCCTTTTTATCAAGAAGTCCCTGCTCAACGTAAGCGTCGAGAAGTTCTTCCAAAAACCACGGAGAAATCTCCACTTGTTCGGAAATTTCTTCACTCGTTTGCCAGTCAGACGTGCAAGCCTCAATAATCTTGAGCTGATTGTGCTCGGGATTGAGGCTCAAAAGTTCTTCGCTGGAATAAAATCCGGGAAGATTGCACAAATAGAGATAGTGTTGGCCGTCCGGGCTCTTGACCTGAGTCAGAGCGCCCCACTCCACGAACTTGCCCAGAAGTCCCCGGGCGTTGTTCAAAGCGTTGTAGGGCAATGGCCGTTTGGTCGTGAGTTTTTCAGCCAGCTGCTTGTTGCGGATGATACGGTGGGTTTTGAGCAAATTGAAAATGAGATTCCATTTCTTTCTGAGACTGGGAATCATCTCGGCCAAAAATTCGGCCAGAGAAATTTCTCTCATTTCCAACAGTTCGATGGAAACCTTGTTCTTGAATCGCTTGGGCAAATCTTTCAGGGAAACCTGGCCTTTCTTGAACTTTTTGATCAGGTCGGCAATGGGGCCACCATTGCCATTTCTCTTAACAGTTTTGCCATTCGATCCGTTCGTTTTTTCGTTCATGCTATATCCTCCTATTTGTTCCGTTTAAAACGGAAGTTTGTTAAGATTGCGTATTCCGCTATCATCTTAATATGAAAAAAAATGTTTTGCAATAGCAAATAATCCCGTCCTTCCGGAAATGGGATTATTAAAGACAAAAATTATATTTTCGCCTGGCCTTATCTTTCTACTAACGGGACAAATATAAATCCGGGATATTCCTCAATTTTGAAGTCTTTTTCGGACTTTTTAAGAACCAGCCACAAGCTTTGATTCATCGGCAAAACTAAGCGGCCGCCGATTTTCAGCTGTTTTTTCCAGGCCTCGGGAATATGGTGGCTGCTGGCAGCTGAAATAATCCTATCAAAAGGCGCTTTCTCAACCAAACCTTTGGAGCCGTCGCCGCAAATAAATTCGGCGATTCCCTTGCTTACAAAATTATAATGACTGGTATTTTTTTTGCCGAAGTCGGATAGTTCCGGAACAATTTCCACGCCGTATACTTTACCTTTCTCTCCCACCATTTCAGATAAAAGTGCCGTGGACCATCCGGATCCAGAACCGACATCCAAAATCTTTTGACCAGGTTGAGGTTGAAGCAATTCCATCATCACCGCCACGGTTAATGGTTGAGAAATAGTTTGACCGAAACCGATGCCTAACGGCACATTGTGATAAGCTTCGGTTTTCAAATAATCAATCACAAAATCAAACCTATCAATTTTTTTGAAAGCATCAATAATGCGAGGCGTCTTCAAATAACCTTCTTTGATTAAAGTTTCGATTAAGTTGTCCTTTCTTGGGGAATCCATAATTTTTTTACTTGAGAAGCTTTTTAAAACGGAGCTCGTCCTCTTTTTTAAACGGGCCCAGGACGGCCAAATTAATATTTTTTGGTCTAAACAATTCGCGAGCCAGATTTTGGACCATTCGGCTGTTGACCGCATCAATTTTTTTAAAAATATCGTTCAGAGAAAAAGTTTTTTTATAGTAAAGTTGCTGGAGGCCGTAGAAAAAGGCGTATTCATCGGAACTTTCGAGACCTAACGTCATCTTGCCCTTGATATAATCTTTAGATTTCTTCAATTCCGATTGGCTCGGCGGCTCAAGGACGATTTCCTTAAATTCACTATTAATAATAGCGATGGCGTCTTTGATTCTGTTTAAAGAAACGCCAGTCGCTATGCCAAAAAAGCCGCGGTCAGAGCCCAAATCAGTAGCGCTGTAGACGTAATAAGCCGCGCCCATTTCTACGCGAATTTTCTGAAAAAGACGCGAACTCATCCCCTGCCCTAGAACTGCGGCTAACACCGCCAAAATATACCGGCGGTCATCAAACTTGGAGAAAGCCCGCGTTCCCAAAATTAAATGGGCCTGGTCGGTTTTTTTATTCTTAATAGCAACGCGCGGCTGACTCTGGCTTTCTTTAGTTTTTAATTTAGGCGGGCTTGCCTGACGATTAATACCTTGAAACAACGTTTTTAAACGGCTAACAACTTTGGCCGAATGAAAATTGCCGCTCACCACAATTAACGTCTGCTTGGCAGTATAACGATTTTTAATGTAATTTAAAATTTCCGGCCTTTTGATTTTTTTAATTATTTCTTTTTCGCCTAAAATCCGCCAGCCAGCTGGCTGATCGCCGTATAATAATTTTAGAAAGATGTCGTAAATCTGACTGGTGGGCGTGTCTTCATCCAAATTCATTTCCTCAATAACCACCCCTTTTTCTTTTTCAATGTCCTCTTCTTTAAAAAGTGAATTAAGATAAATATCCGAAATGATATCCAGGGCAGTTTCCAGATGGCGGTGGTCAGTTTTAATATAATAGCCAGTGTGCTCCTGACTGGTAAAGGCATTAAAATCTGCGCCCAAGCCATCCATTAAAGTGGTAATTTCTTTGGAACTCGGCCGCTTAGCCGTCCCCTTAAAGCACATATGTTCCAAAAAATGAGAGATGCCGTTTTGCTCTTTTTTTTCGTATTCTGAACCGGCCCGAACCAAAGTTAAAACCGTCACGGTTTGGGTTTCTTTTAGCGGCGCCAACAATACTTCTAAGCCGGAGGCCAAAAGAATTTTTTGGGGCTTTATTGTTTCCGAATCAGAGCCCGTTATTTCACTTTTCTTCTTCCCACTTATAAGCCACTTTGACATTGACTTTGTACTCAACAATTTGACCTTTGTCCAAACTGACTGATTGGTCAATTATTTTCAGGCCAGTGAGATTGTATTTATCATCGCCAACAAACTCAATCACCTGCTTCATTGCGTCGTCAAAGCTCTTGGGAGAAGTTCCGAGAAGCTCTCGAATCTTAATGATTGCCATATCGATTTAATATTGTAATTGTGCGACCTTTGGTTTAATTAGAACTGTTTTTCCTTCAAAGTTTTTCGGAAAAATAATTCAATAAATTATCAATTTTTATTCTTTCCTGCTTCGTTGTGTCGCGGTCGCGCACGGTGACATCTTGTTTCTCCAAGCTCTCAAAATCAACCGTGATGCAGAATGGCGTGCCGATTTCGTCCTGCGAATAATATCTTTTGCCGATGTTGCCGCGGTCATCCCAAGCGACCATAAAGTTTTGACGGAGGTCATCATAGATTTTATGCGCCAGCTCAACCAACTTGGGCTTATTGGCCAGCAGCGGGAATACCGCCGCTTTGAAAGGCGCAATTTTGGGAGTTAATTTCAAAATGATGCGGTCTTTCTCTTCGCTGTATCCCTCAATTAAGACCGCCAGCATCGTCCGGTCAACGCCAAAAGTCGGCTCAATCACATGGGGAATGTATTTTTTCTTTGTTTCTTCGTCAAAATATTCCAGATTTTTGCCCGACATTTTCTCGTGCGCAGATAAATCATAGTCTGTGCGATAAGCAATCGCCCAGAGCTCATCCGAACCCCAAGGAAATTTGTATTCAATATCAATGGTGCGCTTTGAATAGTGGGCGCGCTCATTCTCGGACAGTTCGTTATTATAAAAATTCTGGCGGGGCAAACCCAGCAATTCCGCAAAGCCGTAAATATATTCAAGCCAATTTTCAAAGATTTTGTTCCAATCCGCATCGGGCGCGATAAAATATTCCAATTCCGCAATTTCAAATTCTATGGTGCGGAAAAAGAAATTGCCGGTGGTTATCTCGTTTCTGAAACTTTTGCCCATCTGTCCAATGCCGAAAGGAATTTTGGCGGCTGTTGAATCCAAAACATTCTTGAAATTGACGAAAATATTCTGGGCGGTTTCTGGCCGCAGATAAGTGGTCAACCCTTCTTCTTCAACCGGGCCGATGGTTGTCTTGAACATTCCTGAAAACAGCCGCGGCTCGGTCAGTTCACCTCCGCAATCAGGACATTTTGTTGCGTCAGCCAATTTGTCAGGCCGGAATCGGTGATGGCATTTTTTGCATTCAACCAAAGCATCTTTGAATTTTTTAAGATGACCTGAAGCTTCCCAGACCTTAGGATTGAGCAGCACATCGCCGTCCAAGCCGACCATATCTTCTCTGGCCTGCACAAAATATTTCCACCACGCTTGCTTGATATTATTTTTTAATTCTGCGCCCAAAGGGCCGTAATCATAAGTGTTGGCCAAACCGCCGTAAATTTCCGAACCGGGGTAAACAAAACCGCGCCTTTTACATAAAGACACTATTTTTTCCATTAAATTTTCTTCTTTTTTGGCCATATTCATTATTATACTTTTATTGCCGCACTTTGCCATCATCGGGTCTTACTGTGGGATCATTGCTTAATTCGGAATCAATGCTGTCAATCGTCAAATGAATGTCCTGGCCGGTAAAATCATCCTTGGCGCTGAATTCTGTTTTTTCCAAAAGCTTCATATAGCTGCCAATCTGATTTAAGGACGGCACAACCGCTATCTGGAAGATGACCTCGCGCGCAGGCAGCACTATTCCAGTAGTTGCCGGCAATTTAGGAATCTGCCAAATAACTTCGCTGGTTCTTGTGTTATAGGTTGGGGCTGAATCGCCGTAATTGCCGCCAATTACCCCGGTCCAACTAACGCCCTGCGGCAAAATGGATTTAATTGTGATATCGCTCAAATCATTGGAATAATTAATTATTTTCCAGTGAATGGTGAAATTGGTTCCGACCCCCACTTTTAAGGGCAAGGTTCCTTTGTTAACAATGCCCGAAGCTGCGTCGCGGAAAAACGCCGAAACCACTAAATCAGCCTTGCCTGATAGCCGGCTATCAATTTCCGCCACAGCCGTAGTTTTCTGCAAACTGGTATCCGGCGGCACGCTCGGCGATTCCATTTGGGCCTGAACCTTCAGAACAAAATTTTTATCGCTTAATCTCTTAATGGGATAGCTGTTCTTGAGCCGGATTTGAAAAGTCACTGAACCGCTGCTCCCCCGATTGATAAGCCGCAGTTCTGGCGTGTTGCCGGCGTTCCAAATAATCTGCTTGGAGGCAGAATCAAAATAGCCATTGCTCTTAACCGAGGTTAAATCAAACAAATCGCTGTCTAATTTAACTTTAATAATCGCCTCTTCCAAGCCGATGGCGGTGTTATTTTGATAATCAATTCGGTATTCCAAAGTTTCATTTAAATTGGCGATGTAATCGCTGACGCCGTTAACTAAGATGGCCAATTTCAGGGGCGAGGTTTGAATGGTAACGCCAGCTGTTTTTTTATCTAAAGTTATTAATTGATTTTGCACGGTGATACTCAATTGGCTGCCAAATTCATAAAACGAACCGACTTGCCCAATCAGAGTACCTTTAATCAGCAATTTGCCGTTGCTTTTGGATGGCAAATCGCCCAAGGCCCACAGATTATTTCCCTCAGCCGGTTCAACGCTGGCGCTGATGAAATTAAAACCGAGAGGATAAAATGCCTGCAGTTTTAAACCTCTCAATGTCTGATTGGTACTGTTAGAATAATCGATTTCAAAAACAAATTCATCGCCGCTAATGACATTCTGCGGCAAAATCGTATTGTAAGTCAAAGCGGTACCACTAACGTTTAAATTTTGGGTCTTGCTTTTTTCAAAGCGGCTGCCAAAACCGGGCAAACTGTACTGCAGAGTGGCTTTAAGATTATCCACTCGGTTGGGATTGCCCAAGGCCACCAAAAGGAAAGTTTGAGTGTTGCTGCTGCCAGTTCCTAAATCGCCCAGATCCCTCTTGACAAAAAGATCCTGTGTTGAATCGGTCAGCGACTTTACGTCTTCGGGCAATTCCAAAGTTAAAATAGCGCCCCGAAGCAGATTGGGAGAATTATTTTGGTAGTTCACTTTCAATTCAAAAGGGTCGGCCACTAAAACATCGCTTGGGACTGAAAAGGATATATCAATGTTGCTTTCGCGGGAAAAATATTTCGTCGCTACAATTATTCCTTCAACAATCAAAACCACAGCCAGGAATCCCAAAAAAATATACAAAGCCACTGATTTTTTTCTGGGCTGATAAAAATTAAGCGGCGGCCGCTTCGGAATTTGGACTGGCGGCCGAGGTTCTTGAGGCGGCCCTGGTTTCTTCCAGCGAGTTTTTTCCGGCTCAATCACCGGTTCCTCAAAAATATCTTCTTCCTCCACGGTTTCCTCTTGCATGCCGTAGAGTTGTTTTTCAATATCTTTTAGGGCCATAATAAAAATTCAAGACTCAAAATTTAAAACTCAAAACTTTTTAATTGTGGGCTTGGAAAATAAGTTTTTTGAAAATAGGTTCGACCTGCTTATAAATATTGGCGGAAAACATCCCCTGATTTATTTCGTTAAAATTTTTCTCGGAAATCAGCTCGGCTATGACTCTCTGCGCCTCTTTGGTCAGATCGTTTTGGAAACTTTCTAAGGAATCGGGCAAAACCCCCAAAGCTCTCGCCAAGCGGCTCAAGAAATAAAGACCGCGACCCAATATTAAATTATCCTGCTTCTGGCTGCTCAGAGCCTCTAAATCATTTAAAAATGAGATTAGCTCTCTCCATAAAAAATCGTCCCGCTCCGGCGAAATCACTCCTTCCTTTAACATTTTCAAACCACGCAAAGCAATGGATAGGGCTAATTCATTTTTTCGCACATTGGAAAAGGTGCTGATTGCCAAGGCGCTGGTCAAATGCTTATGATTAACTGCTACTACAGTGGCGTTTATCAGATTAAGCGGCTCCAAATGATGGGATAGTTTGGCGACAATTTTTTTTAATCCTTTGGCAGTTAGTTCAATCTTCCCCAATAATTCCGTGTATAAAGCGACTTGCGCATCTGTCTCGCCTATTGTCTCTTTGCTTAAAATCACAGCTTTGGTCTCATATTCCTGCATATTTTTATCTGTTATTATGCCTGTTTTGAGAAAAACCGATATCTGGCAAAGCCATTTGGAAATTCTCATACTGGGCATAAATACATTATAACACATCAAAAATGCGTAGAACAAGCAAAAAGTTGATAAAATCTAATGTTATGGTAAAATAATAACAAAATATTATTTGTGGAAGGGTGGCCGAGTGGCTTAAGGCAAAGGTTTGCTAAACCTTGACCTCGAAAGGGGTCTCGTGGGTTCGAATCCCACCCCTTCCGCTTTGACAATTGCCGTTCACTTAAAAGTGGATCGGCAATTGTCACTAAGTTGTAAGGTTGGGATTCGAAGGGTATTTTTCAAAAGCAAACTGCTTTGCTTTTGAAAAAACCCAGGCTCTGAGGGAGGAGCGAAATATGTGTCGAAGGCACAATGAAGCGACGGATGAAGAGGAATCCCACCCCTTCCGCCAAGACAATTTTTTATCGGATAAACCCGAGTGCCTCAAAATCACCTAGAAATCTGCATAGGGGTGTCGTAAAAGTGATATCATGCAACGCTATTGACAAATTTTTGGTATGGATGTAAGATATTTAGAAGTCTGAGTTTAGACTTCTAGATCTGTTTTTTAACAATTAACAAAAGGAGAAGAGAATGAAGAAAAAAATAACATTGACTTTGACAGTTTTGATTTTTCTTTTTGTTGGAACTGATGGCCACGAAGGCCATTCCGTGGAGATCTGGTTTACGCCGGCCATATCCCTGACAACGTCTTCCCCTGATTACCTTGACCTTTTCACCCATCCTGAGCTTTGGCCGAAAAGCCGCCGTAAAATCGACGTCTTTCAGATGGCGAGCTGGCAAGTCTGGAGGGACTGCTCCCATATGGTCAATACACCGCCGGAGCGAAGGCCCTGGGGGAACAACCTCATCATGGTGGATGCCTACAACAAACTTAAGGCTTGGAAAATGCGTCTGTCCTTAGGGGCTGACGCCATCAAACCTCATCATGACTGCACCGCCGAGTGGGGAGCTCAAAATATCGTAGGCGATATCAATTTCCTGCAAAACTTAGGCGTCCAAGTTGATTTCATCGCCATAGACGAGTCCCTTGTCGCGGCCATGGATCCGAAAGGGCGGTGTCATCTTTCGTTTGAAGAGGCGGTGGAGAGAATAGCCTGGTGGATACAGTACGTCAAAACCCTCTATCCCAATATCAAAATAGGCAGTATCGAAGCCTATCCTTACTTCAGGGCTGCCTATTCGCCCCTTGTCGACCCAAACGAACACCCGCCCAGTCTCCAGCGCTGGATGACGACCCTGGACCGTACGCTCAAACAAAGAGGGCTCAAGCTGGACTTCTTTCAGTTGGATGTGGACATGAACTACGCCAAAAGGCTGGAAATCACCGACGAAGAATGGCAATGGGAATTCCAGCAGGTGGCCAAATCCGCCAGAAAACGCGGCATCGCCTTCGGCATGATTATCAACGGCAACCTCGGCAACTGCTCGAACTCGTGCCAATGCGTGAGCATTGCCGCGGATTGGTTGGCGCGGGTCCATTACCGCCTTGACGGCTACCTTGACCAGCTGTCCTTTCAAAGCTGGGATGACAACGGATTTCCCGTCAATCTGCCGGAATCAGAAATCTGCACGCACACCGGACTCATCAAGAATATGGGAATGACGGATAACTCATCCGATGAAAGCAGTAAAAGACCTGGAAGCAGAGAATAGACTAATAATCTGCAAAGGAAAACTAAGGGCTATCCCCCAGGCATGGATAGCTCTTTTTCTTTTTAAAAACGCAGTTTATACTTTAAAAAGACTTCTCTCAAATTTAACTAAATAGTCGATTCCTCACTCCTTGTTTTTAATTCAGCCTCGGTTAGAATGATACTAGGATTGAACTTCCGCTTCCCGAACACCCTTAATAAAAAATTCGAACGTCCTCTGCGTTGGTCCACCAGTTGAATAAAATTATTAATTTTATGAAAAAAGAGATAAAAGTTGACCTGCCATCAAGGATAGAGTATCGGTATGTTATTCCTGATGCCGGGAAATTTTTGGCCTTAATTGGTCCCTCTGTTGAAAGAAAAAAGTTTTCCGAGAACGAATGCGTTCAAACCATTTATTTTAATAATGAAGAACAGATTGTGCCATTTGGACTTTCGCTGAAAGCGAGACGATACCTCGCCTCTCCGCCTAATTATCCGCTTTTAGATGATAGTCTTTACTTCTTGGATTTAAAAAGCGGCTTAAGTGAGGACAAACAGAAAACCCGTTTAGAAGTAACATTGACGGAGGCGACTAAAATTATTAATGAGAAATATCACTTCCCGGGAAAACCTCTGCGGCCCTATGTCGCAATTATTTATTTGCGCCGCCACTATCTGCCGAAGGGCGCAGAGAATATCCGCCTCACTTTAGATACCAATCTAAAATACTTCTTTTTCCCGCCAAACCAAAGAAAAGGGATTGAAATCGGCCGCGAAGACGATTTCGCTCGTCTGGAAACAAAAATCGGAAAAAGCGATGAAAAATTCAATGACTTAATGAACCGGGCAACCAAAGAAATAGGAATTTCCCCGGTAATTTCCAAAAAATCTGTCGCCTATCGTTTTTTGCATAAATATCTAACCGAAAAGCTCGGCAAACCATTTTATAAAGAGCTAAAGGATTGCGAAATCGAAGCTAAATTAGAAGCGGCCTCCGAAGAAATTTTTTATCAAATCAAAAATTTATTCCGTCAACAAGTTGACGCCTTCCAACTGCCCAATCATTTTCCTTACACCGCCCAATCCGCCAGCATCAACCGATATTACAAAAATCGGGATGATTTTTTTAAGGCCTTATTCAGAGGAAATGTGGCGAGAATCGTCCGGAAAGAAGGCCTTGAAATCATCAATGATAAATTTAATCTTAACTGCATTCTTAAAAGAAAAGAGGTTAAGGGCGACCTCATTCCAATTAATTCAAAAATATTAAGTTCGGCGGAATTGCTGGGACAACTTCACCGCCGAAGAAAAGCATTTTATTTAGCCAATATTAAAACCGGAAGATTCTATCATATTTCTTTGGATTGTTGCACTGCTCAATCGGAAATATTGTATGAGATTGAAATTGAATATACCGGAAGATATTTGGAAAATAAAACTGATGAACCGCAAGAATTGATAGAAAAAGCGATTATTGATGATATTGCTCAAATTACCAAAATTTTATTAGACAAATTTCCGGAACTAAAAAAATCACAACTTACCAAACAGGCTTGGCTGGGAATCACAAGTAAATAGTTTTCAAATTAGAAAAATTTGCCTTTCTTTTATTTTCCGGCTATATTAGTTGTGGCTATTTACCAAAAGAAAAGGGAGAGGCGCGATGGAAAGAATTGAATTTTTCAAGAACTTCATTGTGGAATCGGATTTAATCGAAAATATCAGAGACGATGCGGCATTAGTGGAAAAAGAACTGCGGGAAAACAAAAAAGACGGCCATGTTGGAGCCATCCTTTTCTTGGAAGAACTTGCCGAAAACAAAAAATATCTATTACGGGAAACTGACATAAAAAGAGTTCAGCAGTTAATAATTGAGGAGCAACAGAAAAAACGGCCGGGTCTCACAACGCTAAAGAAGGAATGGATTGGAAATTATCGAAACGTCAGTGTCCGAGTCGGCGATAGAATCTGCCCCGATCACCAGGAAGTCCCGCATTCCATGCAAAAGTTGATTTTGGCCATAAACAAATGGCAGCAAAAATGGAGGAAAACTCCAGAGTTGTTAAAAAAGCTGTGCATCGCCCTAATCGCTGATTTCCATTACGAATTTGAAATGCTCCATCCTTTTGTTGATGGAAATGGAAGAACAGGTCGGGCCATCGCCTTATATCTCATGCTTCATCTCGATGTCAAGCCTTTTATTTTCACCAGCCATGACAAATTTGAGTATTATCTCGCCTTCCAGCTCAGAAATAAAGAAATTATGAGGGCATATTTTTACGAAAAAGGAGGAAATGGATGAAAAAAGGACGCGTTCTTCGGAACGCGGTCTTTTTTTATACAAAAAACACCGGATCTTTTATCTGCCGGCATATCCTACTCTTCCATATGAAAGCGCAGCCACAAAAGGCAATCCCGCACTAAATCAATTCCCAAAGAATTCCCGGCGAAGCCTACTCTCCCAACCGTGTTCGGGTTAGTACCATCAGCATTCAGTGCTTTTACTTCCGAGTTCGGAATGGGATCGGGTAGTACACACTGAATTGAATCACCAGGAAATCTTTAGGAACTATTTGGTGCGGGGGTGGAGCATTTTTTTATCGGGACGAAAACCACTCGATTAGTACTTCTCGGCTAAAACCATTACTGGCCTTACACCTGAAGCCTATCAACCTCATCATCTCTGAGGGAGTGAAGATACCTAATCTTGGGGTGGGCTTCACGCTTAGATGCTTTCAGCGTTTATCCCGACCGAACATAGCTACTCGGCAATTCCATTGGTATGAAAGCCGATAGACCAGAGGTTCGTTCAACCCGGTCCTCTCGTACTAGGGTCGACTTCCCTCAAGTATCTTACGCCTGCGATAGATAGAGACCAACCTGTCTCACGCATATTTCTCCTTTATTACTAAAGGTATGGACTATACCATTATCCCGACCTCGGTCGGGATAATCGACGTTTTAGCCATCTTTTACAAGATAACTCCCTCGCCTAAGGCGAGAAGTCTCTACGGGGTTAATATATGTCTTTTTCGTTTTTTGGAATAATTTAATGTTCGAAATTTATCAATCAAGCCCGCCAAAACCTTAAAATCTTTAGCACTATTGATTTCTTGTTTTTTGTTTAATATTTCTATCATCAAAGCTACTTGTTGTCTTTTCAGTATTACATAAGGTTTTGTCCATTCGATAAATTGTTTTATTGCATCTAATCTATCAATAATGTATTCCAGAATACCATCTTTTCTTTCGCGAAGATGACCCAATTGAGCCAAATCGCAAACTTTCTGAAATTTAGCCCTCTCTTTCTGGGATTGGAAGAAAACTATATAAGGCGCAATTTGAAATCCAAACCTATAACTAGAATTCGGTTTCAAACGCACATAAATGCTTCCATCTCCATCCAAGAAACCCGCTAAATAAGCTTTTTGAGTTGACGAAATATTTTTAGACATATACAACTTCCCTCGGTATTATCCTAACATACGACAGGTTAGAATTCAAATGTTGTTAGGACTTCACCGATATGAGTCGATTTTTTCACTCCGACGTTTCCGTCGGAGGCCGCCAAACTTGTTAACAGCAACAAGTTTAGTTGACGGTTTAAACCCAGCTCACGTATCCTTTTAATTGGCGAACAGCCAAACGCTTGGGACCTTCTCCAGCCCCGCGCTAGGATGAGCCGACATCGAGGTGCCGAACCGGACCGTCGATAGGAACTCTCGGGTCCGACTAGCCGGTTATTCCCGGGGTAGCTTTTGTCCGAAGTCACCGGCCTTTCTATAAAGAACCGTAGGGTCACTAAGTTCTGCTTTCGCATCTCA
>Ga0172364_10000378_pt1 | contig 31131 bp, 55 predicted proteins | sample LakKivSesite10cm_FD_114545 | JGI IMG/M metagenome (GOLD analysis project Ga0172364, IMG submission 114545) | Sediment microbial communities from Lake Kivu, Rwanda - Sediment site 10cm | ecosystem: Environmental > Aquatic > Freshwater > Lake > Sediment | place: Rwanda: Western Province, Lake...
AAACATCTTATTGAACATTTCTTCAAGTTCCTTAACTTTCATATCTTGTGTCCCTTCTTCAATAAATACTGAAATTATATCTTTCCTATTCGCAAAATAAGTAGCCAGAAATTTACCTATTTCAAGCAAGTCTTTCTTTGTTATTTCAGAACCTTCAATTTTTATTCTCATCCGCACCTCACATTACAATGCTGCGCCGCACCCTACTTGAGCACACACCACCTCACAGCACAATAAATATTAATTTTTCTTTTCTTTAAGAGGAATTTCTCCAAGAATTATAGAAGGATTAATCCCTTTTTCAGTTAGAACCACTTTCGAGTTGTTCTCTAACGAAGCTTGAGTAATATCAAATTGCTTTAACTTTTGAGCATTCCCTTTGAAATATTTATCTGCGGCTTCATTTACTAATTTCAGCCGTGTAGCTTCTGCTTCAGCTACAATAACTTTAGATTTAGCTAATCCTTCTGCTTCTAAAATTTGCGATGCTTTTTTTCCTTCTGCTTCTTTAATCAAACTTCTTTTAACTCCGTCAGCCTGAGTTTCTTGTGCTGTAGCAAAATCAACAGCCGCTTCTTTTTCATTAGAAGCTTTGATGACAGTATTCATAGTCTCCTGGACATCACTTGGTGGGATAACATCTTTTAATTCAACTTTTAGAACTTCAACACCCCAATTAGCAGTTTCTTTAGATAATATTATTTGTAATCTTTTGTTTAATTCATTTCTTTCAGAATTAACATCTTTGAATGGTAATGTGCCAATAACATTACGAGCAGTTGTTCTTGCTAAAGTATCTAACTGCATATCTAATTCATTAACTTCATAAATGGATTTCATCACCTCTTTTGAGTCTTTTTTGACACGGAAATAAACTACGAGGTCTACTTTACAGTTCAAGTTATCTTTGGTTATAACGACTTGAGGCTCAATATCAGTCATACGTTCAGTAATATTAATAAATTGCATCCTTTGTAGGATTGGAATAATCCAGTGAAATCCTGAGTCTTTGACTGCGGTAAATTTACCTAATGTCTCAACAATACCACGATGCGTAGGTCTAATAATTCTTATTCCTACTATAAAGAATAAAACTAAAATAACTGCAAGGACAGTGAATATCCACTCTATCATTTTATTTATTTAACTATTTAATTAATGATAAAATCAGTATAAAGGTATTTAATTAATGATAAAATCAGTATAAAGGTATTTATAAAGTTTTCGGTTTTTTTTTGCATGCGCATAGAAAACTGGCGGGAAAAAAGAGTGGTGCAAACCCACCAATTTTTATGCGACCCTCAACGGATTATCCTTCTTTTATTTTTTTCTTTAATAACCTTGCGGCTCTAATCTTTGCTTTTAACTTTAATTCTTTGTTACGTTTTTTTATCTCTCTATAATTATCATCACCTCCGAAACAGCCAGGATGAAAATGTGTAAAATCATCATAACTCGTATAATTTGGTAATCCATCATGGATATCTTTCCATGTATCATAAAAATAAACAGGGTCATTCCCCTCAGCCACTTCCTTTTTATAATCTCCTTTCTCGGACCATCGTGCTGTAACCCACCCAAGGTGTCTCTTTGCTTTTGGCGTCCTTTTATTGTGACAATGGTCCGTCGGAATACTTCTCCCTCTATTTGTAGATAACGGTGCAGCTTCGAACATTAATTCTTTCAAAGCCTTTTTTATATCTCGTTTTTTTAATTTAGCCATGGAACTTATTATAATCAAAGTTCTTCGAGAAATCCTCTTTTTGAAGCTCCTCGAGAACCAAAAGGTTTTCTATTGCTCTTTTGCATTTCATTCCTTTGAGCGACCTTCTGAAACTCTTTCTTATCTTTTTAATTTTTATAATTTCATCTTGATATTTTTTTAATACGTGATTAAATACATCTTCTTCTATACACCTAAAACAAATCTTTCTTTTGATATTTAAATCTGTATCTTTTTTTTCTTTATCTTTATTATGCTTTTTGAATGCGGCCCAAAACCAGAATATTGGGACTCCTTTCGGAATTGGCTTTTTACAAAAGTAACATTTTCCGTTATTAGAAACAGCACTATCATAATAAAGTTGTTTTTGGGGGACTCCTCTATTATAATAGTCTATACTCATGCGTATATTTAAGCCCTTCTTGTTCTTTCTCATAAAATGTAGTGTCCCTCTTACGCATTTTAATTAATTATGTTCTAAGATTGGGAACATCTCTATAAAAATTTATCTAGCATTTAATAACTACTAACTGATAGTAAATAAACATTAAGAGAAAGTGAGACAGAAGCAAGGAGAAAAACTGAAATTCCAACCATGCGTCAATTTATGAAACTCTATCGCAGACCAAAACCAGAAACATTAAAAAGGTTAAAATGGAAAAAATAAGCTTATCCTATTCCTAACTGTCTCCAATCTTCTCCATAACGCATAATCATTCTATAAATATCACATCCGACATGAGTCATATAACATCTATCACTGCTAAATCCCTGGATTTTACATCCCGGGAGATATTCGCAGATTAATTCTATCTCAGACTTTTGAGGCTTTTCCAATTTCCATTCAGACTTTGTCCTTGAAGGATAGATGCTTAGTTTAACTGGTTGAAAGAACTTTATTCGTTTTATCTTTTCCTCCCTTTATATAATTCTTTTAATAACTCTGGAGACTCCTTATGAACTTTTTTTCTTTCTGGTAGGTCTCTCATTCTTTTTTTAACATCTTTTTCTACTGGTAACTCTCCATGTTTATATTTAGTCGTTCTTTTTATCCTCGTGATTGGACGCCAAGAAGGACCATATTGCTCAAGTACTTCTTCAGTTGTATGTGCTTGGAGAAATTTTTGGTCTTCTTTATGTAATTTATCCCAGATTTCTTTATCCGCAAATTGGTCTCGATGCTTTAATTCGTGTCTTATAACCTTTCCAGTATTCATCTTTCTTGATGTATAAGGGTTTAAAGCGATACTTGGTCGAGTTGATGGAAGTCTTCCACGCTCTCCCTGATAACGAACTCCTGGCGGGGTAACCCATCCTGATTTATCTTTACGTTCTATCTCTACTGGTTCAATAAATTCTCCTTCAGGCGGATTGTCTTCAAGGATAGAGAGATAGTTTATTTTCCTTCCACGAACTTTCTCTGCTTTTTGTAATAAATCTGGATTCTTCTCAAAAAACCTTACTACTTCTTCTTGAGTAACAAATTTCTTTTTAGGATTCTTCTTATAACTTTTATCCGGTTTTGTTAAACCTTCAATTATCTTTTTTATATGTTCCTTCCTCGACATGGGAAGATTTAATCTTTTTCTTATTTCTTTTCTGAACATATAACTCTGTTTTCTTTTGTCTAATGGTTTACAATCTAATATATTTGGAACTTTATCTTTATCTGCGTCCCCAAAAGGATTAGTATCAATTAATCTTATCTCTTTTTTATTCCTTTTTGGATATATTCCTAAATTTAAGAATGATTTTACTTTAATTGGCTTCCAAAATATAAATTTATTATTCATCTGAACCTTCTGGATTTATTTTACTATATGCTAGAACTTCTGGCTTTTCTTGGTTATGCCTTTCTTTTAACATTCTTTTTGCTCTTTTTTCAGCATCTTGTTCTCTTAATCTTTTACGCCATGCTGCTTTCTTACCAGCTAATTTTTCAGTTCCACCTTTTTTAATTAATTCTTCTGCGGCGTAACTCCCTTGTTCAACATGGCCTAATTCATGTGCAATTGCTTCTCTTACATTTAACTTTCGTCTTTTATATGCTGAAGGGAGACTTATTCCCTCTACTTTGACTATATATCTTCCTTTTCTTTTTTTTATATCTGTAATTGTTTCTCCTTCTATCGCGGGATTTAATAAACTAGACGGGCCGGCTATTCTTCCCCATCTAACTTTTTCTGCAGTTTTAATTAAATGAGGATGTTTTTCTAAAAATCTTACGATATCTTCGCTTGTCATAACTTTATAAGTTTTTTTGAATAATGGATAATTTCTAACATATCCCATTTTTTTTCTTTCTTTAGGGCCATATTTCTCCCTTGTTTCTTTTATTATTTTAGCTATCTCCTCATGAGTTCTCTTTCTTTGTCTTTTTTCTGTACTTTCTGGAGGCAAATTCAACCTTCTTCTAATCTCTTCCCTTAACATTTTACTTTGTTTTCTTTTATTAAGGGGTTTACAATCAAACCAGTTAGGAACCCCATCTTTATCTGTGTCTCCCCAAGGATTGGTATCTATTAATCTTGTTTCTCTTTCACTCCTTTTTGGATATATCCCCAAATTCAAAAACGGTTTTATCTTAATTGGCTTCCAAAATATAAATTTATTCTTCATCTTCTTCTCCTCTTATAGCGATATCAATCTTCTCTCTTCGCTTTGCTGCGGCAGCAATTCTATGTCTCCCGTCCTCAATTTCCCCAGAAGTACTAACTCTTGGATAAGAATCATCATATTTCCTCTTTTTTGCACTCCTTAATCTTTCTTTACTCCAGTCTAAAGGCTCTCCATGTTTTTTTTCCCAGGATTCTTTAAACGCTCTTGCATCAATCTCTTCTATTTTTGTATAACCCGCTTTTAGCCTTCTTCTTTTCTCAAAATCGGACTCTTTAACCTTTCTTTTTTCTGATTCTTTTAAGAATGCAAGGATTTCAGGTCTTTCTTCTCCATATCTTCTTTGTTCACTAATCGGAATATCTGCAGATTTAGATGAAACACTTTCATCTTCACTTTCTAAATTCATTCTCCAATCATGCTTCATCTTTTTGTAACCCAATGTTTTTCTCATGTCTTTCCAATCACGCGGCTCTCTTAATTTACGCGCTATAGTAACAGGTATCAGTTTTACTCCTTCAAGTTCAGCTGCCTTAGCTCTATGTCGACCTTCATGTCCTATTGGTCTTCCTTGTTCATCATATTCTAAAAAGGGAATATGAACTTTTGCCTTACTTTTAAGAGTTCCTCTTAATTTTCTAATCTTTTTAGGTTTAAGAACCTTTTCTTCATAACCTTCTTGAGATGGCACAACGAATTGATGCCTTCTTGCTGTTTCATATATTTCTTTATAAGTGGTTCTGAGAAATTTTTTAGGTGGCATCATTTTAATATAAGTTGACCGTTCTCTTGGAAATTTAGTCCCTTTATGAGCCCATCCTTGTTTTCGTTTATCCAGGGGACGGCAATCAAAGAAATTAATTAGTTTATCTTTATCTGCATCTCCCCAGGGACTAGAATCAATCAATCTATTTTCTCTTTTTGTCCTTCTTGGGTGTAAGGTGGGCGAAACTACAGATTTAAACGAGAAAATGTTCTTGGGGGCCCATACTAAATTTTTTGATTTCATTTCAAAAAATTAGAAATTCTATGTTAATAAATATAGTCACTAAAACAGTTATAGAAAAAAGTATTACTATTTCCTTTTGTTCCAATTTTAGGTACAAAATCAATTTAAATCCGTACCCAGAAACGAGCTCACATTTATTACTATCTTCTTATTTTTTCTTTCTTTTTCCGAAAACTGAATCCTGACATTCTTGGCACATTCCGCTAATACTATATTCTTTTTTACTTAACTCACTTGTAAATTCTGGTTCTTTGATTTCTTTTAAGCAAATAGGACATTTGTTTTCTTGGATTCTTTTCCAATGTTCTGGAAATATCTGCCAAGCAGGCTTATCTTTAGAAGGCTTTTGAAGTGCCTGTCTTCTTCTGTCAAATGGTCTGCAATCAAAGATGTTTTGAACTCCATCTCTATCATTATCAGCAAATGGACTCAAATTTGGATATTTCTTTTTTGCTTGAGCCCAATTCATAGCCATCTTTCCACTTATGTTTCTAGCAAGTTTAGGGTGGTCAAATCCAAATATTAGATTAGCTGTTTTTGGAATGCTTCTATTACTTTTCAATTTAAACAGTTTCATAAAGAAGGATATCTAAAGAAGTTTATAAATATAGTATCAAAACGAAAAAAATAAAAAAGAAGAAGAAAAATTAAACTTTAAACAATTTTTTTGCTCCCTACTGTCAGATTTATTGGATTTGTAAGGATATCACTTACCGCTCTTGTTGTGTCTTCTGCATTGTAACCTGCTACAAGCACAGCGATTTTACCTGGAGTCCAAGGGTTATCAAACGCCTGGATTAGGTAATGCCCTGCTGTAACTCCTGTTGCATTTGCAAATTCTTCACCACAAACTGGTCTTTCATAACCAAGTAATCCTGCGGCTACTGCATTAATACAACTCCCTCCAACTACTATTATGTTTCTGCTTTGATAATTAGCCATCTCTGCATCTTGTGCTAAAACAAGGTCGGTACCATTTGTTGTAGTTGTAGTTGAAGTTATTGAATTAATTTCTCCCATGTAAAAATTGGATTTTACTGCACTTTCAGGATAATAAATATCTAGTTCCTTGTCATCATCTCCAATTTGTTTTATGAAAGTTCCATACTTAGTTATTGTATAGATATCATTATCTCCAACGTTTCCATTCCAATAGTCTAAGTTATTTGCTCCGTAGTTTGTTCCACTCAAGAACATATCTCTGCCAGAACGCCCATTTTTGTATTGCCAATTAGTTATTAAACTATTTCCAAGCAAAGCACCTGTTACTGAATGGAAATCTCCTCCATTGTAAGGTGTTTCTTCGACAATTTGGATTGCTCCTGAATTGTCTATTGGTAATACGATTTTAGCACCCTTATAAGTATAAAGATAATTTGAAGCTTTATCTTGTAATACTATAGATGTGCCATTAACTAACTGCAATGTCGCTGAACTCCCGTCTGCTAAACTTAGTGAAGCTGTTCCACCTATTGAACCCATGCTCAATTTTATAGCATCGCCTCCCATTGCATCCCTTATATCCACTTTATAATCATTTCTGATGTTGTCCACCTTCCAGATTTGTGAATACTCCCCACTTGTTGTAACAAAATAATCTCCTTCTAGGATTTCTTTATTTGTTTCAACAATCAAGCTTGCATCACTGCTAACTCTTAATTCTGTTGCATTATAAGTGTAGGTTCCAAGTGTTGCGCAATAAGTTTCATTGACAGGGGTTGTTATATTAACAGTATCTGTCATATTTGTTGTGTCGTTCCAAACTTGTTGTTGTGTTATGTGGTCAACCCAATGCCAATTCCAAGTTGTGCAAGTTGAATTATACATAGGTGCATAATTCGCGTCAAGCATTGTTGAACTTGGCCCTAAAACATCTAACTCATATTTTTTATCTAACCTATTTGTAAAAGTTATTCCTATTTGGTCTTCTCTTGTTGCTCCAAGTTCAAGGTAATCTCTTTCACTGTCTGTTAATGGTGGAATTATACCATCAAGGTAGAATTTCACAGAGTTAAATACCGGGTCTACGAATGAACCTTCTTGTTTTAGATATCGAATTTCATTATCCAACTGATATGGTACAACGCTTATCTTAATTTCACTGATTTTTCCTCCAGAAAGAACAAATTGTGTTTTTGTTCCAGATATATCATTACCAGCTTTCTTAACTTCTTGACCATTCTCTAATTTTAGAGAATCTGCGTTCAAATAGATATCTACATATCTTTGTTGTCCAGAAGAAACATAATTCGGCCCAAATATCTCTCTAACATAAACGTCAACTCCGTTTATCTTTCCAGAAAATCCTTCTTTTACGTTTTTGGATACTCCATCTACGTAAACTATCGCTTCCGTTGTGCTTTCAACAGCAACGTGATAAGTATGCCCATTGTTAGTAACATCATTTCCATCTGGAATCCTCAATGTTTGAGAATTTTCAAACATAGTGACACTCGATGTTGTTAAATCTGCTGTATTACTACTGAATGTATATGTTTTACCAAATAGAGTGATTTGTTCTCCATCTAACTTTGAAGGGTCTACTGCGGTTGGAAAAACTATCCTCATATCATATCTAATATTAGGACTATTGAAGTCGGCATAAATTATTGGTGGTTCCAGGTTATCTGGAGTTTCTCCGTAGATTACTCTTGCATTTGGAACATTTATTCTAAGATTATAGTCATAATCTTTTCCGTCACTATCAGAAATGCTTCCATCTGCTAATACTGTTGGTAGTTGGTCTTTTGTGAATGTCGCTTTTGTACTGTTCATCAAATCGCCAAAATATAGTGGCTGGCTTGATGTTTCTACCTTTTTCGCTTCTCCAGTAATGTTTGATTGGTTTAAAACTGTTATTGAACTCGTGCTATTTAATGCAGTCAATATGTCGGTAGCGCCTGTATAATCCGTTGGAGCTGCATTCTGTCCGTATACAATTGACGGACTGGATACATTCTTCAACGAACCTGAAGTATAACTGGTCAATACTTGTGCCCCGCCGATTGTAGCACCAATTAGCAGAGCGCCTCCCAATATAGACATAATTTTTTTAAATTTCATATCTAGCTCATTACCTCCTTTCAATTCATTAACTTAAGAATGTTGTCATTCATCGTCTTTTTACTAGTAAATATGGAATTAGCCCTATATAAACCTTTCGAAAAGTGCAAAAATCATTGCATATAGGGGGTTTTAATCAATATATGGTCTTCCATACCTCACACGTTCAATCAGCCCACCAGCCATCTTAAGAATTCTACTATTTAATTCCAATAATTCATCAAGTAAATCTTGTTGGCGATTAAACATCCCACCCCAAAGCCAAATAGTAAAATTCATTCCACACGCTGCCATTATTATCATATCTGTCCAATCCCAAGGTTTTCCAAATATAGTTGGTTGGAGCATTACATATGTCCCAAAAATTAAGCCAAAAACCAAGTTTGCCCATTGGAGTATATTTCTATGCAACCATTGTCTAATAAACCACGGACGCTTCTTATTCTTTAATTCTCTTTCAATTTTTTCAGCTCTTCTTTGGTCTTCAAGCATTTTCATTTCTTCTTCTTTACTTAATTTCTTTTCCATTCTCCAATTCCAATTCTTTTATACTGTTTATAATTGTAATCAATTCTTCTTGATGATTTTGAGTGTAAGCAAAGTTCTTTTCTAAAATGTCTATTGGCATCACTGCTTTTTCTTTAGGTTTATAAATTGCTATAGGGATATTTTGTTTAAAAAACAAACACATTGCTACTTTAGCTAAAATATTATCATTACTTTCTAATTCAAATCTTGAGCTCATTATACCAAATTCATATTTCATTTTACCATTTTATATTCCCTGTTTTTCATTTTCTCCATAAGTTCTTGAACTCTATCCATTTTTCCTGCCCCGAGACAATTTAATAATTCTGCGGATTCTTCAACTAATAACTTAAATTTTTTGTCATCCGCAGTAGGATTGATGCTTAAAAACGGTTTCTTTTGAGCATTAAATATCTGCAAAAGAGCTTTCCCTTTGTATCTATAAGCAATCATCTCAAAATTAAAAGGAAGTTTTATCTTTTCCTTTTTGCCTTTCTCTATAATTTCATCTTGTTCCATTTGTTTAAGCCATTCTTTCACATCTTCATCTTTAAACTTAAAAGGATTAAACCTACTTTCACACTTGCCTTTTTCAATTAAATCATATTTAATTTCTTCTTTCCATACAATTTTACCGCTTTCAGTTCTGCCAAACTTGAGTATATCTACCAAACATTTATCCTCTGAAAAATAATTTATTACAAAACATTCTTCCTTATCTGGATGTTTAGAAGGTTCAACCTTTGAATTATCTGGAGCCATCCAAGCTTCCGAAACCATTACCATCTCTTTGCACTGGCTCATTTCTTGTAATGCTTTAATTGCTAGGCAAGTTCTATACTTTTTATCTTCTTGAATACCATCTGCAAGTAATGAAACAACAAGTTTTCCATCTTTATTCTTAAAGTAAAGTATAGGTGCATCATTAGGTTTTGCTAATTGCTTAACTGAGTCTATTACCATTTCCATTAATTCTATTTTCTTATTCATTTTTTTCTCCTTCTTTGTTTATTTCATCTAATGTTTTCTTCCAGAATGCTACATTTCCTTCTGCTTCTTCTAAATATTGTTCTGCAATCTTCTTGGATTTTTCCAATACTTCTTTATCCAAATCCTCGGCTTTATCAAAACATGCCCTACAAACTCCCCGCCTTGGAGCAAGAAAGTTATCCCTACCAAAGATTATTGGATATAATACCCAACATTCCTTTTCACAAATTTCGCATTTTTGTTTTTGTATTTGTTCGCTCATTTCCAAAAACAACTTGCACATAATTTATCTTCTGGTTCAAATCCGTAATCATCTATCAACATTTTTGCGTGATGTTTCCCTCTACATTCTTTTCCTTCTGCAATTTCTTTTAGAGAAGGAGTTCCATCCTCTAATTCACAACCCATTAATGCACACTTTTGTTTATCCATTTTTATTTTCCTTATATTTTTTTAAAACTTGTTCAAATATTTCTTTAGCATCTTCTTCGTTACAACCAAGCGTGTGAAAAACAAAAGTAGATACTCTTTCAACATCTTGTTCAATTTTTTCTTTAGTTAAGATGCTGTGTCCTTTATCTTTTCTTTCATAAGCTTCGTGAACCTGTCTTGGAGTATATCTTCGCCAGAAGCGAATTCAATATCTGTGATTATAAACGCTCCGATTTTCTTCTCCTTCAGCTTTTCTTTTTCTTCTTTCTTCTGCTCTATCCATTAATGTTTGAACAATAGTTCCTAAAACTAACCCTAAGAAGAAAAATCCAAAACTCCACCAAATATTTACTTTTGGCTCAATATACATTTTCCAATAACTGATAAGAAACCAAGCTATTACCCAACCTAATATAAAACCGTGCTTAACCATTTTTGTCTTCTTTACGCTGTTTTTCGTTACGTAAATCCATCTTAAATACTTTTTCTACCTTGCCCTTTAAATCAGTTTCACACGCTTTTATACGGGAGTCTACAATTTTTAGTTGGTCTTCTGAATTTAATTCCATTTTTTTATTCTTCCTCTTTTTCTTCTTCCTTTTCTTCTGCTTCAACTTTTATCTTAGAACTTGTTTTATGAGCATATTCTTCCTTTTTTACTCTAACTTGGCTGTCCATATTTTCATAAACTTGTTCCATACTCGCAATAGTCCTTGATTTTCTCCTTAGATACTTTTCAGTAATATTAATATCCTTTAATATGCTTTGAATCCAGCCTGGTTTCTTTGGAACTGGAAGCATTTTTAGAGGATATTGAGTCCAAAAATTCAAATCTGCAAGATATAGTTTTATTATGCTTTCTTTTATTCCAGCTTCCCTGCTAATCTCTTTATAAGAAATCTCTCCTTTTTGCCAATGATTTAAAAGATATTCTCCTAATTTTCTTAAACCAGTTCTTCTCTTTAAATTATTATAAGTTTTCTCAATAGATTTGGTTCTCGCTGCTACGTAAGCAGAATCTTCTGCCACTCTATCATCAATTGCTGAAGATACTTCTGGCGGAATATCCATAACAATTGGAACTCTGAAATCAGTCATTTTTCATTTTCTCCTGTATTTGTTCTACTAATTGTCCGCCTCTTTCTAATATTTCCAAGAGACGACCCAACTCAATATCAAATTTATGTTTTTCTTTTTCATCCATAAAAGGAACGCTAATTAGGATAGCTTTTATTATTTTTAATGTTTTCTCTACTACAGAATAACTGTCCGTAACAGAGTTTCGCAGTGACATAATCATTTGTTTTACTTGAATTAGCTTTTTTTCACGCTCTCTCCTTTCTTTATCTGTCATTTGATGAGAAATATTCCTTTCTATGCCTTTATCAATAACTTTGATAGACTTATGTTCTTCTATTGCTTTCTTCCTTGCATCTTCAGAATTAAGTTTGGAGATGCTTTCTGCTTGTTCAACTGAAATTTCATCTTCAAGCACTGCTTTTTTGACTTCTTTTGGCGCTTTTTTAATTGCCTTAACTAACGCTTCTGTTTTGGTTACAGATAATTCCTTATCCTTAACCATTTTTAAAACCTTTTTTTCAGTATCTTTATCATTAATTGTTTTAATAGTCCTTGCGTGGTGTTCTATAATCTCTCCTTTTTTTACTGCTTCAGCAAGATGTTCCATCTCAGGATTAAGGAGATTTAGTAAGTTTTTAATATAACGCTCACTTAATCCACATTTAACACATAATTCTTTTACAGAGAGTTTTTCATCTTTTTGTATCTCAGCTAAAGTTGATGCTTTTTCTACTTCATTTAAGTCTTCTCTATGTAAATTCTCCATTAAGCTATCAAGTTTCCTGGAACTGTCTTTTTTATATTCTTTCTCTATTGCTTTGATTGTTTTTAACTTGGCTATCTGATGAGCTCTCCATCTTCTTTCGCCTGAAACAATCTCCCAGTAATCCTTCTTTTTAATAACTTGAATAGGCACTGTTAAACCATTAGCTTTAATACTCTCCGCTAATTCTTGCAATTTTTCCTTATCTAAATTCTTCCTTGGTTGATTAGGATTAGGTTTAATCTTCTCAACAGGAATTTCTATTATTTTTTCTTCCATTTTATATTTTATATTCTATTATTTATAAACTTTTGCTTTTTGTATTCGATAAAATCCAAACCGAACCTCGCAATACTGAACTTTACTGTAACGTGCTACACATCACTCCGCCCCACTTAACTACTCCAAACAATAAATATGATATTCCGTGCCTGACTTCACCAAACTTAGAACCGCAGTAAAATACCGCACCTTACCGCACTTCTTTGAATATAATCGGTATAACGAAAATCCCAAACCGAACCTACAGGAAAATGCCTTAGTATTACTAGACGCTGTTCTACCATACTTAACCTAACTTGAATATAATCAAATGAATTCTATGTTTTTTACCATTTTCCCTTTGAATTTCTGATACATTCTGTCTAAACTAAGTTCTGCAACTTCTTCAAAGTCGTAAATTGTTTCAGTGCCATCTATAAAGGTTATCTTTACTTTTCGGTCTTCTGATTTCATTTTATTCTTCTTCCGTTTCAGGTTCATTATCTTCTTCAGGTTCAGCGGTTTCTGTATCTTCTTCGTTATAAGCTAATACGGGTGTTCCGCCCCATCTGAAGAGGGTATTTTCTCCCCACCAATCAATCATTTTTATTTCCTCCTAAGTATTTATTTAGCATTCCTTAATTTTTCAATTAAGATTTTTAAGTGTTTTTCACAGCCAATAATTGCTACATTCCCAGTTTCTACCCTATTTGTTGTAATCTTTCTAAATCCATTTTATTCCTCTCTATTTTGAATTAAAAAGCGTTTATGAGGTTTTGTTTTGGAAAGTTCCAACGCTTCTTCCATAGTCTTTGCTTCAACTTCCCAAACCCTAATAACTTTCCATTTTTTCATTTTTTCTGCCATTTTGCCTCAAAATTTCTTCGTAGGAAGCCCTACAATCGTTTTTTTATTATGAGTATGAGTGTTAGTACCCCCCTCAAAAACAATAATTTCGTCTATTTGATGTTCAGGGATAATCTTAAAAAAGTTCCACTGCGACTTTTTAACTTCTTTCCAAACCCACTCCCATCTCCACTCTGAAAACAAATCCCAAAAAGAAAGTTTCTTTTTCTCTTGTAAAATTAATTCTTCTACTCTTACAGGAGAGCAAAATACAAAACTTCCTTGTATTTCAAATTCTCCATATATTTTGTAACTCTCATTATATTTGATTAATCCTTTAACCATTTTCTTATCTCCAACGATATTCTTTATCCCCCATTAAATCTTTAACTTTATCTGCAAATATAGGGTGTTTCGTAAATCTCGGAATTTCTATAACAACCTTTTCTATTTCTCCTTCTGTAATATCCTTTGGATAATAAGCTGGATATATCTTAAATTTTATTTTTTTACTCATTTTTCTTCAATTTTTGTTTATTTTCTTGTGTAATCTGGGCATTTGAACCCGGGCTTCCATTTCCAGAGTTTTGTAATGTAGCTGATATTATAGCAGAATTTGGAGAATTTATTGGGGTGTTTTGTGGGGAATTTTGGGGAGTTTTCACGCTATTATTTTGGGAATTATTGTTAAATGGTAAGTTATTCCTCCAATCTTTCTTAATTCCCTGGTCGGGGAATATTTTAATCCCATTTTCTCCAATAGGATTACTATCGCAATGCTCAAGATATTCTCCCTTATTCAAAGCTAACGTCCAAGAAGTGCATTTAGGATGAACTGTAGATTGGATAATTCTTTTGGGTTTGCTACCATTTTTCAAACTACAAATATCTCCAATCCTTGTTAAACACCAAGTATCTACAAAGGACTCTGTCCCTTTTGTGATAAATTGAGAAAGTTGAGTTGTCATTATCAAAGTAAGGTTATTATGTGCAAAGAAACTGATTAATTCCTGTAAAGCTACGTTCTTTTGATGCTCATAGGTCTTGATATATCTCTGAATTTCATCAATAAATACAATTCCGTCATTAATCTTAAATAAATCATTAAAATTAGTTAATCTCTGAAAATCATCTACTTGTCTTGGGTAACCCAATAAATAGATTGTTCTTCTTCCTTGATACTGCCTTAACAAGTAAATCGCTAAATTTGTCTTGGCGGTATCAATATCGCCTACTATTGCAATTACTCTTTTGCTATCCAAATCCATTTTAAATAACCAATCCTACTTAAACCATTCTTCTAACTTTTCAGGTGAAACAATTGGTCTAAGTGATTTAACCTTTGTTCCTAAGAACTCCAGGACTTCACGAGAATTCCCAGATTTCCCTTGGCTCTTTAGCCATTCTCTTAATAGTAACACTGCTTGTTTAAGTTCGGGTTCACTTCCGCCCTTTTTAATATAATTAGTGAAAAAATCAATAAATTGCCTTTCAGCTACGCTAATAACATCATCTTGAAATTGAACAGTTTGAGCAACTTGTTGTGGTTGTAACTGTTGCTGTGGTTGTGGCTGTGAAAATCCTCGTCTTTCTTTTCCCCATTTTTTGAGTCCAAGTTCAGCAGGTTTTATATCATATCTTTTTGTTAAATTCCAAAAACTTTTAACAATATCCTTCCAACTTTTCCCTTTCTTTTGAGAAAGTCTTTCTTTATCTGCTTCTGTTCCAAAGTAATGAACTTTAATTGCGTCAAGCACTTCATTTCTATCTGTCCATCTGGAAGATGTAGGTGCTCTTACTCTTACTTTTTTTCCTTTCTTTGCTTTTTGATGTTTTCGCATATACTCTCTTTGATAAACTCTTTGATACAGTCTCCTTGCCTGGCTTGAAGTAATATTAAATGCTTTAGCGATTTGGGATAATTGATTTCCTTCTTTCTTTAGTCTATAAATCCTATCTTCAATAGGTATTTCTGATAAATCAGTAGGGGTAGAAACTTCTTCTTGTTCTGGTTCGGGCTCAACTGGTTGTGGCTGTGGCTGTGGAATAAATTGTGGTTGCTGTTCAAAAGTTCGAGAAGTTATTGCAAGTTCTCTTAATTTATCTGCGAGAGCTAAGAACTCTTCAATAGTAATTATCTCGTCAGTAATTTCAAAAGCCGCATTATTGCTTAAAATTATTTTCATTTTTTCATTAATTCATTTATTTAATAGACGATTAGGTGGTATTTAAATGTTTCGTTTTTACTCCATTAGTTCTTTTTCTTCTTCTGTATGTAAAAGATAATCTTCAGCTTTTGCTAAAGTTCCTTTAAAATCAGAAGTCTCGATGGTTACCGAATGATTTTCATGTTCTTGATAACCTACTATTTTATTGCGTTTATACACAATACATCTGATTATTCCGATTATTTGTTCTGCGAACATATTATCTTCAATTTTTATTTTTAATCTTTTTTTCATTATAAAAGAAAATCACCTCTTATTTAAAATTTAAACTCTGTTTGTTGCTGGCAACATACCTAAATTAGCCAAATTCATTTCTCTACTTATTTTTGTCATTACATTCGCTATTTCCAACCTTATAGCGGTAATTTGGTCAGGATTTGTTGTTGCAAGTAACACCAAATTCAATTTGGATATCTCTCGAAGATGTCTTACTAAGGTATTTGTTACCTTATTACTCTTCTGTATCCCATCCGCCCTTGAAGTCGATTGCACGATAAGTTCATATTCGCAAGGTTTGTTAGTTGTCATCCTTTTTCTGTAATGAGTTACTATTGCTTCATTTGGTTTCAAAACATTTTTCCTCAAATGAGAAATACCTTGAATAACGTGGTTTTCAGAGGTATTCAAGATTTGGGCAATTTTTTCAGCGCTAACTTTTGGATGGTTCTTGAGGACTCTTAAGACATTTTCTTCAATTTGAAGTGTTCCTTTATATCCCATTTTAACTTAATAACCTCCTTTCAATCCTTTTTCGAAGTCATAATCCATTTCTTCAGCTTTATGGAGTTTCCTTTTTGCAAGTTCTTCTAAGACTTTTTTATAAAAAGAGATAAATTTATCTTTTCCCCAAGAGTGAAGATATATTAGTAACTTATTTAACTCTCGGTCTGGAGAATTTTTTAAATTTCCTTTGTCAACATATAATTCAAACTCCCTTGCTATTTTGTCAAGGCCGTCTATTAATTCCGAATTTATCTCTTGGATGGTTATTTCTGTCACCGCTTTTGGCAATTTTACATTTGGTAATTCTATATTACCTATATCTTTTTTGCCTTCTCTTACCATCTGGATGCTTTCTTCTATTTTCTTTTTATCTTCTTCATCTAATTTTACTTCCTTTCCTTTAATCTTTAATTTTCCCGTTTTAGCGGCTTTTTTTAGTTCTTTATATTTTGTTATCACTTTCCCCCTTGTTCTTACTCGGTGCATCCTTTCTTCATTACTATTTTCCAATGCTTTGAGAATATCTTGTTGTTCTTCGTGGTCATCCCCGAGGGATGAAAGCATTTTGGCATTTGTAAGATTAAAGACTAACTCTTCATCTTCTTCATCCCCCTTTTTGGGATGCTTATTGCCTACTACCATTTTGTCATATAGTTCAGGCGAAAGATTATCTTTTATCCTTAATAATTCACTAATCTCTTGAAAATCCATAATTATTCCTTTACGATTGAGCCATTCAGAAATATTCCGTGAAGAGCCAATAACAAATCCTTCTGGTCTACCTTCATTAACTCTCCCCCGCTTTGAAGTTTTTGAGTTTTTGTCGGAAATCACGACAGAAACTCCTTTCTTTCTCATAAATTCAGCGAATTCCTGATAATTTTTGAACGTTTTCTTAAGATATTTTCTTATAGCAACCAAATCTTTTATCTTCTTTTTTTCATCCTCTACTTGGGTAAGGTTCTCTGTTGCCATTCCCCAAACAGCAGTATCATCATCATACTCTTGTATGGTTACAGTTACTTCTGCATTATTTCCAAGAACATTTCTTGCGGCTTCTCGTGTATGATGCCCACAAACTAACATTGTCTTCTCGCCTTTTTTAAAAGCAGAGAAAGAACGAAGAACTCCGAGATTTCTTATGCTCGTCTCTAATTTTTTTATTTGTTCCTTGTCATAATTTCCATCGTGATAAGGATTATCTTTCAAATCTTTAAGTTGTAATTTAACTGTTTTCATTTTTCTTTCATTAATTCATTTTATATTTTAATCGTATGCAAATGGGCTTTTTAAACCTTTCGAGGACAAAAATCTGGCAAGCATCTTTTCTCTAGTTGCCTGAGATGTCCATTTTTTCTCCTGCTTCGCACATCCTTGTTAAATCTATGTGCAAAAATGATTTTTTCCTTTTTTATAATAAAAAGGGCATTTAACTTTCATTTTTTAACATAAATATCTCCTTATTTCCTTTTCTGCTTCCTTCTTTGTTTTAAATCGTCTGGTATCTGGGAACAAAGTTTCTTTACTCCACATCTCCCAAACCCATCTCCTTTTACTATTAAATATAGAGATATTAATCCTTATTAATGAAATCCATCCTTTATTAGAACGGTAAACATATTGCCATTTGCCAAATAATTCGCTTGGGACAAATCCCGTATCTTTCTTTAATTTATCAAAATACCCTGATTTCAGGAGCTTTTCTTGTTTTACCCATCCTTGATGAACTACCTTTTCACAACTATATCCAAATTCAAGTTCATCTAATATTTTTTCATTTTGTTTTTCTTTATTCATTTTTCCACGCCATACCAGTGTCGCCATACAACACCTCACCCGACAGGACAGTGCCTAACCAAAGTTCGCCTCGCACCACCTTACTTGCGAATATAATTTATAGCATATCTAATTTTCCATACCTTACTTCACCAATCCAAACCCCACCGTTCCAAAAAGTGCTAAACATTAGCATACTGCATTCTACAGCACTTTACATCACAACGAATATAAATCCCTTGCCAAACAGCACAACACCGAGCTTAACAGGACAGTGCCCCACCCAGCAACGCCAGTCAAAACAAGACACTACTATACAATACCTTGAACATAATTCTCCATACCTCACAGCATATTACCGTGCATTACATTACCACTCGGCACTTTACAACATCTTGAATATAAAAGGGCATAAGAAAGTTCCTTAATAACTGCTGTTCGGAGAGAACAGAATTATATCTTTCCTATGCCCTATCAATAAGAGACTTATTGACTATTAAAATTTAATGTTTCTTGATATTCTGTCCATTCTTCTTTCTCTAATGACTTAAATACTTTTAAATTTATTACCCACTGTTTTCTTTGCTCTGCGTCCATTTTGAACACTTTTTTCCTTTCATTTTTTGGTATTGTTTTGAACGAGATGAGGCTTAATTTCTTCTCGCAGTCAAAACACCGCGGATACTCTTCATAATTGAACTTAGCCACAAATTCTTGTATTTTTCGATTAGTAAGTTGTGTTCCATCTGCTTCTAATGAATTTATCTCGCCTTCTGCCTCAATCCATACCTTTGAGCCACAATTGTCGCAAAGACAAAAGTAACTGTGTTCATCTTCAAATGCTTCATCTTTAATCTTCATCCTTACCTTACTTCACCTAACAATACTTTAGTGAGCCATGCCGTTCTAAACGACACCTGAATATGATTTTTCTCCTTGCATCACAATACAGGACAAAACGCCACAATACTGAACTCTGCAATAACGTGCATTACCGAAATGGACATTACCGAATATAAAATATAAAGCTGGATAAGTATTTAACTTTTTCCATCATTAACCAAAGGATACCCATTAATACTGGAAATATTGCTTCTCTTGGTTTTGCATATAGTTCCTCTAAAACCATCTGATTTTCAAATTTTTTTCGTAGATATTCTATAAACTTATTTAGATTTTTTATTTCTTTATCTTTATTTTTCTTAGCTATTGTCAGCAGTCGTTTCGCTTCAGGAAACACTTGTTCTAAATAAGATATATTTTCAATAGTTAAATTTGTAAGCGGTATCCTTATATTAGATAAAACATTTTGCCCCGCTTGAGTGTAACTTTCAGGGTTTCTTTGTTGAACTTTCAAATCAATCGCCCCATAAGCAAGACTAATATCTGTCAAAAGCAAGGTTTGCTTTAATCTCCAATCCTTTAATTCTCTTTCTTTTGGTTTATATCTAAAAATGTCTTGGACTTCTAATAATTTTGTTTGTTTCAAGAAGTCACTTAATATCTTATACTTTTGTCTTGATAAGACTTTTTTAAATAAAACTTTATTTTGTAGTTTAGCAAGAAAAACTAACTCATTTAAAAAATCCACTTTAGGTATTGATGTTAAATTAATTGAATTAATCTGCCAGTCTTGCTTTTTTGTTAGCCCCGCTTTTGTCACTAAATAAGCATCTTTAGCTCCTGGAATTTTAATTTGCTTCCTTTTTGAAGAGATATTCTTAAAAATAATGTTATAATATCTGATTATCCTTGTTATAACCTCATCTCGTTGTGTAGTCAATTCTTTTAATTCTTTATTAATCTTAATAATCTCTTCAAATTTCTGTGAATTTGCTTTATAAGCATCTATAATTTTACTTGTCATTTTTCATTTTTTCATTTATTTTATCTAACTTCTCTACAACTTCATATATTCTTTTCTGAGTGAAAAATTTAAGGAGAGCATCACCAGCAATCGCAACTCTGCCTTTAGCTCTATGTCCTTCTATACTTTTTTCTAATTTTCTTACTCTTTTTTCTAAAGTTAGTAGCTCTTTCTGAAGAGTAAGTTTCTCTTTAATTAATTCATCGCCTAACTCGGCTAATACTAATTCATCTTCATTTTTCATTTTTTTATTTTTCATTTTCCGCACCAAACCTTACTGGACTCAACTTGAGATTACCTAACCGAAGCGGGCAATAGTTTGCCCAACCTGAATATGATACTCCAAACCTCACAGTGCCACACAGGACAAAACCTCAACTCGCCAATCCTGACAAAAGTTCGCCCCACCACTTGAATATAATCCTTACTCCACCTTACTTTACCGAACAAGAGTTCACCGATTGCTTATGTCCGAGTAGAGTCAATCTTCGCATGAAATTTTAATTACCTCCCGTGAATTTTAATTTTTCTTTTTTCATAACTTTTTTCCATTTATCAAGTCGTCCTGCTTTTTCATCTTCTAAATATTTTTTCTTGGCTTGTTTGAGGGCTTCTTGCAATACTTCTACTGCTTCATATGAATTGCAACCACAAGTATTTATCATCATTTTCACTCGTTGAACCTGATTATCAAAAGTTTCCTTGTGTAGTTCTTCTTCATTCATTGTTTTTTCTCTCCTTTTTTCCATTTGTTTTTCTCTCTGTAAGCTTTTAGCTTGTCTTTGTTTTTCTCATAGTAAGCTTTGTGAGTTTTAGCTATCTTGTCTTTGTTTTTCTCATTTAGCTTGTCTTTGTTTTTCTCTCTGTAAGCTTTTAGCTTATCTTTGTTTTTCTCATAGTAAGCTTTGTGAGTTTTAGCTATCTTGTCTTTGTTTTTCTCTCTGTAAGCTTTTAACTTGTCTTTATTTTTCTCTCTGTAAGCTTTTAACTTGTCTTTATTTTTCTCTCTGTAAGCTTTGTGAGTTTTAGCTATCTTGTCTTTGTTTTTCTCTCTGTAAGCTTTTAGCTTGTCTTTGTTTTTCTCATAGTAAGCTTTTATCTTGTCTTTGTTTTTCTCATAGTAAGCTTTGTGAATTTTAGCTATCTTGTCTTTGTTTTTCTCTCTGTAAGCTTTTAGCTTGTCTTTGTTTTTCTCATAGTAAGCTTTTATCTTGTCTTTGTTTTTCTCTCTGTAAGCTTTTTCTTTTTTAGCTATCTTGTCTTTGTTTTTCTCTCTGTAAGCTTTTAGCTTGTCTTTGCCACATTTTTTAGAGCATGTTATTTGATTGTAAAACTTTTGCTTGAATATTTTACCGCAGATTATACAATTTAACTTTTTAGGGATAAATTTATTAGGATGAAAATAGGCTTCTTTAAACTCTCCATTGAGAATTGCTAAGGGTACATTTAATTCTTCTCCGTTTTCAACTCTCTTTAAATTCTCTTGTATTTGCTTTTGAAATTGTTGGTTCATTTTTAAGCTCTTTATTTTTACTTATCTTTTCTATCTTTTCTAAACCTTTTTTAATTAAATTCACTTCTCTAAGGTTTAAATTAACTCCTTCTTCTGGAATAAAAGCATAACAAGAAAAAAGCCCATCTTCAAAATAGTCTATTTTCCCAATTAAAAAACCATCTCTTAAAATCTCATAATCTTTATTCATTTTTAATTCATTTTTCTTCATTTTCTCCTCCTAAATTTTATTTTCATTTTTAAGCTCTGGAATAAAATAATATCCTTGCTTATCTCTAACATAAAAATTCCTTGTTCTTGGAATTACTTTTCCTGTGAAAAGTTCAAAACAATTATGCCCCCCTCTTTTTAATCCAACAATAAGAGTTTTAGGATATTTCCCATGTCCACAACAACACGCCTTTGTTTCATAAATATTTAAAAGAACTCTATTAATCATAATAACATATTCTTTCATACATTTATCTATTCTGCTATGTTTGGTATTATTTACAAATTTACACATTTTCTCCTCCTAAATCTTATTTTCATTTTTAAGCAACCACCCCACTCTTCGTCTATTTCTTTCATAATATCTTCTTTGCTTTCTCCAACCCAATCACAATCTAATTCTATGTGCCCTGCCTCACAAGATAAATATTATTTTCTAATTAATCCCTCGCCAATCGGTTCTATTTTCTTGGTATTTTTATTATATTCATATTGCTCTTTTGTAAGGACTGTTTTGACTACATCGCTTTCAACTACCAAATACATCTTATTGTATTCGATAACGCAATCATACTTATTCATTTGTTCTATGATTTTTCCTTCTTCCAGAGCTTTTTTTAATAATGCCTTCGTTTCTTTATATCCCTTAGTCAATCGAAATCTTTGTTCTGCCTTATTTATTGCGTGCTTTGTTATGTATATCATTTTGATTATTTTCCTACCGTTAGGATAGGTAAAGTTATGCGTGGGATGGTGTGGTTTTGTGCGGTAGATTGCTTCGCACCACCCATCCTTACTTTAAAAACAGCGATTTGATAAAAAACCGTAATAACCAGATGCTTCCAAAGAGCAAATCTAAAAGGATTACCAATATTATAATAAATCCTATCAATTTAAGAAGTTCCTGCCATATTGGTTTTTTCTTTGCTCGCTCAATCTTCCTCCTTTTAAGTGTATCTTCAAGATTATTAAGGACATTCTCTACAACATCAGAAGCATCTTTTGAAATCTCTCGCTTTGCACGTTCTTGTCGTTCTCTTTCAATATCATCCATATCTCTGATTACCATCTCAAATCTGACATTAAAAGCGGCGTCTAATCACGTTTTTTCCGCTTTCTTTCAGATTTCTTAGGTTTTATCAGTTTATTAAGGTTTTCTTCTTCTCCTTCAAATCTTTGTTTCAGCAATTTATACAACCTTTTTAGGTTGTGTTCCACGCTCTCATCTGTTTTGGAGATAAAGTCGCCTTTTATCAAAGTTATCACTCCTTCAATCATCTTTATCTGTGCAATTCCATCTAACTTTTTCTGTTCAAAAGGTATATTCTGCTCTCTTGAGATATCTATTCCTGCATAGTCGTATAATGGTTTCTTCAAAACCACAGGTTCTCCTGTTTCAATCAAACGAGTTATCCTTTTTGCGACAAATCCTTCGATTCTGTCAATAGGAATTCTTACGATTTCAGAAATTTGTTCCAGTGGCATATTAAAATCATTTTTTAACTTTTGTGTGATAGTAACCACTTCAAAAGCGTCAAATGGTTTCCCATGCACTGTATTCATCTCAACAGCTTTGATATATATCTCTTTAGGAGTAAGATTTTCAAACACTTCTGCTTGAATAACTTGTTCTCCAATCCCTTTCATCGCTTCAATTCTATGTCTTCCATCAACCAAGATAAGTTTCTTGCTCATATCGCCTTTCTTTGTGGCGACTGTGATAGGCGGCAGATTTGCACCTGCTTGTATCGCATTATAATACCTTGACTGCGTTTGGTAGTTAATGTGAGCTCTTGGATAAAGCTTTTCATCTATAAAGATGTCCTTTATCTTTACTATCCTGTTCAAAGGAACTAACTGCTGTTGCGTCTGTGCTTTTCCTTTCATTTGTTCATTTTCCTCCTTTCACTTTATTTTTTGATTTATTTAACATTTTATTTCCTATATAATATACCTCTACTAATCACACACTTTCAAGTAAAATTTGTCTAATTCGCATATTTCATTTTCTTCATTTTTCATTTTTATAAGCGGGGATATGAGGGATATCTCTCGCAATCTCATATCCCCAATCGGTTGCGAGTATAATAATTCCCTGCATCACAACACCTTACTGAACCCAGCGTGACGCCGCCTTACCAACCCTTACTAAACACTAATAAATATAATTTTGGGAGGCGGGGTATGAGTTAAACAAACATAGGTAACAAACCCCTCGCAATCTCATACCCCATAATGTTGCGAGCATTAATAAATCCTCGCATCACTTTACCTTTCCGAACTTAACAAAACCACACACGACAGGACATTAATCCGTCTGACTAAGGTGCACTACACGCTTCACAAATATCTTTCTCGCAGATAGCACATTTGCCTTTTGATACCCTGTCCTTGCAACCATCACATAAAACTATTGAAGTTTTCATTTTGAAACCTCGTTTTCTGCTTCTAAATAATGCTTATTGCATAAACTATCATAATCACCACCATAACCATCCCAATTACCCATACGACAAACAATACATTTTACTTCTTCCTTGACAATCCCTCTCTCTAATTCTGTTAGGGCTAATTTATTTTGAAAAAGTTGCATTATGTTATTCATTTGTATCTCATCAAAAACGCCGACTAATTTAAATTCTACTTGATAATAATAATCTTGATAACCACATTCACTCGCTTGGTATTCTGCCCAATCGTCTTGCTCTTTCTCATCTTCTCTATTGATAAGATAGAAGATTTCTTTTCTTTTGCTTACTTCTCCATCTTCATTAATATCTCTTTCAACTTTCTTCCATAGTTCATATTCCATTATCCAATATAAGCCACCCCTTTTTGAACCGAATATAATAAATAATTAATTTGATTTTTCCGCACTTCACCTCACCTCACCGTTCCAAACTTCACAACACCACCTAACACCTTACTGAACCGTTCCACACTTTACTTTGAATATGATTATTCCGCACATCACAACGCCCCACTTCACACGACAATACCCAACTCTGCCTGTCCAAAGAGTGCAGAACCCTACTTCATTCAACCTTACCGTTCATCACTTTGAATATGATTTCCCCTTACTGAACCTTACCAAACCCAGCCGAACATTACGACACTGCACACCACTTTACCGTTGCCGACTTCACACTACCGAATAAATATGATTTCCTTACCTCACTCTACTAAACTGCACCCAACCCCGCACGACAGGGGACTACCACACAACTTGAATATGAAATTCCTTACAACACCGAACTGCACAATACCCCACCATTCTCTACCTTACGAAACTGCACCATACTGCACCCGACTTCACCTTTGATTAGGATTATAATTCCTTGCCAAGCTTAACTTTGCAGAACTGCACTATACTCAACAATACAGGAGACTGCCACACCGCCCCACGCCCCGCCAAATGAATATAAACCCTCACATCACATTACTCTACAACATTACGCTTTACAATATCGCACCCAACCTTAACTTGAATATAAATTATGATACCCTTACCGAACCAAACTTAACTTTACCAAGCTAAGCTATACAGGACAGAGTTGCACCATTCCTGACAAAACCAAGTTGAATATAATCCCTTACATTACCAAACCAATTTTCGCATTACCAAGCGTCACAATACAAGGCAGAACTACACCATTCCAAACAGAACAATAGACTGCCGTTTGATTATAAAAGGAGGCAGGAACAAGCGTTCCTGCCAAATAACCAACCAACTGCTCTTACTTTCGCTTTTTCTCATCAGCTAATTGGAACTTCTCAACCTCAAAAGTCCCAAACCAGCCACCCTTTGCTGGACGAAAGTCCATTATTCCAATCCTTTGCCCTGCTTCTATCAAGACTGGTTGGATATGTTCTGCATTAGGAATTAAACTATCGTTAAAAACGATGTAGAATTCTGCTTGCCATTTCTCCAACTTTGCTCTGGATTTTGGAACTCTCGCCTTATTGATGACAACCCCACGAGTATCTATGGAATATTTGTCAGTTCCGAGTTTTATCTCTTCAGAACCGTCCATAGCCATTACTCTCATCGCACCTGCAAGAACTGTTTTCGCACTTCTTTTGTTAATTTTATGGAAAGAACTTGCATTTAATAGAGCGGCATAGACAACGCCAGTAGGGATTACTAATTCTCGTTTTCCAGTGCTTGACCAATAAGCCGAATTTTCAGCTTCTTCAGTAGGCTCATAACTGGTAACGACACGCTTCATCCTTGCTTTATCAAGTTGCCTCTCTATGTTGTATCTGTTCATCAATAGGGGGCTTGTTCCCACTATCTTGCAATGTATCTTTTGCATTTTAACCTCCTGTCTCCATTTATTTGAAAAATAATTATTTTATTCCCAATCTGTTCATATGCTTGTTCAAAGTCACTTACACCTGCAACTGCATAAAACTGTTTCAATTCCATCTTCATCTGTTTCACTATATTCATCTTCAAACATTGATTTTTGTTTTTTTGCTTTTAGTTTGTCGGTTGCCATTTTTATATTGTTTCACTCCAAACCCATCTCCTTTTAATTTTTGATTTTATTTTGTTTAACCTAATAGTTTCTTTAATTGCTTCTTCCATAGTAAGTTCTTCTATTAATGGGTTTAAATCACTTTCACAAGGAGGATGTAATGCGTCATAAACTCCATATGCTCTTATCTGTTTTCTTGGTTTTTTACTCTTCTTTCTTATTTTGCCCATTTTAAACTCCCGCCATTCTCTCAACATCCCTTTCAATATTTTTCCTTTTTAATATCATAAACACTTGGGACGTGTTTGCCTACACCTTTTGTATAAGGTTCTACCCAGATTTCTCTTGGGAATTTATATCTTGGGCTCGTTAAGTGTCTCGGGTGTCCTTTTACATCAAAACTATAATTATAATGCCACTTTGCCTTTGGCTGTTCATATACTTCATCAATATACTTTTCTAAAATTCCTGTTAGTTCAACCGTTATAATATCAGGAATTACAGGGCGTCCTCGCCTTATCCTTCTTGCAATATTACTTTCACTTTTCTTGTGTTCTTTTAATCTTACTTCAGGATAATTAACAAATCTTACTAAGTTAAGGAAAAATCTATACCAAAAATCGTGGATACGAGTATCAACATATCCTTCTGTCATAAGCACATCCTTATCTTCATAATCATCTTTTGTGAAGACAACATTCTTAAAAAAAGTTTCAAATTGAATAGCTCTTTTCCTTGTTTCTTTATCTGTATGAATAAAACATATTGAAAATCTTAATGCTTCTCCTACGCTTTTTTCAGGTATATCTCTTTGCTGCTCTTCAACGATTTCATTATCATTTGAGGTATAAACATAACCTTTTGATACTATTAATCCAACTAATTGTTCTGCATCTGTTTTTATTCCATATTCAGCGAGTTCTTCATTAGTAAAAGACAAATCCAAAAAGATAGTGTGAAAAGGCAGTTTAATTTCCATATTTTTATCTACTTTAACTTTGCCTTTTATAAAAAAGTCCTTTTGTTTATCTGTTAATCGGAATATTTTTGCAAAATTTTCATTTTTGTCTAATTCATTTAGCTTATTACTAATATGAGTAATAAACAAATTGTCCTTGCTGATACCCATTTGTTCTTGTTCTTGTTTAAATCCTTCAAAAGCAATTTTAAACTTTGCAAAATTTAATCCTTCCATTATTTCCTCATTACAATTTTATTTCCTCTCTTCTCCAAAACTGAATTTACAGGAAAACTTTGGGCTATGCTAATAAGTTCTTTAGCCATTTTTGTCATATCTTTATCTTCAAAGTTCCAACCTGCTTTTTTATCGCTTTCTTTGTATAACTCTATAAATTTATCTTCAGTTATATCTTCTTCAACTACTTTGAAAGTAGTAGTTCCTCTTAAAGTATCAAATCCTGCAACACTTCTTCTGCAACCACAGCTTCCATCAATTTCTTCGCCATCACATTCCATACCAAATTTAACAAATTCTCCTTCGTTGGTAAAAGAAAAATCGTTTTCTCTTTCGCCTTGTTTCTCATTTGTTGCTATTAAAACTTTCATTTTTTACTCCTTATTTGACTTGGTTTATTTATTGTTATTGTAGAAGTCATCTTTATTTTTTCATCCTTTTCTCCTTCTAATTCTCCAATAACAATTTCGTTCTTAACATATTCCACAATTTTTTGGATTATATCTTGATGTTCTTTTTTGACTAATATCTTTAAGTTTTTCTTACAGGTTTTGCAGATGAAACATTTGCCTAAATAGTAGTTTAAATCTTCATCACTATAAGTGGCTTTTCTCTGTGGAGCTAAACTAATAGACATCGTTACACGACATCTTTTACAAATATCTCTCTCACAAATTCTGCATTTATCTTCTGCAACCTGTTTTTTGCATTCATCACATAAAATTGCTTTAGTTTCCATTTTTAACTCCGAGTTTCATCTCTAAATATTGTAAGAGATACTTGGCATAATCCACCAAGAGTTCGCCTCCATCAAAGACAAAGATTTTCTTCTTGTCTTTAATTGCCTGTTCATACGCTTCCTTCAGGCGTTGATATGTTGGCATATCTACATCAATCGTTTGTGGTTTATCAACTTCAGTAATCATCTTATAAGTAAAGTTCCCAATAATGCACATCTCTGAAAGTGTCATTAATTCTGTCCAATCTTCTTCTTGGGTGTTCACTTTACTAAATCCAAAACGCTTCGCAAGGTTCATCGTAGTTTTTTGTATTAATGCTGATTTCAAAGTTAATCCCAAAAAATAATTGCCATCTCTTGTTTTAGCCAAATTAAGCCCTGTCAGGGTATCTTTGTTATACATTTCTTCAATTATCTTGCTGTATTGACAAATCTTTTCTATGTCTTTATCAACTATGCTTACAAAATAAAATTCATCTTTCATTTTCATTTTGATTTATCAAATTTCTTTTCTTCTATCCACTTGCATACCTGCCCTTTCAAATCTTCTTTTCTCATTCCTAAAGGATGAGTTCCCTGAAATTGCCCTTTGCAGTTAAGATACCAAGTATCTAATATACCACAAAATTCTAATTGTTCTTTTTCATTTTTCTTATCTTGGTTATTTATCACTTCCCAAATCTGTTTTGAAACAGATTGTAGAATATGGAACATAAAAACAAATTGTTCGGTGTATCTAATCCCGATTTTGCTCTCCCACATATCCCATTCATCATATTGATTTCTGATATCATAATATCCATCTTCATTCCATTCTTCAAGCCCTTCGGTTTCTTCTAATAAACTTTTGAATTTTTCATCCTTTTCAATATCAATATTATAATTTTCTGCGAATTCCTTTAAATCTTTTATTGCTTTTTCTTTGTTCCATTCTTCTATCTTTTGCTCAACTCCAAATTGGCTTACCTTTTCTGCGAAATATCCTATATTTGTTTCTTCACTTGGAAATCCATAATCTCTTTGGAAATCTTTTTCCGTAGCAGAGTGCCAGTTTCTTTTCCAACAAAGAGTTCCATAATCCCCCGACATCACAACCGTTCCATCATCGCAATAAGTTATCGTAAATCCTTCACATCTGCTATCAGGATTACTTCTGAAATCAAAGAAGGTTTTTCCATCTGTATTAAATAATTTATATTCTTTCATCTTGCTAACTCCTCGCAAATCTCTTTCTTTCTGAACTCATCAAATTCAGGGATTTTATCACAAATCTTATGAAAATCATTTTCCATATTCGCTTCTTGAAATTTTCTTAAAATATATCGCATAATATAATCAGCATTCCAAATATTTTTATTGTAATCTCCAAAATATCCTTCTTCAAACATATTATAAATAGTCCTTGCAGTTACATCTTCAAACCCTGCGTTTGCACATTCATCCCACTCGCCACTCTCATCTGAAATTATTTTTATTTCTTTAGTAGTTCCATCTTCCATATCAATCAGGTAATTCATAACTACTGCTTGGTCAAAATGGTTTCCTCTCCACTCTCCGAGTTTGGCACTATACCCATCTATAATTTTTTTATCTGTGAAGTTAGCAATTTTATAATAGACGCCCATTTTATTTATCTCCTTTATCTGTTATTTTCATTTTTTCTCCTATTAAATTTCTTCTTCTGTTTCATTATCTATCATACAAGAATAGATATAGACTTCTCTCCATTCCCGCCCACATTTTTTGCATTTCCAATTCTTTTCTAAAGTTTCTCCACATTCTTCCCACAAGCAAAATGCTTTATATGGTGAGTTACACCTTTCAGTTCTTCTTGCATTTCTTTCAAAGACATCTCATTAATTTGTTTAATTTTCATTTTTTTCTTTTGTTATTTTTATTTTTGTCTAACTTCATAATAAAACCTTTTTTGATATAAATAATACAATTTGGCACTTTAGCAAAGTCCTCGCTAAAGAATAGTCCTTTAACTATCTTGAATAATTTAGGTTTCTTCATTCTTCAATCCTCCTGAAAAAATCATGTGTTTTCATTGTTTTACCTTGCCCTTATCAAAGCTTATATTAAACTTCTCAGCTAATTTAATTAACTCCCATTGTTCTAAAATATCACTGGCATCATCGTAAATCATATCTGGAAGGATATTTCCCAAAACTTCCTTTAGCCATTGTATTTCATTATCAGTAAAGGCTATTGTTTCTACCATTTTCTTCTCCTAAATTTTATTTTCATTTTAAACTCCCACATTCTGAACATTTAAAGTGATTTTTATCATACTTTGAAAGAGTATTTTTTCTGCATGCGAAACACCAAGTAGGATTAATTCCTATATCTTCTGATTTTATTTCTTTGTAATAAAGTCCATAATCTTCACTTGTCATTTCCCTCTCCTTGGATTTATTCTTAAATGTGAAATAAAAATGTGTTTCATTGTTATAATAACCTCTTTATATTATCTAATTTCTCTTCTAATTTATCTTTAATCATTTTAAGATTTACAATTTCCTTTTCCATTTCTAAAAACCTCTTTTCAAATACTGCTTTTTCGTGAAGAATTTTGTCTCCTAGATAATTAAGGTGATATTCTTCTTCCATCTGTTTTACTGCTTTTTCTAAAGGGGTTCCATATTTTGCTTTAGCCCAATTTTCAAAATCGTCTATATAATTATCATCCTTATCCCTTAACTCAAAACTAATTACAGGATATTCATTAGATAAGTTAATATGTATCCAAATACTATATTCTTTTCCTTTTCCAATCATAAATCCATATCCACCCATTTTACTTCAATCCTCCTGAAAAAATTATGTATTTCATTGTATCCATTGTTTTTTCTCCTGTTCTTTTTCTCGCTTCTTGAATGGTTGCTCAATATATAATATAAGTAAGCAAAGTAATATTATGACTATGAAATCTAAATATACATGGGTAATTCTCCCATAGGAAACCAATATTAATCTGATTAATGAAAATAAAGACATTAATACCAATACTACTCCAGTTATTTTCCTCATTTTTTCTCCTTTGGGTATTTAAAAACATCACAACTACACCTTGCACAAGTTCCTA
>Ga0172364_10000381_pt1 | contig 31085 bp, 28 predicted proteins | sample LakKivSesite10cm_FD_114545 | JGI IMG/M metagenome (GOLD analysis project Ga0172364, IMG submission 114545) | Sediment microbial communities from Lake Kivu, Rwanda - Sediment site 10cm | ecosystem: Environmental > Aquatic > Freshwater > Lake > Sediment | place: Rwanda: Western Province, Lake...
GCCAGGGGTGATCGCATCTATCGCCAATGTCTTCTTCATACGGGGTATCAATATAGGGGATATGCACTTTGGAAGGGAGAGTGTGGGAGGACTGGCAATCTCACTACTTGACCTTGATAAGGAGATAGAGGATAACGTCATCAGGGAGATACAAACACTACCCAATGTGATTTCTGTGAAGAGGGTGGGCTTAGGGTAACGATTAAAGCAAGAAGATCAGGGTTCGAGGGGTCAAGTGTGTTTAATCCCCTTGAACCTTAGAATCTTTGAGCCCCTTGATGTTCAATCCATATAAGCTATCAGCTCCCAGCTCAATAATTGTTGACAAGCAGGTGGTTTCTTATTATAAAAGAATAGTGCCTGGGTGGCGGAATAGGTAGACGCAAGGGACTTAAAATCCCTCGGTGGTTTCCACTGTACGAGTTCGATTCTCGTCCCGGGCATTTTAAGCTGAGAGCAGATAGCTGAGAGCAAAGGGTTGGGAGTGGTAAGTGGAGAGTGGGAAGCTGAGGTTACGGGAAAGACCTGTCCACACTGCGGCTCCCAGATGGCCCAGGATGCAAAGTTCTGTGGTAAGTGCGGAACCAAGCTCTAAACAAAGACCTACATTCCTGGTTCGAAATCTTTATTAAGTTATTTCTTCTTCATCCCGCCCATCTTGGGCATCGCAGGGATAGTCATTTTCTGATAGCCGGAAGGGAGCTCGAACATACTATCAGATACGGATTTCTTGATATTCCTGTATTCCACACTGTAACTCCCATCCACCGCAGCCGTCTTGATCGGGAAATTAAGGTCTGTTGCAACCCACTGGTAGTGTTCTCTTGTCTTACCCGCGTCCTTAGATGTAATAAGATACTTCTCAGTCGGGTGGCCATCTATTGTCTCTTTCCCAATAAGCTTGCGACTCACCTCACCCTTCACCTTTTCGCCTGCTTCGGGTTTTTGAGTGGGATCGTAAGGCATTTCAAGGTAGGATTTGTTATCAGGTGTTACAAGCCACACGACATTTTTGTCCTGCCGTACGATGGAGTAGCTTGATTGCCCGGGCGTGTCGGTACGGATTTTATCCCCTTTCATGTAAATTTTGCCTGAGTATGAGTTCCCAGCAGTCTTTGTAATCATGTCAGCTGAAAATTCAATGGCATACGTATTTGCGAAAGCACAATGGATGATACATAGACATATTCCAACAATTAATAGATGCTTTTTCATTTCTCACTCCTTAAAAGTATTGTTACGTTATGAAATGTTCTGAAACGCTTTGACATTTTGCACTGTACGAGTTCGATACTCGTCCCGGGCATTTATGATTTTAGCTAACCCTCTTTTGCCTGGAAATCTATTATCTTCGATCCGTCCGCCTGCATAGAAACCCTGCCATTGAGCACACCGCCCTCAACGATCGAGAGTTTGCTCGTATATACATCTCCGGTTATAACCCCCTTGGATTTTACTTCCACAAGCTCTTTGACCTTCAGGTTTCCCTCTATCTTGCCGCCTATGATACTTCCCCTCGCTGTAATATCACCTTTGAGAATCGCTTTCTCACTGAGAATTACCCAGTCAGCATTCACGTTTCCGTTCAGTGTACCGTCGATCCTTAGTGTTCCCTTTGTCTCTATATCACCCTTAAAAACCGAATTTGTACCTATGAATGATTCCAGCCTGTCTACCTTTTTAGTAAACATTACGGCCTCCTTTCGGCATATTTGCGGGGATTGACCGGTTTCCCATCCTTCCATACCTCATAATGGACATGAGGCCCTGTTGCATTTCCGGTAGAACCAACATAAGCAATTATCTCCCCACGCCTCACCTTCTGTCCCACCTTCACTATGTTTACCCTGTTGTGGGCATAAAATGTCGTAAAACCTAATCCGTGCTCTATGGCTATAAGGTTTCCCTTAATACCACTCCCGCCTGAGAAGCTTACTATGCCGCCTGCTGTAGCCCTGATTGGGGTTCCATAAGGTGCTGATATGTCCATACCTTTATGGAATTCATCCTCTCCGCTACGGGGATGCTCCCTCATGCCAAAATGGGACGTGATGTTACCCTCTACAGGGAGAAGCTTTGGGGTTGCAAAATAGAGATTCCTCTGGTGCTGTAAATATTCCCTTATTTCCCCCACTGTTTCGATTGTTCTCTTGATTTCCTCTCTGATGGTTTCCATATCAACTGACCCCTGATTCGGGGTCTCAACGTTTTCAAGGATCTTTTCTTTAGTGCCAAAATGGAACAGCCTTTTAAACTCGCTTTCTGCATTTTTGATTGCCGTTATGGTCGTGCGCAATTCTAAAAACTGCTGTGAATAATAGTTAAACTTCTTTTCCATGATATGATACTTCACCGTGTCTACAGCAATGGAAACAATATAAACAGTCCCGAAAATCCATAGGATTATTGAGATAACAATACCTATAGAGGGAATCTTAAAGTTCAAGGTTTTCACATTGCTATGAGGAATTAACATGATTGTGATAGGGGTAAAAGCCTTCTTACATAAACCTTTTATCCTTTGAAAATCCAACACCCTTACCTCCTTTCCCCGTAATGCTTACCATAGAATGCACAATTGAATTTAAAAATAAATCCTTTATATAATTATCTACCTATCAAATAAAGGTTTAATTATAATGATTCTATTGGCTTAAATGTAAATAGTTATGATATCGGTTTTAACCCCCCTCTTTAATTCCTATTTAGATTATCACACTATGAACTTATTGTAAAACACCATTTTTTATTTATTCAACACAAAAATAATTTTTCTGTTTATTAATCCAAACAATGATGGTTCACAACCTTTCAATCATACCATCAACAGATGCCCGTTTTTCCTGAGCCAGAGCCTGCGCTTCTTATAGTCAGGGATAATTTTCTCCACACAGCTCCAGAACTTTCTCGAATGGTTCTTTTCCCTTATATGTACAAGTTCATGGATCACAACATAGTCTATTACAGTATAGGGGGCCATTACGATTCTCCAGCTGAAGGAGAGTCTGTTATCTGGTGAGCAAGAGCCATAACGGGAGCGTGCGCTCGTTATCTTTATATTTAGGGGAAAAAGCCTGAGCCTCTTACTGTAATAATCTACCCTTTCCCCTACCTCTTCTGCTGCTCTCTTTCTATACCACTTTATAAAAAGTTCCTTTGCCTCATCCACCCTATCTTTATCAAGGAGAAATGTACCGTACAATAACTTAAGCGGGGTATTGCCACCATTTGTATCATGGAGCCTAAGCGGATAATCTTCTCCCAGATAGAGAAATCTTTCTCCTGAAACAAACCTTTTTGCCTGTTCAATGCTGTCAATCTGTCTATCCCTCTCAATCAGTTTTTTAGAAATCCACGAACTCTTCTCTTTAAAAAACATATCTATATCGCCCTTAGATGTATGGTGGGGTGCATAGATTACTATTTTTCCATCCATCCTGATCTTCAGGGTCATCGTCTTTTTCCTCTTCTTGCTGCGAATTAATTGATAAGTAATATTGGTCTTCAAACTAAATCTCTAACTCCTCTCCCTTCTGGGGAACATGGGTGCTAAGACCCAACCTCTCGTTGACAATCCTCTCAAATTCAAGTGAAACAGATTCTTCACCGTGCACTATAAAGACCTCTGGGTTGCTTATAAATGTACCAAGCCACTCGAGGAGCTCTTTCTGGTCTGCATGGGCTGAAAATCCTCCAATCGTATATACCTTTGCCCTCACAACCATTTCCTCTCCAAGGACATGGACAGTCTTTGCCCCATCAACGATATGACGCCCGAGGGTACCCTTAACCTGAAAACCTGTGAATATTATGCTGCATTCGGACCTCCATATATTATGCTTGAAGTGATGCTTTATGCGTCCCCCCTCACACATACCACTTCCTGCAATAATAACTGCCCCTGATTTTATCTTGTTGATTTTCTGCGATTCCTCAACAGCTGTGGTAAAGTGGATTCTCATTCCCTCACTGCTTTTAAATTTAAACACGCTCACTGCTTCTCCATCGAAATATTCTGGATGTGATATATATACCTTTGTCGCTTTATCGGCAAGGGGGCTATCCACATAGACATCAAGATCCTTGAGCCTCCCTTCCTTTACCAATTTATTCAATACATATAAAACATCCTGGGTCCTCCCCACAGCAAAGGCCGGTATAAGGACATTCCCTCCCCTTTTGAATGTACCCTTTATCGCCTCTACCATTTCATCGATACTTTCCTCGACACCCTTATGGAACCTGTTGCCATAGGTAGATTCAACAACAACATAATTTGCTTCCTCTACGTGTTGAGGATCATTTATGACGGGGTTTTCATTTTTTCCAATATCACCAGAAAATACGATCTTTCTCTCATTACCGCCGCCATCTTGATCCTGATACCATAGCTCCAGTGAACCAGAGCCAAGGATATGGCCTGCATCTATAAACCTGTATTTCACCCTATTACCCAAGTCTTCTATGTTCCCGTACGTCTTTTTATCGAAAAAGGGCATAGCTTTTTTTACATCTTCCCCTGTATATAAAGGTTCAAACACCTCATCCTTTCCAGACCTGAAGGATTTTTTTGTTAACCACTCTGCCTCCTTTTCCTGAATATGGGCCGAGTCATAGAGCATTATCTCTACGAGGTCAGCAGTGGCTGATGTGGTTATTATCCTGCCACGGAATCCCTCCATCACAAGTTTTGGTATAAGACCTGAATGGTCAAGATGGGCATGGGTGAGAAGGAGGTAGTCTATCTCCTCTGGATTAAACTGAAAGGGTATCCTGTTTACCTCATCGGCATTTTTCCCCTGATATATCCCGCAATCAACGAGTAGCTGCATACCATTCGTAGATAAATGGTAACACGACCCCGTGACTGTTCTTGCTGCACCTAAAAATCTTATCCTCATATTTGCACCCCTTTGAGAATCAGTGAATGCTGGCTGCTGAATTGACATTATTTAACACAGTATGATATCCTCCTTCAACTTTAATCCTAAATTAATCAGGGGATAATACATGAAAAGGTCAACAAATCATCTGCTTAAGATGATGGTGGTTATCGTTACATTATTATTTCTCTTCTTTATCGGGATGGAATCTATAGCCTTTGCAAGGGCAGGCGGCGGGAGGTCATTTGGAAGCCGTGGGTTCAGCTCCGGCAGGTCCTACCAGAGGTCCACACCCTCCCAATCATCACAACCAACACAGCAGCCGGGGATGACTCAAAGACCCCCTGTGCAGCAACCTGCACCCTCAGTGGGAATGGGGAGAAGCTTCCTTTACGGGCTTGGTGGGGGGCTCTTTGGAGGAATGATAGGGGGTATGCTTTTTGGTGGCCACGGTTACGCCGGTGGACAGGGATGGGGTGGTGGAGGATTCGGTTTTGGTGATATTATCATCATCCTCGTCATCCTGGCGATCATCTATTTTGTAGTCAAACGTTTTCGGGCCCGAAGGGAGATGCAGATGAGTTCTCAAGGGAGTGCCTATGCCCCTTCTTATACATACGATGCCCCTGCCGCAGAAGAGGCTTATGCCCCTTCTACAATGGAAGAAGGGCTCCGCTACATCAGGGAAATAGATCCGTCCTTCAATGAAGGCAGGTTTAAAGAGACTGTGGAGGACAACTTCTTCAAGATCCAGAGTGCATGGACAAAACGCGATTTGAGCGGGGCAAGACATCTTCTGAACCCACAGATGTTAAGCACATTGCAGGAAGACATAAACAAAACCATAGCAGATAAACAAATCAACCGCCTTGAGAATATCGCCGTTCGACAGGTGGAGATCGTCGATGCTACCCAGGACCAGGGCGAAGAATATATCACGGTCAAATTTCTCGCAAGCCTTCTCGATTATACAATTGATGAAACAAATAACCATGTCATCTCGGGAAGCTCTACAAATCCTGTGAAGTTTCTGGAGTACTGGACCTTCACACGGAAGATCGGTGAGAAAAACTGGGTTCTCGCCGGTATTACACAGGAAGGGGATTACTGAAAGGCAGCTCTCAGCAAATAGCTATCAGCTCTCTAATTGATACATCAAAGATGGATGACCATGAGGTCGCCAGGACAATAAGGCTTATACAGTCGAAGCTCACACAATAGAGGGCTAATTCTGACTTGCAGATAGTCAATCTTTTTGTGCTATAATTAGTAAAAAATCGGGAGGGTATTATGAGAAGGTTTCTATCCATATTCGTGATAATCCTTATCCTTGGCTTTGCAGTAACTGCGATGGCTGATGTGAAAGATGCAAAATTACTGGTCAAAGATATCCACTGGCTCGGCCATGATACATTTAAAATTACAGGTGAGAAGGTCATCTATACAGACCCATTCAAAATAAAAGATAGCGGTGAAGAGGGCAAAGCGGACATAATCCTGATAACCCACGAACACCATGATCACTGCTCGCCGGAGGACATAAGAAAGATTCAGGGACCAGATACCGTGATAGTGAGCACACCTTCCTGTGCAGATAAGTTATCAGGAAATGTGAAAATAGCAAAACGGGGGGATGTGATGGATATAGGCGGCATTCGTATTGAAGCAGTACCGGCATACAACATTGACAAGAAGTTTCACCCAAAGGATAAAGACGGCGTGGGGTACATCTTCACAATAAGAGGACAGAGGATATACCTTGCAGGCGATACAGACTACATCCCGGAGATGAAGACTTTTAAAAATGTGGGCATCGCCCTTCTACCAGTATCAGGAACTTACGTGATGACAGCAGAAGAGGCGGTCAAGGCAGCCCTCGATATTAAACCCGATATTGCAATACCAATGCATTACGGCAAAATAATCGGGACAAGAATGAATGCAGAGAAGTTTGCAGAAGAGTTGAGGAAAAAGATAGAGGTTGTGATCTTAAAAGAGGAATGAGGATGAAAGATGAATAATCCTGAACGTGCAGTAAGCTGCTTCAAGGAAACCTTCAGCTGTTCCCAGGCAATACTATCAACCTATGGCCCTGAATTGGGCCTTGAAAAAGAAACTGCGCTCAAGGTTGCAGGTGCCTTTGGGGGAGGGATGGCGCGTATGGGGGATATGTGCGGGGCTGTGACCGGTGCATTCATGGTTATAGGGCTTAAACATGGCAAGATAAAGGCCGAGGATGAAGGGGCAAAAGAAAAGACATACCTCATTGTAAGAGAATTTGTGGAAAGGTTCAAATCACGTAATGGCTCCATTAAATGCATGGAATTGCTTGGTTATGACATAAGTACACCAGAGGGGATTAAGCTCATAAAAGAAAAAAATTTGTTTTATACCAGCTGTGTCAAATATGTCAGAGATGCGGCTGAAATCATCGAGGAACTCCTGCACTGACGGATCATGATTGAGGTTGTGTGAAGTACACGATGAAAATTTGCTGAACAAAACGGATTCTTTTATAAGGAAATTCTCTTCTGTTAAGGGGGTAGTATATGAAACCTAAAGTGTACATTACGAGAAGAATTCCTTTGCCAGGTTTGGAGCTTATAGGGGAGTTTTGTGACGTAGTGCTCCACCCTTATGATGTGCCTCCTGGAGAGAAACAAATCATGCAGAACATCAGGGACAAGGATGGACTTCTCTGTCTCCTTACTGACAGAATCAATAAAAACATTATCGAGGCCGCATCTCAACTTAAAGTAATCAGTACCTTTAGTGCAGGTTTTGAGCATATAGATGTGAATGAAGCCACAAAGAGAGGTATATATATCGGCTATACCCCTGGTGTCCTAACCGATGCAACAGCCGATCTTGTGTTTGCCCTCATCTTAAGTGTATCGAGGAGGATTATAGAGGCAAACAGGTTTGTACGAAAACTCAACTGGAAAATTTCATGGTCCCCTACATTGCTTCTTGGAGAGAGTGTCTGGGGAAGCATAATAGGCATTATAGGCCTCGGGAGGATAGGGAAGGCGGTGGCAAAAAGGGCGAAGGGGTTTAATATGAAGGTTCTCTACACTGATATTGCCCGGATTTCTCCTGAAGAAGAAAACGGGCTTGGTGTTGAATACAGACCTCTTGAAGACCTGCTCGGGGAATCGGACTTTGTGAGCATCCACACCCCTCTCACAAAAGAAACATACCATATGATAGACGAAAAAGGTCTCAGATTGATGAAATCCAGCGCCATCCTGATTAATACCTCGAGGGGGCCTACGGTTGATGAGACGGCTCTGGTAAAAGCCCTGAAAGAAAAGTGGATAGGAGGGGCAGGTCTCGATGTCTTCGAAAGGGAACCCATAGGCGAGGATAATCCCCTTCTTGAGCTTGATAACGTTATACTCCTTCCACATATAGGGAGTGCAACGAGAAAGACACGGGCAAAGATGGCTGAAGTTGCCGCCAGTAACCTTCTATCGGTATTAAAAGGCGAGTCCCCTCCCTACTGGCTCAATCCAGAAGTAGAGAGAATCAGGCCTCTGTCAAAGGTAAGGATGCTCTAATTTCTTCTCCCTGTCTACTTTTTTATTACCACCCATAAGCCACCTTCGGATATGACCGCAATCTTTCCTTTCAGTTTGCTCGCCTTGATGTTCTGCCACAGATTATCTGACCTTATTTCAATCTTACCAATCCTGAGGTTCAGGTCTCGTGACTGTGCCCCGATATTCTTAATCAAATTACGGGGGGTGAATTTCCCGAACCCTCCACCTATGAAGGCAAACCCATTGGTCCTGAGAATCCTATGGACTGCCGAAAGATTGACCTGGAACAGGGAGGGGAAGAATAAGGCCCCTCGAAAAATGGCAAGATCGACAGTGTTTTCTTTAACACAGGATAGGGAGGTCTCTGTTTCAATAACATTGATTTTCTTTTCAAGCTCCATTTTCATTACTTCCTGACAGAAAAAACTGCCCATCCCCTGCGGAAAGGTTGCAATGAGGAAAGAGCTACCAATATTTTGTTTATGTAAGGCAAATATTGTCCCACAGAAGGGGCCAATTTCCAGGATGTTCCCGTCTTTTCGGCCGTAGAGTTCATGAATCTGTTTCGCTAAATAGGGATACACCGGGTCCCAGAGGCGATCGATTTCTTTGATAAGGTCCAAATGCACAGAAGTCACAGGAAAAAATATAGATGTGTTTTTATAAGCTGTCAAGAAGTAATGTGCTGGCTATTGATAAATACCACAAGGGGCTTGGTATGGGTAAAGGACTCAGGTGCAAAGTAATGAAATAATGAGTGAATAAGATATTTATGGTATATTCAATATAATAAGGGGGAACAAATTGGGTGGATAATTTTTTTAAACTACTTAAGAGAAATAACCATATTTTCTTATGAAAAATAATTGGGAATTGCCTCATATCCTGACCGTAAAATCCTCAGCAGGTGCTGGTAAAACCTACAGGCTTGCACTAAGATACCTTCAATTACTCGCCATCGATAAATTCATTGAAAGCCCTGTAAAGAATCATATATCCAATATCGTTGCCATCACATTCACAAATAAAGCGGCTGCAGAAATGCGCCTCCGTATCATTGACTGGATGAAACGGATTATCCTGGATATCCCATTTGAACATTCCTCCCGTAAACCAATTGATGAAATCTTAAGCAGTGAAGAAATGAGGGGTCAAGGGGTCAATCCCGCCAAGGCAGGACTCGAATCCTTAAGAAATGACATTATTGAAACAATAAAAAACAATTTTGAGGATTTGATCAGGAATTTTTACGATTTTAAAGTGGGCACAATTGACAGCTTTGTAAACCTCACCCTGAAGGCATCTGCTTTTAAATTAAACCTTCCTCCTGATTTTGATATCTCCACTGAATCTTCATTATATATTGATTTCGTACTCCAGGAATGCCTGCAACAGATACTTGAAGATAAAACCGTAAGGGAAAAATTTGACAGGTTCCTGAAAAATTATATCGAAATGGAAGGTGAGAATGTAAGCTGGATACCCAAAATATTTTTAAGGGATACCATCTATAACTTTTGGAAAGAAGAGGCAAAAGAAAATAAAGAATTTGCATATACAATTAATATAGACCGGCTTGAACTTGTTCGAAAACAGATTAAAACAGATCTTAAGGTACTATCACATTACCTGAAGACAATGTCTCAAATAAAAGTGAACAAAAATTTTTTAAAAGCCCTCACGGAGTTTTCCATTTCAAATAGACTTGAATTTAAGGGTAGCAACTACTTCAAAAAACAAACGATAAAAGAATGTTTAAACAAAGGAAGCGTCCTGCCTGACGAAGAACACGAAAAATTGTGGCAAGAAATAAGGCAATTACTTGCAAGGTTTACAGAAGCCATATCTGAGTTTAAGTTTTCCTCATACATAGAAATATACAATCTATTCAAACAAATGCTCAAAAAGGAGATTACCTATCGAAAAAGGCTTATCCTCATAGAACAACTTAACAAATTATTACAACAGATAATCAATAGAGAACACTTCATTCCTGAAATATATTATGCCCTCGCAGAACAATACTTCCATTTCCTTATAGATGAGTTCCAGGATACAAATCACCTTCAATGGAAAAATATTGAAGCCCTTGTGGAAGAAGCACTAAGCAGAGGTGGTGCGCTCTTTCTTGTGGGAGACAAAAAGCAGGCAATCTACCGCTGGCGTGGAGGAAAGCCAGAACTCGTCGATGAAGTTGCACGTACTTATCAATCCTATCCAGTCTACAGGCTTAATCTTGGCACAAACTACAGAAGCGGTGAACATATTGTAACATTCAACAATACGATATTCAGTCCTCCAAATTTGAACAATATCATTGAATCCATGATGAAGGACATATTCCCAAAAAGCAGAGGAGAGATTATAGAAACATATCAGGATTCAACTCAGTCATGCCTTGAATCAAAAAAGGATGAGGGGCATGTCTATATAGAAAAGCTCATTCAAAAGGATGACGAGGGGAAGATAAAGGAAACATTTGTCAAGGAAGAGAAAAATCAAATAACCGGGGAAAGGTTTAAGAAACTAATTATGGAGATAAGAAAAAGAAATGTCTTTCAGGATAAAGACATTGCTATTCTTACGAGAAGAAGGGAAGAGGCGCAATTCATTGTGAAGATACTTCTTGAAATGGGTATAAGCGTCGATTCAGAATTCACCGTGAACGTGAAGAATAATCCATTGATAAAAGAGATGATAAGCTTTTTACAGTTTATCAATACACCTGGTGACGATATGTCCTTCGCAGGATTTATCACCGGAAAAATTTTCCTTAACAAGACTGAAATCATCGAAGATGAAATCATTCAATGGATAACGGACAATAGAATAAATAATACGCCTCACCATCTTTATAAAATGTTTCAAAAGGATTATCCCCATCTCTGGGACACATATTTCGAATATTTCTTTAAAAGCGCCGGATATCTCCCGCTTTATGAGCTTGTTGTTCTTTTCCTGAAAAGATGGGGCATATTAAAGCATTTTTCCGAAGATGCACCATACTTCCTCCATGTGTGTGAGCTTATAAAAGAGAGGGAGGGCCTCGGGGAGAATAATCTCACCGGTTTCCTTAGGTTCTGGAATGAAGGCTCAGGTAATCTTTATGGTGATAGTCCAGAGACAGAGACACCATTTTTATTGAAAACCACAGAAGGGGTAAATGCCGTTAAAGTTCTCACGATTCATAAGGCAAAGGGACTACAGTTTCCTATTGTCATCCTGCCATTTTTAAAACTGAATACCTTCGGAGCCTCTGACAGCAGAGATAAAGCAAAATTCTATGTATCAGAAAAAGACATATTGAAACTTCTCTATATAAAGAAAGACTTTACTGACTATTCAGAAAACCTTAAAAACATCTATCAGGAAAAAGAGGCAGAATACCTGTTTGATGAACTTAACAACACGTATGTTGCCTGTACGAGGGCAGAAAAGGAACTCTACATATTTTTAGCCGATTCGGAAAGACAGAAAAATCATCTTATCGATTATCTTTTCAATATAGATGATTTAAAAAAATATGTGAAAGGTAATACCATAGAAATAGGTAAACGCTCTTCGCTGTTCATGGAACATAGGATAGGAGATGAAGAAAATATTCTGTTTTTTGATAACATTGGAGACGACATTAAATGGATAGAGAAAATAAAAACAAAATTTGAAGAACCGGAAAAGATATCGAAAAACCAGATATTTGCAAAAAAGAAGGGCGATGTTATTCATTACATCCTTTCCATGGTCAAAGAACTACCGGATGACCATGAAGAGTTTTTGAATACATGTATAACTACGGGGATTGCAAAATATGGTTTCCATCCATACGAAGAAGAAATAAAAAATACGATAATTAAATTCTTCCACAACCTTGATTTCAAAAAGTTTTTTCTCCCTGAAGAAGGTGACATTGTATATACGGAGAAAGAAATAATTGATCGTAAAGGTGAAACTTATAAGGTTGACAGGATTATCATACATAGTGACCATGTAGATGTAATTGATTTTAAGACAGGAGAATCTCATAACATAGAGCATGGCAAACAGATAACAAATTACGCATCTCTCTTACAGAAGATTCACCAGGGCAAGTCTATTAAAAAGTACCTGTTATATATTGATGATAATAGGATAATTGCTCCATGAAAAAAATATACTCCATTCCACTTGGAACAGATTTTATTGAAGCATTGAAAAACTTTATCATTGCGGGTGAAAACCCCCTCTCAGAAACTGCGGTTGTCTTTGCAGGAAAGAGACCTTCCCTCTATTTAAAAAGAAAATTTGCAGAAAAGGCTACTCAACCCTTCTATCCCCCCAGTTTCTTTTCTATGGATGAATTCATCGATTACGTGGCAAAAAAGAAATATCATACCTTTACCGACTTAGAGTACGCTGACGCAATCTGGTTGCTCTATCAATCAATTCAATTTTTGGATGTTTTTAACAACCACCCGTTTCGCGAGAATGGTTTTGGAGAATTTTTTTATTGGGGTCAATATCTCCTCGATTTTATAAATCAACTCGACACTGAAAATATCCCCAACAGTAAACTACATTCCCTGGAAAGGAACGCAGAAATAGGGTATGACGTCCCTGAAGGTGTTAATACATTGCTCATAAACATAAGCATTTTAAGGGATGAGTTTCATGAGACTCTAAAAAGGCATAAATATTTCACACGGGGCTATAAATATTTAAGCGCATTAGATGTTATAGGGGAAATTGATTTTAACGAATTTGCACACATCTATTTCGCAGGACTTTTCGGCCTCACCGGTACAGAAAAAGAGCTTTTAAAAGATATTTGGGAGAAGGGTAAGGGAGATATTATTTTAGAGGGCGAAGTTGAAGACTGGCAGATGCTCACTCATCTGGTCTCATACTTTGGCGCTCAAATTGAAAACATACCCTGTGAAAGGACAAATCATAAAAGCATAAAAATTTACTCTGGTTTTGATATTCATTCGGAAATTTTAAAGGTCTATAAAATCTTAAAAACAACTGATGCACAAAAAACAGCTATTATCCTTCCAACATCGGAGCCCCTTTTCCCTCTTCTCACATTTGCAATAGATAGAATCGATACAAAATACAATATCTCCCTTGGTTATCCTCTTGCAAGAACACCTGTATTTGATCTAATCTCAAATATATTAAACGCTCAGATTGCAAGACGTAAAGAAGGCCTCTACCCGGCCAGACATTATCTCAATGTGATCCTCCATCCATTTGTGAAAAACCTGATGCTTGGCGCAGACATAAGAACATTCCTGCTGGATATTGAAAAATCACTCACTGGAGGCTATCCAGAAAGCAATATTGCCAATAAACCTTTCATAATCTTAGAAGAGATTGAAAAGGCTACCAGGCTGGGAATAGTGGACAATCGGGAAGTATTAAAAAGGATACATAAAATATTTTTCGAAAATTTTGAGGATGCCAACACACTCTATGAATACTCAGAGAAGATTGAAGAAGCACTCGATTTCACTCTCAATCACACACCAATCCGCTCATACATCCTCTCGGGTGAAATATTTAAGAAGATGTTTGAGCTTTTGGATAAGATGAAGCATACAAAATTTAGTGAGGAGCGATTCCACACAGGCGAAGAGGAGAATAGACAGGCATTATGTGATTTTATTTTACAGTCCCTAAAATCAACCACCTTACCTTTTGAAACAAAACCAATAGAGCCTGTTGAAATTCTTGGTGTCCTCGAATCAAGAAATATACGGTTTGACAGGGTTGTTATACTTGATGTGAATGAAGGAATAATTCCTGAGCCAAAGAAGATTGACCCACTTGTACCGCTGGGTGTGTATGATAAACTCGGTATACCAACACCCGAACACAACGAAGAAATCTACAGATACTATTTTTATCGTTTAATAGAATCTGCAAAAGATGTCCACCTGCTTTATATCGATTCAGAAGATAAACCACGAAGCAGATATATCGAACAGATCTTATGGGAAGAAGAAAAAAGTAAAAAAGAAATAGGTGTGATAAAAATAGATAGATCAATTTATAGAATCAATTTAAGACCCCAGGAAATATTGCCTGAAATTAAAAAAACAGAAAATATCCTCAGACTACTTTCAACAAGGTTATACACACCTTCAGAAATTGATGATTACATACGTTGCCCGACAGTCTTTTACTACAGCCATATTTTAAACTTTGAACAAAAAAGAGAAGTAACAGAAGATATAGATGTAATGGACAGAGGAAAAATTATCCATCGTATCCTTTGCAACACATTTGAGAGATTTAAAAATAGAGAGATTACCCCTTACATGTACGATGAAATTCTTTCAAATATGTATGATATGATAGAAAGACATTTTACAAACAGATTAATTACAGGTGAATATTATCTTTTCAAAAAACTCACCACATATAAATTAGAATCCTTCTTAAAGAAAAATGTAAAAGAGGCATCAAGGCCATTCACGATAAAATATCTTGAAGAAAGGATAGAAGATAAAATTGTGTTAGATGACGAGAAAATAAAATTTAAAGGCAGGATAGATAGAGTAGATTTTTACCCGCAAGAGAATGAGTATGTAATAGTAGATTATAAAACAGGTGGCATAAAACAATACTCTCGGGGCTTTCTGAAAAAGACAGCTCTCAACTCAATCGAAGATATACACAAAAATATAAATTCGCTTCAATTGCCTATCTATGTTCATCTATTTCAAAATACATTTAATATACCTTTGGGTAACATCAATGCAAAATTGATACTGCTCAGGAACAATGAAGAGGAATTATTATTTAAAGATAACACAAAAATAGAAAAGGAACATATACAGGAAAAATATGTGGGAGCAATAAAAACAGTTTTAAGAGATATTCTAAATAGTTCAAAACCATTCAAGCCTTATACTGATGATGTATGCGCTGAATGTACATTTAATAATATGTGTCATATATAAATTAAGTGAACGCCGAGTATTAAAAAATAAAATAGTAAAAAATATATTTTTTTAAAAACTTTTCTTGACAGAAAAATCATTTTGTAGAATAGTAAAGGTAGATATTTTCAAAATAAAAATCGAAAGGGGTAACATAATGGCAACAAAGAAAGTAGTGAAGAAGGCAGCACCGAAGAAGGCAGCACCGAAGAAGGCAGCAAAAAAAGCAGCTCCAAAAAAGAAAATAGCAAAAAAAGCAACAAAAAAATAAGTTAAAAAGTTTGTAACAAAAGCAAAACCAGCGAAGATGACAGGGATTTAAAAAACAGTTAGTTGAGTTATATCATAAGCAGTGCAGTTAAACTGTAGATACTACATGTTAGTTATGATGTGACCTGTGATTTGCTTTGCTGGGTCAAAACTAATGGTGGCAAAAAATGAGACCTTTTTTGTTATAGGATTTTTTTCTCTTAAACCAAAACAATTCTCACAGTCTTTCTTGCAAGACTTTTTTCTTTTCATGACTTTGCAAAATATTTATACATAACCATATAATTTCTCCTTACCGACAACTTAACCCAAAAACTTTAACTTGACATAATATAAGATTTTTATACAATAGAAGGAGAAACTATTTATAGAATAAATTGAAAAGGGGGTAATATAATGGCAACAAAAAAAGTAGTAAAAAAGGCAACACCAAAAAAGGCTGTGAAAAAAACAAAACCTGCCAAAACACCAGGATTGAAGAAGGGTAGCAAATTAATTTGCAATATTTGTGGTATGGTTGTGGCGGTAGATACCGCATGCGGTTGTGTTGAGACTTGTGATTTGATCTGCTGTGGCAAACCGATGAAAGTAAATAAATAATTGATTGGATCATCAATAAGTACTAAATATTTTAAGGCTGACTGCTGAATTATTACAAATGCAGTTGAAAAGCTAAAAGGTGTTATGTTAGCTTCTTAACCTGACACGTTATGATAAAAGAATGGAAACTTTTAGATTCAAGGGTAGATAGGGATTACAAAGTATTCAAAATACTGATAAATCAGGCACACTCTCCAAGGACAGAGAGAACAAGTGAGTTTTACACAATAGACACTAACGATTGGGTGAATATTATCCCTATTACTGAAAACGGAGAAGTTGTGATGATCAAACAATACAGGCATGGCTCAAGAGAGGTAACCCTTGAGATACCTGGAGGTCTTGTGGATGATGAAAGGCCGGAGAATGCTGCATTGAGGGAACTTTTGGAAGAGACGGGTTATACGGGAGAAAACTTACAGTACTTAGGGGCTACAAATCCCAACCCCGCAATATTTAATAACCTCTGCCATACATATCTCACTGAAAACGTAAAAAGGGTTGCCGAGAAAAACCTTGATGACGATGAAGACATAGAGGTAGTGCTTGTACCCATATCAGAAATTCCTTCACTCATAGAAAAGGGAATTATTGCCCACTCATTAGTAATAGTCGCTTTCCATTTCTACTTCTCAGAAAAATTACAGCCTTAAGAGATTATGGATAAAAAGAATATTCCTGTAATCTCTATAGTTGGCAAATCAAAGGTCGGAAAGACAACTTTTATAGAAAGATTGATACCGGTGCTCAAAGACAAGGGTCTCAAGGTAGCCACAATAAAACACCATCCTCATAATTTTGAGATCGATATAATCGGCAAAGATACCTATCGACATAAAAAGGCAGGCGCAAAGATTGTAATCATATCTTCCCCCAAAAAGATAGCGTTGGTAGAAGATGTTGAAACTGAACTAACGCTGGATGAAATTCTGTCCAGATATGTAAGCAATGTTGAAATTCTAATCACCGAAGGATACAAACAAGGGAATATGCCAAAGATTGAAATCTATCAGTCAAAGGAAGGGGCTAAACCTTTATGTTACAATGATAAAAACCTTATCGCAATTATAACGGATGAATCAATAGACGCCCATGTCCCTACATTTCAAAGGGATGATATAAAAGGTGTTGCAGAGTTTATAATATCGAGATTTATTCGTAAAAAAGTCTCTTGAGTTCTTTAACAAGCGCAATATTTTCAAGATGTCCTGTCTGTTTCGCCACAATTCTGCCTATCACTGGTCTGTTGAGAAGGTATATATCTCCAATTAAATCGAGTATTTTGTGCCTCACGAACTCATCCTCGAATCTAAGTTGCGTATTGATTACTCCTTCATCACTCAAGATTATTACATTGTTTATCCTTCCACCTGAGGCAAGGCCCATCTTTGCAAGTTGTTCAAAATCCTTTATAAATCCGAACGTCCTGGCGGGGGCTATCTCCCTTACAAAATTATCTTTATCCCCCATGAAATGGTATCTCTGAATGCCAATCGGTTTTGAATGTTCTAAAAGATAATCAACTTCAAATACATCAGAGGGCTCTATATATAGAGATTTACCATTATTTAAATTTGAAAGCTGAACCCTCTGTTGAATCCTCAGGGGTTCAATCCCCTCTTTCTGTTCAACTATGCCGGCTTCTTCCATCTTATTGCATATCTCAATAGCAGAACCATCAAATATTGGTATCTCTTCACTTACTTTTATCAGAAGGTTGGTGATGCCATACATATGACATGTAGCAAGAAGATGTTCAATGGTTCTTACAATACAATTTTTTCCTTTCACAGATGAAGCATATCCAACAGAATATACATAATCAATATAAGCCGGTATACGCTCACCATCAGGTATATGTTCAAAGATTATGCCTGTGTCTTCAGGCATTGGAAGAAGTATCATTCCTGTTTTTACGCCTGAATGAAGACCGACCCCATATACCACAATACTTTTTCCTATTGTCTTCTGCTTAAAAATATCAAAACCTCTTGAGATTCCTATCTTAAAATCATCTACCTTTTCTTTAAGTTTATCTTCCCTATCCAAACCTCTAAAAATTACCTCAAGCACCTTGTCTATAGACAGGGGTTTTTCAAGAAAGTCATAGGCACCCATCTTTACCGCTTCTACCGCAGTAGAGATCGTTCCGTGTCCAGATATAACAATTACAATAGCATTTTCATCTTTATTCTTTATGTTTCTCAATACCTGCAAACCATCCATCTCGGGCATCCATACATCAAGGAGGATGATCTCCGGTTTTTCTCTCTCGAAAATGGAAAGTCCTTCCCTGCCATCGGTAGCCTTAAATACATGAAACCCCTCATCCTTTAAAATTGAAGAAAGGCTATCGAGTATATCCTTTTCATCGTCTATAATAAGTACCTTATTCATAAATGATATTGTACCCAAAAAAATAGGAATTTACAATTTTTCTAATAAAAAGCTATACTTTTGGACTGTGTATCATCCATTTCACATGCCAAAATCTTTTAAATAGCATAAGAATTGCATCTTTCGAAAAAAAATGTTTTATGTTATACTTTTACGATTCTTAAGGAGGTAAGCAAAACTTTATTGGAAGAAAAAACTGAGGAAGGGTTTTTAAGGCTATCCTTTGAAGATACAAATGTAGCACGAAATCTGTTCGGCCCCAGAGACGAAAACATAAAGTACCTGAAAAAGTACTTCAACATTAAAACAAGTATCAGAGGAAATCATCTCACCATTATTGGAAATAAAAAAGACATTGAAAATACTAACAAAGTCATAAATGAACTTCATGGCGTTATAAAAAGGGGTTTTATCATTAATACTTCTGATATAGATCATGCCATTCGATATATTGCACATACAAATAATGGCATTGATGAACTGTATAATGATCAAATATACATATACCCTTCCAAAAAAATAGTGACCCCAAAAACAAAAAATCAAAAAAAATATGTGGATACAATCAGAAATCATGACATGGTTATAGGAATTGGCCCAGCAGGAACAGGTAAAACATACCTTGCTATGGCCATGGCACTCTCGTCTTTTTACAAAAAAGAGGTTTCAAGGATAATATTAACAAGACCTGCAATTGAAGCAGGAGAAAAGCTCGGATATCTTCCAGGAACTATGTATGAGAAAGTAAACCCCTATCTTAGACCACTCTACGATGCGCTCTATGATATGGTTGATATGGACAGGGCTTCTCGACTTATGGAGAAAGGTGCAATAGAGATAGCGCCTCTTGCATTTATGCGAGGGAGAACACTGAACGATGCGTTTGTTATTCTTGACGAAGCCCAGAATACCGCATCTGAACAAATGAAGATGTTCTTGACAAGACTCGGGTTTTCTTCGAGAACGGTTGTCACAGGAGATATCACGCAAATTGACCTCCCCGATAAAAAAACAAGTGGTCTTGTGGAAATTCAGGGTATCTTAAAGGGGATAAAGGGTATAAAGTTTGTTTATTTTACGGAAAAAGATGTGGTCAGGCACCCTCTTGTTCAAAAAATTATCAGGGCCTACGAAACAAAAAGGTTAGACCCAGAGGATAGAAAAAATGCAGAACGGAAAGGATAAACCTCCTTCGTATTTAAAATATAATAAACTACTTATTTTTCTTCTCCTCTCCATTGTTTTATCGTTAACCATAAACATAAGGTATCTTTATTTGTTAACCGAATATCAGTATGGTGATGTAGCCAGAGAAAATATAAAAACACCCGCTGACTTATATGTACCAAAAAGCGATATCACCATTAAAAAAGGTGAAATAATTGTAAGGGAAGGCGAGAGGATTAATGAAGAACACTTAAAAAAACTCTCTGCCCTAAAAACATTGGAGCACGAAGGGACACTTTCCCCAAAAAGGTTTCTATCTCTATTCATCTTACTCTTTTTATCAATCACAATAATTTATGAATATGCAGATAGGAATATAAAAAAGTTTATACTTTCAGAAAAAGATCTTATCTTCTGTGCTATTCTTTTAGCATTTATTACCATTTTGGTAAAATTTTCCATACTCATCTTTGAATATTTTTCTCATATCCATACCATAAACCTTTTCTACATCCTGCCTATATTCTTATTCGGGATAGTACTGAGAATAGTTTTATTTTCTGAAGCAGCAATTATTTTTTCTATATTTTTCGCGATAGTTATGGGTTTTACCTTTGAAAACAGCCTGCCAATATTTCTCTATGCACTTCTCGGCAGTATACTCGCCTCATACTTTTCAGGAAAATGTGAAAACAGAAATACCGTACTCAAGGCAGGTTTATACACTGCTTTTTTAATGTGTTTCCTTGTGTTCCTTTTCAATGTGTTCTTCGGGCATTCACTCGCTAATATTCCGATAAAGGTCGCCTTTATCCTGTTAAATGGTATAGGAAGCAGTTTTATTGCCCTCGGGCTTTTACCTGTAATTGAACATATTTTCGATTACACCACCGATATAAAATTATTAGAACTTGCAAACCTTGAACACTCATTGCTTGAAGAAATGATGGTGAATGCACCTGGTACATACCACCATAGCATTATTGTGGGAAATCTTTCAAAGGCTGCGGCCGAAAGTATAGGGGCACACCCCTTACTCACAAGGGTTTCTGCATACTACCATGACATAGGGAAACTAAAAATGCCACATTATTTTATAGAAAATAGAACGAATTTTGATGATGTGCATAAAACATTATCACCAAACATGAGTGCCCTCATCATTCTTTCCCACACCAAGGAAGGGGTTGAGCTTGCCGAAAAGTATAAGCTTGGAAAAAAAATAACCGAGATTATAGAACAACACCATGGAACAAGCCTTGTAAGTTATTTCTACAACAGGGCGAAAGAAATGGAAGATCCTAAATTGCATGTGATTGAAGAAAAGGATTTCAGATATGTTGGGCCTAAACCGCAAACAAAGGAAGCCGGTATAATTATGTTAGCAGATGCAGTTGAAGCGGCCTCCAGAATTCTTGAAGAACCTACACCAAAAAGAATAGAAAATCATGTTCAAAATATCATAGAAAATATATTCCTCGATGGGCAACTTGAGGAATGTGAACTTACACTGAAAGACCTTCATGCGATACAGAAAAGTTTTATCACAATATTAATAGGCATATTTCACCATAGGATTGAATATCCTGAAAGGACATTTCATGACGGTAATGATAAAAAATTCCCAAAAATTGTTGAAAATGGACACAAGGAGCCTCCGAAGCATTACAGAAGATTTGCTAATCTCTTTAGGGCTGCAAAATAGAGATTTAAGCATACTCTTTGTAGATAATAAAAAAATCAAATCACTTAATATAGAATTTTTTGGCAGAGACAAACCTACAAATGTTATATCATTTTCCTACATGAACGGTCTGTCTTGTGAAATTTTTGGAGATATTATAATCTCCCTTGAAAAAGCAAGAGAAGAAGCAAAATATTTAGCGGTTCCTTTTTATGAAAGGGTGTTTGCCCTTATAATACATGGCTTACTACACATATTAGGGTTTGACCATGAAAAAAACAGAAAAGAAAGCAGAAAGATGAGATACAGAGAAACAAAGCTCGTGGATTATGTCCGTTCTCACGAGATGTATAAAAAATTACTCTATAAAAACATGGGTCAATAAAATTTATGGACAACCGCTTCATCCCTCGTCCTTCGTCCCTTGCTCTAAGTTTTTTGTCTGGTATCCTCCTAATACTTATCCAGCCACCGATATCTCTCTACTATCTCGCATATTTTTCCCTCATGCCACTTTTTCATTCATTGAAAAAAGAGGGTCTTCGTCATACATTCATTTCAGGCTTTATTGCCGGGATAGTCTCTTACCTTGGGCTTGTATACTGGACTGTGATAGCCATGAACAGGTACGGAGGGATAGATATATATTTAAGTTCTTTGATACTTCTGCTACTTGTACTTTATCTATCAATATATACAGGATGTTTTACAATTTCTGTTTCTTATCTTGAAAAAAGGTTGTCAATTCCTATCTTCATCTCTGCTCCACTGTTATGGGTGTTATTAGAATATTTAAGAGGTATTGTACTCACAGGCTTTCCATGGAGTTTTCTTGCCCACTCACAATATAAGTTCTTACCACTAATCCAGATAACATCCATCACCGGTACATATTTTATATCCTTCCTGATAGTTGCCTTTAATTGCATTATACATCATGTCTTAATGGTCTATTCAACAAACAGGGGTCAATCCCGCCCTGGCGGGACTCGAACCCTCGAACCCTATTTTATTATCTACACCACTTTAATTTGCATATTCTTCATCGGATCTCTCATATATGGCTACAAACAGTTGATCAAAAAGGATGAGGGAACATTAACTGTTGCAATTATACAGGGCAATATAAAACAAGACGTAAAATGGGATGAGGCTTTCAAAATAAAAACAATCGGAACATATTACAATAAGACCCTTGAGGCTGGAAAAAATGTGGATCTTATTATATGGCCTGAAACTGCAATGCCTTTTATCTTTGAGCAGGAAATATATGTAAACAAATTCATAAAGGAGCTGCCCTCTCTTCTCAATACCCCCCTCTTATTTGGAACCGTTTCCAAGGATTCACATGGAAAGCACTACAACTCTGCATATATTTTAGGAAAAAAGGGGGAGATAATCGGTACTTACAGCAAGGTTCACCTTGTCCCCTTTGGTGAATATACCCCGCTCATTGCATATTTCCCGTTTTTTGAAAAATTAACTACTGCAGGAGGTGACTTTTCACCCGGGAGGGAACACAAACCTATCGCAACAGAGGCTGGAAACATAGGTGTACTTATATGTTACGAGGGAATATTCCCGTACATCACAAATGAAACAGTGAAAAGAGGTGCTCAGGTACTTGTCAACATCACAAATGATGCATGGTATGATAGATCATCCGCCCCTTATCAACATCTTGCTTTTTACGTCTTCAGGGCAATTGAGACGGACAGGTATCTTTTAAGGGCTGCAAATACAGGCATAAGTGCCATCATTGATCCAAAAGGACGCATCAAGGCAGAGACGGATATCTTCAGGGAAGATGTATTAAAGGGAACTTTTACTATTAGAGATACACAAACACCTTATGTGAGATACGGGGACTGGTTTATTCTGCTCGCTTTCTTATATACCTTCATCATCTGTGCAGTGAGGTACTGGAGGATTTCCACATTCCATCCACCGGGTAATATGAACTCAAGTTTATAATTTTAATTCCAGAGATCCTGTTTGAGTTTTACTCTCAAATCATCTCCTGATCAGAAGTTCCGGCAGGAGGGTGGAGAGTCTCGGTACATAGGTTATGACGAGGAGACAGATAATAAATAGAACGATAAAAGGCAATACTGCCCTGCCTATCTCAACGAGGGAGCGCTTCATAATAGCCATTGAAACAAAAAGATTGAGACCAAAAGGAGGGGTCAAAAACCCGCACTCTATATTTACAATCATGATAATACCGAAATGTATGTAGTCTATATTGTATCTATTCAATGTCTCTATCAGTATGGGGGATATGACTATAACGGCTGTAACAATGTCCATAAGGGCGCCGATGATAAGCAGGACTCCATTCATTGCGAGGAGGAAAAGCCATTTGCTCTGAACGTTCGCAACAATAGTCTCAGCAAGTTTCTGGGGTATCTGTTCCACCGTAAGTAGCCATATAAAGCTCATTGCACAGGAGAGTATAAAGAGGAGGCATCCTGATAGGATTGCAGAGTCCCTGCATATAGCAAAAAGTTTATTTATTTTCAGTTCCCTGTATATAAAAAGCTCAACAAAAAGTGCATATACAACAGATACTGCTGCTGCTTCTGTTGGTGTGAAAACACCCCCGTATATACCACCGAGCACGAGGACAGGGAGGAATAAAGCCCATAACCCATCCTTTATAATCTTCAATCCTTCTCTAAAAGTATAGTGTACTCTTGAGTGCCATCCATTTTTACGGGACATATAGTATGAATAGCCCATGAGGCAGCATCCGATGAAAATACCGGGCAAAAAACCTGCCATGAAGATTTCTGCGACAGAAACATTCATCACAAGGGCATAGAGGATCATCGGGATACTCGGAGGGATAAGAATGCCTAAAGAGCCCGAGGACGTGAGGATCCCTATAGAGAATCTGTCGCCGTAACCTTCCTTTATAAGGGCAGGCATCATGATGCTTCCTATGGCTATAACGGTAGCCGGTGAAGAGCCGGAGATAGCGGCAAAGAACATACACGCCATTACCGATGCCATGGCAAGGCCACCTGTAAACCTGCCCACAAAGAGCTTCATAACATTGACAAGCCTGTCGGATATGGCTCCTTCTGCCATGATATTGCCAGCCAGGATAAAGAACGGCACACCGAGGAGGACAAAGTTATCGAGCCCGTTGAAGAGCTGCTGAATAAGAGATGTTAAGGGGGTATGGGCAATAAAAATCAGGTATATAGCTGTTGTGGCGGCCAGAACAAGAGAGATTGGCATGCTGAGGACAAGTAGTGTAAAAAAGCAGAGAAGAATGATCGTTAGATTCATCTATTTTTTCCTGACCCTTTCAAAAGGCTCACCTCTCAAAAAACTCCTGAAATGTTTGAAGCATAATACAAAAAATCTGAATGCCATAGATATAGAAAATAGTGGAATCGCTATATAGGGGATAAACATCGGTATCTGCATTGCAGAACTCTTCACGCCAAAGGATTTTAATGTCACAAGGTGTTTGGTTCCATAATATATAAAAAGTATGATCATAATCCCCGATATAAAATAGGCAATCGTCTTCAAAAGATGGCTTACCCTGTCAGGGGCATATTCTGTCAGGGCCTCCATTGAAAAGTGTGTACCGTACTTTACGCCAACTGATGCCGCAAGGTATGTCCCGAAAATGATTAAATAGTTTGCGAACTCCTGGAACCATGTAAATGTATAGGATATCGTATACCTGAGGCCAGTTTCGACAAACGTCAGGATTGCAAGGCCAAGGAGTGACAGGCCAAGGAAACCCTCTTCGAGTTTGTTCAGCTTTTTTATAAAATTGTCCATTCTTTTAGCTATCAGCCGTCAGCTTTCAGCTTTGAGAAATAGGGGTCAATTGAACCCTGACCCCTATTCCCTGAACCCTTGATTTCTTTACTTCTTCTTCGAATAAAAGTCTATCTTCTTTAGATAGAAATCATACCATTCAGCCCCGAATACACCTCTATATTTTTCGTACACAGGTTTTACAGCATTTTTGAAGGCTCCCCTTTCTTTTGCAGTTAATATTATGACATCCACTTTCTGGGCCTTTGCCTTTTCCAAGGCTTCTACTCTATTTTTTGCATTCCCATCCCTGTTCACCTTTATCTGTACTTCTGCTGCCTCTTTGAATATTTTCTGCTGTTCAGGTGTAAGGGATTCCCAGAATTTCTTATTCACCACTGTCGGACATTCAGTCAATATATGATTTGTTATAGTGGCAAATTTGTTAACCTCTGTGAACTTCATCAAAATTGATGTATAAATAGGGTTATCCTGGGCATCAATAACCTTTTGCTGTAAAGCATTGTAAATCTCAGGGAAAGGAAGCGGGGTTGGATTAGTTCCAAATGCTTTAAAGGTATCTATAAATAATGGGCTTTCAATGACTCTTATCTTTAAGCCTTTTAAGTCTTCAGGTTTTCTGATGGGTCTTTTTGAATTTGTTATATCCCTGAACTCATTCTCTGTGTATCCAATAAAGATAAAGCCCTTGGGTTCGCAAAATTTATAGAATCTTTCTTTCACATCCTTATCATCAAGAACCTTATAAGCAACCTCCCTGTTAGGATATATAAAGGGCAATTCGATTATCCCCATTTCCGGTACAAAATTAGCGAGTACACCAGCAGTCACTGCTGTCATATGCAGTGTCCCTGCCTGAACCTGCTCTGTCATGGAACGTTCACCACCGAGCTGACCAAGGGGAAATACCTGAACCTCAATCTCCCCTTTTGTCTTTTCTGTCACATATTTAGCAAAAGCAACTGCTGCATGGTGCTGCGGGTGAATGGGTGGTCCCACATGGCCGTATTTTACAATAATCTTAGCTTCGGCAAACGAAAAAGAAGAAAGTATAAAGGCCAATAAAATAAAGATTACACATATACCTTTTTTCATAATGTTATCCTCCTTGTACTATATTTTAGTTTTATTAGAGAAATTCTTATATAAAAATCCATCCTTGTCAAATAAATTATTTTAAAACATTTATTGATTAGTGAATGATCTGACGAAGAACATTTCTAAGCAAGAGAACGAGATTTCAAAAGGAAATTTAGAGGGATATGCAAAAAAGGATATCCTCCATTATGTATGCAGTGAGAATTAAAGGGTTGAAAATGCTAAATTAGTATTGACAAGAAAGCGCTTTATGTTTTACAAATGATTATTGTGTAGTTTAAATGATTTAAAATTATGAAGGGGGTAGTATTATGAAAAAATCAAAATGGTTTTCAATTTTTTTGGTCGGTTTGTTTGGTCTATTTTTTATGTGTCCGACATCCAATGCGGCAAATACGATTAAGGTAGGTATTGTTGATACCTATACAGGCCCTCCCAGCGCTTATACGTTAGATGTACTTGATGGATTTAAAATGGCTGTTGAAAAAATAAATGCCAAAGGCGGGGTGCTTGGAAAAAAGATTGAATATACAACAAGGGATGAGAAGTTTAAACCAGATATAGGATTAGCTATGGCAAAAGAACTGGTTCTTAAAGAAAAGGTTGACATACTCATGGGTACAATCAATAGTGCTACTGCATTGGCAGTATCCGACTTTGCAAAGAAGGAAAAGATCCCATTCTTTGTTACCTATTCAAAGAGCGATAAAATTGTCGGAGAGAAGGGACACCGTTATGTGTTCAATATGAATGAGAATACTATGATGGCTGGCAGGGCTGCCGGCTATGTCCTTGGTAAAAAACCATATACAAAATACTGGATTGCCGGGGACGATTACGAGTATGGGCACGCAATCGCAAATAACGTCTGGGAGAATATACAGAAGTTTAACCCGAAAGCTATAATCCTTGGACAAACCTGGTGGAAGGTTGGAGAGGCAGACTTTACTCCCTATATTACCCAGATTCTTGCTGCTAAGCCGGATTTTATCATAGTGGCAACCGGTGGCGGTTCAATGGTGAATTTCCAGAAGGCAGCAAAGGCAACAGGGTTAAGCCAGAAAATACCGTTCTACCAGCATACAGCCAATGAGCTTGGAACGCTTTTGCCACAGGGTAAGGATGCTCCCGAGGGTGTTTATGGAACCGCCAATTATCTCTTCTACTTACCCGATACACCTGCAAACAAGGCGTTTGCTGAAGAATTTAAAAAGAGCTACAATAGATACCCGAAAGCCAGTGCCTTAGTGGGATATATGACTGCCCAGTTCATAGCCGAGGGCTTTAAAAAGGCAGGAAAGATAAATAATGAAGCTTTGATCAAAGCCCTTGAGGGTTTAAAGCTTGATAGCCCTGTCGGACCATTATCAATAAGGGCCTGTGACCACCAGCTTGAGCTCCCGACATATTTTGGTGTGACAAAGAAAGACCCGAAATATGATTTTCTCGTATCAGGCGATACCCAGATTATATCTTCAAAGGATTATATGCCCACATGTAAGGAGATTTTGCAAACCCGTAAAAAATAGCATTTTTGGGAGAAAATAACGGACTTTATCTACACTATATGTCCACCAAGGGTCTTGGCCCAGATATTCGTGGGTTTGAGTAGAACTACAATCCTTTTCATAGTATCCTCCGGCCTAAGCCTTATACTGGGCGTGCTCAGGATCCCAAATATTGCACACGGCTCCCTGTATATGATAGGGGCTTTTATGGCTTTCACTATCTCCAAGGTTTTTGGTGGTGGTGATACAGGATTCTGGTTAGCGCTGGTTGGAGCGCCCCTTGGGGTAGCACTTGTGAGTCTTATAGCAGAAAGGGGGCTTTTTCAATATCTATATGAGAGGGAACATCTCATGCTCCTTTTGCTCACATTCGCAGTTTCCCTTATTTTTGGCGATCTTGTCAAAATCGTATGGGGTGCTGAGTACAAATCAGTACCGGTACCCCAGGTTTTTCAGGGATTTGTTAACCTGTTTGGAGGGCTGCCCTTCCCTCTTTACAATCTTTTCCTTCTTATCATTGGACCTATTGTAGCGGTCGCTCTATGGCTCATCGTAAACAAAACAAAGATAGGAAAGATCTCGCGAGCTGCTACAGTTGATAGGGAAATGGTTGGTGCCGTTGGTATCAATGTAAGTTGGGTCTTTGCCATAGTATTTGTTATAGGCTGTCTTCTGGCAGGACTTGGCGGGGCACTGGTTGCACCTACTGTAAGCGTGACGCTGGGAATGGACCATACACTTATTATAGAGGCATTTCTCATTGTGATTATAGGTGGTTTGGGTAATATCTGGGGAGCGCTTCTTGGTGCTCTCATCTTTGGCCTGACGCAGTCGCTGGGTATCCTGATCTGGTCTCAATTTGGGATAGTCTTTCCCTATGCCGCAGTGATTGTAGTGTTATTATTCAGACCTACGGGGCTTCTCAAATCTACATGGTAATCATCAGGAGCGTTATATGTTGAAAGGCATGTTAGAGGGAAGGGGTCATATCTGGTGGGCTGCTACTCTTATTCTCATGTTCCTTTTACCCCTCATTTTACCGAGGTTTTACCTCTACCTGTTATCCATTATTTTACTCACCGGGCTCCTTGCAACAAGCCTTAACCTTGTTCTCGGGTATGGAGGAATATTTCAGTTTCACCACGCTGTATTTTATGGTGCAGGGGCATACGGGACAGCGCTCATATTAACAAAAACAGGGCTTTCACCATGGATTGCTTTTATAGTAGGACCTTTAGTCTCAGCAGCCCTCGGGCTTATAATGGGCTGGATATGTATCCGTCTCTCAAAGCTTTATTTTGCTATGCTCCAGATTTCCCTCGGCTCTCTTGTGTGGATTATAGTTTACAGGTGGTATTCTTTTACTGGAGGCGATGACGGCATACATGGAATCCCATTGCCTGATATTCTTTCATCCCCAAATAATGCTTACTACTTTACTTTGATTGTTACATTAATCTGCCTTTTCGCAATGTATAAGATAGTAAAATCCCCTTTTGGGAGCGTCCTCCAGGGAATCCGCGATAATCCGGTACGTTGTGAGATGATAGGGATAAATGTCAAGCTCCATCAGCTCCTCACATTAATAATTGCAGGATTCTTTGCGGGAGTTGCAGGTTCCCTCTTTGTTGTGGTAGACACTACTGTTTTTCCCGACATGCTCTTCTGGACCCTCTCACTCGAAATTTGTATTATGTGCCTGCTTGGTGGGTGGTTCACCTTCTTAGGGCCCATGCTCGGTGCAGCAATAATAATCGCCCTCAGAACATTTGTGAGTACCTTTACTGTCTATTGGTCACTTGCTCTTGGTATATTAATGATGCTCGTGATCTTCTTCCTTCCAAACGGGGTACTTGGTTATATAGAAGAAAAGCTGAAGAGAGTGATCATAGAACCAGTGATTAAGGAGTGATCAGTGTGTTAAAAGCACAGTCTGTATTCAAATCCTTTGATGGGTTCATGGCAGTAAACAATGCCAACCTTGAAGTCGAGCAGGGTGAAATCGTTGCGGTTATTGGTCCAAATGGGGCTGGTAAAACTACACTCTTTAACGTTATCACAGGAATATTAAAACCTGATAGCGGGAAGGTCTTTTTTAAGAACGAGGATATTACAGGGTTGCCTCCCTATACGGTATGCAGAAAAAGGATTTCACGATCTTTTCAGATAGTTAATGTGTTTCAAAGACTTACTATATTTGAGAATGTCCAGGTTTCTGTACTTTCCCGGGAAAAAAAGACATGGAACCTATTTACCCCTTCAACAAAATTGGCAATCAAGGAAACAAATGAGATACTGGAGAACGTTGGTTTAATTGGTAAAAAAGACCGCACGACTGCCCTGCTCTCCCACGGCGACCGCAAGGTCCTTGAGATAGCTATGGCGTTAGGGGGTAATCCTGAATTCCTTATTCTCGATGAACCAACCGCAGGAATGGCTCCAGAAGAAACCGAGCACTGTATTGAGCTTATTAAGCAACTCAGAGAAAAGATGGGGCTCACCATTCTGTTCTGCGAGCATGACATGGAAATTGTTTTTGGCATTGCAAACAGGATAATGGTAATGGTAAGAGGGGCTACAATTATTCAGGGTTCCTGTGATGAAGTGAGATGTGACCAGGCGGTACAGGATGCATATCTTGGCGGGGGCGATGCATGCTTAATGTGAATGGTATACATACATACTATGGTCTCAGTCATATCCTTTTTGATGTATCGTTAACCGTCTCAAAAGGAGAGGTCGTAGGTCTTCTCGGGAGAAATGGGGCTGGAAAGAGCACCACGATGAGAAGCATAATGGGATTAACGCCCCCCAGGGAAGGAACCATTACATTTAACGGTGAAAATATCACAGGACAAAAACCTTACATACTTTACAGGAAAGGCATAGGTTATGTGCCCGATGATAGAAGGGTTTTTGCTGATTTAAGCGTGGACGACAACTTTGAAATTGTTCATAGCAGAAAAACTGACTGGAATAAAGACAGGGTATATGAATTATTTCCTGCCCTTAAAGAGATGAAAACAAGAAGAGGCGGTAATTTAAGTGGTGGAGAACAGCAGATGCTCACCATTGCCAGAGCACTAATGGGAAGTCCAGACCTTCTTCTGCTGGACGAACCAACAGAGGGGTTGGCGCCTTTAATCGTCCGCGATCTTGAAAAACAAATCCTAAAATTAAGGGATGCAGGGATCAGCATCTTTTTATCC
>Ga0172364_10000383_pt1 | contig 30987 bp, 30 predicted proteins | sample LakKivSesite10cm_FD_114545 | JGI IMG/M metagenome (GOLD analysis project Ga0172364, IMG submission 114545) | Sediment microbial communities from Lake Kivu, Rwanda - Sediment site 10cm | ecosystem: Environmental > Aquatic > Freshwater > Lake > Sediment | place: Rwanda: Western Province, Lake...
ATGCCTTTAGGAAGATTTACTTCAAAAGCTCAAGCAGCAATAGAAAGAGCTCAACAAATGGCTCTTGAAAGAAATCAGGGAGAGATGCGCGCTCTTCATCTTTTATATGTTTTATTGGATGAGACTGATTCCGGAATGAGAGATATTTTGGAAAAAAATATGAGCGTTGATGTGGAAAATCTTTTAAAAGATACCCTTGAAGAAATTATTAAATTGCCAAGAATTTTTAGTATTGGCGGCGGTTTTGGACAAATGTATCTTTCTCAAGAGATGATGCAAATTATAGAAGTTGCGGCGAAAAAAACAATAGAAGATAAAAACGAATATATTTCCCCGGAATATTTATTTTATGGGATTATAGCTACTAAAAATTCAGCGCAAGATTTATTAAACAAATATAATCTGAAAAAAGAGGGTTTTTTAGAGGCTCTTTATCAATACTCAAAGGGAGAAAAAATTGTAGATGAATTTCAGGAAATAGGAACGGCAATAGAAAAATATACGCAAGACCTTACTAAATTAGCGGCCGAGGATAAATTAGACCCCGTTATTGGAAGAGAGGGAGAATTGCGGCGAGTAATGCAGATATTGTCTCGAAGAACCAAAAATAATCCAATTTTAATCGGAGAAGCAGGGGTGGGAAAAACGGCTATTGTTGAAGGATTGGCTCAACGTATTGCTGCCGCTGAAGTGCCGGAAAGTTTAATTAACAAAAAAATAATTTCTTTAGATCTGGGCGCCTTAATAGCCGGAACCAGATTCCGGGGGGAATTTGAAGAAAGATTAAAGAATTTATTAAAGGAGATAAAGAAAGCCGGGGATATTATTATTTTTATTGATGAAGTACACACTCTTGTCGGCGCTGGAGCGGCTGAGGGAGCGATTGATGCTTCAAACCTTTTAAAACCAGCGTTAGCCCGCGGAGAATTACGAGCTATTGGCGCGGCTACTTTTAAAGACTTTAGGGAATATATTGAAAAAGATCCGGCTTTAGAGCGCCGTTTTCAGCCGGTTTTTGTAGAAGAACCTTCTTCTGAAGAAGCAATGGAAATTTTAAGAGGATTAAAATCAAAATATGAGGTTCATCACGGCTTAAAAATTTCTGAAGAAGCAATAGAAGCAGCAGTTCAATTGTCTGGTCGCTATATTACCTCACGCTTTTTACCGGACAAAGCAATAGACTTAATAGACGAGGCTGCTTCGGTATTAAGTTTAGAAATTGGCAGCGTCCCTTCAGTAATCAATGATTTAAAAGCCAAAATAAAATCTCTTGAATTAAAACAGCAGGCAATTAAAAGAGATAATTTAAGAAACAAAAAAGACGCGCAAAATACAAAAATTAATAATGAATTAAAGCAATTAAAAAAGAAATTAAAAGGGCTTAATAATAAATGGCAAAAGGAGAAAGAAATATTTACTGAGGTTGGAAAAATTAAGAAAGAGAGAGAAAAATTGTTAAAAGAATCACAAGAGTACGAAAAAGCAGCGCAGTTAGATAAAGTGGCAGAGATAATTTATGGAAAAATTCCTCAGTTGGAGAAAAATCTTAAAGTAAGAGAAAAAAGTTTAGAAAAAATTCCAGATAAAGAAAGATTTTTAAAAGAAGAGGTTATGGCTGAAGATATTGCAAAAGTAGTTTCCAGCTGGACAGGGATTCCGGTCACAAGAATGTTGGAGGAGGAAAGCAGGAAATTAGTGCGAATAGAAAAAGAATTGGCAAAGAGAGTTGTTGGCCAAGGAGAAGCAATCCAGGCAGTTAGTCGGGCGATTAAAAGAGCCAGAGTCGGTATTTCAGAAGAAGAAAAGCCGGTGGGGTCTTTTATGTTTTTAGGTCCAACAGGAGTAGGAAAAACAGAATTAGCTCGAGCTTTGGCAGAATTTATGTTTTCTAATGAGAAAGCAATGATTCGTATTGATATGTCGGAATTTATGGAAAGGCATAGTGTGGCTCGTTTAATCGGCTCTCCGCCGGGCTATGTCGGCTATGAAGCCGGGGGCCAATTAACCGAAGCTATTAAACACCGTCCTTATAGCTTAATTTTATTTGATGAAATAGAAAAAGCGCATCCAGAAGTATTTAATATTCTTCTTCAAATTTTAGATAACGGTCGTTTGACCGATGGAAAAGGCAGGGTAGTGAATTTTAAAAATACGATTATTATAATGACATCAAATTTAGGAGGAGAATATATTCATCAAATAGCTTCTTTGGGATTTTCTGTTAATAAAAAGAGTCAAATAGAGGAACAAAAAGAAGAATTGAAATCTAAAATTTATGAAGCCTTAACCGAAAGATTTCGCCCGGAATTTCTAAACCGAATTGATGAGATTATTATTTTTAATTCTCTCGGTAATCGCGATATAGACAAAATTATTGACCTTCAAGTAGCTAAGATAAACAATCGATTGAGAGAGAGAAAAATTTATATTGAATTAACCCAAGAAGCTAAAAAATATTTAGCTCAAAAAGGATTTAGCGCTGAATATGGAGCTCGTCCTTTAAAAAGATTAATTGAGAAAGAAATCCTTGATCGTTTAGCTGATGCTATTATAATTGGAGAGATAAAAGAGGAAAAAAAGATTTTAGTTCGTTTGGATAGGAATTGCCTAAATTTATGTCAAAAATAGCAAAACTTCTCCTCTCTTTGGAGTTTAAGGTATTAATTTTTTTTATGTTTTATATTATTGCTCTTTTCGGAAGCGTTATTTTTTCTTTTAATTTCTTTTATGCAATTTTAATTTGCTTGGCAATAATTATTTCTTGGAAAATTATTTTGGGTATTTCTTGGGTTAATTTCTCCTTTCTTTTTTTTGCGTTTTTAGAAGCCAATACCATTAATTCTTTTTTAAAACCTATTTGGACTATAATTTTTATTTTCTTATTTTTATTGTTTTTTTGGAAAAAATGTTTTGCTTATCAGAGAGCCCCAATGAAAAGTCAAAATTCAGAAAGTAATGGAGGTAAATATTTGACTTCCCCGGCTTCTTCAAAAATGGAAAAATATTGGCGCGAAGTTCTTTTTTATTATCTTTTTTTGACTTGGGTAATTATTTCTTGCGGTCTATATTTTTTCTTAAATTATTCCTTTAGTATAAGTTTTTTGATATATCTGTTGGGATTAATGGCTTTTTCTTACTTATATTTAGTGTTTTCAAATATTCATTGTTTCAATTTTTTGCTTTCTTTTTTGGTTTTTCTTCTTGTTAATTTAGAATTTTTTGTACTCCTCAGTTATCTCTCATTGAATGTTTTGGTTTTAAGCATTCTCTTGGTTTTGCTTTTTCGTTTTTCTGTTTATTTTTTGGAGCGCAAATCTTTATCAATTGTTCCTCTATAATTGGGAAAATTTGATTTAATATTTGTTTTTCTTGAGAGCTGAAATTTGCCAAGACTAATTTTCCAGCTTTTTGGCGCCGAGAAAAAGAACGGATGCCGATTCTTATTCGATAAAAATTTTTTGATTTTAGTGATTGAATAATAGATTGAATTCCTTTGTGTCCTGCCGAACCGCGCCCATAATGAATTTTAAAATCGCCTAAAATAATATCCGCATCATCGTGGGCAATAAAAATATGCTGAAAAGACAGGTGGTAAAACTTTTTCAGTAAATTTAAGATTTTTCCTGATTGGTTCATAAATACCAAGGGTTTAGCGAGGATAATTGGGCAGGCATTTATTTTAAGTATATTTATTTTTGCCAAGCATTTTTTATTATTTTTCCATTCCTCGCTCCCGTATTTATTGGCTAAATAATTGAGAAAATTATAGCCGGCATTATGACGAGTATTTTGATAGGAAGCATCGGGATTTCCTAATCCTACAAGAAGAATTTTACTATTTTTTTGTTTTTTAATATTGGCCATTTTTTATGAGGAAATTTTTTCTTTTATGTATTCTTGAATCTTTTGATATTTTTCAAAACCTTCACGAGGAATCAAAATATAAATATCCTGTTGTAAGGTTTCCTCAGTAAAAGTTGTGGTTTGCAGTAATTCATCAGGGGGGCGATTGGTTATTCTAATATATTCTATTTCATCGGTAGTAATATCTTTAATAAGATTAAAAATATCCCAGAGAGCATTAAAATCTAAATCAGCGATGAAATGATTATTAAGAGATTGCCAAATTTTTAACCAAGTGATTAAATTCCAGACATCTGTCAATTCCGTTAGTTTGTTTTTGAGGGCAGCAATTATTTGTTGTTGGTGCTGAATTCGGTAAAAATCTCCTTCGGGAGCATAGCGGGTTCTGACAAATTTAATAGCTAAATCTCCATCCAAGTGACGCCAGCCAGCGGCGAGATAAAAAATTTCAGACGGATTATGAGGATTTATCAATAAAGGGTCATAAATATCGGTTTCTAACCAAATATCTATACCGCCGATAGCATCTATTAGTTTACCAAATCCTTTTAACTCCAAAATGATAGTATGATTGATTTTTAATCCTGTTATTTCTTCAACTTTTTGTTTTATTAAATTTGATTTTGTTGCCTGATGAAATTTTTTTCCTCGATTTTCTAAATCATAAAGTTCATTAATTTTAATTCCTTGCGAAAGATTAGGAACTTTAACCCATAAATCACGGGGAATAGAAATTAGGGCGATTTTTTTATTAGAAAAATCAAGGTGAGTCATAAAAATTGTATCGGTTAAAAATTGTCCTCGGGAACCCTCGCCCACAATTCCCAAAAAAAGAATATTTAGAGAAGAATCTTTTGTTTTTATTGATTTTTGTATACCAGAATTTTCAAAAGAATTATAAGAGAGAAAGTATTCTTTTGGTTGCATTTGCCTAAGGAGCAAAAAAAATAGGCCTGCAAATAAGCTGATTGCGATGATGATAAATAGATTTTTTTTAGAGAAGAGAGGCATTTTAAAGTAATCTATCATATTTGCTTTCAGAGTTCAATTATGGTATTATTTTTTGGACATTAAAGACAGTATGTGGCGGAAAATTATTTGGGAAAACTTAGAAATGATTTTTATTGCGGTTCTTATAGTAGCTCCTATAAGATATTTTTTAATTCAACCTTTTATTGTCCACGGAAGCAGTATGGAGCCAAATTTTTATACTCAAGATTACCTTATTGTTGATGAATTAACCTATCGTTTTCGCGACCCACAAAGATATGAAGTAATTGTTTTTAAAGCTCCCAATCATCAAAATCAATATTATATAAAAAGAATTATTGCCTTGCCTGGGGAGACGATTAGTATTAATGATGGTCAGGTAGAAATAATTCACCCTTTAAGAGGCTCTTTTCTTCTTGAAGAAGATTTTTTACCCAGTGGTTTGATTACTTCAGGAAATCTTGAATTAACTTTAACAGATAATCAATATTTTGTGTTAGGGGATAATCGATTGGCTTCTTATGATTCTCGGAATTGGGGTCCGGTGGAAAGAGATTTAATTATTGGTCGGGTGTGGCTTCGCCTTTGGCCATTTAAGCAAATTGGTGTTTATGATATCTAAAAAAGAATCAACGCAAAAAATAAAAAGAGGACGTAAATCTTTTCAAATTCTTCGGGGAATGAAAGATATTTTAGCCGAAGAGTGGTTGTATTATGATTTGATTTTACATCAGGCTAAAAAAATTTTTGAGTTTTATAATTTTAAAAGAATAGAAACACCTCTTCTTGAAAAAGCAGAGTTATTTACAAAGGGGGTTGGCAAAAAAACAGAAATAGTTGAAAAGGAAATGTATTTTTTGAGGACCAAAGAAAATAAAGAATTTTTGGCTTTACGTCCGGAAGGAACAGCATCAATAGTCAGGGCTTATATAGAAAAAGGAATGTTCAATTTGCCACAACCGGTAAAATTATATTATTTTGGTTCCTTTTTTCGTCATGAAAAACCTCAAGCCGGACGTTATCGCCAATTTTATCAATTAGGAGCAGAAATAATCGGAGAAGACGATATAGCGTCAGACGTGGAAATTATTATTCTTTCAAAAATCTTTTTAGAATCCTTGGGTTTCCCTAAAAAAAATATTTATTTATTGTTTAATAGTATTGGTTGTTCTAAATGTCGGGCTACTTATATCCGGGAAATTAAAAAATATTACAGAAAATTTAATAGACAAATTTGCTCCGATTGTCGTCGGCGATTAAAAGAAAATCCTTTAAGGGTTTTGGATTGCAAGAATGAAAAATGTTGTCTTCTTAAGGAGGGAGTGCCTTCTATTTTTGATTATCTATGTTCTGAATGCGGCAATCATTTTAAGTCTCTTCTTGAGTACCTTGATTATTTAAATATTCCCTATATTTTAGATAAAACTTTAGTTAGAGGTTTAGATTATTATACCAAGACCGTTTTTGAATTTTGTTTAGATGATGAAAAGAGTAAAATTTCACTTGGCGGAGGCGGAAGATATGATAAATTGGCGGAAATTATTGGGGGCATAAAAAAACCTGGCGTTGGTGTAGCTTTTGGAGTTGAACGATTGATGCAGGAAATGATTCAGGGTGGTAAAAAATTTAAATCAACAAAACCAGAGTTATTTTTGGTTCAAATTGGAGAGGCGGCAAAAAAGATGTCTTTTAAAATTTTAGAACAGTTTCGTAAAGAAAATATTCTTCTTGGAGAAAATTTGGGAAAAGAAAATTTAAGGTCGCAATTAAAAAACGCTGATCGCTTAGGAGTTAAATATGTTTTAATTCTTGGTCAACAAGAAGTTTTAGATGGAATGATAATTTTAAAAGATATGAACTCCGGGCTTCAGGAATCAATCCCTTTAGATAAAATCATTTCCGAAGTTAAAAAAAGATTAAAAATATAAAAAAATAATTTAATTTTAGATATTATGGCAATTACAGTTAAAAGAAGAAAAGGTGAAAATTTAAACTCTTTTTTAAGCCGCGCTTTTAAAGTAATTAAAAAAAGCGGTATTTTGTTAGAGACTCGAAAAAGAAAGTATTATTTTCCAAAGCCAAATAAAAGAGATCAAAAATTATCAGCTCTTCACAAACAAAAAGTGCTTCGGGAACTGGAAAGAAAGAGGAAAAAAGGACTTATTTAAAATGGATGGTTTCAAAAATTGTAATTTTAATATATAATTTAAGCAAAAAGAAAATTCCTACAAATAAATTCTTTAGCGATTTGATAAAAAGAGCGTTGGTTATTCTTAAAGAAAGGAACAAAATCTGTTTATCGTTAATTTTTATAGATTCCCAAACAAGCCGGAAATTAAATAAATATTGGCGCCACAAAAATAGTATTGCTTCCGTTCTTTCGTTTTCGCTAAAAGAAAATTTGCCAATAGAATTCTTTAAAAAAGAAAAAATTTTAGGCGACATTTTCCTTTGCCCCGAAAAAATAAAAAATCAAGCCCAAGAATTTAAAATACCTATTGTTTTTCTTTATAAAAAATTAATAATCCACAGTTTACTTCATCTTTACGGTTATAATCACTCCCGAAAAAAAGAGGCACGGAAAATGGAGGAATTAGAAAATAAAATTTTAGATTCTCTAAAATAAATAATATGAAAACTCCCTTTTTAGCTATAGATTTAGGTTCGGCAAATATAAAGGCTTTAGTTGCTCAAATTGATGCCCAGGGATTAAATATTATTCTGCCGGCTTGCCGTAAATCACGAGGTATTAAAGAGGGAGTTTCTAATAATTTAGAAGAAGCTGCCGAAGAACTTGATAGTTTAATTGCCGAAATTGAATCAATGCTTAAGAATGTTGCTTTTAGAGAAGCCACGATTGGAATTGGAGGTTCTCATTTAGAAACGCGTCTCTCAAAAGGCGTTGCTGTTGTTGCTCGTCCTGACCAAGAGATAGGCGAAGATGATGTCCGGAGAGCTAATAAAGCGGCAGAAGCTTTCGCCTTGCCCTCTAATAGAAGCTTGATTCAAGCGGCTTTAAGAAGTTATGTTGTTGATGGGGTGGCAAAAGTAAAAGATCCAATCGGAATGAAAGGGCTAAAAATTGAAACCGAATGTCTTTTAATAGATGCTTTTACTCCCTTTATTCATTCTATTGATCGTCTTGGAGAAATGATTAATATAAAATTTATTCCTAAAATCGTCCTTCCCTATGCCGGAGCGGAAATCGCTCTGACGACGCAAGATAAAGATTTAGGAGCGATAGCTTTAGATTTAGGAGCAAGCACTACCGGTCTTTGCGTTTATGAAAATAATGAAATTTTAGATTTAAAAGTGTTTTCTGTGGGAGGTAATGCGGTGACCAATGATATTGCTGTTGGCTTAAAAACGAGCGTTAATATAGCTGAAAAAATAAAAATAAATGAAGGCCTGGCTCTGAAAAAGAAGGTATTAAAAAATAAAAATGAGGATATTAATTGGGGAATTTATTATGAAGAAGATAATGCCGGTGATAAAGTAAGTAAAAAATTTTTAGCGGAAATAATAGAAGCTCGTTTATCTGAAATTTTTGACTTAGTGGCTAAGAGGCTAAAGGAAATTGATCGTTTTGAAAAATTACCCGGCGGGGTAGTTATTTATGGCGGAGGAGCAAAAATGCCTTTTATTGTTGATTTAGCAAAAGAAAGATTGAAACTCCCGGTTCGAATAGCAAAACCAGAAATTGATTGGTATCAAGAATCGCCCGACCTTAGTTTTGTACCCGTTTTAGGGTTATTAGTTTTAAGAGCTCAAGGGCAAGGAGAAGGCTTTATATCCCTGGAAGAGGGATTCTTTAGAAAAATAACTCGTTTTTTTAAAAATATTTTTTCAATTTAATTAATTTTTAAATATGAAAATAAAGAAGAAAAAAAAGGATAAAGGAAGGAAAAAGTTTAAAAATATTCAAAAGACAGAAAAGAAATCAAAGAAAAAGTTGAAATCAAAAAGATTAAAATTAAGAAAAGAAAGAAAAAAAAGAACAATCTCTCTTAATAAAAGTATTTGCGTCAAGATATTAGGCGTTGGTGGAGCGGGAGGTAATGTAGTTAGTAGAATGAAAGAAAAAAGAGTTGAAGGTGTTGAGCTTGCTGCCATTAACACAGATCTTCAAGGACTACAACATACAAAAGCCGATATTAAAATCCAAATTGGAAAAGAATCTTGTCGAGGGTTAGGCGCTGGTACGGATCCAATAAAAGGCAAAGAAGCGGCGGAAGAAAATATTGAAGAAATTAGTCAAGTAATCCAAGGCGCGGATATGATTTTTTTAACCTGTGGGTTAGGCGGAGGAACTGGCTCCGGCGCGGCGCCGATTGTCGCTAATTTAGCAAAACAAACAGGGGCTTTAGTGATTGGAGTTGTTACTAAGCCTTTTATTTTTGAAGGAGAAAAAAGACTAGATATTGCTGAAGAAGCTTGGCAAAAACTTTTTAATGAAGTTGATGCTTTGGTTACTATTCCTAACGATAGAATTTTTAATATCATTAATGAAGAAACGCCTATTTTAGAAGCTTTTAGTAGAATTGATGATATTTTAAGGCAAGGAGTTGAAGCAATGGTCAATTTGATTTCTTACCCGGGCTTAATTAATTTAGATTTTGCTAATATTAGAACAACACTAACAGAGGCAGGAAGTGCTTTATTAGGTATTGGCGTTGCCAAAGGCCAAGATCGCGCTAAAAAGGCAGCAGAAATGGCGATTTCTTCACCTTTATTGGATGTTTCTATTGAAGGGGCCAGACGTGTCTTATTTAATGTTGCGGGAACAAAAGATATGTCTTTGGTGGAAATACATAATGCCGCCCGGGTAATTACCCAATCAATAGCCAAAGACGCTCAAGTAATTTTTGGCACAAGTTTTGATAGCGATCTTCATCAGGGAGAAATTAAAATTACAGTTATTGCCGGTGGTTTTGGAGAGGAATTTCGAGAATTAAGACCAGCTTTGCCTTTAGAAATAAAAGTTCCCATTAATAAAGAACAAGAGGAAAAAAACAAAAAGCAAGAAGAACAAAAAGAACAATTTGAAATTCCAGCTTTTCTTCGGAGAAAACAGAAAAAAGAAGAGGTACAATAATTAAATTAAGTGGCAAATATAAGCATAGGGAATAAATAGAATTTTTATTTATTATTGATTATTAATTTATACTATGATAACTCAAAGAAAAAAATTTCATAGTCATTTAAGAGAAGTTAAAAAAAGAACTGGGGAGATTGTTCCTTTTGATAAGAAAAAAATAGAAGAAGCAATTTACAAGGCTTTAACGGCAACAGACGAGGGAGGAAAAACTTTATCCCGGGAATTATCCAACCGAGTTATAAAAATTCTTAATCGAAGATTTAAAAAAGGAGAAATTCCTTCAGTGGAAGAAATACAAGATATTGTGGAAGAGGTTTTGATTTTAGAAAATTTAGTAGAAACTTCCAAAGCTTATATTTTATACCGGGATCAGAGAAGAGCCTTAAGAGAAAGTCGTATTGTTAGCGATGAAGCGACAAGTTTAGTTGACGAATATTTACAGGTGAATGATTGGGAAGTAAAAGAAAACAGCAATATGGCCTTTTCTTTACAAGGATTAAACCACTATGTTTCTGCTTACGTAGCTAAAAAATATTGGTTAAGAAAAGTTTATCCAAAAGAAATAAGGGAAGCAGTGGAGAATGGGGATTTTCATATTCATAATTTAGATATCTTAGCCACTTATTGTTGCGGCTGGGATTTGTATGATTTGATTTTACAGGGATTTGGAGGTGTTTTTGGAAAGATTCAGTCAAAACCGCCAAAACATTTTAGATCAGCCTTAGGTCAAGTGGTTAATTTTTTCTACACCCTTCAGGGAGAAGGGGCCGGGGCTCAAGCTTTTTCCAATTTTGATACTTTATTCGCGCCTTTTATTCGTTATGATAATTTAAATTATTTGGAAGTAAAACAATCTTTGCAAGAATTTCTTTTTAATTGCAATGTTCCAACCCGAACGGGCTTTCAAACCCCTTTTGAAAATGTTTCTTTAGATTTAAAAGTGCCAGCTCATTTTAGAGATTTACCAGTGATAATAGGCGGTCAGCCACAAAAAGAAACTTATAAAGATTTTCAAAAAGAAATGGATCTTTTTAATCAGGCTCTTTGTGAAATTTACACTGAAGGCGACGCTAGCGGCAGAGTGTTTACTTTTCCGATTCCTACTTATAACATCACTAAAGATTTTGAATGGAACAATCCAGCTTATGAAGGTATTTGGAAAATGACAGCTAAATACGGCATTCCTTATTTTTCTAATTTTATTAATTCTGATTTAAGTCCAGAAGATGCTAGAAGTATGTGTTGTCGGCTTCGCTTAGATAACCGAGAGCTTTATAAAAGAGGAGGAGGATTATTTGGAGCCAATCCTCTAACTGGTTGTTATGACGAAAAAACCGAAATTTTAACTGAGAATGGTTGGAAACTTTTTAAAGATTTAACTATAAAAGAAAAAGTTTTTACCTTAACCGAAAACAATAAAATTGAGCTTCATAGGCCCGAAAGGATTTTTAAATATAAATATAATGGTGAAATGTATCAGTTTAAAACAAGGTCTTTAGATTTGTTGATTACTCCAAATCATCGTTTATTGGTTGATGAGAGCGGAAGCGGCAAAAGAAAATTCGTAGAAGCTAAAGGTTTCGATTTTAATAATCAACGAATACCGAAACAAAGCATTTGGGAGGCCGAAGAAAAAGAATGGTTTATTTTACCAGCAATTGAATACTTAAAATATGGTAGACAAGGAAGAACGCCATACAAAGTGGCGAAAGATGCTTTAAAGATTAAAATGGATAATTGGTTGAGGTTTTTTGGTTTTTGGCTCGCCGAAGGTTGCACTGATAATGAGAAAATTGCTAAAAGGCACGGTTACAGAATAATAATTACCCAAGTGAATAAACAGAAAAAAGAAGAAATTAAAAAAGTTTTGGACAAATTACCATTTAATTATTTTTCAGAAGGAAAAAATAATTTTGTAATTTACAATAAGCAACTTTGGACTTATTTGCGACAATTTGGAAATAAATACCAGAAATTTATTCCGAAAGAAATAAAAAATTTAGGCAAAAGACAACTGAAAATTTTATTTGATTGGATGGTTAAAGGAGATGGTTGTGTTAGAAAAAACACTGGCCAGATAAATTATTGGACTGCTTCTCAAAAATTAGCTGATGATTTACAAGAAATAATTTTGAAATTAGGTTGGTTAGGGACTTGTACGGCTCAACAAAAGAAAAACTCAGTTATAAAAAGAAGAAAAATAAATTTTCATCTTATTTATGTTATTGGCGTTCAGAAAGCAAAACACTATCGTTTAAGAGGAAATAATATCAAAAAAATCCATTATCGAGGGAAGGTTTATTGTTGCGAAGTGAAAAATCATACGGTGTTTGTAAGAAGAAATGGGAGGGTGACGTGGTGCGGCAATTCAATTGGAGTGGTGACAATTAATATACCTCATTTGGGCTATCTCTCTAAAACTAAAAAAGGTTTTTTTGAAGGATTAGCTCATATAATGGATTTAGCAAAAGAAAGCTTGGAAATAAAAAGAAAAATCTTAGAGAACTGGATAGAAAAAGGCCTTTATCCTTACGCAAAACATTATTTAAGCGGCGTTAAAAAAATGAGAGGGACTTATTGGGGGAATCATTTCTCTACAATTGGTTTACTTGGAATGAACGAGTGTTTATTGAATTTTTTAGGAATTGATATTGGAAATAAAAAAGGGATTGGTTTTGCCGCTGAAATTCTTGATTTTATGAGGGAAAGACTAATTAATTACCAAAAAGAAACAGGAAATTTATATAACTTAGAAGCGACGCCAGCTGAAGGAACTTCTTATCGCCTTGCTTTAAAAGATAAAAAGAAATATCCGGATATTATCACTGCCGGTGAAAAAGAACCTTATTACACAAATTCTACTCAGTTGCCGGTAAATTATACAGATGATTTGTTTGAAGCTTTAAAACTTCAAGACTCTTTGCAGACAAAATATACGGGAGGAACCGTTTTCCACGCTTTTTTGGGTGAAGCAATCTCAGATCCCGAAGCGGTAAAATCTTTGATTAAATTAGTTTTTGAGAAGTTCCATTTGCCTTATTTTACTTTAACGCCTACTTTTTCCGTTTGCCCAACTCATGGTTATATAGCCGGGGAGCATTTTATTTGTCCCCAATGCACGATTGAGCAGCCGTGTGAAGTTTATTCCCGAATTGTAGGTTATTTAAGGCCGGTGCAGCAATGGCATAAGGGAAAACAAGAAGAATTTAACCAGCGTTCCAATTTTAATATTTGATTTATGATTTTTGGCGGTTTGCAGAAGACAACATTGATTGATTTTCCCGGAAAAGTTGCGGCTACCGTTTTTAGTTTAGGTTGCAATTTTCGTTGTCCCTATTGCCATAATCCGGAATTAGTTTTGCCGGCAATGATAAACAAACAACCAAAAATTACCGAAGAAGAAATCGTTGATTTTTTAAAAGAACGCCGAGGTTTTTTAGAGGGATTATGCATTACCGGCGGCGAACCAACGATTAATCCAGATTTGCCAAATTTTATTCAAAAGGTAAAAGATTTAGGTTTATTGGTAAAATTAGATACCAATGGTTCTTTTCCGGAAGTTTTGGAAAATTTAATAAACAATCAGTCAATTGATTGGATTGCCATGGATATTAAAGCGCCTCCGGAAAAATACGAAATTTTTACTCAGGGGCAGGTAAAAGTTGAAGCCATTGATAGAAGTATAAAAGTCATAAAAAAGGGCAAAATTAAGTACGAATTCAGGACTACTTTGGCTCCGGAAATTTTGACGGAAAAAGATATTATCGCTATTGCTAATTGGATAAAACCTGCTTCTCGTTTTTATCTTCAACAATTTAAAAATAATAAAACATTAGAAACCGAATTTCAAAATCTTCATTGTTGGCCCGAAGCAAGAGCAAGGGCTTTAATCAAAAAAATAAAACCGTTTTTTTCAGAATGTAATCTTCGATAAATATGGCGCTCTCTCCCTCAAGGATTTTCCGTCAAAGTGGGGCGTCTTTTTTAATTGGCATAATTTTATCTCATTATAATCTTTCTTTTGGAATGAGTTTTGTTATTTGGTTAATAATTTATAATTTGTTTTTTGGTTATCAAAAACTTTTTTCATTTTTTTTAGAGAGAAAGAGAGTCATTATTTATTTTTTTATATTGTTAAGTTTTTTAGCGGGATTTTGGCGTTATGATTATTTTTCAGATAAGTTAAACAAATTAGCTGTTAAAGAAGAAAACGAGGTTGAAATAGAGGCGACTATTATTGCGGAGCCAGTTTTAAAGGATAATTATCAAAGAATTATTATCCCTCAGGCGGTTATCTACACCCAAACAATTCCTCATTATCAATTTGGAGATGTTATTCGTATAAAAGGCACAGCCCAACCCTTAAAAGACTTTTATTCTTATAGTTCTCTCATTGTTTCCGGAAAAATAAGTTATCCTCGGATAGAATTAATTTCCTCGGGGAAGATTTCTTTTAGAAGAACAGCGATTGCTTTTAAAAATAAGATAACCCGATTACTTCAAAAAGTTATTCCGGAACCACAAGTCGGTCTTTTAAGCAGCTTCATTTTTGGTGGTAAGCAAAATTTAATAAATTCTTTAGAAAAGGATATTCAGAAAGCAGGATTATCTCACATTATTGTAGCTTCGGGTCTGCATTTATCTATTTTTACCAAAATGCTTTCTGGTTTATTGGATATTTTCTGTTTCGGAAATTTTTTAAGTTTTATTTTTTCTTGCTTCTTTTTATTTAGTTTTTCTTTTATGGCTGGTTTAACGCCCTCAATAATTCGGGCAGCGATAATGGCTTTTTTATTGGTTTTATCTCGCTTTAGTTTTCGTCTCTATAATTCTGTTAATGCCTTGCTTTTGGCGGGGTTAACGATGATTTGGTTTAATCCTTTTCTCCTTTTTTATGATTTAGGTTTTCAGCTTTCTTTTTTAGCGACGGCAGGCATCTTGTTATTTTATCCGTTATGGGATGGAAGTCCTTTCTGGCAACAAAATATTTTTAATAATTCCGGAGGGCGGATTATTAAGCAAACAATTCTTTGTTGTTTTTCGGCATTATTTTTAGTTATCCCTTGGCTGATATATAAAACCCAAAACGTTTCCTTAGTTACCCCTTTAACAAACATTTTAATTATTCCTTTCATCCCTTTAATATTAGGCGGCGGCATTATTACCGCCATTTTCTCTTTTTTTATATATCCCTTAGGATTATTTTTTGGATTTTGCCTTAATTTGATATTGATATATTTTATAAAAATAATTTCTTATTTTGCTAATTTGTCTTGGGCAGAAATTTTCATTCCTTATGCTTTGCGTTGGTTGATTATTCCTTATTATTTTTTTGTGTTTTTGTATTATCGTCGAAAAATTTAATTAAAAATATGAATAAACCATTAAAATATTTTTTAATAATACTTGCCTGCGCTAATTTTTTTAATTTTTGGATTATTTTTGATTATCTCTTTCTTGAAGGAGAAAAGGTGAGTTTTCTTGATGTTGGGCAAGGCGATGCGGAATTAATTCAGTCACAATCAGGCAATATTTTGATAGATGCCGGGCCTGATTCTAAAATCGTTGCAACCTTGGGTAAAATTTTTCCTTTTTTTGACCGGACAATTGATTTATTTATTCTTTCTCACCCTAACAGAGATCATTTTAGTGGGATGTTTGAATTGTTAGAAAGATATAAGGTGAGGGCGGTAATGCTTAATAATGTTTTTTATTATGATTCACAATACCAAAAACTTCTCCAAGAACTTAAGAAAAAAAATATTTTAATTATTCAAGGTTTTCAGGGAGTAAAATTAAGTTTTGGAGACGAGAATTATTTACTTATTTTATATCCGAAAACCATCATTTCTTCAAACAAAGACCCTAATAAATTTAGTTTAGTGGCTTTTCTCAGTTTAGGCCAAAATTGTTTTCTTTTTCCCGGAGATATTGGCAGTAGCCAAGAGCAAGAGATAATTCCCTTTTTAGAAAGCAATAAAAATGCTACCCGAGTTTTAAAAGTCGCGCATCATGGCTCTCGTTTTTCTTCTTCTTGGCAATTTCTTGAAGTTTTTCAACCTGATTTTGCAGTTATTGAAGTTGGTAATAACAGTTATGGCCACCCCCATGCTGAAGTTCTTGAGAGATTAAAACAAATTGGGGCTAAGGTCTTTCGCACCGATTTAGAAGGGACAATTCGGTTTAAATTAAATAAAAAATAACAAAGAATAGATATTAAAAAAGAATAATAACTGGTTGCTTTATTATTTTTTTTATTGTAGAATGAGAATAAATTTAATTTTCTAATTAAAAATATGGCTCGAATTTGGATAAAAGAGGCGCCTGATTACCTTGGTCAAGAAATAAATCTTTATGGATGGGTTGACTCTCGTCGCGACCATGGACAAATTATTTTTATTGATTTACGGGATAAAACAGGCAAAATTCAGATTGTTTTTTCTCCGGATAAAAAGGAACTTTATAATTTAGCAGAAAAATTAAGATCAGAATGGGTTGTTGAAATCAAGGGAAGAGTTAATTCCCGGCCTGAAAATATGCAAAATCCAAAGATAGCAACCGGGAAGATAGAAATAGAGGCAAAGGACTTAATGGTTATTAGCAAAGCGAAACCTTTACCGTTTGAAATCTCTAACAAGGTTAAAATTATAAACGAGGAAAGGCGTTTAAAATACAGATATTTAGATTTACGTTCTCAACGTTTGCAAAATAATTTGATAAATAGACACAGGATAATAAAATTTATCAGAGATTTTCTCTCAGAAAGAGATTTTATAGAAATTGAGACGCCAATTTTGACAAAATCAACTCCGGAAGGCGCTCGTGATTATGTGGTTCCTTCTCGTTTAGAGCCGGGAAAATTTTATGCTTTGCCTCAAAGCCCCCAACAATATAAGCAACTCTTAATGGTTGCTGGAATTGAAAGGTATTTTCAAATTGCTCGTTGCTTTCGAGATGAAGATACCCGAGGGGATAGACAGCCGGAATTCACTCAATTGGATTTAGAGATGGATTTTCCTACCCAAGAAGATGTTCTTCAATTAGTAGAGCAGCTTTTAAAAGAGTTAATTGCAAAAATTTATCCAGAAAAGAAAATTAAAGAATTTCCCTTTCCAAGAATCTCTTATCAAGAAGCAATGAGTAAATATCAATCTGATAAACCAGATTTGAGGGAATCAAATTCTAAAAAAGAAAAAGATCCTAATGAATTGGCTTTTGCTTTCATTATTGATTTTCCTCTTTTTGAGTGGAAAAAAGAACCCTCCTTCGCCAAGGCTACGGAGGGCAAGGAACCCCCCTTCGCCAAGGCTACGGAGGGCAAGGAACCCTCCTTTGCTGCCGAAGCAACCGCTTCGGCTGCAAAGGCCGGGAAAGCTACGAAGGGCGACGGACGATGGGGAGCAGTTCATCATCCGTTTACAAAACCCAAATTGGAACCGGGAGAAACAATTGACCAAGCAACAGAAAGAATTAAAAAAGACCCCAAACTTCCTTTGGCAGAGCAATATGATTGCGTTTTAAACGGCAATGAAATAGGCGGTGGTTCATTAAGAATTTCAGAACCTAAATTATTAGAAGTAATTTTTGAAATTTTGGGCCATCAGCCCGAGGAAATTTCTTTAAAATTCGGACATCTTTTAAAAGCTTTTAAATATGGAGTTCCTCCTCATGGCGGTATTGCTTTAGGTTTGGATAGAATTATTATGCTTCTTCAAAATGAACCGAGTATTCGGGAAGTTATTGCTTTTCCAAAAACAGGTGATGGCAGAGATTTGATGATGGGGGCCCCTTCGCCAATAGATGCTAAACAATTAAAAGAACTTTACCTTAAAACTTTAAATTTTTAATTCTTTATGTTATAATTATAACTGGGTCTTGCCGGATTAAGGAACGAGTCAGGACGTGTATTATTTTAAGGGAGTTTTATATCCTTTATCCTGTGGGATAAAGGTGCGAACACCCACTTGATACTTAGCTGATTCGACCTTAATTGCGGGCAAGGCCCCTATTTAAACTGCTAAATTATTAAACTATTGGACTTTTGATCTTCAAACCTTAACAATTTAGCAATAGAACAATAAAACAATTTATCTTCATGCCTCGAATTTGCAAAATTTGCGGAAAAACATATCAAAAAGCAAAACGTTATAAAAAAATACGTTCTGTCTTTAATCCCGTGGCCCGCCATCGCCAGTATCCTAATTTACAATGGTTTAAGATGCCCAACGGAAAAAGAATTTTAATTTGTTCAAGTTGCCGTAAGCGTCTGGCAAAAACAATCTCTTAATTACAATTATCAATTGTTTTCAATTTATTTTTTGGATTTTACAAACAAACGTTTGTTTGTTTAAATTAATATTGGAGGATTTTAACCTGGAAGAAAAAGTAGCTTCTTAAATCTCGGGGAATGGTCCAATGGTAGGATACACGCATGGGGTGCGTGCGGTGGGAGTTCAATTCTCCCTTCCCCGACTAAATAAGGTAAAGATAATTTTGCGCCTGGGTTTTAGTTTTTTGATTGCAAAATATGAAACTTATCATCAAAACAAAAGGTCATTGTGATTTTATTAATTTAACGGAAAAAATAAAAGAGTTGCTTGATTGCTCTGAAGTTAAAGATGGAGTCGTTTTAGTTTTTGTTAAAGGAACCACCGCGGCGATAACGATAATGGAGGATGAATTAGGTATTTTTGAAGATTTACGAAATGTTTTGGAAAAAATAGCCCCAGGAAAAGCCGATTATAAACATCATCTTAAATGGGGAGATAATAATGGTGCCGGTCATATTAAATCCGCTCTCCTCAAGCCGGAGATTTTAATCCCTTTAGAGAAAGGAAAACTTTGTTTAGGCGCTTGGCAACAAATTATTTTAATAGATTTTGATGAAAAGCCAAGAGAGAGAGAAATAATTGTCAAAGTAATAAAAACTTATTAAAATTATTTTTAATGGAGGTAAATTGGCATAATTTAAGCTGGCAAGAAGTAGTAAGAAAATTAGATTCCGATAGTGAAGAAGGGCTTAGTTTAAAAGAAGTAGATAATCGAAAAAAGAAATTTGGAGAGAATACGCTTCCTGAGAAAAAACCTTTATCTAAATTAAGGATTTTTTGGCATCAATTTAAAAATCCTTTTATTTATATTTTACTTATAGCGGGAGGAGTCACTTTATTTTTAAAAGATTTTACCGATTCGATTGTGATTTTTGCAGCAGTGATTATTAATTCATTGGTTGGATTTATTCAAGAAAATAAAGCTTCAGAGTCTTTGAGAGAATTAAGAAAAGCGGCGATTTTGGAAGCGGAAGTTCTTCGAGAAGGGAATTTTAAAATTATTAATGCTAAAGAAATAGTCCCCGGCGATATTATTATTTTGAATCCCGGAGATAAAATTCCAGCCGATGCCAGAGTTATAGAATCTCAGCATCTGAAAGTTAATGAAATGGTATTGACCGGAGAATGGTTGGCTTCAGAAAAAATAGAAAAAGTTTTACCAGAAAGAACTCATTTAATTGATAGAGAAAATATGGTTTTTATGGGTTGTTTAGTTGAATCGGGAAAAGGTAAAACAATAGCGGTAACGACGGGGCTTAAAACGGAAATTGGAAAAGTGGCTCAAATGATAAAAGAAATTCCGGAAGAAAAAACTCCATACCAAAAAAAATTAATTCACTTTTCATCCGTGATGGGAATTGTTATTGCAGGAATATGTAGTTTTATTTTTATAGAAGGTTTAATAAAAGGAAAAGAATTTATAGAAATGTTTACAACTTCAATTGCTTTAGCCGTTTCTGCTATTCCCGAAGGATTGCCTATAGCAATGACGGTAATTTTGGCTTTAGGAATGCAAAGAGTCTTAAAGAAAAAAGGGTTAATCAGAAAATTAAATTCAGCAGAAACTTTAGGGAGTACGAGTATAATTTGTACTGATAAAACAGGTACTTTAACTGAGGGCAGGATGAAGGTTAATAAAATTATACCGACAGAAGGGCAAAGAATTCCTCTAATTGTAAAAACCGTGGTTTTAACAGCAGAAGCTTTTGTTGAAAACCCAAAGGAACCAATAGATAAATGGATTATTAGAGGAAGGCCAACCGATAAAGCTCTATTAGAAATAGGAATTCAGTATGGGATGATTGATCTTAAAAAAGAAATGGAGAAAGATAAATTATCAGAAATTCCTTTTAGCCCAATTAATAAATTTTCAGCAGTTCTTTACAAGGAAAAAACTAAAAGATTTTTATATGTTTGCGGGGCTCCGGAAGTTATTTTTCAAAAAACTCAATTAAGTGAGGAAAAAAAGAAAGAACTAGAAAAAGAGTTGCAAAAATTAACAGAACAGGGATTAAGGGTTGTCGCCACTGCTTATAGAGAAACAGATAAAAGCGAGGATATTATTTATGAGATGAAAAGCTTGGCAGACCTTTGCCACGATCTTGTTTTTACCGGATTAATTGCTTTAAGCGATCCTATTCGCAAAGAAGCGAAAAAAGCAATTGAACTTTGCAGGCAGGCCGGCATCAGAACAATTATTGTAACCGGAGATCATAGATTAACTACTAAAGCCGTTGCTCAAGAAATAGGTTTTCGTGTGAGCGAGAATAATATTTTAGAGGGAATGGATTTAGATGATCTTTCCGACGAAGAATTTCAGAAGATTCTAGACGATATTTACATCTATTCACGGGCAGAACCAAAGCATAAAATGAGGATTATTCAAGCTTGGCAAAAAAAGAACGAGATTATTGCAATGACCGGAGATGGCATTAATGACGCCCCGGCTTTAAAAAAAGCGGATATTGGCATTGCTTTAGGTTCAGGCATCACGGTAGCTAAAGAGGTTTCCGATTTAATTCTTTTAGATGATAGTTTTTCAGTTATTGTTACCGCAGTAGAACAAGGAAGAATTATTGTTGATAATATCAGGAAAGTTATTGTCTATTGTTTTTCAAATGCCTTTTCGGAAGTTGTTTTAGTGACCGCGAGTCTTTTTTTAGGCGCTCCTTTACCTATTACGGCTGTTCAAATTTTATGGATTAATTTAATAGAAGATGGTCTGCCTGATATTTCTTTATCTTTTGAACCCAAAGAGGATGAAATAATGAAATTTAAACCAAGGGGGCAGAATTTTCCTTTATTAACCAAAGAGATGAAATTTATAATTGTAATTATTGGCCTAACAACAGATTTTCTGTTTTTAGGTCTTTTTATCTGGTTGTGGAAGCAGAATTTAAATATAGAATATATCAGAACATTTATCTTTGCTTGTCTTGCATTTAGTACTTTACTTTATTCTTTTTCCTGTAAAAGTTTACGTAAAAATTTATGGCAAATTAATCCTTTTTCAAATAAATTTTTGATTGGTTCTGTTATTTTTGGCGTTTTGATGTTGTTAGTTGCTATTTATGTGCCGGTTTTTCAGAATCTTTTAAAAACAGTTCCTTTGGGTGTTTTTGAGTGGTCTATTATTTTGGGTTTAAGCATAATCGGAGTTATTCTTGTTGAAGCGTCTAAATACTATTTTATTGTTCGCCACCAAACTGAAAATTAAAAATAAATTTATTGGTTTAATGGGAAGAATTTTAGTAAAGATATTGATATTCTTATTTTCTTTGATTTTTGTGGGAATTCTTTTTTATATTCTTCATTTTTCTTTGTCAAAACAAATAGTGAAAGAATTATATTTAGGAATGCTTTTTAATACAACATCAACAACAATAAAGGAATCGGCAAGGCCAATAGAAGAAATAAAAGAAACAGAAAAAGATGAATTAATTTTAGTACCAAAAATTTCTTTTTCCGCTTATGAACTTGAGCAGGGCGATACATTAATTATTGTCGCTGATAATATTCCGGAAAAAACGTCAATTAAAGGTAAATTTAATTCCCAGAATCTAGATTTTTTTCCAATTGGGGCAGAGAGCAGAATGATATCTATCTTAGGCATAGACGCCAAAAAAACACCGGGTGAATATGTCCTATCAATTTTTCTTTCAGGAGAATTATTAACCGAGCAGAAAATAAAAGTTAAAAAAAGTGATTTTTATATTACTAAAATTATTATTACTCCCGAACTGGAAGAAAAAGGATTAGACGCAGTTAATATCTCAAAAAATATTTCAAGTAAAGACGGGGTCATTATTTATGAAATTGTAAATAGATACAACCCGGAAATTTATTTTGACAAAAGCTTTGTCTATCCTTTAAATGAAATCATAAATGTTGGCGCCTTTGGCAATATCAGAAAGGACAATGGGATTACCATTCAGCATTTAGGAGTGGATTTAGACGCCAAAGAAGGAACGCCAGTTTATGCTATCAATAGCGGCCGGGTGGTTTTTGCAGAAGAATTGGTTGTTTACGGAAAAACCATTGTTATTGACCATGGATTAGGGATTTATTCCCTTTATCTTCATCTTTCTGAATTTAAAGTTGTTGAAGAAGAAGCCGTTAATAGGGGAGAAATAATAGGTTTATCGGGAAATACGGGTTGGTCAACAGGGCCTCATTTGCATCTTTCTCTAAAGATAAACAAAGCAAGCGTTGACCCTTTGAAATTTATAGATAATTTTGGTATTCTTTTAAAAGACGAATAATTAATTTTAATAAATTAAAATAAAAAAAAATGAACAAAGCTTATCTCCTAACAATCATTATTCTTATTGGGCTGATTTTAATTGGAACGGGCTATTATTTTCTTAATAAAGAAAGAGTAGCTGTGGTTTGTCCGATGGATGCTAAAGAATGCCCAGATGGTTCTTTTGTTGGTAGAATGCCGCCTGATTGTGAATTTGCGTCATGTCCAGGAGAAGAGGAAGGAATTTTTGTTTTTTCTCCAAAAAAGGACCAAACAATAGAAAGTCCTTTAAAGATAGAAGGTCAAGCAAGAGGCCCTTGGTATTTTGAAGCCCAGTTTTCAGCAGAATTATATGATAATGAGGACAGTCATTTGGGGACGGCAATTTTAACAGCCAAAGATGATTGGATGACCGATGATTTTGTGTCTTTTGAAGGAAGTTTGGAATTTTTTGGAGCTTCATCTGATTTAGGATTCTTACGTTTCTTAAGCGCCAATCCTTCAGGTCTGCCTGAAAATCAAAAAACTTTTGAACTTCCTATTGAATTTGAAAGCCCAAAAACAAAAGTCTTGCTCTATTATTACAATCCAGAATTGGATAAAGATGAAAGAGGCAATATTAGATGTAGTCGCGATGGTTTGGTCTCCATAGAAAAAGAAGTTTCGGTTAATCAAACTTCAATTCCAGAAGTCATTAGGCTTTTATTGAAAGGCAAGGAAAATCTATCACCAGAACAAGAAGCTGAAGGCATAACAACCGAATTTCCGTTGGAAGGTTTAATCCTTGAAGAAGTTGTTTTAAGAGCAGACGGGACATTGATTTTAACTTTTGACGATTCTTTGAATAAAACTTCTGGCGGTTCTTGCCGAGCGGGAATTTTATGGTTTCAAATAGAAGAAACTGCCAAGCAATTTACTGACGTTAAAAAAGTAGAGTTTTTGCCAGAGGAATTATTCCAACCCTAAAATAATGTTAAGCAACAAGGTCGGATTCATAAAAAATAAATAAAAATGGATAATAAAACATTAATAGCTTTGAGAGAGGATTTAGTGGGAGAATTAGAAGCTATCAATCAATACCAGGAGCATATTGATGAAATTGATGACGAAGAAATAAAAAAAATATTAGCTCATATCAGGGACGACGAAAAAGAACATGTTGCCGAATTAGTAAAAATAATCAGAAAACTTGATCCTTCACAAGAAGAAAAATTCCAAAAAGAAGAGCTGTAGATATTTTTAACCCCATTTAACAAATGTTAAAATGGGAAATAAAAAAGAGAGAAAACATCAAACATATTGGAGCCAAAAAATAACTTTAACAAGCAATGCTTTGGATTTAGAAAAAGGGGTTTTTTCTTGGCATAATCCAAGAAAAATTGCGGCTTCTCTTAAAGAATCAGCAGAAAGAAGCGTTAGAAGAAAAAGCTCTCCTTTTCAATCAGCGATGTCAATGCTTAATTTTTATATTAATCGGGCGGGTAAAAATCTTAAGCCGCGGCAGAAAAAAATTTTAGAACAGGCTAAAAAAGAATTAAGAATCATTTTTAAAAGAAATAAAAACCTTAGAAGAGAATAAATGTTAATAAAAGTTAAGGTTATTTCTCGCTCTCATAAACAGGGGGTGATAAAAAAAGCAATTGATAGTTATGAAGTTAAGGTTAAAGCGAGGCCTCAGTATGGTGAGGCAAATAAAGAAGCCAGAAAAATTTTAGCAGAATATTTTGAAATTCCAGAACATCAAATAAGAATCATCAGAGGTTTTAGGCAAACTAATAAAATTTTTTCATTTACATCGGCCGCCCCGTCTGGAAGGAAGGATTCATAACTTTGGCATCAAGTCAAGAAAAAAAGGTCGAACTAAAAAATAATAAAATAATAAATTAAAATTATGCAGAGTAATATGTTGATTTGGCAAAATTTATTAACCAACCCATGGTTATTTTATCCAATAATTATTTGGAGTTTAGTTTGGAAAGGTATCGCTTTATGGAAAGCAGCCAGAAATGAACACAAATGGTGGTTTATTGCTTTATTGATTGTAAATACCGTTGGTCTTTTGGAAATAATTTATATCTTTCTTTTTAGCAAAAAGAAACAACTCCCGGTTCAAGAAGGATAATAGAAACGATGAAAACAAGAAACGCCTTATTTAGGCGTTTCTTGTTTTTAAAATACTCGTATTTTTTATGATATAATAAAATAAATAATCAAGATTATGAATAAAAGCAATAAGCCCTTAGCTGATCGGATGAGGCCCGATTCTTTGGATGATTTTTTGGGTCAAGATGATTTAGTTGGCAAGGGAAAATTATTAAGGAAAGCAATTGAAGGAGATAAAGTGCCTTCAATGATTTTTTGGGGGCCGCCGGGAAGCGGCAAAACGACATTAGCTTACATCATTGCCCAAAAAACTAAATCAGAATTTAAACGACTCAGCGCTGTTTCCAGCGGTTTAAAGGATTTAAGGAATATTATGGTAGAAGCAGAGGCCAATAAAAGATTAGGCATAAAAACAATTCTTTTTATTGATGAAATTCATCGTTGGAATAAGTCTCAGCAAGATGCTTTATTACCCAATATTGAAAAAGGGATAATTATTCTAATTGGAGCAACAACAGAAAACCCCAGTTTTGAAATAGTCGGGCCTTTACTTTCTCGTTGTCGGGTTTTTGTTCTCAAACAATTATTAAAATCCCATTTATGTAAAATTATTAAAAGAGCTATTGGAGATAAAGAAAATGGATTGGGAGAATTAAAAATTAAGATTGGTGATAAAATAATTGAGCTGATTGCCGAAATGAGCAACGGCGATGCGCGCATAGCCCTTAATGTATTAGAATATGCGTCGTCTTTATCAAAAAACATTGATAAATCTGTAGTCAAGGAATCTTTTCAAAAATCAAATCTATTTTACGACAAAGACGGGGAAGAACATTATAATATAATTTCCGCTCTTCATAAATCAATGAGAGGCTCTGACGCCAATGCGGCTTTGTACTGGTTAGCCAGAATGCTGGAAGCAGGAGAAGATCCTTTGTATATTGCTCGTCGTTTAGTGCGTTTTGCTTCTGAAGATATTGGTTTAGCCAATTCTCAAGCTCTGGAGCAGGCGGTATCCGCGTATCAAGCTTGTCACTTTATTGGAATGCCGGAATGTAATGTTATTTTAGCTCAAGCAGTTGTCTATATGGCAAAATGTAAAAAATCCAATGATTTATACGAGGCTTATGAAAAAGCGGCGGCTGATGTTAGAAAATATGGAAATCTATCAGTGCCTTTGCATATTCGCAATGCGCCGACAGAATTAATGAAAGATTTGGGTTATGGCAAAGGGTATAAATATAGTCCTGATTACGATTATAAGGAGAAACAAGAATATTTACCCCAAGAATTAAAAGGAAAAAAATACATTGAATAAAATTTATTAATTTTTTATTTATATGTTGTTATTGTATTGTTTGATTTTTATAATATCTTGTAGCGCTTTGTATCTATCGGGCAATTGGCTTATTGATAGCCTGAAAAGAATAAGCAAATTTTTACATTGGCGGGGTTTTCTTATCGCTTTTTTCATTGTTGCTTTGGCAAGCACGATACCGAATCTTTTTGTGGGCATTAGTTCGGCTATTCATAATATTCCTCAACTTTCATTTGGGGATATTGTTGGCAATAATTTAGTGGCTTTAACTGTGGCCGTGGCTTTATCTGTTTTAATTGGGAAAAAACCCATTCCTACCGATGGCAAGATTTTGGAAAGAAGCGCGCTTTTTACGTCTTTTGTTGCCATTTTGCCAATGCTTTTATTATGGGACGGTACTCTGGGAAGAGGCGATGGCATAATACTCCTTGCGGTATTCTTTTTTTATGTTTTATGGCTTGCTTCTAACAAAGAAAGGTTTAAAGTATTCGCCGGCAATCAGGAAGCTCAAGTGCCTAAAATTATAAGAGAGTTTAAGGCTTTTTTTAAGGATGTCGGAAAAGTGCTTATTTCTTTAACTTTACTTTTGTTAGCGGCAGAGGGGATAGTTAAAAGCGCTCAATTTTTTGCAATCCATTTTAATTTGTCTCTGCCTATTATTGGAATTTTAGTTGTCGGTTTGGGCAATGCTCTGCCGGAGATTCGTTTTGCCATTGCCTCGGTAAAAGCCGGAGAAACGGAAATGATTTTAGGAAATTTGATGGGCGCGGTTATTATGCCGGCAACTTTGGTTTTGGGTATTGTTGCTTTGATTTGCCCGATTGTTATTACTGATTTTACTCCCTTTGCAGTGGCCAGAATTTTTATGATAATTGCCGCCATCACTTTTTACGTTTTTTCCAGAAGACATAAAAAAATTACCCAACAAGAAGCGATAATTTTGTTCTTAGTTTATATTTTATTTGTCATTATTGAAATTTTAATAAAATAAAAAGCCTTTAAAGGCTTGACAAACTATTTTCATTTATCAAGACTTTATATGGTTCTGATATTCGACAAACTTTATAAAGTTATATAATATATGGGCATATGATTACTGCCGACAAATTAAGAATAATTCAAAATATTTCTGTGAAGACTTTTTGCCGCTAGAAGATTTTATTTGTGACGCAATATTAAAAGGTTTTAATATCTTAGAGAGAAGACCCTTTTAAAAATACGGGGAATTGTTCTCCGTATTTTTTATACTTAAAATTATATTAATTAAAATTGATATTTTTATTTAATTTACTTACGATCGTAGTAAAAAAAGATAAACGAGAGTGTAAATAAATGTTCACATTCTTTTGCTAAATTAATAATTGATAAAAAGCATGATTTTTGCTAAAATGAAACTGTAGCCAGTATTAAAAATATGCGACGAAATAAGTTAAATAAGGCAATTTTCTGGGATTATGATTTAAGTAAAGCAAATTTATCTAATCCCAAAGTCAAGATATGGTATTTAACTCGTAAACTTCAATTCGGGGATTTTTCTGGCATTACTAAGAGCGATTTGCAAAAATATTTACCTAAACTCAATATTGATCCTAATTTAAAAGAATTGCTTCAAAATTATCTTAAATCAAATGTCTAATATAAAACTTTCTAAATTACAGAAAGACATTTTAAGTTTTTTTGGTAAGGATACTTTCGGCAAAAATTTTTACTGGACCGGTGGGACACTCCTTGCCTATCAGTATTTTCATCATCGGATATCGGTTGATTTAGATTTTTTTTCCAATGATTTGTTTACCGATGAGCAGTTTTTAGAGTTTATTAATCGCTTAAAAAAAAATGTTAGCGCAGAAAAAATTACTTTGACTCTTCGATATAATCGCCGTCTCTATCTTATTAAACGCGGTAAAGAGGCCTTAGAACTTGAGATTGTTTTCTTTCCTTTTCCAGCTATTGAAAAGCGAAAAATCCTGCCTGAGTTTTCTTTAAAGATTGATTCACTTACTGATATTATGATTAATAAAACTTTATCAATCTACCAAAGAAATGAAGTGAAAGATGTTTATGATATTTATTGTTATTTGAACAATCGCTCAAAATACGATTTATCTAAACTTATTGATTTAGTTGAAAAAAAATTTGGCGTAGCCATTGAGCAAACGCTTCTATTAGCAAAAATCAATGAATTAACTGCAAACCTTGATAACTTGCAGCCTCTTTTAGTCACTCGGCAGTCCGAATTGACAAAAAAAGTAAAAACATTCTTTCAACGCATCTTTAACCTTTTAGCCCGAAAGAAGATTAAGTAGCATAAAGAGTTTTGTGGTTTGTGTCGATGTGCGTTACTTAACGAACTTGACAAATATTTCCCATTTGCTATACTAAGGATGCTGTCGTTTTTGGCTTGCCAAGAGCGGCAGCATTTTTTTATTTCTGTTTTAAATTAACGACGTCGCACGTCGTTAATGTTTGGAAGTCCGACTTCCAAACATTAAAATTCATCCTGTTTCAACTTGACAAGTCGTAAGAAAGGATATATAATTGGGGTACTAACTTGTGTAGCTTGAAAATTAAATAAATCTTAACAGAAAGGAGGGCTGAGGCATGGAGAATGCACAAACTACTACAAAAAAGAAATTGCCGCTTTTGGCAGCTATAGTCAAGATCACGGGAAATAATTGTAATCTTCGTTGTGAATATTGTTTCTATCATAGCTCTAATCAACAAGCATACACAGTTATTAATGAAAAGCTTTTGGAAAAATTAATAAAAGAATATATATATTGTTCCCCTGAAAAAGCTTACTTTATTTGGCACGGAGGAGAGCCTTTAATAGCTGGATATTCTCTATTTGCTAAAATAATAGAGATAGAAAATAAATACAGAAAACCACAACAAGTTATTAAAAATGCTGTTCAAACAAATGGGACCTTGCTTAATAAAAATTGGGCAACATTTTTTAAAAATAATAATTTTAAAATAGGAGTAAGCTTAGATGGCTCAAAAAGGTCTCATGATTTGTTTAGAAAAGATGTTTCTGGAAATGGAACATTTGATAGGGTAATACAGGGCATAAAGCTTTTAAGAGAAAACGGGATAGAGCCTGGTATTATTTCTGTTTTGACTAAACAGGGTTTAGATAATCTAGTAGAAGATTTTAATTTTTTAGTAAAAGAGCTTTTTATAAAAAGTTGGGGGATTAATGTATTATATAACAAAGAAACACAGCTTTTTTCTTCAAAAACATGTGAAGCTATTGATAATGAAGATTTTATTAAGTATTTCAAGATCTTAGTAGATCTATGGTTAGCACGTAATGATTCAAGATTAAAAATTCGGGAAATAGATGGGTTTGGGGCTACTGTTTTTAATAAAGCAGCCAATATATGTAGTTATAATGGTAGTTGTGGAAATTTTATTTGTGTTGAAGTTGATGGCAAAGTGTATCCATGCGATCGATTTACGAGTGGCAATGATTTTTTGCTAGGGGATTTTAATTATCAATCCATTCAGTCTATACTAGAAAGTGAAAAACTGCTGAGGTTTAGGAAACTTGCAAAAGAATTACCTTCAATATGCCGGCAATGTCAATGGAAAAATTCATGTCATAATGGATGTACTGCTATGAGAGATAGCAACAATAATTATTATTATTGCTTAGGAAGGCAAAAACTTTTTGATTACTTAAAGAAAAAAATGGAAGGGATTTATTAGAAAGGAGGAAGAAAAAAATGGAAAAAATACTTCGAGAAAAAAACCTAGAATCAAAAGGTATGTTAGCTATAGAAGGATTATTAGCTAGGATAGAAAAAACTAATGATTCAAAAGATTGGGAAGATCAGTGGGTTCATTGGGATGATCTAGGTGGAGATGATCCTGGTTGGGGAGATGTTAGTGATGATGGTTATCCTCCCAGTCCAGATGATAGATAAATAGCTAATGAGAAAAATTGATTTTAGGGAGATACTAAAAGGGTCAAAAATATTTGGCCCTTTTCATTTTGAGTTTTATAATTTTTAGAGGTTCAAGATATTTTTTGTTTTATTAATATAATGAATATCCAATGCTTGATGATTATAAAGATAATTATGTAATAATTTCAATATTTTCGTTGTTTTTTCAGGAGTTAAAGATTGAGGGTAAATATTGCTTGTTAAATTAACATTGAAAAACCATTTACTTAAAATTCCCCTAGGGAATAAAGCAGCAGTTGTAACTTCATTGATAAGATTAACGTTTTCTTCCTTGTTATTATTTTTTAATAACAAAGGGAAGAACATTTCATTTTGGAACAATAGATGGGTAGTTTCATGCCAAATAACACCCAAAACGTGATAAACTTTTTCAAGAGATAAACGAGAAATTTCTAAGCTAATACTTTTCTTATCTATATTAGCTCCTCCGCCACTGATTTTTGGGGAGGAAAATAAAAGATAAACTTTTATAATAATATCTTTATTTCGGATATTAGTGTTATAAAGATTATCTAGTGTTAGGATAATTTTTTGATTAATTTTTTTTTGATTACTTTTTTCGTTTAATGATATTTGCCATTTTTTTAAAAAAGGTAAATCATGAAGATATAATCTTCTAAACTTACCTTCAAAAATGTCAAAAACTTTTTTAATATTTTTGTACTCTTCTGGAGAAAGATTAAGTTTTAAATAATCCCAAGGATTTTGTTTTGTAAAAAAAGCTATTTCAAAATAACTCTTGGATGTTTTGTAATTTAAACGAATTTTTTTAAATATTTTTAAAGCCTTTTTCTCTTCTGGAGATAAAATTCCTAATTCTTTTTGCCACAAGTCATTATATTCTTTTCGACAAGAAAAATGCCACTCAGATAAACTTTGAATAAAGAAGTAAAAATTACCCCATCTATTAATAATAAATTTAAATTTCATTATCTTTTTGTAATTTATTTTACTTCTTTATTATACCTCAAAATTTTATTGAAATAAAATTAAAAGACCAAAACACTTGACAAATTATTTTGATTTGCTATACTAAGGATGCTGTCGTTTTTGGCTTGCCAGAAGCGGCA
>Ga0172364_10000384_pt1 | contig 30951 bp, 19 predicted proteins | sample LakKivSesite10cm_FD_114545 | JGI IMG/M metagenome (GOLD analysis project Ga0172364, IMG submission 114545) | Sediment microbial communities from Lake Kivu, Rwanda - Sediment site 10cm | ecosystem: Environmental > Aquatic > Freshwater > Lake > Sediment | place: Rwanda: Western Province, Lake...
AGCTTGATGACCCTCTCCTATACAGGTGTGGGGGCAGGGCTGGTGCTGGTCAGCGCTGATGATCCAGGCGCTTTTAGCTCCCAGAACGAGCAAGACAACCGCCACTACGCCCGCTTCGGAAAATTCCCCTGCCTGGAGCCAGCCGACAGCCAGGAAGCGAAGGATTGCACTCGTTTCGCCTTCGAACTGAGCGAGCAGTTCGACACGCCGGTGATGTTGCGTTCCACTACGCGCATCTCTCACTCCAAAGGCGCGGTCGAAGTAAAGATGCCCGCTGATGAACCACGGGAAACGGGCACTCTGCCTCCTTTCGAGCGCAAACCACGCAAGTACGTGATGATCCCGGCCTATGCGCGGCTGCGTCACCCGGAAGTCGAGGCCCGCGTGCTTGCCCTGGCCGAATACGCCGAGACGAGTCCGCTCAACCGGGTGGAATGGGGAGATAGGCGTGTCGGTATCATCACCAGTAGTGTGGCCTATCAGTATGCCCGCGAGGTCTTCGCCGGCTTCTCGTTCCTCAAACTGGGGATGACCTATCCGCTGCCGGTGAGGATGATCCGCGACTTTGCCGCCGAGGTCGAGACGCTAATTGTCGTGGAGGAGCTGGATCCCTTCATCGAAGAACAGGTCCGTGCGCTAGGACTTGAGGTCACCGGCAAAGAACTTTTCCCGGCAACCGGAGAGTTGTCACTGGCGCTGGTCCGCCAGGGCGCCATCAAAGCAGCATTGCCCCTCCAACCTCCAACCTCCAACCTCCAACCTCTAACCTCCAGCATCTCGATCCCCCCCCGTCCCCCCGCTCTCTGTCCCGGCTGTCCCCACCGTTCCGTCTATTTCAACCTGCGGAAACGGAAGCTGTTGGTGGCGGGGGACATCGGCTGTTATGCCATTGGGGTCCTGCCTCCCTTCGAGGAAATGGACATGCTGATCTCGATGGGGGCAAGCATCGGCATGGCCCATGGGGCCAGGCAGGCGGGTTGTCCCGACAAGATCGTTGCCACCATCGGCGATTCCACCTTCTTCCACGCTGGCTTACCTGAACTGGCCAACATCATCTACAACCGGGGTACAGCCTGTACGATGATCCTGGACAACGGCACGACGGCTATGACCGGCGGGCAGGACAACCCTGCAACCGGCGTCACGCTGCAAGGGGAGACCACCCAGGCCATTGACATCGAATCCGTGGTGCGAGCCATGGGTGTCGAGGACCTGTGGGTGGTGGATGCGCTGGACGTCAAGAGAATCGAACAGGCCATCCAGGAGGCGACGGCGATCGAGGGCCGGCCCACCGTGATTATCGTCAACGGAGCCTGCGTCTTCACGCCGCGTTTCCAGCGTCGTCCAGTCGTTGCTGTGGATTTCGGTGTCTGCAACGGCTGCGGTTTCTGCTTCCGCGTTGGTTGCCCAGCCATCCTCAAGTCAGACGAAATAGACGCAAAGACAAAGCATCCCAAGGCGCAGATTGACGCGCTCCTGTGTACCGGCTGCACCGTCTGCCTGCAGGTCTGCCCACGGAAAGCCGTGTACCAGACGAAGGAATAGCCTCTGCTCTGCTGTTTGTGGTATAATTTGCCACGTCGTTAGCAGGAGGAAAAAATGGACACGAGACTGGTTGTTTCAGAGCAAACGGCCGAACACCTTAAGAGCTTGCCGTCAGATGCACCTGACCTGGACAGCAAGTTGCGTATGTTGCTGGTGAAGGAATATAGGCGGCGGCTGGCTCTCTACAGTTTAACCGACCGGCGGCTACAAGAGAAATATGGCATGGGTTTCGATGAATTTGAGCGCCGCAACGTTGTCCGGGAGCATAACTTTGAGTGGAATGTCGAATCGGACGCCATTGAGTGGGATCTGGCCATAGACGGTATAACGACAATGCGCCGCCGGCTGGCCGAACTTCTTGGTGTTGTCGCTTATGACCATTGACGACCTGCTCGTCGAACTCGAAGAAAGTGAGCGGCGCTTTTGGTTTATTCAGCGCAGTGAGGCCGAACGGACTGATGAGGCCATCCGGTTGCGTCTGATCATCAGCGAGGCATTGTTCGTACAGGTGTTTTTGAGCGAAGCAACGGGCCGCTTCAGCCTGGTGTTGATCCAGGGCCGTGAGCGGCTCTATGCCCGCGATGGCGAGGGTGGCACGTGGCATCTCCATCCATTTGGCGCTCCAAGTGTGCACCAGCCAGTACCGGAAGGGATTTCACCGCGGCCTCTCTTGCAGTTCCTTGTCGAGGTTGAAGAGCTGCTGCTCGCCAATGACTTGATGTGAGGCGCAGTGATGAACAAGAAGACCGTCAACTTTCTCTTCGTCGGTGTAGGCGGGCAAGGCATCCTGACGGCGTCCGACATCGTCGCTGAGGTCGGGCTGGAGGCAGGGTACGACGCCAAGAAATCCGAGGTGCACGGTTTCTCCCAACGCGGTGGCGTGGTCGAAAGTCACGTCCGCTGGGGTGAAGAGGTTGCAGCTCCCCTGGCCGAGCAAGGCACGATAGACTACTTGATCGCCGCCGAACTGCTGGAAGCAGCCCGCTGGATCGAGTGGCTTCGTCCTGGGGGAAGCGTGCTCATCAACTACCAGCACATCCCACCGCTGTCGGTCACGGTGGGAGATGCAGTATACCCACCCGATGAGGACATTCTGGGCACTGCGCGTGCCCGGACCGACGACGTGGCGGTGGTGGAGGGTCTCGCTATTGCCGAGCGGCTTGGCAACTCCCGGCTGGCCAACACCGTCCTCCTGGGCGCGCTTTCCAAGCGGTTGGACGTATCGCCAGAGACGTGGCTGGCGGTCATTGAACGGCGCGTCCCGCCCAAGTACGCAGGGTTGAACCGGGAGGCATTCTGGGAGGGACGGCGCGCGGTAGGCAGCGGTTAGGTGCGGTGAGGCGCGCCTGCCTGGGCCAGTCCAATCCCTGCCACAGTCCCAAACGCGGCAGCGTACAGCAACATGAAGGGGATCAATCCATAGCGCCCGAGGGCGTAAGCCGTGCAGGCCGTGGCCAACGCATAGAACGCCAGCGCAATCTCGCCAATGATGCAGCTACCGGTTTGCAACCGGTAGCTGCTGGTGGCCCAGCGACCGGCACTTCCTTCGAGCCGGAACTTGGGTGTGCGGACGAATGTGCCACCCCAGTGAGCCAGGCCACGCCACACCGCCTGCACACTGCACCACGCGATGCCGATGCCAACCAGTACCAACAGTGGAAAGACCCGCAGCCGTCGGCCCCAATCGGGGTATAACTGCTGCTGAGAGATGGCGTAGACCAACGGCGGTCCCAGGCACATCAGTCCCAGGCCGCTGAGCGGGAGCGGTGTAGGATCGGGCACCAGCAGTAGGGGAAGTGAGACCAACAGGAGCACGACCATCAGCACGTGGGCCATATAACTGCTCAGGTATACCAGCGCCATGCCCTTCTGTCTCCACCCCAGCCTTCGGCTGCGCAGGATGGAGCCGCTCAATTTGCGTAAGGTCTGTACAGACCCCTGTGCCCACCGGGCCTGCTGCTGCTTGAAGGCCGCAATCTGGGGAGGTATCTCGGCTGGCGTGTCCACTGTTGGCAGATGGAGGCATTCCCAACCAGCCAATTGAGCACGATAGCTCAAGTCCAGATCCTCGCACAGGGTATCGGATTGCCAACCACCGGACTCCTCGATGCAACGCCGGCGCCATACTCCAGCCGCACCATTAAAACCCATCAACAATCCAGCACGGTTCCGCGCGGTCTGTTCTACGACGAAATGGCCGTCGAATGCCAGCGCCTGAGCGCGGGTCAAGGGAGAGTAATCGGCGTTGAGATGCGACCAGCGTGTCTGAACCAGCCCCAATCGTGGACGCGCCAGAAAGTGGGGAATCGTCCTGAGTAGGAAATTGGGATGGGGACAGAAGTCGGCGTCGAAGATGGCGACGTACTCGCCTGAGGCCTGGGAGAGGCCCCAGTCGAGTGCCCCGGCCTTGAAGCCACAGCGGTCGGGCCGCCACACAACTGCGATGTTTACCCCCTGCTCGCGGTGTAATGCCGCTCTTGCCTGGGCCAATTGGGCCGTCTCGTCGGTTGAATCGTCCAGGATTTGGATGTGCAGACGGTCGCGGGGGTAATCAAGCGCAGCGACAGCGTCTATCACCCGCTCAACCACATGGAATTCGTTGTACACCGGCACCTGCACGGTGACAGCCGGCAAGATGGACCGGTCTGCGGGTGAGGTGGAAGCAACTGTCCGTCGATGGCGCAGGTAGAGAAATGCCAGAACAAAAGAGTTCAGCCCATAGATCGCCAACCAAAGGGCGACCAGGGTGTGGACAAAGGTCAGGAACATCCGCACGTTTTGCTCTATGCGGGTTACTCCCGCAATCCCAGTAATTCGTATGCGGTGATCAACTCGGTGAAGCCGGCTGCTTTTATGGGCGAGACCGCCTGGACCACGACGTACTTTTTTACTCGCTGGTAAGCAGTGTGGGAAAGCAGGATCTGGCCTGGTGTTGCAGCCTCTTGCAAACGGCTTGCCAGGTTTACGCTAGAGCCAATGGCCGTGTAGTTCATCTGCTGGGCGGTGCCGACGTTGCCCACGACTGCGTCGCCAACGTTGAGGCCCACCCCGTAATCAAGCCAATAGGATGAGGGTATCTGCTCGTGGAGCAGGGCGATGCCTTCCCGTATTTTCAGCGCTGCCCGCACTGCGCGCAGGACGTGATTAGACTGGGCAAGGGGCGCGTTGAAAAAAGCGACGATACAATCGCCCATGATCTTGTCGAGCGTCCCCTCCTCAGCCAGTACTGCCCCGGCGCCGACGGCCAGGTACTGGTTGAGCACATCTACCAATGCCTCGGGGTCGTGCTGCCGGCTGAAATTGGTGAAACCACAGATGTCTGCAAACAGGCTGGTGATCTCCTGGCGCTGCCCACCCAGTTTCAGCTCGTGCGGATCAATCGGCAGCCGCTCGATGACAGCCGGTGGAAGGTAGCGTTGGAACAACTGATAGCGCGATTCCAGTCGGCGTTGTTCCGTGAGATCATCTATCACGATAGCCGTACCTTGTGTCTCATCGTTGGTGTTTTTTAAAGGAGAGAGGCTGGTGCGCAGGTGAACCTGGCCAGAGCCGGGGAGCGATATTTCACTTTCGTACTCTACCACCGGCTCTCCGTAGGTCTTGACCTGGTCTACTATTGGCTTCAGCGCGTCCGCCAGCGCCGGAAGGGCATCGGCCAGGCGCGAGCCGACGATGACGGTTGAGGGCACGCGCAAGACGCGCTCGGCAGCCCGGTTGAAGAGCGTGATTTGCTCCTGAACGTCGGTAGTGATCACGCCGCTGGTGATAGAGGCGAAGACGTTGTCCATCAATGCTTTCGCGTTGGCAACGCTCTGGAACAAGAGAGCGTTCTCGATTGCCACCGCTGCCTGACCAGCCAGAACCGTGAGCAGGTCGCGATCCCGGTCGGAAAAGAGGCCGGTGAGAATCCGGTTGTCGGCGTAGATCACACCAGTGATCCGCCCGCGAACTCTGAGTGGCACGCACAGGATGGAGCGCAGGTTATAGCCAATGACGCTCTCCTGTGCTTTGAAACGCGGATCCATCTGCGCGTTGGTCGTGAGGACAGGTTGACCACTGGTTGCCACCTGCTTGACGATGCTTCGGCTGATCTCAAACGAGGATGAAGCGATGGTCTCGCGGTCCATATTACGGGCAGCCCGGAATTCCAGTTCACCTGTAGCCGGGTCTATGAGCATCAGGAATGAGCGCTCGGCCCCTGTCAGGCGGATGATCTGGTCCATGACTTCATTCAGGACCTCCGTCAGGTCCAGCGATGACCCGATGGCCTGGCAGATATCATATAAGGCATCCAATTCGTCCTGCTCGCTTGCCTGGGTCGTCAGATCCTGTTCAAGGCGCGCCAGCAGGTCCTGGAGGGCCACCAGATGCTGAGAGAGATCCGCTAACAACGCGTCGGCTCCACGATGCCGGGCGATGGTGCGGGTGAGGTTGGTCAACCCCTCACGAAGCGCACTGATACGAGCCTGGCCTGGGCTTATTGTCTTGGGAGAACGATTGATCATCTTGACCTCGCTAATAGATTAGCCTCATTATACCGCATCTTGCTTGCTCAGGCAAAAACATACCTTAAAACTTTCATCAAGGTATTGACAGCGCTGGCTTTTCGTTATATAATGACTACAAGTCAGTTAATGACCACGAGTTAGCATAAAGGTGACCATGTGACGACGCGAGCACGTCGTGAGCGGGAAAAGGAAGAACGGCGGCAGTCCATTCTTCGGGCTGCCCGCGAGGTTTTCTTTGAGTATGGTTTCCACCGCGCCACTGTGGATAGTGTGGCTGAGCGAGCGGAAGTCAGCAAGGGTACCGTATACTTGTATTTTGAGAGCAAGGAAACGATCCTTGCTCATTTACTTTTAGAGGGGCTGGACGAGCTGATCGAGGAACTGGAACAAGCCTATATAGCAGATAAATCCGTTCTGGCTGACGAGCGGTTACAGCGGCTGGGCTGGGCCTATCTTCAATTCTTCAAGCAGGAGCCTATCTATTTTCGTTTCCTGATGGCAATGGACCGGGGGCAGTTCCGGGAAACCGTCACCCCGGAACTTTATCAGGAAGTGCTAGAAGCCAGCATGGAGGGGCTAAACTGGGTAGTTCGGGCTGTGGAGCAGGGGATTGAGGACGGCATGTTCAACCGCTGCGATGTCCGGCAGGCTGCTGCCACGCTGTGGGCAACACTGAATGGTGCACTGGAGTTGATGGAGCATCCGCTGCGCCGGGAGATTTTGGGCATGGAACGCGAGGCGCTTTATCAAGCGGCCTTAGAGACAGTGATCCGGGGTTTGCGAACGTCCCTTTAATCAGCAAAAAGGAGGTGCATAAGTGAAGGAAGTAGTGATTGTCAGTCCGGTGCGCACGCCGGTGGGAGCCCACGGCGGTGCGCTGCGCAGCCAGCGGGCTCAGGACCTGGCCGCGCTCGTCTTCCGGGCGGTGCTCGAGCGGACAGGGCTGGACCCGGCCGTGCTGGACGAGGTGATCCTGGGCAATATCGGTCAGCCCTCCGATGCAGCCAACATCGCCCGGGTGGCGGCGCTGATGGCCGGGGTACCCATTCATGTGCCCGCCTTCACCGTTCAGCGTAACTGTGCCTCGGGTATGCAGTCCATTACCTCGGCCTACCAGGCCATCCAGGCGGGAGATGGGGAAGTTTTCCTGTGCGGCGGCGCGGAGAGTATGAGCAATATCCCCTACCTGCTCAAGGAGGCCCGTTGGGGCTACAAACTCCGCCACGCGGAGCTCACCGACGGTCTGTGGGAAGGGCTCACCGACCCCATCTGCGGGCAAATCATGGGCCGCACGGCCGAGAACCTGGCGGAAAAGTACAACCTCTCCCGCGAGGAGCAGGACAAATATGCCGTCCAGTCGCACAAGAAGGCGTTTATGGCCCAGCGCATGGGTAAGTTCGACGATGAAATCGTCCCTGTCGAGATAGTCAAGAAGGTGGCCGGCCAGGAAGTGGCGCGAGAGAAGATCACGCAGGACGAGACGATCAACCCCGGCCTGACGGTGCAGAAGGCAGCCCTGTATCCAACTGTCTTCAAGAAAGATGGCGGCACCGTTACCCCGGCCAATGCCTGCCCCATCTCCGACGCTGCGGCCGCCCTGATCGTCTGCACAGCGGAGAAGGCGAACGCGTTGGGTCTCAAGCCCACGGCCCGCATCGTCACGTATGCGTACGCGGCGGTGGACCCGGCCTATATGGGCATTGGCCCGGCTTTTGCCATGCCCAAGGCGCTCAAGCGGGCTGGTCTCAGCCTGGATGATATTGACCTGATCGAACTGAACGAGGCTTTCGCCGCCCAGGTGCTGGCCGATGGCAAAGAGATGGAGGCCCAGGGGCACAACTGGAACCTGGACAAGGTCAACGTCAATGGTGGCGCGATCGCGCTGGGGCATCCGGTGGGCTGCACGGCCGCCAAGCTGGTCGCCACGCTGACCAACGAGATGCAGCGGCGGAATGCCCGCTACGGCATAGACACGATGTGCGTCGGTGGCGGCCAGGGTGGCTGTTTGATTCTGGAGCGCATTCCGCTGTAGACTGGTAGATTGGGAAACTAGAAGGAGGTAACAGACATGTATATATTTAAAGCCGCAGTAGTCGGCGCAGGAACGATGGGGGGCGAGATTGCCCAGGTCGTCACGTTCTCCGGCTTGCCGGTGGTGCTGAAGGACGTGGACCAGGCCATGCTGGACAAGGGGATGGAGAAAGCTCGCTCCATCTACCAGCGCCGGGTAGACAAGGGGAAGATGAGCGCTGGTGACATGGAGTCCAAACTGAGCCTGATCACGCCGACTCTAAACTATGACGAGTTTGGGGACGTGGACATCATCATCGAGGCTGTGCCGGAGAAGATGGCGATCAAGAAGAAGGTGTTCCAGGAACTGGATGGGGCCTGCCCAGAACAGACAATCATTGCCAGTAATACCTCCGCGCTTTCCATCTCCGAGATGGGTGCTGCTACAAAGCGGCCTCACAAGGTGGTTGGCATGCACTTCTTCAATCCCGCCAGCGTGATGAAGTTGGTCGAGGTCATCCCTGGCCTGGATACCGGCCAGGAGACGGTGGACGACGTGGTCATGTTTGCTGAGAGCCTGCGCAAGCTCCCGGTGGTCGTCCAGGAGTGCCCTGGCTTCCTGGTCAACCGGCTCCTCATGCCCTACCTCAACGAGGCGACCAAGGCGCTCGAGGAGGGAGCCGCCACGGCGACGGAGATTGATCAGAAGGTCGTGGAATGGGGCATGCCAATGGGACCCTTCACGCTGATGGACATGCTCGGCATTGACGTCTGTAGTCACGTCGGGGAGTACCTCTATTCCGAGTATGGCGATCGGATGTCGCCTGCTCACCTATTTCCATCACTGGTAGCGGCCGGGCGGCTGGGAGAGAAGTCCGGGGCCGGCTTCTACGACCACCCCGGTGGCGAGTCGGCTGCGGTCAACGCCATGATCAAGGAGCTCCAGCAATCTGGCGCAGTACCTGGCGGGACCAAGTTCAGCGTGGGACGCCTCATGTACCCCCTGATCAATGAAGCGGCGCTCTGTGTCCAGGAAAACATCGCCAGCATCACCGACATTGACATGTCCATGGTTGCCGGCACCGGGATGACCTATGGCGGCGAGCGTATCGGCCCGCTGGCCATCGCCGACAAGATCGGCCTGGACGTGATGATGGAGAAATTAGAAGAACTGGCGAAAGAGTTGGGCCCTCGTTTCCTACCCTCCCGCCCGCTCAAGCTGCGCGTCCGCGCCGGGCATCTGGGAACGAAGACGGGGAAGGGATTCCACGAGTACGCATAGTCTGGTAAATTGGGAAACTGGTAGATTGGGAATACGAAAGGAGCGAGAACTCAATGGGAGCGTGGCAATATATTCGGACTGAAGTCGAAGACAAGATCGCGGTGCTAACGATTGATCATCCGCCGGTTAACTCTTTTAACCGGCAGGTGGTGGCCGAACTGGACCAGGCGATTGACGAACTGCTGGCGAATGACGAGGTCAAGGCGATCGTCATCACCGGTGGTGGAACGAATGCGTTCGTGGCCGGGGCAGACATCCCGGAGATCAAGGGGTTGCTGGACCAGCCCCAGGCTGGCTACACGGCTGCCCGCGAGTTCATCGAGCGAGGCCAGGGGGTCAACCTCAAGATCGAGAAGGCCACCAAGCCGATCATCGCTGCGATCAATGGCTTCTGCCTGGGAGGTGGGCTGGAGTTGGCGATGTCCTGTCACATGCGCATCTGCTCCGACCGGGCACGGTTAGGACAGCCGGAGATCAACCTGGGGATCATTCCCGGCTGGGGTGGCACGCAGCGGCTGTCCCGCATCACCGGCAAGGGCAAGGCCATCGAGCTGATCCTCACTGGCGACATGGTCACCGCCCAGGAGGCCTATCGGGTGGGTCTGGTCAACAAAGTGGTACCGGCTGGGGCGGTGCTCAAGGAAGCGCGGGACCTGGCCCGCAAGATCGTCACCAAGTCCAAGTTCCCCATCGCTGCTGCATTGCGAGCCATCACCGAGGGTATGGCTGTGCCTATCGAGGAAGGGCTGAAGATCGAGGCGGACCAATTCGTCAGCCTGGCCGATACAGAGGACATTCGCGAGGGAGTCAGCGCTTTCCTCGAGAAGCGGCAAGCGCAGTTCAAGGACCAGTAATTTGGTAGATTGGCACATCGGTAGATTGGCGCATTGGGCTTTAGGAACAGTGACCAGTTTACCAGTTCCCAATCCTCCAACTTACTGGCAGTTGGTTTGGCAGGACCGTGTTCTGATGCCGTAGCCTACCATGCAGCTCGCATCGTCGTCGCATCGCCGTTCATCGTAGCTAACACTGAACCTGACATCGTCGCCACATCGCCGTTCATCGTAGCTCACACTGAACCCTACATCGCAGCCACATCGCCACCCGTTGCAGCCGACATCGCAGCACAGCGCCGGGATCAGAACCGTTACCTGTGGATGCTCCGGCCTCACTGTTTCATCGTATCGTCGTGTCATCGTGGGGCCGGAGCACCCTCAAAACTCTGGAGGGGCCCATGGACTTTACCTTTAGTGAAGAACAGGATATGTTCCGCGCTATGTTCCGAGACTTTTCCGCCAAGGAGGTCGCGCCCAAAGCCGAGGAGATTGACCACGAAGAGAAACCGCCTGTGGATGCGCTGCGCAAGGCGGCCAACCAGGGTTTCCTGGGAGCGACGCTGCCGGAAGATTATTTTGGCGCGGGATTGGATACCGTAAGTTATGCCCTGCTGATCGAGACACTGGCCAGGGATTGCATGTCTATGGCCATAACGTTGGCGACACACGTGAGCCTGGCGGCGATGAGCATCCTGGAGCACGGTACCGACGCCCAGAAGGAAGAATGGCTCCCCCCAATGGCGGCTGGTGAAATGATCGGTGCTTTCGCGCTCACCGAACCGGACGCTGGCAGCGATGTGGGAGGTCTTCAGACTCGCATCACGCCCGCTGGCGATGAGGTGCTCCTGGATGGGGTCAAGACCTGGGTTGCCAACGGCGAGATTGCCGGTCTGTTCCTGGTTTTTGCCCAGGGAGCGGAGGGAGTCGAGGCCTTCCTGGTGCCCAAGAATACGCCCGGGTTGACCGTGGGTTACCGGGAGCCAACACTGGGGCTGCGCAGCGTGACGTTCAACACGGTCTACCTGGAAGGTTGCCGGGTACCCACGGCCAACCGGCTTGGCAAGCCCGGCGAGGGGCAGAGCATAGCACAACGGGCACAGGATCGCATGGCGGTCGCGCTGGCAGCGGCCGGCCTGGGGGCAGCCGAGGCGGCTATAAGCACCGCAGCCCAGTTCGCCACCGAGCGCGTCCAGTTCGGCGTCCCCGTCGCCAAGAAGCAGGCTATCCAGTCATACGTGGCCGAGGCGTTCGTAGAGACAGAAGCGCTACGCAACCTGATCTACCACGCGGCCTGGTTGGCCGACCAGGGCGAGGACCTATCGCTGGATGCCTCGACCGTCAAGGCCTTCGGCGCCCGCGTCGCCCGCAGCGTCACCAACCGCATGGTCCAGGTGATGGGCGGCTATGGCTACATGGAGGACTATCCGATGGCCCGCAAGTACCGGGATGCCCGCATGCTGGGCATTATGGGCGGACCGACGGAACTGCACTACGTCCAGGTCGCCCAGCGCGTCTTCGCCGAGTGGGACATCGAGATCACGCCGTGAGGAGGTGAGAGATGGACTTTACGTTTTCTCCAGAACACACTGCCCTGCGCCGACTGATCCGGGAATTTGCCGAGAACGAAGTGGCTCCCATAGCAGCGGAGCTTGACCGGGAGCACGAGGTGCCCCATGAGGTCATGCGCAAACTAGGCAAAATCGGACTCCTGGGCGTCTGCTTCCCGCAGGAATATGGCGGGATGGGAGCGGGTGAAGCAGGCTACTGCATCTTGATGGAAGAACTGGGCCGTATCTGCACCTCCACAGCCACCAACGTCGGCGCCCACATCGGTATCGGTGCGATGGCGATCCACCTGGACGGCACCCCGGAACAGAAGCGCAAGTACCTGGTGCCGCTGGCCCGTGGGGAGAAGATTGCCGCCTTCGGCCTGACCGAGGCCAACGCTGGTTCCGATGCCGCCAACATCCGTACTCGTGCCGTCCGCGAGGGGGACTCCTGGATCCTGGATGGTGGCAAGGTCTTTATCACCAACGGCGGCTATGCGGACGTAATCACCATTATGGCGGTGACCGATCCGACGTTGGGTGCCCGGGGCGGCGTCACGGCCTTCATCGCCGAGAGTCAATGGCCCGGCTTCAAGGTGGCGCGGGAAGAGGACAAGATGGGCATCCGCGGCACAAGTACCGCCGAGCTAGTCTTTGAGGAACTACGGGTGCCTCACGAGAACGTGTTGGGAAAAGTGGGTGAGGGGTTCGTCACCTTCATGAAATCGCTCGACATGGGCCGGCTGACACTGGGTGCGGCCTGCCTGGGTGGCGCTCAGGCGGCAGTGGAGTGGTCAGTGCGCTGGGCCAAGGCCCGTAAGCAGTTCGGCGCGGAGCTGGCGCACAAGCAGTCAATCCAGTGGATGATTGCCGACATGGCCACCGAGGTCGAGGCATTGCGCAGCCTGGTCTACCGGGTGGCCTGGATGGTAGACACCGGCCAACCCTTTACCCAACTGGCGGCGATGTGCAAGATGTACGGTTCCGAGGTGGCCTCGCGGGCCATTGACATGGCGTTGCAGATCCACGGCGGGCTGGGCTGCTCACGGGATTTCCCGATTGACCGGGCTTTCCGTGACGCCCGCATTGCCGAGATCTTTGAGGGTACCAACGAGATTCAACGCATTGTCATCGCCACCAACATCTTCCGCGAGCACGGCGTGCGGATCAGGCCATAGAGAGTAGTGATCAGGGACCAGGGACCAGGGAGCAGGGAGCTGTCATTCCGAGCGAAGCGAGGAATCTCCTGATCACCGATCCCTGATTCCTTCCAAAGGAGTTGGAGTTATGAGAGTGATCATACTTCTTGGACGAGTACTCGACCTCAGCGGCATCGTGGTCAACCGACGAGCGGGCCGCATCTTTGTTAACCGAGAGGAGTACCTCCTCCAGCCAGCCGACCGCTGCGCGCTGGAGGCAGCGTTGCGCATCAAAGACGCCACCGACGCCGAAGTAGTGGCTCTCCCACGGAGCCTGCTGCCTGACGATGACGTGCTCCGCCAGGCATTGGCTACCGGCGCCGACCGCGCGATCTACCTCGTAGGGCAAGTTGGCAACTTGCCCCCCGACGACGCAGCGATGGCCCGCGTGCTGGCGGCAGCAATAGAGCGGCTGGGCGGAGCGGACCTGATTCTGACCGGCGCTACCACGCTGGACACCGGGCAGGGCCAACTGGGCCCCAGGGTGGCGGAAGCGCTGGACTGGCCTCAGATCATCGGCGTCTGGCACGTGGAAGCGTCCGACGGACGAGTGCAAGCCGTGCGCCATGAGAAGGCTGGATACGTGGCCATCGAGGCGAACCTGCCGGCCGTCGTCACGGTCTTGCCGGGGGCGCTTAAACCCCGCTATCCCGATGGCGCACGTCTGATCAACGTCTATCGGGGTGCAGGCGAGATCGCGGTGGCCCTCGAGCAGTGGGACGTGGCCGACCTGGTGGAGGCGGAGGCCCTCAAACCGCTTGTGGAGCAGCGTGGGCAGGACTTCCCGCCGGAGCGGGAGCGCGGGACGCGCGTGAGCGGAACGCCCGAGGAGATGGCCCAGGCGATGGCCAACGCGCTCCGGCAACGGGTGCGCAGGTAAGGAGGGACTCCAATGGACGTTTCATACCTTGACTTGTTGATGGCGCAACAGGAGGAAGTCACCACAGCCGAAGGCGGAGGTGGCGGCATCTGGGTCGTGGCCGACGTCGTAGATGGCGCGGTCGCGCCGGTGACGCTGGAGGCACTGGGCGCAGCCTGCAACCTGGCCGGTTCACTGGGAGCCTACGTCTACGGCGTCGTGTTGGGCGAGGGCGTAACCGATGGTTCGACTTCGCTCACCACAGGCCCGGCGCAGGCGCTCTACCAGGCGGGGGCTGATGGGGTGCGCGTGGCCGACCACCCTGGCCTGGCGCAGTTTGCACTGGAGCCTTACCTGAAGGTGCTCTCTGACCTCATCAAGGCGGAGCAGCCGGAGGTGGTCATCTTTGGCGCAACCCAGGCAGGGCAGGAGCTGGCAGCCCGTTTGGCGCAGCGCACAGGCGGCGGGCTGATCGAACACGTGATGATGGCCAGCCTGGACGAGGCCACCCGCACGGTGCAGGGGGCCTTCCCTGTCTATGGTGGGGAGTACTTGAATATCGCGGCCTGTCCCGAGGCGCGGCCGCAGTTTCTCACTGTGGAGCCGGGAGCCTTCTCCGCTCCCTTCCTCGACCCTTACCGCAAAGGGGAACCCACAATGCTCGAGGTTGAACTGGTGGAGCCAGCAGTGCGCGTGCTGGGGCTGGCTGAGGGCTTCGAGCCACCCTGTGTGTCGTTGGCGCAGGCTCCGGTAATCGTTGCCGCCGGGCGGCAGGCGGGGGACTTTGAGATGGTTCAGCGGCTGGCATCCGCGCTGGGCGGCCAGGTGGCCGGCGACCGGGGAGCGCAGGACGCTGGCTGGATCGGCCCTGAGCAGGTCGTGGATGTGCGCGGCGTGACGGTGGCACCACAAGTGTACGTGGCGGTGGGCATCCGTGGGGACACGTTCCACAACGCCGCTATCGAAAGCTCCAAGTTCATCGTCGCCATCCATCCCGACCCGACGGCGCCGATCTTCAAGATGGCCGATCTATGCCTGGAGGCAGACCCGAAAGAGATATTGCCAGCGCTATTGAAGGCGTTGGAGTAAAGACCGCGTACAACTGTCCTGGCATCAGGTGACATCGTAGGGGCGACCTAGTGTCGCCCCTATACCTTATCAACCCCACCGCACTTGACGCTCTAACGGAAGCAGGTACAATAGACAAACAGGCAGTAGTTCGTGGTTCGTCTTGACCCCGTGGGTTGGGAGAGATCTATGGCCATGATCACGGATCAGGCAGAAAGAGCTATCCTGGATGCTATCCGGCAGGTACCGGCCGACCAATTAGCTGGTGTGCTGAATTATATCCGAGGCTTGTCAGCCAGTGGAACAGTTGATCCACAGGTTTACGCTGGCATCACGCCAGGCGGAATGAGCTTCGAAATCCCGCCTGACCAGATCATATATTTTCTGCATCTGCTCGTGGACACGCTGGAGTTAAGTCAGGTGGTCATCTCCTTCAAACAAGAAGATGGTAATTTTGCCGAACGTACCTACCGGCCAGAGGACCTTGAGAGCGGGTTAGGTGACATCGAGGTACATCTGGTAGATCCCTCATTTTTGATGGAGTTCGAGGGGGGAACTCTCTACACAGGCGGAGATGGATGTTTCTCATTGAGAACACTGCTCACGCCATCCCAGATCCAGCGCTTGATTGGCGGCGTACTCAAGTCATCGGGCTTTGATATGTACACGCAGAGGGAGATTACTGGCGTGGCTCTCTTCGACGGCAGAACGGTAGTCTACCAATGAAACAAATCGTGAAACGGACTATTGGTCACTTTGGAGTATTGATCGACCATACTCTGAGGCCCTATGAGCCTTCGCCAGAACATGTCCTGGAACGAATGGTATATCCCCTGTGTCGAGACATGCACGATGTTCTTGACAGGGGTACGAAGAACGATGCGTAGGACGTGATAGAGGGCTTCTCCCGCGAATGTACGCGGATCTCGCACGGTTGATGTGCCACTCGAGAGTGCGTCGTGGGACAGACCTTCGGTCTGCCATAACACCATCATCCTGAGCCGCTTGATGGCACTCAGATTCATCATCTTCGACCTGGACGATACGCTTTACCCCCGCCACAACGGGTTGATGCAGGAGGTGGGCCTCCGTATCCAGACATGGCTGTGCAATCACCTGGGGCTGACCTGGGAGGAGGCGATCACATTGCGGCATGACTATTTCCAACGGTATGGTACCACGCTGGGCGGCCTGGTTGCTGAACGCGACGTGGATGTGCACGACTATCTTACGTTCGTGCACGATATTCCGGTGGAGGAGTACCTTGCTCCGGATCCGGCGCTGGCCGCGATGCTGGATACCATCCCATTGCGGAAGGTGGTCTATACTAACGCCACGTCGGAATACGCCTGGCAGGTACTGCGGGCACTGGGCGTGGCCAATCGGTTCGATCGGGTGATCGGAATTGAAGAAGTGGGCTTGCGTAATAAGCTCTACCTCGATGCCTACGAGCGGGTTCTGGCGCTACTGGGTGCAGCGGGATCGGAATGCATCATGGTCGAGGACTCGGCACGTAATCTGCGGCCAGCCAGGGCACTGGGGTTGACGACGATATTAGTGGGCGCCGCGCCCGACGAGCACGTGGCATACGTGGTGGGGAACGTGCTGGAAGTGGGACAGGTGGTGACGCAAGTCTTAAGATTCGCAGCCACGAAACCTGCGCTTTAAGATCAGCGTAGGGTTTTCGTAGGGTTGGCGTATGGATGGCGTCAAGTCCCACGGGACAAGATGTGGTAGAATACAATCAGAGTCAGGGGCGGTTTCTCTTCTTCTCCTCCTTTTGGGGAGGGCCGGGGTGCGGTAGCTCCGGCTCTCCGTGTTTCTAGGGCCGGTGGGCAGTCCCACCGGCTTTTTCTATGCGCCGCACGGAATTGACTTCCTCTCCATTCGGGGGTAAGATAAAGGCCCGGGAGAAAGAAAGTGGCGCATCGAAGAGGCGGTCACGCATCGTCCATACACGAAGAGGCGGTAGACACCGTTCCCATTGCCTTGCGCCTAGTCGTCATCGTCTCTTGCATCGCCGCCATCGGCGCGACGGCCCATGGGCTGTGGGGGACGCAGTTGCCCGCCAGAGGAATCGCACCAGAGACCACTCTGTCTCCGGATCTGTCCCTTGCCTCATCTACTCGTCTAGCGCCGTCCCCTGACCAATTCGTCACCCCACCCGTCACACTGTCCGCCAATCTGCCATCACCCGCCGTCCCACACATCGGCATCGTCGCCGGTCACCGGGAGAACGATATGGGCGCCGTGTGTCCTGACGGCCTGACTGAAGCCGAGATCAACCTTGACATTGCTCAGCGAGTCGTTCATACTCTGCAGGCACTTGGTTACCAGGCCACGCTGCTGGCAGAGTTCGACGCACGCCTGACAGATTACCGGGCTGATGCGCTCATCTCCATCCATGCCGACTCCTGCGAAGCCTTCCCCAACGCCCAACCGCCAGCCAGCGGATTCAAGGTCGCCAGCGTCGAGGATAGCCTGGCGCCGGAGGCAGAGAAACGGTTGGTTGCTTGCCTGGCGCAGTGTTATGCGGCCCGCACCGGCATGTACTTTCACGCCAATAGCATCACGTACGACATGACCCGCTACCACACATTTTACGAGATTGATGGCCGGACACCGGCTGCCATCATCGAAACCGGGTTTATGCTGAACGATCGCGCCATACTCACCCAACGGGCCGATCTAGTCGCCCAGGGCATCGTAGATGGCATTATCTGCTTCATTGAAGGCGGAGGGGAATGAAAGGCGTGCGCTGCTCCCCGTGCGGCAAACACGCCACAAGAACCGGCAGAACACCCGAGAGAATACGGATGGCAAGTTCATACGCGCACTGTCATCACCTCGAACGCAGGCTCGGGTTGTGGGCGTCCCTTGAGTTCCACCATGCCCACCGGCCGTGCCTCGACGTGGTTGCGTACCCGCTTGTAGACTTGCTGGCAAATCAGGACCTGTCCTGCACTGGCGCATTCTTGTAACCGCCGGCTCACGTTTACCGCGTCGCCGATCACCGTGAAACTCATCAGTTGCGGCGTACCGGTGTTGCCGACGACGACCTCGCCTGTGCTGACCCCCACCCCAAACTGGAGTTGATAGGTCGAAGGGAGAGAAGCGTGAGATTCCTTGATCGCCCGACATATTCGCCAGCCTGCCCGCACCGCTCGCAGCGCGTGGTCTGGCTGCGGGAGAGGGGCATTGAAGTAGGCCATCACCGCGTCACCCAGAAACTTGTCCAACGTCCCCCTCTCAGCCAGGATGGCTTCGGCTGCCACGGCAATGTGGCGGTTCAGAACGTTTATCAGCACCTCGGGCGACACACGGGCACTGAAGGTGCTAAAGCCACGGAGGTCAGCGAAAAGGATGGTCGCTTCCTGGCGTACCCCCCCCAGCGCGACCGCATCGGGGCGAGCAATCAGTTTTTCCACCACGCTGGGTGCGACGTAGCGCTCGAACAACCCGCGGATCTGGTTCTTCTCCCGTTCCTTGGTCTGTTCGATCTCGTGTAGCAGGCGGGCATTCTCGATCGCGATCGCGGCATAGTCGGCCAACGCCATCAGGAGGCGGCAGTCGTGGTCGCCGAAGGGGCGGGCCGTGATCTTGTTGCTCACACACAGTGCACCGATGGGCCTGCTACCAACCTTCAGTGGTATGGACAGCATTGGACCAACTCTGATCGCTTCCCCCTTGCACATCGCCTCGGCCGCTACTTCATCCTCCGTGCACTGCAATACATGTTGCTCTTGCCCTCGGACACGTTGCTTCCGCACGTACTCCCGGAGTGTGCCCGTCATCTCGTCCTCCAGCAGGACGACACCCTCATCAGCGCCGGTGACGTAAAGCCCAGCCTCCACCACCCGCTCCAGTAGCCTATCGCGCTCTAGCAACGCCGTGACCGATTTTCCGATGTACGAGAGCGTTTCGAGCTCGTACAGCCGCTTCTTCAATTGCTGATTGGCCTGCATCAGCCGGGCAGTGAGGGCTTCTTTTTCGCGCTGGAGTCGCACCTCTGTTAGCGCCCGTTCTATGGTCGCCCGCATCTCATTGGCCGTGAACGGTTTGATGACATAGTCGCGCACACCCTTGCGGAACACCTCGACGGCGATGGCTTCGGATCCATGGGAGGTCATCAAGACCACCGGAACCTCAGAGCCGCGGGCGCGTAGGGCGTCGAGCACCTCGAAACCGGTCATCTTGGGCATCTCGAGGTCGAGCAGTATGAGGTCAACGGCGCCTTCGAGAACTTTGCGCACCCCCTCGGCACCGTTAGAAGCCTCCAGGACCTCGAAGCCATTGGGTTTCAAGACATATTGGGCGACAAACTCACGCATCTCGCGGCTGTCGTCCACGACGAGCACCCGTATGTTGGACAAGGTTACCCCCCTTTCATTTGCCAGTTGTCCAAGCCTCAATATCATTATAGCACAAGTAGCAAAAAACTGCATATCGCGGTGTACTTTGGTTCTACCTGTGAGGGAGTGGCATGCACGATGGTTTTAATCAATGTCTCAGAATTTTTTCACGCTATGTGAACAGGAATGTGCTACGATGGAGAGGCAGAGTTCCTGGGATTCTAACTCCCGAACGGTGTCCTCAACACGGTTGGCAAAACGGCTCACCTGGGATATAATTAAACAGGATCATGCACCTCCCTCATTCCACGTCGAACCAGACCGAACGGTCGGCTCTGTGAGGAAACTATGTCAGACAGGGGCGGCGTTCTGACCCGGTCAGAACTGGCTGCGGCCTTACATAACTATCTACCCTCGTCCCTTGAGCGCCAATGTTTCCTCGGTGATGAGATCAAGGCTCCTCACCGTTGCGCCCAACACCTGGCTGCGCTGTTACGCGCCATCTCCACATACCTGCCTCGCCAGGTCGTCGTCCCTTTGCTGACAGACCCACAACCGGGCCAGGCCGGGGGGGGCTTCTCTTACGGCACCGTGATGTTCTCCGATATCTCCGGCTTTACCGCCATGTCGGAAAAACTGTCCCAATTGGGCAAGGAGGGGGCCGAAGAGATCACGGCGATCGTCAATCGCTTCTTCGCCGCCCTGCTGGAGGTCACGGACCATTATGGCGGCGACCTGCTCAAGTTCGGCGGCGACGCGCTCCTCGTCTTCTTCGGCGGCGAACGGCACGCGCTCCGTGCCTGCCTGGCCGCGCTCGAGATGCAGGATACCATGTCCCGCTTCTCTGAAACACCCACCTCCCAGGGAACCTTCCAATTGCGGATGACAATCGGTCTGGGCACGGGGCCGCTCTTCATGGCTCACCTGGGCTCACAAGAAGGCATGGAGTTTGCCGTCATGGGGTGCGCAATGGCTTACATGGCCCAGGCAGAAGACCACGCCGCCGCAGGTGAAGTCTTTGTAGACACAGAAACTTACCGGGCAGTCGCCGACCAGGCGCTCATCGGCGCAGTGCGAGACGGCTTCCATCAACTGACCGGCCTTCGGAAAGGTGTCCCTGGCCTGAGCAGCCTGCCAGCGAGCCCCTTGCCCGCCGTGCCTCCTCCTACCGGAGAAGATGTACACATCTGGATTGCCGGGCAGCTGCAGCGCATCCAGGCGCTGGAACTCTTCCTGCCGCCTGGCCTGCTGGACAAGATCAAACTGGAGCCGGAACGGCTCGCCATCGGCGGCGAATATCGCCCGGTGACCGTCCTCTTCACCAACTTTTACGGCATTGACGAGATCATCGAGACACTGGGCGAAGCGCGCTCCGCCGAAATCACGGCCATCCTCAACGCTCACTTTACGACGATGAGGCAGATCATCGCCAGGTACGGCGGCGTGGTCAACAAGGTAGATAGTTACGCCGTAGGCCACCGCATCATGGCCCTCTTTGGTGCACCCCGCGCCCACATAGACGACCCAGAAAGAGCCGTGCGGGCCGCGCTGGAGATGCAGGAGGCCATGCTCGCCTTTGCCGAACTGAACACCTCCTGTGGGCCCTTCAGCCTCAAACAACGCATCGGCGTCAACACCGGCCTGGTCTTTGCCGGCAACGTCGGCTCGCCCACCCGCCAGGAATACTCTTGTATGGGCGACGAGGTGAACCTCACCGCCCGCCTCATGGCGGTGGCTACCGAGGGCCAGGTGCTCATCAGTCAGAGCACTGCCCGCCAGTCCCGTGGCGCTTTCCTGCTCCACGAACAGGAGCCCGTGCGGGTCAAGGGCAAAGCGCTGCCCGTCCACAACTATCAGGTGTTGGGCCTGCAGGAGCACCGCATCCGCGAACGCCGCCCGCTGGTCGGCCGCGACGAAGAATGGCAGGCCATCCACGCTCTGACCGACCGGAGCCTGGCTGGCGAAATGCAAGTGCTCACCATCACCGGCGACGTGGGGCTGGGCAAATCGCGCCTCCTCGACGAGGTGATGGCCCATTGGGCCGAAGAACATGGGGCCTTGAGCGTCGGCGCTACCTGCCCCTCCTTTGGCCGCCACACGCCCTACCTGCCCTGGTTGGACCTGCTGCGTGCTCTGTTTGGATTTAATCCCGCCGACTCCAATCTGGTAAAACTGGAAAAGGTCGGCGCCCTCTTGCAGGAAACAGACCCAACCTGGCGTGACTGGACGGCGCTGATCGGCCGCCTGCTAGGCATGGACGTCGCCGAGACCGACCTGGTACGCGCGCTCGATGCCCAGGCCCGCCAGCGGACCATCTTCCGCGTCGTGACCGGCCTGGTGGAGCACGTCGCAAGCCGGCAGCCCGTGCTGCTGGCCATAGACGACCTGCAATGGGCCGACGACACGTCTGTCGAACTGGTCAACCACGTGGCGCGCCACGCCACCGGCCGGCCCTTGCTGCTGGTGTTGGCCAACCGCCCGGAGGAAGGGGCGGCCTCAATCCTCAAGGTCGCTGACCTCCCGTATCACACCGAACTCTGCTTGAAGGAACTCACCGACGAGGCCAGCCTGCGCCTGCTGGACATGCTCCTGCCTACCACGCCCCAGATGCCACCCCACCTCAAGCGGCTGATCCTGGACAAGGCGCGGGGCAACCCGCTCTTTATCGAGGAGGTGGCCTACTCGCTCGTCGAAAACTACCTGACGCTCGACGAAGCAAGTGGCACCTACCGTGCCCGGACCGACCTGGAGCAGATCGAGATACCTGACTCGGTCAACCGGGTGATCATGAGCCGTATAGATCGGCTGGACGAGAGCAGTCGCAACGTGTTGCGGGTCGCCTCGGTCATCGGCCAGGAGTTCGAACATTGGCTGCTCAATGCCATCTATCCCTACCGCCAGGCGGAAGGAGAACTGCACGAGCGCTTGGCCGAGCTTTCGCAGCGGGAGATCCTGGAAAATCTATATCCTGACCTGCTGTACCTTTTCCGCCACGTCCTGACCCGCGAGGTAGCCTACGAGAGCCTGCTCTACGCCGACCGTCGCCGACTGCATCGAGACATCGGCAAATCCATCGAGATCCAACGGGCCGGCCAGTTGGCCGAATACTGGGAAGTGCTGGCCTACCACTTCGGCCTGGCCGAGGAATGGGAAAAGGCGCTCAGCTACTATCTGCAAGCCGGTCGGAAGGCGCAGAGTATCTACGCCAATGAGGATGCTATCCACCACTTCCGCCAGGCGCTCAAAGCGGCAGAGCGGGAGCCGGGCAGCGGAGAGCACCAACTGGCAGCCCACGAAGGGCTGAGCGAAGTGCTGGACACGCTGGGCAACTATGACGAGGCGCTGGCCCACATTTACCAAGCCCAGGACCTGGTGATGGTGGTGGGCTACTCGCCGGAGGACACTGCCCGCCGCCTGGCCGACCTGTGTCGCAAGACGGCTGCCATCTATGAGAAAAAGAGCGATTATGATACGGCTTCCAACTGGCTGCGCGGCGGGCTGATTGTGCTGGAGGGGATGGAAGTCATCGAGGCAGCGCATATCTACCTCCTTGGAGCAGGAATTAACCAGCGCCAGGGCAAGCACGAGGAGGCCATCGCCTGGTGCCAGAAAAGCCTGGCCATCGCCTCGCACATCAAAACACGCGCGGGCCAGCAAGTCGTCGGGCATGCGTATTATAACCTGGGTGGTATCTATCTGCGGCGTGGCGACCTGGTCGGTGCAGTCGAGTATTGCCGCACAAGCGTGCAGGTCTACCAGCAGATTGGGGACATCGTCGGGCTGTCGCGCGCCCACATCAATCTGGCCAACGCCTATGCCGAGCAAGGGAACTGGCCGCGGGTCACTGAGCATTACCTGCAAGCGCTGGAGATCACGCGCAAGATCGGCGATGTGTATCATCAGGCCATGATCACCCTTAACCTGGGGGGAGTCTATGCGGACCAGGGGGACATGGACCAGGCCTCCAGTTATTATCAACAGAGCCTGAGGATGTGGCAAGAACTGAACTCGACGTATGCCATCGCCCTGCTGCATAACAACATGGGCGCAGTAGCCCTCCGACGCGACAATCCGGATGAGGCTCTCGCTCTCCTGCAGAAAAGCCTGGAGCTGTTTCAGCAGATTGGCTCCGGGGACTTTCTGCCTGAGGTGTACCGGCATTTGGCTGAGGCTTACCTGGAGCGGGGGGAATTGGGCGAGGCCCTGAATTATGCCCGGCAGTCGCTGGGCCTGTCCCAGGAGCAAGAGATGCGCCTTGAGGAAGGGGCCGCCCATCGAGCATTGGGACAGGTCTACCTGGTTCGCCAGGAACTGGGCCAGGCGGAACAGGAATTACAGGACAGTCTGCACATCCTGGAGGAACTGAACAGCCGCTACGAGATCGGTAAGACCCGCTTTCAGTTGGCCTGCTTGTACCACGGACAGGGAAAGCAAGCACAAATGCGGGAGAGTCTGGAACAAGCCATGGCTATCTTTGAGGATCTGGGCGCACGCCTGGACCTGGCGCAGGCCCAGGAGCTGGCGCCAGGGTAGGGTAAGATGCTATCTTGCCCCTGAGGCTCACATACGAGTCCAGCAGGACAAGATGCTATCTTGTCCCAAGCAGCCGAAAGGAGAACACCACAATGAAAAGCAAGCGCTGGTATCTATTGATCGTTCTTCCTCTGCTGACCGTGTCACTCGTCTCACCGCCGGTCCATGGCCTGGAGGAGTGGGAAGTAGAGAATTCAGGAATAGTAGAGGGGCCAGGTACTCCAGGGACAAAGGGAGAAGACATCTTTATGGTGCAAGGCCCGCCCAGAGAAGGATACTCCTCCCATCTTGAGGGGGCCGGCAGCCCGGATGGGTCTCATGGGTCCTGGCAAAGAGCGTCCGACGGAGCCTGGGTCACGTCTACAGACGTCCAACTGCCTGGCAAGGCAGACGCACTCGGCCCCCAGAGCACTGGCGGCCCCGACAACTATGGCTACACCTGGGACGATGCAGCAACATTAAACTGGATAGACGCCACCACTGGTACCGATACCGGGATGAGTGGGAACAGTTGGGAGCAGGCTGTAGGCCCCATCTCTTTGCCTTTCCAGTTCAAGTATTATGAGAACACCTATGCCCAAGTCCACATTGCCGCCTCAGGCTACCTGGCCTTTACCCTTGAGGAGAGCTGGCCCTGGCAATTTTATGTTCCATTTGCCGCCAGACCTAACAATGTGATCGCCCCCTACGCGACGCCACTTACCCTGGCCACCAGCGGCTCAACTGGCCGGGTGTACTACAAGAGCGGCGGCGTGACCGGCAGCCGTTACTTCGTAGTAGAGTGGTATCAGGTACAAGAAGAGGATGAACTGTACACCTTCGAGGTTGTCCTCTATGAAAACGGGGACATCGTCTTCCAATACCAGGCAATGACCTACAACGGCAGCCAGTACGCCTGCGGCGTAGCCGGCATCGAGGATGGGCGCGGGCTGGATGGGTTGGCTTACGTAGATTTCTGCAACATGGCCCCTTCCAACCAAGCCGTCCGCTTCTACCGACCAGCCCCTGCAGCCCGGGTGGGCGTTTACCATGCCTATCAGGGCCAGTTTGTCCGCGCCAGCGAGACGGGCACTTTCTATGTGACTATAATCAACACCGGCGAACTGGGCAATGATACCTACGAGCTGTTTCCCCTATCGAGTTGGGCAGTGAGTCTGTATGCCGCCGATGGCCTCACCCCACTCGCCGACAGCGACGATGACGGCGATTTGGACACCGGCCTGGTACTCCAGGGCGGCTCGTCCGGCGTCGTGGCAAAGGTCGCTGCGCCTGCCGGCGGCATCTTGGGCGACAATGAGACCACTGAACTCTTCGTATGCTCTTCGCTCAATCCAGATGAGTGCGAAATAGTCACTTTGCAGACCGCGATCCCTGCCCCTTTTGCCCAGGTCTTTCGCGAGAATACCGACGCTGCCATGAGCCTCTATCTGGCTCAACCCGGCACCCAGCGCCTGAAAAAAGTCACACCCAACTGGTATTACGGCTATGGCCTGGCTGTGGCCGAGACGCCCAATGGCTTTGCCTACTCTTGGACAAAGGGCCGCAGCATAGGTAGCGTTTATGTCTATGAGCTCGAATGCACCCTGTTGGACCGCTCCGGTAACACGCGTAGCGTGAGCAAATTGACCGATCACTCCGGCGCGACGGTGGACACCGAGGATTTCTTGCCGGCCGTGGCCGTGGCGCCGAACGGGCGCATCGGCGTGCTGTGGGGTCGCTACCGGTGGAACAGAAGCACCTCACAGTTTAACTACAACATGTACCTCGCTATTCTGGACAGCACAGGCAGCCTGGCTTATGGCCCCGTCAACCTAACGAATAACACCACCTGGGGTACGTGGAGCAGCCTGAACGTGCCTGCGTTCCTCTGGCCACACATCGCCGCCACTGACGACAATCGCTTCGTCCTGACCTGGCTGCAGGAGCATTATGAAAGCACCGGTCGAGTAGACGACGTATACTACACCGTGCGCGATACCAGCGGAACAGTGGTCCGGGGCATTACCCGGTTTACCGCCGATACCCCGGGCTCGAATGACGGATTCTACGGTCCAACCGTGACACGCCTGTCTGGGAACCGGGCCTTGCTCGTCTTTCAACGCGCAGGCGATTTCGGTGACATATACTACGCCGTGCTGAACAGTAACGGTAGCGTATTCAAGACGATGACGAACCTCAGTGCGGATGGAGACACGATTTGGGACTGGGGATGGCCTGATGCCATACAACTCAGTAATGGCCGCACGGTTGTCGCGTGGACGGCGCACCAATATCCGGCTCCTATACTGCGTTTCGCCGTGCTGGATGGCGCATACAATCGTGCCGCTGGCCCCATCGCGCTGGAGAACCCCGCCGCAGCTACTGGTGACGGTTACGTCTCCGTCACCGCTGACAATACTGGCCACGCCATCCTCACCTGGATGGATGAGAGCGAAGACTACCGCCGTAACCTGTACTATGCGCTGGTTGATTCTGGTGGTACCCAGATCACCCCGCCGATGGTCTTTCTCAGTGCCCAGGTCGTCATGTCTTACATTGAAACCAGTTTCGCCGGTTACGGCAACACCTCCTACACTTATCAGCCGCAGGTGAACGTGACCAGGTACCCCCTCATCGCTCCTTCTAATTCGTCAGCGGCGGTCGTATGGGAAGTCTCGGATGGCTCGTACGCCACTTCTACCTACGTCGGCTGGGACACCGTCTCCCGTGCCAGCACCAATGCCTATACTCATTTCACTCCCTCTCGATCAGGGCCAATGGGCACCTATACCGATACGATCCCCCTGCCCAGTTCTGGTATGGTCTACTTTAAAGCCCGCGCCACGGTGGATGGCCAGACCGTCTGGTCCTCCCCGGAGCGTGCCATCGTCATTGACCCCTACGAGCCTAACGACGACTGGACCCAGGCCTACGCGGTTACCACCGGCACTGCCTACGCTTCACTGATTGGCCACGAGAGCGACCTGGACTGGTACAAGTTCACCCTCGCCACTCCTTCAGTATTTACTGCCACGCTCACGGACCTGCCTGCCGATTATGACCTGGTCATCTTCTCCGATATCGGCGCCCCCACCGAAGCGACCCAAGACCTGGGCGAACTCCAGGACACCGAAGACGTGGACGCCACCGGGCGCATGAACGCGATTGGCCGCATGAACGCCATCGGCCGCATGAATGCCATCGGGCGCATGAACGCGATTGGCCGCATGAATGCCATCTCCGCCAACCCCGACCTCGCCGACGAGACGGCCTCAGTGCACGCCCGCCTCCCTGGCACCTACTACGTCCTCGTCCTCTCCCACAACGGTGCCTTCAGCGCACAGCCCTACCACCTGCGGGTGACTACCAGCCCCCTGCCCGACCTGCCGCCCTGCACAACCAACCTGCCGCCATCGGGGGCAAGCATGGCCGTCTATACCGGCACTGCCACCGGCGACATCCCCCTGACGCTCATCCTGCTCAACAAGCAACGGATGGACACTGCCTATGGTGCCAGCCAGACGGCTGCGCTGGTGGACAAACTGTACCAACTGGCAGACGACGTCACCGTGAAAGGCATCGTCGTGCCGGTGGAGAACGTCACCACTGTGGGCGATGCCTACGCGACGTGGGATGCGGGCAACGCCTGCAACCCTCTCGTCGCCAACCAGGTCGCAGAAGCGATCAAGCAGCAGATTGTCCTGCCATACTACCAGGTCTACTCACCCACATTGCAGTACCTGGTCATCGTCGGTGACGACCTGATGCTGCCCTTCTACCGCATCCCCGATGATGCCGCCATCGCCAATGAGTCCACCTACGTTCCCTGGTCTGGGCTGCAGGACGAAAACCCCACCTACGCCGCCCTGAACCTGGGCTTCACCCTCTCGGATGACTTTTACGCCGACCATACCCCCCTGCTCTGGCGCGGGCGGGGACTCTACGTGCCCGACCTGGCCGTCGGGCGGCTGGTCGAGACGCCCCAGGAGATTGGCGGTATGATCGGCGCCTTCCTAGAACGCGGCGGCTCACTCTCTCCCTCCACCGCGCTCGTCACCGGCTATGACTTCCTGACAGATGGCGCTGAGATGATCCGCAATTCACTGAACAGCGGTGGCCTGTCCACTACTGCGCTCATCAACGACACCTGGAACGCCGCCCAACTCCGCAACGCCTGGCTGGGCGCTACTCGTCGGGACCTGGCCTCGATCAACGCTCACTTCGACCACCGCCAGGCCTTCCCGGCGGCGCCGGGAACCGGCTCTGTCACCGCCAGCGACGTCCTGGCTGCCACTGCTTCTCTCAGCGGCACACTCAATTTCTCCATGGGCTGCCACGGCGGCTTCAACGTCCACGACACACACGCCACGAGTGGGTATGCACTCGACTTCGCGCAGGCGCTGGCCCGGCGCGGCGGTTGGTGGATCGGCAACACCGGTTTCGGCTATGGCATGGACGACTCTGTCACCTTCACCGAGCAGGTGATAGATCTCTTTACCCAGGAACTGACCCGCCAGGCTGGGGTGTCAGTAGGAGAGGCATTGTGGCGGGCCAAGCAACGTTACCTGGGCGGGGTGCCCAGCGATGGCTTTGGCACCTACGACGAAAAGGCGCTGATCGAGGCGACATTGTACGGGCTGCCCATGTATGAGGTTACAGTGCCCAGTCCAGGGCTTGGAGTACTGGAAGAAACAAGCAGACCAGGTGACAGGGGGACAGGGAGCACGGGAGCAGAGGTGCAGGCGACAGCGCTGAGTACGACTACGATTTACCTCAGCCCCAAGCTGCAACTGGTGACCACTCCAGACGGCAACTATTACACCGCCGACGGGGAATCACAGGCCAGCCCCGGCCGCCCCATCCAGCCCATCACCAGAACGATCCTCCCGCAGTTCACCGGCCTGACCCCGCACGGTGCGCTTTTCCTGGCCGGAAGTGCCACCAACGTATCCAACTTCAACCCGCTCATCTCCCGCCCGGTGACCGACACGGCACTCAGCGAGCCGGCCTACACCTACCCGGGCTGGTACCCGCTGAAGCCCTTCACCGTGAACCGGTTGGGGGATCGCCCCTACCTGGTCGTCGTGCCCGCGCAGTACTATGGGGACGAGAGAAGCGGCTTAGAGAGGTTATTCCAGCAGATGGAGTTCGCCGTGTACTACGCCAGCGAGTGGGAGACGGACTTTCTGGCTCCCGACATCTGGAAAGTGGAGGGGCAGATATTCCAGGGTGTGGCGACCTTCCAGGTGCAGGCCAATGACGACTCGGGGGTGGAGCGGGTGGTCGTGACCTACAGCCAGAACAGCGGACAGTGGCAAAGTGTCAACCTGGCTTACGACAACCCGAGCGGGCTGTGGGAAGGTGAGGTGGTTGGGCTAAGTGGAGAGGTCGTCTACTTCGTCCAGGTGGTGGATGGAGCCGGCAACGTGAGCCTGAGCGCCAACAAGGGCCTCTTCTTCGAGCCGGAGGAGAACATCGTCTATCTGCCACTCATCCTGAGATCGGCATAAGCAGTCGAGCCTCCCGGGCGTCCGCCGCTTTCGGGAGGGCCACAGGAGGTAGCACAGTGAAGAAACAACTATTTCTAATAGGCATAGCCGCCCTGGCCGGGCTGATCCTGGCCCTGGTGTGGGTCTGGGGAGGCCAGCGCACACCAGCCGTGGCCGCTGAAGGATCGCCGCCGGGCGACGTAGAAGTGCAAAGCGTAAACACTGCCGCAACTGCACCTCGCCCTCTCTTCGTCGCACTGCCCACAGAGCCGCCGACCCTCGACATCAATAGAGGCAGCGACAGCGTATCTCTCCTGGTTCTAGGCCAGTTGATGGAGGGGTTGTATCGGTATCGGGCAGATGGAAACATCGAGCCGGCCGGGGCAGTCGCGTACACTGCCTCCCCCAACAACCTGGTGTACACCGTGACGCTGCGCTCGGATGCGGTCTGGTCCGACGGCCAGCCGGTGATCGCGCAGCATTACGTGGATGGGATCCTCCGGCTGCTCGACCCGGCCACGGGCGCCGAATATGCTTACGTGATGTACATCCTTCAAGGAGCTGAGGAGTTCAACGCAGGCGAGATCACAGACCCCAACCTGGTGGGTGTCACGGCGGTGAATCCCTACACGCTAAGATTCACGCTCAAGGGGTCAGCAGGCTTTTTCCCCAGCATTATGGCGACCTGTGCCACTTATCCGGTGCGGTTGGACATCATCAACAGCAATCCGTTCTACTGGACAGAACCGCCAAACTTCAAGGGCAACGGCCCCTACGTGCTGACGGAGTGGGATCACAATCACCAGTTGATGCTGGACAAGAACCCGCTCTATCACGGTGCAAACCAGGTCTCCATCGAGCGGGTGGTCATGCCCATTATGTCCCTCAGCGACCAACTGGAGGCCTACGAAAATGGCCAGTTGGACGTGAGCAATTTTCCGAGCTCCGAGATACCCCGCATCCTGGCCGATCCAGTACTGAGCGCCGAGTTTCACCGGACGCCGTGGCCTGGCGTGTACTACCTGGGTCTGAATACAGAGTTGACGCCGACGAATGTGCTCGCCGTGCGCCAGGCGCTGGCCTCCGCGATTGACAGGCGAACCATTCTGGACAACGTCCTCAACACGCCCTGGCGGGAGGCAGCGACCGGCGTAATTCCGCCGGGTATTCCTGGTTATCAGAATGGAGCAGTGGGGCATCCATTCAATCCCACCCAGGCGCGGGCCTACCTGGCGCAGGCGGGCTATCCCGGCGGGGCGGGGTTTCCCGGCCTCGAAGTGTGGGCCAACTTGGGCCATGAGCACGTGATAAACGGTATCGCCGACCAGTGGCGAAGTAACCTGAACATCACGGTCACCACCGTCTACACCGATTGGCCAGTTTATCTGGGTCACCTGGGCGACTGCCACAGTCGCCCCGGTGCGTGCTCGTACAGTGCCTATCGGCTGGGGTGGCTCATGGACTATGGGGACGCCCACAACATATTGAACGATGTGTTCCACCCCGATGCCTCTCCCCAACACACCGGCTGGGACAATGCCCGCTACCGCCAGTTGATCGACATGACGCTGGCAGAGACAAATCAGGCTGCGCGGACGGCCTACTTCCAGGAAGCAGAGCGGATTCTGGTGCAGGACGAGACAGCCGTGATACCGCTCTATTTCTACGATAATACTGTCCTGATCCGGCCGGGCATCACGTTTGAGTATCCCTCCTTTGGCGTACCGCACTTTATGAAGTGGGG